>LAZR01000731.1_pt1 | contig 23215 bp, 23 predicted proteins | sample 329461 | NCBI WGS metagenome assembly LAZR01 (sample SAMN03002196, study PRJNA259156) | marine sediment metagenome | biome: sea floor; feature: Hydrothermal impacted sediments; material: marine sediment; isolation source: Loki non-amplified sample from Loki's castle hydrothermal vent sediment ...
AATATGGAAACAATACTGATCCTTATGATGAGCAGTGGACTGTTCGTGCTCAGTCCACCAAGTATACACTTGAGGCTGCTGAACTTTGCATACCGTTCGCATCTTTGGGAAGAACGATCGAATGTATTGTCCCAAGTGCTGGTGTTATATGGGATAGTTCTGTTGGTACTTGCGATCCTGAGCTACATATCTTCGTTAAATGGCACCACCCTTATATCGCAAGTCATTAGGCACTATAGATGTGTACTTTCAACATTACGAAAAGAAGTAATCCCTTCCATTCAACATTGCTTCGCTTCAGGATATGAAGCCATTTGGCTCCTTCTTGCTTTGGTGATAGGGGTTGGCATAAGAGCATACTTCTTAGCTCAACCCATGAGGTACGACGAGGCTTATACATTTCATTTTTTCGTAAATAAAGGTTTCTTCAACCTTTTCCACTACCCGATACCAAACAACCACGTGCTGCATACTATCCTGGTAAAGGCATCAACGCTCATCTTGGGGGCTCATCCCGCATCAATCAGGTTTACAGCATTTCTGGCAGGAATCGGTTTAATACCGCTTATCTTCTGCCTATGTCGTACACTACAAGGATCTGGAGTCTTTGCATCAATCGCAGTTTCCGTTTTTCCATATTTGGTATCTTATTCCACTAATGCAAGGGGGCACTCACTTCTTGTCTTCCTAACATTGGCTCTCGCCTTCGTTGGAGCACAAACTGCAAAAAAGCCGTCCGTGGCAGGAGCCACGATAGTCTCCTCAATAGCAGCTTTGGGCATGATAACAATGCCATCCATGCTTTTTCCGATTGCCGGCATATACTGCTGGTTGGCTTGTTTGCTTTTCATCAAGGGCCAAACTCTTAGGACTATCCTATATAAATTTGTAATCCCATGCAGCTCAATGACCACTATCTTCACTATAGTCCTTTATACCCCGGTAATACTTGTTTCAAATGGAGTAGAGTCTATAGTAGCAAATCGATTCGTGCAATCACAGCCGTGGCAAGAGTTTCTTAGCCAGGTGTATCCACACTTTCAAAAAACATCTAGCGACTTTTTCAGAGACATCCTAAGGCCGTGCTATTCATTTGCATCATACTTGTGATAATAGGCATATACGGTTCTGTAAGAAAACGAGATTGGTCTACATTGCTCATTTTGCCATCGATATTACTTGGTTCGGCAATTGTCTTTTTAGTTGTGCACAGAATTCCGTTTGCCAGGACGTGGATTTATGTCATTCCATTCATCCTTCTCATTGCCAACTCTGGATTCCCCTATATAATTGAAAACATTTCAATTAACTCACTAGGACTACTTAATTCCATAGAGATCAAAAACTCTAACGATTTCTTCATTATTAGAAATAGCCTTCTCTACAACTCTTCGTACAATTCAATAGCTCTTTTAAATACCACAAATGGGAGAATTATATATAACAATCTTTCAGGATTAGGATCAAGAGGAATAACATTTGACTATAGTAATAACAATACAATGATTGGAAATATTGTTACCAATAACGGTTATGGTATTTATCTTTCCAACTCAAGAACAAACACTTTCATTCAAAACAAAATTAAATTTAATAATTACCATGGAATTTATTCATACCTTAGCGATAACAACACTTTTCTATTAAACAATATCAGTTATAATGGTTTTGGTGGATTATTCATTAATGGTGGCGATTATAATAATATTTCATACAACACAATCAAATTTAATCAGGAAAATGGAATAGATTTATACTCATATTTTAATCCTGCTAATTTTAATTTTGTCATGCAAAATAATGTGAGTTACAACCAATACTCAGGAATGCAAATTACAGGTCATAATAATTATATATTAAAAAATTCTGTTAACTTTAATCTTAGAATCGGAATTCTTTTACTAGGAGACTCTCAAAACATTGTTGAAAACAACACATGCAACTCTAATTCGGAATCGGGATTGAGAGTCCAGAGTAGTTCTAATAACAATTTGACTATGAATTATTTAGCCAATAATAAAAAATGGGCCATTGAATTAATCGACACAAGCGAAAATAACACAATTACCCAAAATGTAATGGTGGGATCCGACATCGGATTTCCATTTGGGAGTGTCTCATCTATGTCTTCACAATCAATTGATACCACTAATTTAGTAAATGGGAAAAAGGTTTATTATTACACCCATGAAATAGGATTAAATCCTAATAATTTCACCAATTCAGGTCAAACAATCCTGGTGAATTGCAGCGGTTCAAATATAGTGAATGCTGGGGGGATTGGATTATATTACTCAAATAATAATTCTGTTTATGAAAATGATTTTTCTTCTCGATATTATGGGATTTTTATCTATGAAAGTAATTATAATAACATTACCAATAATTCGGGGTATGGTAATTCAAGAGGAATAATGGTACAAGACTCTTTAAATAATTCGTTATCAAATAATTCTATACTTGAAAGTACAGAATTCGGGATATATATCATAGATAGCCTATATACTAAAGTTACTGGCAATAAATTAAGGGGATGTGGGTTCGGATTAGATGCAGAAATCAGTATTTATTCCGAATTGGCTTCGCAAGAATTTGATTTAACAAACACTGTTAACGGAGGTATATTCTATTATTACAAAAACCGTAGTAATCTTGGGACAGATAATTTCTCTAATGCAGGACAGATAATTCTCCTTAATTGTTCCTATGCCGATATTAAAGGAATAAACGCATCAGTCACTTTATATTATAGTGACTACGTAACTATTTCTTATGTAAATATTTCCCTTTATTTCAATTACGGGATATATCTATATGAAAGCAACTATGCTAATATAACATCTGTAATTGTTAGTAATAGTAGTATAGGAATATATCTACGCTCAAGCTACTTTAATAAAATTGTTTCGAGTACCATTTATAATAGTACAGGGACTGGGGCTTGGGAGTTCTTTCATTCTAGAACTATAGGAACAGGAGTTTTAATATCAAGTAGCATGGACAACGTAATCATCAACAATTCAATCTTCTTAAATATTGGGTACGGACTTCATATAAGGAATGGTGACAGAACCGGGGTATACGATAACAATATTATAGAAAACAAAGAAGGGGGAATCTTTATTGAATACAGCAATGATATTGCAATTAGCAAGAATAGAATAGACGAGAATATCGGAGTAGGAGTAACCTTTAGAGGAAGTGACTTGAATAATCTCCGCAGTAATTCGATTAAAAACAATCACAAATCAGGCGTGTTCTTAATAGCCTCAGATGATAATCAATTTTTTATGAATATTTTTCAGTCAAATACCTACGGAATTTATTTAACCTACAGTGCTACAAACAATCTAGTTTACAATAACTCATTTTTTGAAAATGTAATTCAAGATGCATATGAAGAATTCTTAAATACCCAATGGGACGATGGTTTAATTGGGAATTCTTGGACAAACTATATCGGCAAAGACATTAATGATGATGGAATTGGTGATTCGGCTTATTACTTCGATAGAAGTGTTGACAATTACCCTCTCTGGTGGGACGCTCCCAAATTCGAAATCTTAAACCCTCATATTGGTGATTTCTTCGGAATTTATAGCCCAGAATTTTCGCTTAATATAACAGAAGGAACTGCTAGCTCTGTTAAATATTCGTTTAACAATGAAACTACAAGTTACAGTAGTTCTATTAACGGGTTCGTTGACCAAGACAGGTGGGATTTATTTGGTAGTGGTGAAATCAATATCCTTTTTTCTGTAAACGATTCACGAGGGGTTGCTGCCGAAACCAAACGGGTCAGCATTATTAAAGATATTGAATCCCCAAATATTACGATACTTTCTCCAGATGCATTCCAAGTGTTTAACAGTACGCCACCACATTTCATCTTAGAGATTGTAGATACATATTTGTTTATGCTTACCTATACAGTAAATAACCAGACTCCTGCGAGCCATAATATCATCACTATCTTAGATCTATACAGCAAAATCTACACTTGTCATATTAATCTAGATACTCAATTCTGGGACGGACTCCCCAATGGTGAAATTATAATCAAATTTTATGCTAATGACACCGTAGGAAACAGAGAATTTAAAGAAATAACTATTATTAAGAATGTTACAGATACCACAGAAGCTCCTTCAGATACATCATCTGCATCTATCTCAGCATTTCCTATTTTTCCAGTGTTAGGATTCATGTTTATTGCAAGTATCTTTTATTACTACTCGAAGAAGGTTACTACAACCAAAAATAATTCTATTTCAAGTTTTTTTCTTTAAAAGTAAGTAAATTCTAAAATTTTCGTTTCAATATTTCTAATTAAAAGATGAGGTGATTAACATTCTTTAGAAAAAGAGATTAACCACCTCAAGAAAATATTGGTGAGAACCACCAGTACGAAATCTTTGGGGATGAAACCATTAAAGATATCATTAAATATTCATGTATAGAAAGAAATCGAAGAAATCATTAAATCGTTAATATCTTCTATTTATTAAAGTTCCTTTCGGATAATTAAGTATGTTATATAGTTCAGAAAGATTAAATGATGATCTAAGAAGATTAGAAGAAAAGTTCTCCGGTTTCCTAAACAAATTAATTTGTTAATCTCTATTGAAAATATTTGAGTTCGTTTAAATAGAGGATCTACTAAATTTCTTCTTTGGAGTGAAAAATTTGGTGATCAAATTAAAGAATTCATTCAGTGCTTCCTTTCCTCTGAGAGTGGTTTGATAACTAATACCTCGATCATTTTCTTTTTCGATTGTTTCTAAAAGATTCCGTTCTAAAAGAAATAAGAGATATTCTTTACATAAACTGGTTTTTAATCGTATTTTTTGTAAAATTCGACTAAGATGGGAGGGTTCTCGGGAACACAAATCCAAAATTTGTGCCCAAATTTCATATTTATTCCTACGCCCTGTGGTAGAATTAATATCTGTATGGCTTGTTTTTTTCATCATTATGCTTTACATTTACCTTTAATTTGATTCCTTTCTCTGTCCACAAAATCTACAGAATTGGGCATTTGGTTCCGAAAATTCGCCACATTTTCCACAATATTCATTACTTGATCTCTCCAGATTATTAAAATCCTTATCTAGTAATGCCATATATCTGTGTTTTGGAATGATTTCATATTTATCTAATAGATCACCCCAAGCATTCAATTCGTGATATCCATTCATCCATTTATTAGTTTGTTTTAGTACTAAATAGGATGGGATAATTAAAAGGACAAAGGAAATTGAAAAAAATCCATACCAAATTCTGAAATCTGAAAAAAATATTGCTTGGAATAACAGAATGATAATCCAAAATAAGTCGTTTAATACAGAATGCTTTTCATGTTTCAAAATTAATCCCATTTTTACATCCATTGATACCCTATTATCTTGAAATAAGGGATCCCGCATTTTAAACAATTTAAAAATTCTAAATTTGGTTGTATAAATCTTGATCATCATCAAGATTTCTTCAGATAAGTAATTTAGATTCTGTTTTTCTTTTAAAAAATATTCTCGACGAATAACAATTGTCTCCTTTATAAACCTAAATATAATATATAAAAAAAAACTTACAACTCCAATAAAAGGAGGAAGTGCGAAAAATAAGAATATAATAGAAAATCTCAGAGAAACTATCAATATCAGCAAAAATATCAAAGAAGATATCGATATCAGACGAAACATTTGCTGAAGTATTAAAAATGTTTGGGTCTTACGGATTTGTCTTGAGAGAAGATTATGATTTTTCTTCAATTTTTCATCGATTTCATCAGGAATTTCTATATGTGAATTCATAAGTAAAATAGCAATTTTGAGTATATAAGCAAATATGGAACTAAGGTCCATTCGATTTTTTTTTCATTTCATCAATTCTTTAATAACAAAAGTAGCTACAATACCCGCAAATGTATCTGGACTAAATCTCTACTTCAAGTTATCCAAGATTTGGTATCGGAAAAGATAATAAAGTTCCATCTGGAAGAATTAAGCTAGGTCTTTGTCCATATCTAGTATCAAATCCTTTTCTAATCAGGATAATTTTCATTTCTCATAAAATTATTACAGTATCATTATTTAAAATTGAGTTTAATATTTATTACTTAGTGGGTATTTCTGTTCTGGAAATTGCCTTTCCGAATGCATCTATTAGTTCTATACCCAATTATTATTATATTACAGGAATAAGTAATACCGCAATGTTTAGTATTGCCAAATCGTTACTGGAGGAATTGTATCTCAGGTTTCTAGATGATGAAACAAGCGATTCTGAATGTATATTCTTGAGCAAGTTTATTTTTTCTTAGTCCCAATCGCCATTCTATCATACCGCTAATACCTCCAATAAATAAAAGCAACATAGGGATAGTGTGATAAAATACATCAAGAAACGATTCAAAAAAACCAATAAGAAAAGTAGATGGTCTTGCTAAAAAATAAAATAACATCCATAGAGGATAAATGATTCCTGTAAGTAAACATAGATAATGACCTATATTTTTGTCCATAAATCCTAAAATTGCCCCAACTATAGCACCACCATATATGAATATAAAAAAAATATAACCTAGAAGACCTCTCTCATCAAATAACCATAATAGATAAAAATGTCTAGCAAAAATATACATTAAAATAAAAAACAGAATATTGAAGAGGAGCCTATATTAAAGGAGGAGTTTGAAGAAATAAACCAATCTCTAAGGAAATTCGAGGATTTCTCTAAGGAAGAATTTAATACTCGATGTGAGATATATCAAGAATTTTTAGATTTCTTGCTTGAAATCGCATCCATTCCAAAAAATAAGCGTGTCTCATAATACGTGGTTTTATCTATTTTCGATAATTTGAAGCTAATTTGAGGAATCGATTTTCATTCTACTCAAATTATTTCAATAGAGATAGTATAGCTACTTTTTATTATAATTTAAAAGAGAAAATCTATTCTCCAAAGATATTTTGAATTCCGGTTTTACTCTCTTATTTACGTTTTCTAAGCTAAAAGTAAAAAAAATAGATTATTTAAAATTCTAATTCTTATTGATAACTCCTAAGAGATATATGTTTGTACTAGTAATGTGCTGGAAAAAATTCCATTATTAACATTATTTCCATATATAAAAATCGAAACATTATGAGCTCCAGGGGAAATTGTTTCTAAAGCAAGGTGAAATGATACAGGTGTTGATATTCTACTCCCAAAAGTTTCTAAAACCCACCAAGGGTGTTGAGGGCCGCTTAATACAGCACCATCTAACGCAAAATTGATTTGAAGATGTGAAGGTGCTCCCGCATATACAGTTGCATAAGTACTAAAAAGAAAAAATGCTGATTCTCCAGAATTTACCGTAAAATTGATTAGTAATTGATCGATTGGTAATTGTGTGGAAGCAGGATTAGTATTCTCAGAAGCATAATGGAAATCATACCATGTATTGGTTATTCCAGATTTCTCACTAGTGGGTGCTGAAACAAAAAATACTTGATATGCTCCAAGTCCTAGAGCACCTATTGCGATTATAAGTGCGAATACAGCCAAGCCAGTTGATTTTGCCATTATTTTGTTCCTCTAATTTTTATAATTAAAGATTAGATTTCTTTTTTGTAAAATTATTAATTATGTTAATATATAGACATACCTCAATAAAAAAGTACTATTTTTAATTTAAAATTTTAAAAGTCTTTTTTCATTTTTTTATTTAGTAATTGAATTGTTAAAAAGGGCTTTTGAAAATATCTTCCCTTTTGAATTCACTGATCTTGAAGACCTTGTCTCAAATATTAACCATAAATCAATTCAAATGGATCTAATATCCTTTCAAAATCTTTAGTATCTTTTTTATATATTTATATTCGTTGGAAAGCAGAATACAAAATAAAATTAAAGTATCTAACGGTATCTTTACCTTATTTCATTACCTTTTTTCTAAAAATCAACTAATCCTAAGTTAAAATAAGATAAGAAATGGATTACTACCTTCACCAATAGAAATAAAGATAATTTCACATTAGATTGGCTTATCGTATTACTATATCAAAGAAGAAAAAGAAGAAAAAGCACATCGGGTTAATGCTAAACCGAATTGAATCTTGAATAAAAAAACTAAATCTTTCTGAGATAGAAATCCCTGCTTATGATAAAATTTTTATATCGATAACTTTAAGAAAATTGAGATTAATTAAATTAACCTAAGATGGATTGATAAAAAAAAAGTTGGCACTCCTCATAATTGAGACTTAAGAATATGAATAATAGCTTTCTTTAGATTAGTCGGTAAATCTTTGAATTTTACGTGTTTCAGGGGATATTTACTGGAAGGTTTGTTTTTAACCATTACATGAAGGTCTAAACCGTCATCGAAATAAAATTCTTTGACATCTGAGCTTAATTTGCTTTTTATCTTTTCCATCTTTTCATTAATTCCGTCTATTACATTAAAGGCAAACTGTTCTTGTTTTTCTTACATTTCAGAATACCCTTCTTCTGTTTTAAACCAAGACATATAATCACTTTAATCTTATTTTAGATTATTTCTAATATGTTATTTTTCTTATATATTTGTGAAGGGACTTAAAGATTTTTAGCTTATTTAAGCTCTTGAAGAATTTTCTTGACCAATATTTTTCCTTCTTGACTAAGAGATATTTTCTGTGGTCTATGGCTTTTTTCCCGTATAATAAGCTTATCATCCTCAAGAATTCTAAGTGTTGAGGAGACTTGTGTCTTAGACCTATTAAGATAGGATTCTATCTCGTTATAGAAGGTAAAACCTTTCTTTTTTGATAATGAATGTAGTTTAAGCAATATTCGTAATTTTACAGGGAGGTATTTTTTTACCATTTGATTTAATACAAACATAATGAATAATATTGTTCCCTTATTTATAAATTGGAGAAAATGGATATGTGTTGATTGTTATGATGGAGTCGTCGAAAGTTCAACAAGCTAAAAATTTCTGAAAATTTAGAATGGTTTGAAGGTGATAATTAAAAAAATAAGAACAGATAGTATTGTTGAGATAGTATTGCTGAACTCATCAATGAATATACAATGAAGGGAATTATTCCTATAGGCACATAATTTGAGGAGTAGATAACTACTTTTTTAGTCAAATTTTAAATAGAAAAAAGGCAGGTGAACGCGTCATTAAATATACAATGAAAGGAATTTTAAATCAAAGAATCAATTCAGAAAACCTGCACTCCGTATGGATTTAAATACTAGAAATTCTATAAATCTTTTTTTTTTTGCTTATTAGAGGTGTAGTAAAGGTAGCGTTAGATTAAGGAGATCAACATTCATGTTTATTATCGAAGAAAATATTTAGTAGAACTATTGATATTGAATATGGACAGGCGTTTCTAAATTATATGGAGATTATAACCCCGTAAATGATAGACTGCTGAGGAATATACGAATAGATAAGATACGTGAAATTCTTAAACCAAAAATATGAATAGGCTCTATTATTAATAATTTCATATAATAATTGGCTTTTGAAATAATGTGATGTAGAAAACCAAATTCTACTGTAATTAAACTGATAATGTCAAAAAATCTCTAAGATTCTTTATTTAGAATTATAATGTACAGGTTATTAGCAAATTCTGCTTGATAATTGAGCAATTTTTCAGAATCTAAAGTTAGAATTCTAAATTTTACGGATATCTCATTACTGAAATTAAATATATGGAATTTTGGGGAATAGTCGAAAATTTCCTTATATTTCATGCAAAGTTTTTCTATTTTATCCACTTTAATCCTAAATCTTTCATATGGAACACGCATTGAAAACGTAAACGAATAAATTTCAGATTTATCTTTTTCGATTACCAAATCATGAAATTCTCTTAATTCATTTTCTTCTCCTTTTCGCATTTCTTCATTATAAATATCAATATCAAGTCTAGTGTGTCCTAGATCTTGTGGAAATTGAATTTGTCTTTTAAACCGGAAAAAATTCTTATTCCCTTTCAATTTAATCGTATAATTTAGAATCGGAGAGGATAATACATCAGAATTCGATATTTGCACAATTATTCTATCAAAAGTCTCAATTGTAACCTTAGCAAGAGTAGTTGACTTTATTACTCCTTTATGCCCCATTATATTTACAATATCTCCTAGATCGAAAGGATCAACTAACCAAATCAGAATCCCACTAATAAAATTAGAAAAAATATCACTTGTTGCGAAAGCAATAGCGGTACTTACTGCCCCCGTGATTAATACTGTATATTCAGGAGGAATTGTTGTGAATGAAGGGAAACCTTCGATTAAAAAAAATAGAAAGCTTACAAGTGAAAATAATCTGATAAGGAACTTTATTTTGTTCTTAGTTTCAGGAAGAATTTTTTTGATTCTATGAATAAATAAAGTGAATATCAAATTTATAAGATATAAACCAACTCCGATAATAAGTATATATATTAGAGCCTCAAGATCAGTTCTAAATACTGCCATTATTTTTTAACTACCCCCTTTTTAGATTTTTCTTCTGGTGGGGATTTAGTTTCCTTTTTTTTCCAATCTAGATAGATATCATTAGAATACAATTTATAAACTAAGTCTCTCAAAAATGCATCAATAAAATTAATTACAATTATCGGCTTTTCTGACATTACATACAGATTAATACGAACTCGACCAGATCTAGTGGTGTCAATAGAATAATCGGGACGTATCCCAAAGATTGGTTCATATTGATCAAAGATTTCAGATAAGTCTTTAGTAAGATTCTCCGGATTAATTTTCCCTAGAATTTCAACTTGTTTAACATATTTTGTAGTTTTTATTTTTGCTGAAATTATTTTGTTTATTGTTTTCAAGTATCTCCGATAATGTCTTTTCTTTTCAAATTCGTCCCGCTCCATAGGTTTGAAAATCTTGAATTTACTATGTGTAAATTTTGTTATCGTTGAACCGTAAACATTACTATTAGATAAAATAACATTTACTCCGTCAAATTCGCTAATTTTTACGTAATTTAAGTTTATTTCTCTCACAATTCCTTGAATTCTATTCGTTTCAATTAAATCACTGATTTCAAATTGCTTTGTCGTCAATAAAAGAATTCCTGAAACAATATTGTTAACTACATTTCTAAAGTTTAACGATATTGCCACAATCAAAAAAGAAATGATTGCGATAAAAAGTTCGGCTGAGATTGTAAATAATAACCATAATAAAAAAAAACTCCATATCAAATTAAGCGTCATAGATATTATAATCCTATAACCCCTACTCTTTTTGAATAAAAATGCCGTGAGACCATTCAATGGCTTTCGCACTCCATACAGAACTGCATTTATTATAGTTAGAATGATTACTATTTGCTCCCAACCAGAAAAATAAAAAACCCATAATATCAAAATTAGCAAAATTGAATATATCAGAACATGATATCCTTTTTTCATAATTATTATCATTTATTCATTAACTTAAAAGGTTTGAGCAAATATGATGAATAATATTTTGAAGGTAATTGGAAAAACCAATTTAAACCTCCTCAAATGAAACTGGAAGCGAAGCAAGAGAGTTACCAATAGAAATTTGAGTAAGTTCTTTTAATTCTCCAATCTTTTTGGGAACATATTTTAAGAATGGGCATCTAATGCTTAAAATTTCAAGGTGAGGGATTTTTGTTATCGAACTAGGTATTTTTCTCAAAGTTTGACTGTTAATAACCAACTTTCTTAAGTTTTTCAGCTCTCCAATGTTTTTTGGTAATGATGGTATATTATCTCCTAAGATATGTAAGACTTGTAAGTTTTTTAGTTTAAGAATCGAGTAAGGCACATTCATTGCTGATTTATGAAACCAATTTAGCATCAAATATTCATTAATACTAAATTCGCTCACAATCTCAACAATCTGAAATAGACTTGTCTCTGCTTATATAATTAATCATAATATATCTATAAAAAAAGATGTATTGTTATAATTTCAAATTTACAATTAATTTTTCACTTCTCAGATTTTCATAGTTAATTAAGGAATAAAAAAGACCTCGAAGAAATCTAGCAGGATAATAACCAAGCATATCAGCTCTAAGAATATCCAGATATTCCTTTTCATGCTGCTTAGAACTTTAATCGTCTTCCCTGAATAGTTAATGATATTATATATAAAAATCATTCCCCATGCAGTAACTAAAAATGTTATAGGGAGCAAGATCGTTATCAAAGTGCGCCCAATACTGCTAGCTAATAAGTATTTATACCCAAGAATCGAGAATGCTGAGATTACGAGCGTGAAGCCTGCTCCAAACGAGAACTCAGCTAATTTGACAAACCGGCTAATATATTCATCATCTACCTTCCCTAAGTTAACTTCATAGTTAGCTTTTGAATTCGCGCTAACAGAATTCACAAAGAGAATAAACGAAAGCATTAGGAGAAACGTCACTGAGCCAATTCCCCCACTCGTAGGTGGAAGTTGCCAAATTAATGCTAAAATCGTTAATACTGCTCCGATCATGACGGTACTAAGTGTAATCCAATCTCTTACGTTGATTTGTTTTATTTCAGTACTCATTATAAAAACTCCAAATTAGTTGTTAATTAAAATTACAAAATCACAAGCATAAAAATATTACGATTTAAAGACAATCAAGATAAATGATTGAAAATTATATTTTTATACATACAAATTAGGAATATGGGGAAAATATTAACCTAAAGGGGATTTCAGATTTTTTAATTCTATTCTCATTTTTATAAAAAGATGAAAGGAACATCAAAAAAACCTGTAAAAAGTTTTTAAACCTCAAACCAATTGAGATTTTTAATTTTTAAAAACATTATACTTAAATAAAGTTTTAAGAAGTTAAGAGTAAAACCTAAATTTTTTTTTGTTGGAGAGTTCTCACCATAGATTTCAGGAAAAGTTTTATTACAGAAAACCATGTTTTTTCCCACTTTTCTTTAGACTCTTAGAATTTCAATATTGGTAGACTTTCTTCTTTATTCAAAGACATTTAAATTCGTCTAAAATCTTAACGAAAAATTGAAATAGAAATTATATTAAACGTAAAACTTAATCTCCCAAAAATTCCAATTTTTCCTATTAAAATGAAGATCAATATTAACCAAACAAAAAAAATCCCATAGATAATTAATAAGTTCACAACCTTATGCACTTATTTTGGTGTGTGTAGAGAAACGAAGAAAACTGAAAGTTTCAGTGCTCAATATTTAAAACTCCAAATTATTGGTTATTTAAAATTACAAGAGAACAAGAATATAAAGATTGTGATAGAATAAAAAAGAAAAGAAAATTTAGGGAATTAATTACTAAATGGTTGTCGTATGACAGTTCTCATGTTCTCAGGTTTTGCTTTTCTTGGATCACTAATGTAAATTTCATGGTGTTTTTGATTAAATCCGTCAAATTTCCCATTTTGATCTTCTATGAATTTATGAACCTTATCTACTGTAGGTCCTTCTTCTGAAAAAGGTCCAATATGCATAATTTGAGCACTCTTACCTTCCATATATTTCTCTAATCTGAGTTTTGGTAGCAATTCTGAAAGTTCGGGTTTTTTGTCATTTGTAATCGCGATTGCTTCTTCAATCAGTTTCTCTGTAATCCAATCTGGTTGCCTTATCATCATAGTCCACTTCCAATTATCTCGGTTTCCTGATCGATAATCATTCAAATCATCAGCCCACCAGAGTCCTTCTAAAGGAGGTACAACATAGTCTTTTCCTTTTCCTTTGCTTAAGAATTTGGTTTTAAACGCTACAGGATATAGAGTAGCAAGTGCGTCTTGGTATTTTTGGGAATCACCGGGTGAACCCATTCCATCAATCATTAGAAATTGCATTTCTGGAACTTCAACTACCACTACTTCCTTCGCACTCGGTTGATAAAGATCTTTAAATTTTTTTTTAAAGTCTATTTTTGCTGACATAATTTTTTCAACTTATAAGATTACTAATTGGTATTAGTAGCAATTTGTTCAACGATCCATTCTTTAGTATTTGAACAGACCTTCGAAGCTTGCTCTATCGTTTCTTTCATTTCTGGGGGAGGTTCTTTCTTTAAGAAATCTTCTATACTTTCGATTTCAAAATATCCGATATATTGAGGAACGCTTCCACTTACATTGGTTAAAACTCTTTTCTGCTTGAAAAAATGCCACTTCTTACAGAATTTTGACATTGTTGGCGTTCCATAATTTTCCATGTATTCCACAAATTTTTCTTCGTTCTGTGGTGACACATCGAAAGTATAAAAGAACTGTGCTATTTTTGCCATTTTCTGAGTACCTTTAATCTCATATTTTAATTTCTCGGTTGGAAACTACTTGTTGGGCAGTTATTCGTGTCTAATGTTGCGGGAACTTCGTGACCAAAGCAGTCTCCTTTTGCTTCATCTATAGGTTTATAAAACTTACATTCTTTACATTGTGCCATTATTTTTACTCCATATTTTTATTATTTGAGTATTAAGAGTATATAATATTTGTGACAATTTGAATCTTTATATTGTACAAAAAGTTTTTAAAATATGTCACAAACTATTCTTATATAGAAATTAAAAGTGTTTAAAATTTTCTTAAAATGATTGCCTCTACCATTGTTTCGTTTCTTAATGACATAGGATTTTCTGAAATTCAAATCAAAATCTACAGGTACCTATTAGAAAACAAACAAGGTACTATAAATGATATCAAGACTGTTTTAAATTTATCTTATACTCAGGTTTACCACAATTTGCTTTTTTTACTTAAGAAAAAAGTGATAGATCAGACATATACCAAACCTAAATCTTATACCAGGAGAAATCCTAAGATTGCATTAAGTGAATTATTAAATATAAAATATAATAATCTCAAGGATAGAGTTAAAAATCTAGACGAGGAAATTAAAGTTCAAGAAAGTAAATTTGGGAGATGCTTGAAAGATGTTAGTTTTTATCATTACTCAAAAGTTAATCTAGCAATCGAGAACTTTTATGATTTAATAGATATCGCTCAGAAAGAAATAATCTTAACATTTCTTCCCTTAAATATTATAAAAAGGCTTGAATCAAGTCTATATGAGGCAACCATGAGAGGGGTTCGACTTAAATTTTACTTTTCTTTTTCAGATTTTGAGTATGAACGTAATTATTTAGAAGAAATTACAAGCATTTTCAAAAGATTGAGAATCGAGATCATTCAAACTGATGAGAGAACATGCACTGTTGCGAGGTTTAATGACCAAATAGTAAATATGGGAAACATCATTATTGATGAAGATTTCTTCAATTCAATTACCTTTAAGGGTGAGGAAATCTTTCATGTTGATGGATTCCGAGCACCAATGGTAGCTAAACAGACAAAGGGTTATTTAAATAACAACAATGTTATTAAACGTATAGAAATTGAATATCCTGAATCAATTCAAAATATTTTGAGTATTATAGGGAGAAACAAATCAATAAAGACCAGAGATCTCAGTAAAAAATCCAAATTAGGTGGCGGTAAGCTAAAAGAATATTTACAATTATTAATCAATGAAGAAAAAATAAAAGAAACAGTTTTAAATGAAGGAACTGGACGCCCTGCTACTTATTATAGTTTAATTAAAGTTTAGAAAACTGAGATATTCAAACTCTACCCCGCAAGTAAAATCTGAAATAAATAATCATTAATTTAACAAAAAACATTTTATCTCTGATAATTTCTTCTTTCATATGCCTCCTTCCTCCATTTTTCATAAGAATCCATTTCTTCTTTATCTAATGGATAAAATTCGTCGAAAGCATAACGATGGAAATAAAAAGCTAATTTTTCACGGAAATGATCCATAGCTTCTTCATTTAAACGACAGAGTCTTAAATTCTTAAGATTTATTAAATTTTCACGTTTTAAATTGAAAATTTGTGAGAAATCTATGTGCATTTTTTTATTAATGTTAAAATTACTATCCGGGGGTAAGTACATTTTAGATGGTCTGGATCTATTTAGCTTAATTATTTCCTCCCTCCACTTGTTGCTTTTTTTATAATCTTTTTTCCATTCTGAAACTACAATTAACGAGATATATTCTTCTCTCAGACAGTCACAATCCTGGGAAAGAATTATTGCGTATACCTTTTCGATGTCAGCTAAAATCTGTATATCCTCCTTAGTTAAATCCTTCCAAGAAATTTCTCCAAAAGTAGAGTCATCTGTGTAAACAAATAAGGCGTCTAAATCAAAATAAGAGAAGGGTAATTCCGTAAATATATCCCCTTGTTGTAGATCATCACTTAATGATAATTCTTTGTATATCATTTTAAACATCGAAAGGATCTAATGATAAGTTTTCAAGTTTTTCGTATTCTTCTTTATCTCTTTTTTCTATATTCGCCTTGGTTAATTCTTTATGTTTTTTAATCCTTGTTAATGCTTCTTGAATAGGGATAAATTTAGGAAATGCTACCATAAGTAAATTTTCTTTAACTAAAGTTTGATACAACTTATCTTCAATTTCAGAACCACCAACTAAATTTGTAAGAATTTCAAGAACGTTTTTGAAACCCTTATTAGATTCGTTAATTAACTTTAAACATTTAATGTATTTTGGGCTGTAGTGTCTTATTCTCACTCTTACATCTTCTGTTGGTTCTTTAAATTCAATTGTTGTTGTATCCCATTGCGTTTTTCCTTCAGCTAATATTGATAATGAACTATCCATTTTCATTCATTCATATTTATATTTAATTTTATCAATCATTTTTAAAAACCAATTATGGATTATATTGTCTGCATTATATAACCAATCATCAAGTTTTTCTATTTTTGGAAGATTATTTCCGAAGCTTCTGAAGATAGTGTCCATCACTATAATCTTTTCTTTATCAATTCTTTTCCTCCCACTCCTAAATTGACACATGAAATATCCTGGTGGCTCTTCTACAAGGAAATTAGATTCAAGATGAAATTTAATTGGCAATGAATTAATTTTTGTGTTTTCAAATAAATCTAGATTGAACCTAAAGTAAGTTGATAAACTCTCCTCGAGATAATTAAAAGCATTATCTTTTTCATAATCAAATTTAAAACCGTCTATATAATGTAAAATGACTTCATTTAATTCTATATCTGGTAAAACTTCAAAAAACACATTTAATACATCCATACATGTGTTAAAAAAAAGCTCTTGGGTAAAATTTTTATCAAAATTAACCGTAATAACACCTGGTCCAATTTGTATCAAAGGATATGAGTTTGGTTGATTTCTAAACCTAAATCGTGGTAAATATTCATTTAAATCATCAGGCATCGTAGAATTTGGAAGAACTTCAACTTCGGGATAATTTTTTTTAATTCGGTCGAAAAATCTTCCAGGGAAAAATTTAAACTTTTTATCTATTAATTTGATCAGAGGATCTCCATTTTCCCTTACTTTCCACCTAAGTTCAAAAATCGCCTCAATAATGGGGGGATTCTTGAATTTTTTATGCTTAAAATCGTGCCTTTTCTTGAAATGCATCATTTAATCATATATTGGAAATAAATGCAAATTATAACGAAACTAAATTACCTAATTAATTAATGTTATTTAAATAAATAAACTGATTTGATTTTTATTTATCTGTGTTTGAAAAAACCTAAAGATAAATTTTTTCAGGACTAAGAAAAATATTTTAGAATCTTTACAATTGGAAAGAGAAAATAAATCTAATTGTTAGTTTTTGCCACTTGTACAAATTTCTTTGAATTTTATTAGGAGAGAGAAACAAATAGTGATAAATTAATAGTTTTTCTATCATGTTTATAATTAGGATTGGGAGAAACAAACCAATAAAGACCAGAGATCTCAGTAAAAAATCCAAATTAGGTGGTAAGTTAAAAGAATATCTACAATTGTTAATAAATGAAGGAACTTGACGCCCTGCTACTTATTATAGTTTAGTCAATTAGTGTTTAGAAAATATACAAATTATTCAAATGCTTCCATAAGAAATCTTCGTGAAAGCTGAGTTTCACGATCAATGTTGTTAAATAGTATTAAAAATTAAAATCGTATTATTCTGACTTTACTAGTTGCTGTTTTTCATCTTGAACCGAATTGGGAAATATCCACTTCCATAAGATAAATATGAGTACGAATATAAGTGCTGAAATTATTGGAAGCATTTGTGAAAATAGAAAATGTAAAATAAATCCCCCGAGTATTGGGGTTAAAATCTGACCAATGCTGGATAAGGCATTGTTCACACCTAATAAACTTCCAGTTTCCTCTTTTTCAACAGCTTTGGTTAATTTGCTCATGAGAATGGGGCGAATTACACCTGTCCCAAATGCTAAAAAGAAAAATGGAATATAAACTATCCAATAGCTAGTAGAAATAATAAGAAATGCCATTGAAAAAATCATAGTAAAAACACCAATTATTAGAGTTGTGTTTTCACTTAACTTTTTCAATAATGGATTGATAAGGGTAGTTTGAAAAATGACCCTAAGAATACCAATCCAAACCATATAAAAACTAACCCCTTGAACAGTAGCACTAACTTGATTTTTTGCAAATAGAGGAAAATTTATAACAAATAGCATAAAACCGAAATTATAGATGAAGAAAATAACTAACACACCCCGAATTTTAGCCGATTTAAAGAATAATCTAGTTTCCTTAATGGGGATTATATCTCCAAATTTAAAGCTGAATTTATTTGCTTTATTATCTAATGATTCAGGTAAAAAAATTAATACTAGTAATATAGAGAGAAGGCTAACTCCAGCAGCAAAAAACATGGGAACCGAAAAGTTGATTGTTGATAATAATCCACCAATCATGGGGCCAAATATTAACCCGGCACCAAAAACCGCGCTTGAATAACCAAAAGTTTTAGTTCGATATTTAGGATTTGTCACATCACTAATATACGCCTGGCTAACTGTCATATTGCTTCCTAAAAGTCCATCTACAAGACGTGCCATAACTAATATCCAAACATTATTAGCTATTCCAAGAAGAAAAAATCCTATAAGAGTACTCATTTGACTGAATAGTAGCAGCGGTTTTCTTCCGAATCTATCACTAAGTTTTCCAGTAATTGGGCTAGCGAAAAGTTGGCATATGCTAAAAATGCTTAGAATTAAACCAATTTGAAATGCATTTAAACCTAAAGATATCCCTAGAAATGGGATAATGGGCATTACACTGCTAAACCCCAAAACTTCTGTAAACTGAATCATGAAAATGATTAAAAGGCGTTTATCGAACTTTTTATCTTCTTCACGTAGCGTCGAATTAATAAGTACTCACGGACCTTTGAAAAAACATCAATTTTTAATTTGTAATAATGAGTTAAAACAAGTTAAGTTTTAGATTAATATCTTAAAATGATAAATTAGGATTTAGATAGAAAAAAGCTAAGTTGATTTTATTTTATCGATCTTCAACGTATGATTTTTCCTATTTCTTATGATTAATATAACAGTAGCAATAGCAAAGATGCTTAATATAAAAGGAAGTTCAAAAGCAATTGTTCCATCACTTTCAAGATTTAAAGAGAAGAGTGTAGTTCCTCCATATTTACCAGATGCGGTTTCGAGAATTCCTTTTGTGTTATAGTTTAAATTAAGTTCAATAGCGAGTATTGTTGTATCTGCAGGTTGAGTTAACCTTAATCCATTACTTTGTTGTACTACACTGGTTTCGGTAATTCCATAATTCGTCCTAAAATATGATAATATTTCTGTTTGTAATTGAGCTGCTGCCACAGTCCAATCTAAATCAGTTGGAACGGTCAGGAAGAACCCAATAGGAGCAGAAAAGTAGTTAGGTGTATCCCCCTTCAAAATTGAAAAATTTGTTTTAGTTAGAGTAGGTTTTATTGAAAAATTTAAAGGGAATAAAATAGGTATTGTGGATATATTAAACTCTGGAACTATAATAAGCTCTGCTTCAACTATCGTGAAGGTTATATCAAAGAATGAATCAACAAAAAAATCATCTGGAATATATAGTATAACAAATTTTGCTGTTAACGTGATAAGTTCATCAGGATCTGCAGATAAATCCAGTGCTAATAATTCGGTTGACCAAGAACCTGATGTATTATTCAAAAGCTTCTTATAATTACTAATATTTAATTTCAAAAGCCAACTATAACTTTCACCTACTTTTACTTCAACAGCAGGAGCCAATCCAACTGAAGAGGCGTTTGTTAAAGGGGAAAGAAGTAATACACTCAGAATGAAAATTAAAACAAACTTTTTCTTTTTGTTTTTATGACAAAAAGGGTTTTTAAGCATAATAGTTCATATTAATGCAATGCTATTAAAAAATATTAGCACGAATTGTTTAGATGAATGAGGTTACAAAGAAACAATTTGAGTCCTCTTTTCTTCAGTTTTCTTTCTTGAGTTTAGACACTTATCTACATTTAAATATGGTTAAAAAATTAATAATAATGATAGATTAAAATGATTTGGTGATTAATATGAAAAAACTTGAACCACTTCTCAAATTTTCAGCGAAACAGAATGCTTTTAGTTCAGGACCAGTTTTAATGTTAACTTAATCAATATTCTCCACTTTACTTTCGAATTTTCGATTTTACAGAGAGTTAATTTACCATATTTTTTTATTATCCTTCATATGATTGGTTTTCTATTTGGAGCGTTATTTGGTTTAAAAATTTTGTATAAATGGGATAGTATAATCGCTTTTTTAATTTAATGTATTCTATTTGTATTTTTCTTAATAAGTTTAATAATTTTTCTTCAACCAATTTACACCCCATTTGGTTTATTTGGTGCGGGATTTTGTATTGGGGGGACTAGTGGGTTTATGCAGATAAATAATGTTCGTTCCGTCCCTGAAAGCTTGGATCCGAAATTTGGAGGAAGATTTTTTAGCCGTGCTATGGGAATCTCTTCAATTTTTGTTATTATTTATGCTGTAATGAATCTCACAGTAAATTTTTTGTTAACAGGTATTTATTTTTCTTTAATTCTCATAGCTATAATAGTTTCCATGCTCCTTAGTAGGAAAGAATTTCCAAGTATTGCCCAGGAGCATCTCAATATTATTAATTTTATAAAAAATAAACAAAACTTATCCAAATTAGCTGTGGCGTTCTTTCATGGGTTTTTCATCATAAATACTTATTACGCCGCAATATTAATTTTTGATTTATTAGGAATAGTCCAATATTTGAATAGTTATGTCCTAATTCTCTTTATTGTTATAGCAATTGTATCAATTCCCGTGGGAATAATAACTGATATAATTGGACGCAGATTTACAATAATGATAGGATTGGCTATACAAGCTCTTGCGTTTCTTATTCTTTCTTTTCTCACTGAATTTAATATCATTTTAATTATAATTTTTATAGTATTTCTTGGAATTGGTTTTGCTCTTATATATACAGGCTTTAATAGACTCGAAACCGAACTAACAAAAAGATCAACATTAAGAGATGAAAATTTCTTATTCATGGGATTTCTCGGAATCGGTTCTGCTGTTGGAGTGATCCTTGGAGAAGTACTTAAGTACCTTATAATTACTAACCCGGCTTATCTAACCATAGTTCTGCTGTTTGTGTTCATCTGTGCTACTATTATTGTGTTTCAGGTTCATGAAACTCTCCCCTCACGGTCAGAAAAATTCATTAGACCTGATAACTTTGATGAAGAAGATTTGACATTATATAAAGAACGAAAGATTTGCTTAGTGTGTAAAGGAAATGCCACTGGATTTGAGGTATATGTTTGTACTGAGTGTGGTGTTCTTTATTGTTTAAAGTGCGCTAAAGCACTCAGTACTTTGGAAAATCAATGCTGGGCTTGTAATACTAATATTGACCAATCTAAACCTATTAAGCCATTAGAAAAGGAACAAGAAGAGTCAAAAGAAGGAGTGAAAATACATAAAATAAAGTAAGAGTACTATAAGTGAAATCATTTATGAAAGAAAAAAAGCCTGGTATTTCAAGAGGGGAAGATATGGGCAAAAACCATTGATTCCATTAGTGGTAAGGATATAATTAGCGAAAATATAAGTCAAGGGTAATAGAATTTTGTTTTTATTTTTATAAGAGTTTTTTTATGAATTCAATACTACTCGTTAAATCATGAGCAGAACTAATTTCTACAATTAGAGCATTGTCATAATTATATTTCTTAATTAAATCAAAAATTTCTCGAAAATTTACCTTAGCAGCGCCTAAGGCAGGATGTTTATCGCTCTCTTTATTGTTATTGTCTGCTAGATGAATATTTTTTATAATCTTATGGAATTTTTCCCAAAAAACTTCAAGATTTACATCACAGGTCCACGAATGGCTCGTATCCCATGTCACGAATATGCCATCTCTATTTAGTTTATTCAAGAATATTTCGATTTCTTCCACTGATAGGAAGAAATTTGTTCTTATAGGCATGTTTTCAATGCAAATCTTAACATTTGGATATATTTGAGCAACCACATTTAATAGGTTCTTAACGCTTTCAATTAACTTTTCATTACAAATCGTTCTAAAAAATTTTCCTCCAAACACAGAACCGGGGTGGATAACTAATATCTCTGAACCAATTTGGTCACATATTTTTGCTGATTCTACACAAGATTTAACACTCGCTTTAGAAATAAGTTGGTTATAGGAACATATTTTAAGATCAATGAAAGGGGCGTGAATTTGCTTTTTAATCGAGAACGAATTGCATATGTCAATAATCTTGTTTTGATTTTCACTTGAAAATATTTCTGGTGGTTCTAGCATTAACTCACAAACATCGAGACTATTTTTTTCAGCATATTCAAGGCTAGCTTTTATAGATTCTAATAATATATCAGTTAAATTATTAAATTCATTTGAGCGAATACAATCGAATATGTGTCCCATTGAACTTATTCCTAATTCCATTACACTCACCAAGTATTTTTATTATCTATTTGTAAAATTGTTAAATGGAAAAATATTCTTTATCGATGCTATTTTAATTATGGTTCTAATATAAGTTGATGCGATTAATATATTTTCATAATCATGTAAGTGATTAATTTTAAGAATTTTTAATACCAGAAGGTTGAAATTGCGAAATAATTTTCTTAACAATTAGTATTTTTGTCGGGCCCCTCCATACTCCGTTCTGTGAAAGCTTTACCTATAAAAATATTTACATTATTGTTAAATTATATTCTATCGCCTCGATTTATGGCGTATAAGACCTAATCATTTATATTTTAATTTTTACTATTGTGTTGAGTTT
>LAZR01000732.1_pt1 | contig 23177 bp, 48 predicted proteins | sample 329461 | NCBI WGS metagenome assembly LAZR01 (sample SAMN03002196, study PRJNA259156) | marine sediment metagenome | biome: sea floor; feature: Hydrothermal impacted sediments; material: marine sediment; isolation source: Loki non-amplified sample from Loki's castle hydrothermal vent sediment ...
CCTTATCCCAATAAGGGCTAAAACCCTAGTTTGAGTCTTTTCCAAATCCTTATAGCAATGTCCACAAACTAACTTATCTGTCATTATTCCACCTTGTTATTATTTTTATCAAATACCTCACCACACCTACGACACAAATAGGTATTGCTTTTCACTCTATAGAGTATTTGCTTACTCCCACAGTTAGGGCATTTTGGTTGTCCATTCATAATTCACCTCTTCCATAAGATACCACACACCCACACTATTGTCAATATCTTTTGCAATTATTTTTTTTAACTTGACAAAGGGTTAAGCTTTGTGCTCGTATATAAAGCATGAGAAGCATACCAGCGATAAAGCGAAAATATGGGAAGAATGCATTCGAGAGGTGGGGCAAGCAAGGTGGCTCTCCTATCCTCAAGGCTCATAAAGAGGGTAGAGTAACAATCCACAAAAAGCGTAAAATGAGAGCATAACCCCCCTGCCTATAGGTTTGCCTTTTATTACCTAGCGGTATTTTTATACTGCTAGGTTTTTATTTTCCTAAAACCCTTGACGATATCTATAATCAATAGTATAATAAGGATTATGAACAAGATAATTAAGCTTCCAAAGTATCACTGTTTAAGATGTGGACATGAATGGATTCCACGGTTAGAAGAGTACCCCAGGCAATGCCCAAAGTGTCATTCGGTTAGATGGGATAAGGAAAGAAGAAAATGAACAGTGGAGAAAGAGTAGGCTTTATTTTAGGTGGCTTAATTGCACTTAGTGGCAGCTTACTTTGTCTGTGGGTATCCCCTCTAATACCAGCAGCTAATCCCAACAAAGCATTGGCAGATGGTTTACTTATGATACCAGGAGTTGGTGGTATCGTTGGAGTTATTGTGGGTATATTTGGGGGAAAGAGCAACCAAAATATCCCTAAGCCAAAGCCATAGTAAAGGGGAGTAAAATGAATTGCATTTACTGTGAGAACCAGATTTCCAGTTGGCAACATTTCATAGGATTCTTTTGGAAATTACCACTACGCCTAAATGAATTTAGCCAAGTTTGGGAAGAATGCTGTAGTCATAAATGTTACGGTAGACAACTTGAAAAAATGCTGAAATCGTTGCAAGTAGAGTCTGCGGAAGTGCTTGACCTGTCTGACTTCTTATTCAGAACAGCGTGCAAGTTTATAACTGTTGAGCAAGTAATGAAAGATATAGATAAGATACAGACCACCGATTGGGCTAAACATATTATCGCTGCTGGGTATAGAAAGGTTGCACAAAACAATAACCCATATAAGAAATGGCATAGAAGGGATTAATTTAGGGGGCTATGAGTCCTTATTGGGATAAGGAGGGAAGGTAAGATGATAAGTTTAATAGTATCTTTGGCGGCAGTGGCTTTATGTGTGATAGTACCGTGGCTACTTTGGCGTATTACACGTTAAGTAAAGAGAGGAGAAATGAAAAGAATTAAGAAATACAAAGAGTTGTTCCCTCTTGATTTAATGTGGGCATGGGGAAGTGCCTTGCTATTTATATTTGTGGCAATAATTCTATTGGTTTCTGCCTGTTCTACTGGAACAGAAATCCCAACCTTAATTTATCATGGAGAGATAGATAGGATTGAGATACCACCCCAGCGGGGTTTATTGAGTAGTAATGCGATTGTAATTACCCCTGATAGTATAGTCCAAATATTTGCACCTATAATAGAATATTATGATGGCGAGTCCATAACTTCTATAACAGAATATGACCCATTTGATGGCGATATTACAAGCATCACACATATAAAAAGTGGAGAATACTATCTCTATAGGTGGCAGGCTGGACATTATTTACTCTCCGTGGTTGAAATAAGTCGAGTTGATAGTTCAATAAGGTAGGGAGGGTTAGATGTTACCGACACAGGAACGAAGGGTAGCCCTTAATAGTGGGGGTGGAAGTAAGGAATGAAAAAACTAAAGAAACAAGTAATCTTTGACTTAGCTTTATCATGGATTATATTCATGGTAATAATTGCTACCATAGTAATAGAGGCTAACGTGGAATACCCTTGGACTAGAACAACAAACGCTCTGTGGATTGGAGGTATGATTGTCCTTGCCTTTTACATTGGTCGAGGAGTTTATAGATTAACCAAATATCTACAGAAAGGTGGGGATGAATAAATGATTATATCAGCAAGTATTATTAAAAGACCATGCAAAGTACGGCAATGTGAAAATTGCCACTCACCTATAGATGGTAAGCAGTTGCGTTTATATGGTGCTGCGGAAACAAGTGACCCACCTTATGTTATTTATATTCACCCCCATAAATGTTTACACGTTAATCCCTTAGATAATTCCGATATAAAAGAGGCATTATCAAGAAGTGGGTATACATATTGGATAGACAAACAAGGTGGAAGCCACTACCATAAAGAAGATTGCGTAATGGTAAAAGAACCACGTTATCACTACGAGCCGATAACACGGACTATGCCACGAATACGTAATTTAGATGGATATGGGATGACTAGAATAAGGGAAGGTGGTAAATACTATAACCCGTGTGCTTGTATGTTTGAAAGAAGGCAGAAATAACCACAAAACCTGGATTACGACAACCCTCATTGCAAGAACTAACGAGCTTTAATATTTCCGATACATAATCCCCTCTAAAACCCTTGACAATGAACTGCATTCCACTTATACTACTGTTGTAGTGGTTAAACAAAGGAAACAATATATATGACTTATCTCACAATAAAAATCATCAAAGGCAATCCTTACTTATATGAAGTCCGTAGTGAAAGAGAAGGGGATAGAGTAAGTCAGAAATTTGTAAGATATTTCGGCAGGGCGGATAGAGCCGATAATATAGCTCGTCAAGCCGGTAGGGAAATACCCGTTAGTGTTGAACCTGAAAGGGCTGCATTGCCCGTAGTTACTGAACCGGAAGCAGTTGCACCAGCAGTTGAGCCTGAAGTTGTAAAGATTAAACCGCAAATTTCTAAGGATATATATGAAGAGGGAGATATTATAGAAAGCAATAAACCTGTAACTATTGATTATCTGCGTAATCTTGAAAAATCACCTGATATGGGGGAACGATTTGCACAGCATATAGAGCCTAAAGGCGAATATATGAATTTCAATAGTAGACCTAATAAAGATGTACCTGATTACGGTAAGTTTGAGTCAGGAAGAATAACATTTAATAAGCCATTAGTTCTTGAGCATAAGACAACCGCAGTAGGTGGATGGAAAACAGACCTCTCTAATATGTTTGGTGGAAAGAAAGGTAAGGTTTTGACAAATGCTATTAAGAAGGCGGGGTATGATGGCATTATAACTACCGAAGTTGCTAAGGATAATGATGGTACTGAAAAACTTATCACAGCAGAGATAGTAAATATTGATGGCACAAAAACATTGCCAACTGCTATTGTTACCCCCGAAGCAATCACCCCACCTATTGCACCAGAGGCTACACCCCCAAGTGAACCGGAGAGGATTTTACCCGAAGTCACCCCAGCAGTTGAGGGAGAAGCACCAGATGTTACACCCGAAGAGAGTTTGATATTATACCACGGCACTGATGCTACTTTTGATATATCAGAGTTTAAGGAAAAGGGTACTGGAGTAACAACCACTACTTTTGGTCAAGTCGAAACAGAGAGACACGGTATCTTCCTTTCGGAATCTCAGGAATTTGCCTCTGAATATGGAGAGAATGTTACACCATTAAATGTTAATGTGAAGAATATTGCTGAAGTTAATACAGGGGATAATCCATCTCCGGTAGTACGAGGATTTATTGATAGTTTAGACCCGTTTAGTTCGGATAGGGATTTATGGCTTTTAGCTAAGAACTTAAAGTCAGGGTGGGCATTTTTTGATGGTGAGATTGGTGCAAGATTTACTGAATATCTTAAAGAACAAGGATATGATTCTGCTTCATTTGAAGAGATATTACCTTCAGAGTCCACTAAAACAGGCCAAGAAGTTGAAGGTAGGACTGTAGTTGTGCTTGACGCTAAGAATATTCAACAGCCCCTCCATAAAGATGAGGTTACACCAGAAGTAGCAACTCCCCCTGTTGCCACAGAGATTAAACCCCCAACTGAACTATCCTTTGAAAAGCAACTTGAAGGTAATCTCAGGGTAGCAATGGAACAACCTGAGAGATTGGGGATACCACCAGTTACTCCCCCAGCAATTGAGGGGGTAGCCCCAGTTAGTGAAGTGCCTGTTACCCCAGAGGTTAAGGGTATAATAAGAGGTTCTCCCGAACTTGAAATCCCAAAGGTTTTCAGTGGAGAGAAACCCGTTTACGTTGTAGAAACTGGAGAGTATATTCCTCCTAACTGGAAACAGAAACTTATGGAACTAGAAAATGTTCCATTTAAGGGTGGGGTTGTTTATTTTTTACAAGGTAATGAGGATATCGCCAAAAAGTTCATTGCTGAAGTGGAAGAGATTGCTTCAGGAATTCGGGCGGGAACAATAACTAACAAAGAAGCTGCTATTCGTTACGGGAAGATACTTGGTTATTCTGATAAAGATATAGGTTTCTTTCTAAGCGAGTCAAAACAGATAAGTGTCGCCACTGCTAAGAAGAATTTACTCAGAGTTGGTGACGAATATACACTTGATGATATTCCCGAACTAATAAAAATGGCATTATCACAAGGGAAAGAGGGTATATTAATCACTAAGACAAGTGGAGAAACATTTGAAATTCCAATAAAACTTAAACCTACCCCCCCTGTTACCCCAGAGGTTACACCCCCTGTTACTGAGAGGGTTAAGCCAGAACCAACTACTCAGAAAGCAGAACAGTCTCCATCTGAACCAAAAGTTGTGTGGGTAGATTCTTGGAAGGATATCGTTAAATCGGTTTTAGAAGAAGGCGAAGAATTATCCGAAGAAGTGGTGGCAGAATATGAGGAAATCTATGGAGGGGCTTCCCCTAGTGAGGGTTTAGACGCATCATATAATAAAGACACAGATACTATATACGCTGTGCGTGGAAAAGCTACAGACTTTGATGTAGAGCATGAAAAATACCATGCCTTAAGAGTACGAGAGGGGAGCCTACCAACATCAAAACAAAACCCAAAAGATTTTGTTGACGAAGAATTAATGGCTGATAAATATGCTTACGATAAGATTGGACACTTTGATGACGATTATGGATATCATATTGGTGGAATCATCTATGATTTGACTCGTGGCAGTTATAGACTTAACCCTGTTAAGGCTATGGATACAGTGCGTGGGAAATTAGAGGAAATTAACGCCCCGCCAGAAATGTTTACTGCATACAAGCAAATAGAATCCAAGGCAATTGAAGACACGGGTACAGATGAATGGGATAGGTTAAGGAAAATCAAAATACCCAAAGGAGCATGGGATAGAGCCAATGCAAAAGGCATAAGTTATATAGATTTTGTGAGAGGTTTAGCCCTGAAGGATTCCCCTAAACTAACCAAAGCCTCAGTAACCCCTGAGCCTGTGATAACATCTGAACCAGAAGTAGTTACCCCAAAGGTTACACCCACACCTACACCCGAAAGAATACCTAAAACTGCAAAGGTTGATAATTATGATTTAGTAGAAAGAATTTGGGAAGCGAAAAATTATTCTACAAAAAAGTTGGCGAAGCACTACAATATTCCAGTCAATAAAATGTATAAAATCCTTTCTAAGTTAGAGGATAAGGGAATATTGTACGGATGGCATTTCTCTGGCGAAGGCAGGGGTAGAACTGGCGAGAATTTGAAGTCACTAGAATGGACTATAAACACAGATAAGCAATCCGATGTTGGTGGAACTATAGATGAATTAAAGGAATTCTTTGATGAGAATATTTCAAAACTCAAACCAGAAAAGACAACAGAAATCCCATACAGCCGAGACTTAGACATACGGAATGTAGAAGCACTACCAAAAGGCACAGGAGCGAAATACCTTGTTACTTTAAAAGGGCAAGGTGATGAGTTGATTGCCAAAAAGTGGGCTAGGGTTAAGCCAAAAAGTTTATTACCGGATGAAGTGCTGATAGAAATGCCACCACCCAAAGCACATAAGGACAACCCTACATAACTACCGCAATCTATAAACATAACCCTCACTTACAATAAACACTCCCTCATAAATGGCTATTTTTATTTCTCCTATAAGGTATTGACATATTCACGATATTATGTTATAGTAATCTTACTACTAATGGAGGTTATTAATGCCCAAAGTAACTATGAAAACCATGCCGGTAATCACCATCCATATGTATCCCTCTGATAAAAATAACTTAGATGATTTTGCCAAAGCAAAAGGCATGAAACTTGCCACCTACTGCCGTATGATACTTTTAGAAAAGCTGAAGGAGCGTTAGGTATGTATGGAAGATGCGTCCACAATCGGAAGAAGGTTAGATAAAAGAGGATAAATGTCATATCTAGCAGTTAAACAAGTAGGTGGCTTCGCTTATTTGAGCCTAGTACGAGATGAGAAAAGAGGCAGTAAAGTCGTACAGGTATTTGAACAATTCATTGCTAAATTAGGTAGGATTGATAACGCTATAGCCCAAGAGTTTGGCTTACCTATGCCAGCAACTACCCCGAAAGACAATGTGAAAAGACCACACTGGTATAAGTTACGTCTAGACATCTATAACAGAGATAAGGGCATTTGTTGGATATGCCATGAATTTGTACCATCAAACGAATACGAGTTAGGTCACATAATAGACAGGTGCAATGGTGGCTATAGTGATTATGACAACTTGGCTGTTATGCACAAGTGGTGTAACCACCACAAACCCAGGCACAAGACTATAGATGAACATATCACATGGCTACTCAAATATAACTTACTCACAGATAAGGCATCCCACAAGCCAATTATTGATACCCCCCACACAAGGTTAAGCCTTTAAGCCGAATAAGGCAACGACAGGGACATTACCCTGAATAAAAACGTTCTTAATCACTTTGTAAAAGTATGTAGTGGTTAAAAATAGATAGTTAAAATACCCTGTCGCTATACCCTGATAGTCAAAGCACTCTCAATTATAACGCCATACACTCAAATGTAGTGGTTAAAAACCTGTCGTTATATGTAATAGCCTGTCGAGCCTGTCGTTATATCCTGTCGTTAACTCGCTGTCGAGCCTGTCGTAAAATACAATCGCTGTCGCAATCTGTCGTAGATATATTATCCTGTCGTTTGCCCTATGTAGTGGTTAAATGGCTTATAACCTATCATATTTCCAGTCATTTAAAATGTAGTGGTTAAAAACCATATACCCTGCATACAACATGGTGACTTATATGGTATTATCAAGAGTGTGGTATATCCTATTTCCTCACTATTCCCCTATGCTCTTATAGATTCCTGTAAATGACTGTCAACTGGTTTGATACTGCTTGACTTTATTGTATTATGTGGTATTATATAGTATAGGGGGAAATAAATAGGAGGTAAGGATATGGTAATCACGCTACTTAAAGTCAAAGTGGTCACGTTAAACAAGAACACGTTAAAGCAGATAGAGAAGGTCTGCGGTAACAAAAATGGAGTGCTGAAGGGCTATGTCATAGACGAGTTCGGTATGGCTACCTTCATTGGTGAGGAGAACGGCAAGCTCTACTCTACCCGACAAGACTACATGCCAGACACCTTCACTGCTAAAGGCAAGGCTGTCGGTTATGACCGGCATAGCTTCAGTAAACTGATAGATGAACTCAAGGCTTCACTTCCCCAGATATTCACCAGCTAACCCGAAACCTAGCTTCGGCTAGGTCTACCAGTAAAGCTGGTACTGAAGAGGATTAATAATAGGAGGTAGGAATATGAAAGTAACGATTTACCACAACACTGATACCAAGAGATGGGGAAAAGCCAGCCTGCGAGTAAATCAAACGTTAATATGGGCCGGCCCGCTGTTCATTCTAATTCAACCTAGCACGAGAAGGCCACCAAGTTTACATAGTGAAGTAAAGCCCAGTAACGTCAAGCATATAGAGGAGTAAAGAAAATGAAAAGGACATGGACACAGGTAGGGAAAGAACACACAGAAGGGAAAGAGGCAAAACTAAACAAGGTATTTAACAGACTAGAATGGCAATCAATCCCCTGCACTATGCCAATGGCTCCAGGGGAAGGGCTAAAGGGAGTAATTAAAAAGCTACGTATTCCGAAAGTTAGTCATGTTGCGTATTCCCACGAATTAGCCCCCTACGGCTTAATGGGAGCCAAAGCCCACTATAAAAACGGAGACGCAACAATATACATGATTGACAAAGGGGACATTATCACCATATTAGCCACTGATTTTTACCCAGCGAGTTAGTGGCTAGAAGCCTACACTAAAGAGAAGGAGGTACGAAAAATGATTTGTCCACAGTGCAAAATTAGATGGGCACCATTGCGAATAAATTACCCCTACGAAATAATGACAAAAGAAGATGGGGTTGAGCGAGTTAAAATATTTGAAAGTGATGAGATACAACTAGACCCAGCGTGCCTTGAGGAAATAAATGATAACCCGATGCCAGAATACAAATTGATAGAACTTGGCTTAAGGTAGTCAGCGGCAATAAGCACGCATTGAGAAAAGGGGGAAATACAAATTGATAGCGACAATTATTATAGTAGGGCTAGCATTCATCTGGTTGCTGCATGAAACCAACTTTTTCAGGATACAACTGTTAATAACTAACAACCCTTTACCTGATATGGTTAAGCCTGTATCCATGCATGACCCGACAACGTATAAGCCTAGTGTCTTTTTAGCCCAAAACTTACCGGACACCATCGGCAATATGAATATCATATGTGTGAGGGAATAATGACTACACAAATAAAAGTATTGAATGAAAACGTAATCAAAGCATTGTCCGGTATCAAAAGTGACAATATATCAATAGCCGGTATAGCCATTGAAAGACGGACACTTTTAGAGGCTCTAAAACTCCAGACACAGCATGATGCAGGGATTCTTACTATTAATTATGGTGAGTTATCTTGGCATTACGATTACCAGCACAATGATAATAACGAATGGAAGCCGGAACCATTTACTCTAGAACCTAAACCTTGCATTCAAATATCATGTGACCATACCGTTATGAGATTTTTCCACAACCCTAAAATTAAAGGTTATAAAGAACCTGATATCACACCGCTAAATTTTACTGACCATAGGAACCTACCCGAACTTGATTTATCGGGAGTAGTTATTGACCCGCAGGAATTAATCAAAGCCTTAAACTTTGTTTTGCCTTGTGTAGCACTGGATGACAGCCGTCCACCATTAAAATGTATCCTCTTTGAAAGTGGCGATAATGCCATTAAGTTAATAGCTGCTGATGGATTCCGGTTAGGTATAGACAAAGTAAATGCCAAAGGAATACTAACTAGTAAGGTATTAATACAGTTAGCCGATATCCCTAAGTTGCTAACATTCCTAAAATCTGTTAAGCCTATTGACAGGGGTAGGTCAACGGAATATCCCGAAGTTTACCTATCCTATAATGACAAAATGATAAGGTTCGCTACTGGAAGCGGATATATTAACCTTGTAAAGCAAGCGGGTACATTCCCCGACTATTCCCGACTGATACCAGAAAGTGGAAACCACATTCAACTGATAGCTTCTGACATGCTTAAGGCCGTCAAGGCTCTCAATCCAATAGTTAAAGACGGGAGCGGAATAATACGACTCAACTTCAACAAGTATCCAGATATGCTACTGCTATCCGCTAACAGTGCAGAAGTAGGCAATAGCTCAGTGGAATGCCTGGCAAGGGTAGACAAGCCTTGCCGTATAGCTATCAATGGTAAATACCTCATAGACTACTTAAGGACATGCAAAGACAATGTTATTGACTTATTTATTACTCAAGAATCCAGCCCGATGGTTTGCCACAATGGTATAGACCAATTACAAATTATAATGCCAATGTCTGTTCAATGGTAAATACCAGAGCCAGAATACAATAGGAAGGGGGCAGATAATGTAAACAGACGGAGAAAGCCCGTCATCGGTTAGCAGTTTGGTAAACTGCTAACACTCTTACACACTACGGGTTAGAAGAAGGGAGATTACAGCACTAGCCCGTAGTAGTAAGGGTTAAGCCCTTAAATACGAATAGAGTAGGAGGAGGAGAAGGAAAATGGAACAATACGCTGACTATATAGAAGAGGATGAATGCCCTGAGCCTGATTATTATGGGGAATATGCACCATCACAGGAACAAATAGACCACGCTAAAAGCCTTGTAGGCAAATGGTGTATATCGAAAGGCACTTCTTGCACACCACTCTTATCTAACTTACTATGTAAGGTTTTGTCTGTTAATGATGCCTCAAGGGGGGGCAACCCTGCACAAGTTAGAATGATACCATTCAGGAATAAAGCAATGTTCGCCTTCCATACGTGGTGGCTAATCCCTCATACAGATATATTTGAGGTGGTGGATTCCGGATGGTTAATACCCACAAGCGAAAGACCACGCAAAACCGAATGCGTAATAGCTTATGTATCAATGTCATTAAGAATACTTTGGGGTTGGCTTAGTAAGGAAAGTATGTCATTTAAATATAGATGGTGGAATACCAAGGGGTTACCTTTTAATTATTTACCACCTATAAACAGCTTAATTTCTGCTGTCTACGACTTGGGCAGAGCTTTCAAGTATGGTGTTTATATTAACAAGTGGCTATAAGCCCAAAGGAGAGAATTATGAAGATTACAGACCGAGTAAACTCAATAGATAATGTTGAATCTGCCTTTTGGGATGGTAGGCAAAATAAATTAACAATCTATTATCACGGAGACAAGGAAACAATCAAGGTTAAAGCGGCTCATGCACTTAGACAAGCTGATGTCATTGATGCAATAGATAATATTCTTTTAATTGAGGCTTAGCCACTAGAATAATAAGGGAGATTAATCACAAAATAAATATTATGGCTAGTCATAAGGGGCTATTGACAATCTTGTGATATGTGGTATTATATAGTTAATAGTCTACTAATAAGGAGGTTAAGTAATATGGAATATACTGAAGGGCAATGGCTAAGGCAGCATTTGTCAGACCTAGTCCACGATGTAATAGCTACTGAACGGAGCGACCAACCATTATTCAACAAGGGGCTAGACGTAAAATGTGCTATTGATGCCAAACTTGAAATAATACTCAATCATAAAGAGTCCGCCCCTGCTCTGTATGAGGCACTGAAGGAACAAGCCGATTATACAACCTCAATAATCAATATCGCTGGGGATTTAGACGAGATAACTAGACGAGTGATATTGATGCACATTTATTCTATATTAGAGTTAAGGGACAAGGCACTAGCTCTAGCAAAAGGGAGAGAATAAGATGGACATATCTGGGAGATTGGCTACTTTGGAGCAAAGAGGAATGGCTATAGTGCTTATGGATTTCGACAAGATGGAACTATAATCCGTGTAACATCCAAATATGAATCTGAGTTAATTGCCAAATTATTTCAACAAGGAAGAGGGAATAATGAAAAGGGTAAGAGTGCATCTAACTAATTGCTCGAAGTGTGGTAATCTGTTTGCTCGAAAACCTAATGAGTCTATAACTTGCCCCCAGTGTAGAGAGAAAATAAGAAAGGAGGGTTAATATGGAATATACTAAAGGGGAACAGGTAGTAAGAGACAAAATCAGGGACATGCTTGCTTTGCACAGAGCTGCCATTCTGTCTGCTCCTTATGCAGATGCGGTAATGAAAATCCCTGAAATCAAGGCTGCCTCTGCTATGTATGAGGCACTGGAAGGTATAATGGCAGACCTTGAGAATATCGTTAAACCCTATATATTGGAACAAACTATAGAGGCACTAGCCCTAGCAAGGAGGGAATGATGGAACACAGATGGATAAAATGCCCGTATTGTGAGCATGTGTTCAAGATTACAGAGAAGCAGATTACAAACAATGCTAGGTTTGGATGCCCTCAGTGCAAAAAGCACAACGCAGGGTCAATAGAGACAACCCCCGAAGGTGTCTTAATCGGTATAAGTAAAGAGAACGCTAAATTCCTTTACGTGAGAGAATAATGCCTAATTATTGCCCTTTAGGACTACAAAGAAAAGGCAGATTATGCCGTGAATGTAGCCATTGGAGGCCAAAGCGTTTACTCCGGTCAATGTGTGCTTTCCCTAAAGCGATATACCATCCCCCATCACGGACAGAGCATATTCAGTTATTAGAATTACGGGAAATGAGAGAAGTAAATATAGGAGGGCATTAGTAATGAAACGTCACCGTTAATCCCTTTACCCTGCCCCTTAATTCACGGACTACCTAATATAAATTTATTTATGAGTGAGTCGGCAGTAGTTAAGGGGTGGGGTAAAAGGTTTAACCTTAATAAATAAAAGGAGTTTATAATGAGCATTGAAAAAGAACTTATGCAAGCAAAGACTAATCAAGAAAAAGTATCCCTGCTTCGCAAAGGTATCCGAACATATATTGAGAACATTCCTCTACCATCACCAACTAACCGTCCAGTAAGTCAGGTGGCAATGGAATACGGTGATGCCCTGTGGGCTTTGGGAATGCTGGCAACTATAGCTGAGAAAGAAGCCAAGCGATTAGATGATGAAAATAGATAGTAAGCGAGACTTCCAGAAAGTCTTGACAGCTTATTTTACAAGATATTTCTTGAGGGGAATATCACCGGATAGCCAAAGTCAAAGGATTACTATTAATAAGAAGGGAGGGAGAAATGTTAAGAATAATGACCCAACGCAAACTGGAACAGATTAAGTATGCCGAGTACCTAAAGGGTATGGCAGTCTGTGACAACGTTACCGAAGACTTGATTAAATTCAAGATGGCACAGCACGGAAATAAATCACTTATGGATTTACAAATTGACGATATCTTAAAAGAAAAGGAGTAGCATAATGACACAGACAATTACACAACCCAAACTAGGCGATTTAAGAGTATGGTGGATTCCACAAGTGCCAATGAAGGGTTTCCGTGTTCCTGTAAAGAATATTGGAGAGGCAAAGCTTCTTCTTAACACACTGGCTGATTATGACATTTTCCAATTCAAAAACAATATCAAGCCCGATTATTGTAATGCCGGTGGTCTTGAAGTTTACGTTAGTAACATTGACGGTGAAAAGACCCCAGGTTGGGAAGAGTGGGAAGATGATGAAGGTAATGACATTAATAATACTGAAGGAGCAATAGAATGAGAAAACTAACACCTAACCAACAAGAAGTAATAGACCTGATGAAGCAGGGGTGGGAACTGGGGAGTGAATTGTCAATAGGTGGAGGATGCAGGCTTCAAAAAGGTGGACTAGGGCGAGGCGATGAAACCCTAACTATTAGTCCCTCAACTCTACGCACTTTAGATTATCTTGGTTATATTGAGGTAGCATCCTCCAATTTCCCCACTAAACACTGGTGCTTAAAAGGACAGAAGCCGACAACCAAAGAGATACAAACCAAAACCGACCCACTGCATGGGGATGATTATAGCCATCCTTCTTACGGTATGATTAGTTTCTCAAGGGGGCAAGGGAGCGATGCTACACTATTCGGCAGTAGTATCAAGCATCATAATACAATCCGTGTGACCATAAGCCATGCAGAAAGACATATGGATAATGGAACGGAACACATCTTTGACCGTGCAAGAATTGTTGAAGCCATCATGTCTCCGACTCAATTCGCAGATGCCATAACTGGAATGAATACTAGTGGAGTACCTATCACTCTCCAGTGGACTGCGGGAAAAGGGCACATTGATAGCCCTGAGTTCATCAATAAAAGAGAGGGGTTTGAAAAAGAATTCACAGAGCGGGTTCGGGGCATTAAAGATAAAATGTCCGAAACTATTGAAAAGGCTAAGGACAAGAAAGCCCCACGCTGGCTAGTCCATGACTTAGAAATAACAAAAGGCTGGTTCGAAAGTAATATACCTTACCTGGCAGAACAATTTGATGAGCAAATGGATAAGTCAGTAACCGAAGCAAAAGCTGAGATAGAAGCTTATGTCTCCGCAATTATTCACCAGACAGGACTTCAAGCCTTAGAAGATATGAGACCTCAAATAACAGAGAGCGAAGATAATGACCCTAAATTAATAACAGGTTAATCACAATTAGTCCTTATTGGGATAAGGAGGAAAGGAAACTGATGTATAACATGGCATTTACAGATGAGGAAATGGTTGGCTCTGTATCAGTATTCCATACCAAATTAGATATGTTTATTACAGGTGTTTGGCCTAAAAGGTTTGCTGAGAGAATCCTGCGAATGTGGGAACGTGGTGGAAGAGATATATCTTATTGCGAGTTAAGAAAACGAGAATTAAATACACCAGACAATACGGCAATATTAATTGTCAATGAAGATAATCACGTTGTGGCATTCTTCCATTGGGAAAACAAAGGCTATGCTCATGCTTATACTGACCCTTTATATAAGTTTATAAAATACACACCACCCGAAGGTAAAGATATAAATGATATTTATGAGCAATTTAGTATATCTAAATGGGATGGTAAAGGGAAAGAAACAACCCTAAATTAATAACTGATTAATCACCGGAGACAAAGGAGACCATACAAAATGACATTGGAATACAAAAAACTTACTAAGGATGAAGCAGAGGATATGGTTAACTACCTAAAAACTATTGCTTGGCATGAAGGCAATAGAGGTCATTTCACGCTAGGAGTAACAAGTGAAGATAGAACGGATGAAGCCGGTAACAAATACCTCCAACTCAGAGTAAATATACCTTATAAGGAATAAAGTGAGCAGTAATATAGAATCCCAATTAAAAACTCTTAGATTAACATATCCATTCACTAAACAAGAGTTAACTCGCTCATATCGAACCCGTGCCTTTGTGTGTCACCCCGACAAAGGAGGAGAGTCTAAAGAGTTTATTAAAGTACAAGATGCATACGACCTGCTTCTCCCAATGTGTGTTCTGGTGAACGAGAAGGATGTTATCACCCATACAACAGTTGAAGGAGACCTTATATATAATCTCGGTAAGGGGTTAGAAGGGTTAATTAATTCTAAGGATTGCTCTGAATGTCAAGGAAATGGGTGGTTTAAATCAATACATACGACTTACTCTTCAGAGATAATATGCCCTGTTTGTGGCGGAACTGGACAAATAATAACAACACGTAATTCAATACTCTTTTGGTTAAACTGGAGACCATGCAGAAGATGTAAGGGTTCAGGCTATCTAGGGTTCACTGAGATAAAACATGAAACACTACACACTTGCATTAGGTGCGAAGGAAACGGGCAAACACCAATACATAATCCCGTATTACGGAAGGATTGGATGCATAGGCAGAAGCAAGCTAACAAACACAAAATACGGAGGTATTGTGATTACGGAGCAAGATTAGTAAGTGATAAATGCTGGCGTTGTGAAAGAGTCTTTGCAAAAATATAGTAATAAGGGAAGGAGAACAAAATGAAACTAATTTATAAAATAGGCACTAAGGCTGATGAAAAACCAAAAATCAACCTATCTGTCAACGGACAATATTTAGGCACAATTTGGGGCGAAGTCGAAGAAGCTAGCGAAAATGACTTTGCCGTTGAGCATGGCATTATAAATATATCGGGGAAAGATGGCAAACGAATATCCACATTATGGGATGCTCAAAAAGCTTAGCCTTTAACCTAACCATTAATAAAGGAGGAAAGAGATGGCTAGTAGGAAATTTCATTATGGACTGTGTTCAAAGTGTGGAAAAAAGGGACTTTATATAACGAGCAGAGAGCAACGCCCACAGTGCACTCATTATAAGTGTAAATATTGCGGGGCTAGATATACTTCTAGTTGAGGCTGGCTATCCCTATAAGATAGTGAGAAGTAGCTTGTAGCCTAACCGCTAATAAAAGGGGAGAGAGAAATGTATGAGATTAAAAGTATAAAGAAACACGGTATTATGGCAAATCAATTTATACTGGTAGTTGATAACGATGCTGCGCCAGGAGATACAAGAATCCTACTTTCCGGCGAGTCTGGAGTAACCCTTGCCAGTAGATGGCCTAAAGACTTTAAGGAATTTAACTTGAAACAGCACGTTTTCAAAAAGGTAAAAGATTTAGAGATTGGCGATAAAGTAATAACCTTGTAAGGTTAGCCCCCATAGGGGAAGGCAAAAATAAAATAGGAGCAGAAAAATGAATGAACTAGATAAAATTATCAAGGAAGTTGGGAGTTATGATTCAAGGTATTATTCAGCAGGTGGTAATATGCAGTTTTTTACACTGAGATTACTAGAGGCTATGAAGATTACGCTAACTGAAATTAACAAATGCGTAAATATTGTGAACAAAGAAAGCAATTAGCCTGACCACTAAAGAAGGAGAGGAGAAAACGATGGATTATCGTGTAGAATTACCAGAACCTATTACAGAAATCAGTGGAGACAAAGCATATCCTATATTCAGGGTAGAATCCCATCTTAGATATGATGGGTGCGCCCATGATTATGTCGGTAGTAGCCGTATGTATAGAGAAATGCCTTCTGCTGAACTACTTATCAAGGATATGGATGAATGGCTCGCATCCTTTCTAAATAAAGAGCCTCTTGGAAAAGATAAGACTCCGATTGTCAGAAAACATCCTATCATACAACACATTCGAGTAGTCCTTAAAGAATACGAGACCTGGTGCATACGCTGGTTTAGCCATTACACTTATGTTGAAGGGAAAACAGATGATGAATTACTGCAATCATTTTACCGCTTCCGTGAAAGAAAACTCCCCTTACATCTCAAAGAAGAATATTGCCTAATGGGAGCAGAGGATTCGTGGAGAATAAAAAAACCATGCCGTTGTGATGACTGCCTTAAGTTAGGCATAACCCGCATATTGCATTAAATACTTAATCCCATAAGGGGAAAGGAATAGAAAGATTTGTTTAACTTATTCAAAACTAATCAAAAGTCCAAAGGGCGATTAAATTATATCCGCCCATTTCACAATAAGGAATTAGATGAAAAGGAGGTGATAACAGAGAAAAAACAGGAGCGTATTATTGACGGCATTGACGTTAATAATTGCTTCCAATGTACCGACCTTAAATCGTCAGGCGGAACGCTTAGATGCTATCGAGATAAATGTAAATATAATTAAAAAAGGAGTTAAAAATGAGCAAGGATTTAGAATGGGTAGAAGAACTTGAGAAGGATACTAAAACCTGGGATAAAGAGGCAAAGGACAACGCCAAAAAATGGGACAAGGAAGTGATAGGTAAAGAGGAATAATTAATTTTACCATTTTAGGCAAAGGGATGGATAATGCCAAATAAATTCTCTATAGGCGACAAGGTGAAGTTCAATCTTACAAACCGGCGTACACCCCAAGATGTACTTAACGCCTTGCGTCTTGACCATCCCCGAACCATAGTAGACACCTTCTATGATGGCAGGACACAGCATACACGCTATTATCTGGGTACAAATAGACGTGGTAATATAAATATATCAGATACCCATTTCAGGTCAAGCCAACTCAACCTATGGATTAAAGGCAAGATAGGCCACCCGAAAACCAAAAGAAAATATACTAGGCGACTAATACAATTACCTGTATAGAGAGGTATACTGAAGAAAATGCTAATATCGAAATCTAGGTATCTGTTTCACCATACAAGGGGATATCTACCAACCAAGGGATTTATACGCCTTAATTTTGACTACAGTAATCCACAAGGGGTTATAGGGGTAAATGCATATTTATCGTGCCTGACATAAAGGAGTAAAAGATGATGAAAGCCATAAAAAAACACCAGAAACAACAACTCTGTATTCGTCATCGAGAGGACGTATATCTTCATGCCTTGGAGAAAGTAATGGATGGCACGGCCTCACCGGCTTACGCCACAGAACGCTGGAAAAAACTTAAGGAGGTTAAAGGTTGAACGTATCGATGGATACCTATCGAGTAACTGTTAAGATTAAAGCCGAGTCACGAACTAAAGCAGAAAAGGAAATTTGTATGCGTGTGCCTCAAGGTATTATCTGTAACGTAAGAAAAGATAACGGGAAGATTAAATGAAATACATACCATTATTGTTGCCTTTATCGCTCATCGGTTGCATGGGTGGCAACTTTGACATTAGAGACTTTGTGCGTCATCCCATTATAATGGCAATAATTATTATTGCAACTTTATACTTCGCTTTTAAGTATAACAAAAAGTAATAAGTGTATTGACATATACGGTATTATCTGGTATTATCTTTTTAGGGAGTAACGAAAATGGGAAATCATCCAACAACAAAATGCAGGGGGTATAAAGAAGGGTGGATTGGTAGACGTAGGACATACCAATGCAGGGAATGCGGAAAGAGTTTTCAAGTAGACACTCTCAATGCCCTACCTGAAATAAACCGAGCTTGTCCCGATTGCCTTAAACGCACCTCTGTATATACTTTTGAGAATAAGCAGAATGGAAAACAATTAAAAGTCAGGGCAAGTGACTCAAAACTTGCAACAGCAAGAGCTTGGAAAATCAACTCAAACTTCACTTTTAAGATTCCCCAACCCACTATAGAGACAACCTGAGTAGCTAAATAAATAACAAATATATTTAGACTTGTAGGAGGATATGTGAAAGAGAAACTACTTACCACCCAGCAGGCTGCTGAATTTCTCAGCGTTAATGTATATCAAGTGAGAGAATATATTAAAAACGGTAAACTCCTAGCTCATAGGCTAGGAAACGGAACGGGCAAGCGGGGTAGCCGTAGACCTTGGCGCATCTGGGATTTTGACCTAAAGATTTTTATTAATCACAGTTCCAACATAAAGTAAAAAGGGGGACTATAGTGATAGACACATCTAGCATAGTACGAAATAAAGAGGGTAGATTAGTAGGACGAATACTAGATAGGGTCTTTGTAAAAGAGTTATATGGTAATCGACATATGCTCCGGCGACCTATCGCCTGGGCTATAGACTGCGATATATTCGACAGAGTGATAGTGCCTAACTGTAATTCTATTCATATAATTGACAAGGATACTGGGCATAAATATATATGCAGTGTCAAAACATTTCAAGAAAAGCGTGGGAAGCTTAACAGGAAATATGGTTCTCAATACTACTTGGAGCTTGTGCATTGGGTAGTGCAATAGAGCCTAGCCTTAAGCCAATCAAGCCCGTAACCCCTTGTTTCAACTGTGGGGAAAATGATTGGTGGTATAGGGAATCTCCTTATAAACCCGATGAATGGTTATGCAAAAGATGCAAAAAGCAACCACCAAAAATAAAGTTAGGAAAAACAAAAAGGAGCGTGGTTAAAAAATGAAGGCAACAATAGAAACCAAGGCATTGAAAGAGGCTATTACAAAGTTAAACTACATCCCACACAATAAGTCACTTCCCATTTTATCGACTACTCGAATAGACTTCGCCAATGGTAAGGCAACTCTTCACAGCACTGACCTTGAGCAATGGATACAAGCAAAGGTGGATGCGAAAAGTGACCAACAGTGTTCCATCTTGCTCCCCAGAAAACTGACATTACAATTCCTAATTGGAGACAATGGTACAACAAACATCTCTGCCGACACTACTAAGAAAGAGGTTGCCTTAGAACGTGAAGGCTTGGGTCTTCTCAATATAATTACCCATGCAGCTTCCGACTTTCCACCATCACTTAAAGATGAGAACCTTGAATGGAACACAATAGATGCCAAGTGGCTATGCAAAATGTTTAGTATCGCTTTGCCAGCTTGTGCTACGGAAGTGAGCCGTCCCGTTCTCACTGGTTTTGCCTGCAAAGATGGTGCAATGGCATCGGCAGATGGATTCAGGCTTGTCAAAATAAAGAGCGATAAACTATGTTTCGGTTTAAAGAATGCAAAGGCCATTATACCACGCCAGACAGTGGAAACTGCCAAACGACTTTTCAGTAAATCTAAAACCATAGATATCGCTTTTACCAATATAACCGACAACCTAGCTTGTAGGGTATACATGAAAGCTGATGGCACTACATTGATTTCCGAACTAATTCAAGGCATCTACCCTGATTATGATAAACTTATCCCTGATAAATATTCATGCAAGGCAGTAATTTCTGCTCCCCTTCTATTACAACGGCTCAATATGCTTGATACGAAATCATTGCCTTCAGGTATTGTTAAATTCGACATCCGCAAGACTAAATTAGATGAGGATGTGTGTGTAATATCTGCCTCCAGCGAGGGTGAATTTAATTATGCAATGTCTCTTCCCGTGAAGTTCGAGGGCGATGCTAGCAAGATTGCATTTAATTACCTCTACGTGATAGACGCTATAAAACCATTCTCTATATGTAATCTTGAGATAACTTCTCCTAGTTCACTTGGTAAAATCACTGGGGATATAGAGGGATTGACCATAGTAATAATGCCTATGTTTGTTCAATGGCAGGACTTTAACAACTGAATATGCTTGCTGGGTTAGTCGTAAAACTGTCGGCACTACTGGAGTAGGGTTTGAACTTAGCGCAGTTTCCCAGCAAGTCTGCCAGTTACCCAAAAGGGCAATCTGAGGGAGCGAATGTTATGTATGCGTAAGCCGCTACTAGCTGGCAGAGAACCCTGCTGGGGCTAGTGGGAGGGCTTCACTAAGTGAGAATTTAGTGGGTTTTACCGAATAAAAAGAATAAGGTAGCCAGCCCCAGCAGGGCAGTGTAAAGAGGATATGTGTATTCTTATGGGAGGTTATAGATGAAGTTTGGATATTTGCGGAAAACTAAATGGAATCCTACCTTTGAATGGGTAAGCACAAGTATGGAGTGTGCTGATAAGATTAATAGTTATCACGAAGATTATCCGAAGTATGTAGAGATAACTAACGAGGCTTTACGAGTTACTGTGGGTAGTATTATAATACCCAATTGGAAACTCCTAGCTATCCATGAAGCAATCTTTGCAGATAAACCTTTCAAGGGTAGATGGCGTGATGTGGGGGTGATTGTAGGACAACATCGCCCACCGCATCGGGAAAACATCGCTGATTTAATGGATGAATTGGCATCCTCTTACACTATAGCAAGCATTGGAATCTTAGAGGAATGGTATAAAGACTTTGAGACTATTCATCCCTTTGAAGATGGAAACGGGCGAGTTGGGGGGCTTATTGTGGCGGTTCACGCCCACGCTATGCGCCCTGAGATGGGTTGGCTCGCACCAAATCAATGAAGTAATTAGTGGGTATAGTTATGGAAGAAAGTAAACTGTTAAAAGTAGCATCATATCGCCAAGAAGTGGTTTCGCAATTCCTCGAGTACGTTCATAGATTTCCTGAGAATGAGAAGTGGTTTACTGAAGAATTTGATGAGTTGGCTTGGAATAATAAGTTTGTGGGACAGTTCAGGAATCACATATCATTAACGGCAGTTCCGTTAGCTACAAAGATATATAAGCAGTTAGAAATAATTACATTCCCCTTTATTCATCGTGTTGCTTGTCGAGGATGGGATACTGCTGGTGGCACTTGGGCGTGGTCTATGAATTGCGTAACTCAAGGACAGTATATTGGAGATATTGGAAGCACTGACCCTGTCCAATACCTCCTCAAGAAAAGTATTAATCTATATAAATTAGATAGCGGTGAAATTGGGGGGCAATGAAGTAGACAGTGATTAGTGGGTATTCTTATGGAGGCAGATGATGAATAGCAAGAATGTTGTAATAGGTGGTCATTATAGGCACAGAGACACACCAACATATGGATGGGCAAAGTGTTTATCTGTGCTACCACCACGTAAAGGCTTGAACACACACGGATACTTAGTGGCAAGATGTGAATGGGCAGTTGAAAAAAATGCTTTATTGGGGCTTATAAAGTATTTCAAGTTATCTGATTTAATAGAGGGGCAATAAACGATGAAAAAGACCGCAATAAAGGAGGTAGATGGTGAGAAAATGTGAATACTGCGAGAAGGAAGAGCTTTGTGGGGTAGGGAAGGCTAACACGCCTGTCTGCGAGGAGCATTTTGAAGATTACTTGAAGGGTAAAAGGCTAGAAATAGAAACCGCTCTAAAGAGGGCAGGGAAGATGCAATGAAACACCTACTTAGCACCCTACTGGTATTCTTATGGAGGTAGATAATGGCTGACGAATGGCGTGGAATACACGGAGGTAGATAATGAAACTGGAAGAAGTTATCAGGCATCTAACCGAATTACAATACCATGATTTTGTGAGAGAAGATGGGTGTTATTCCAAGGCTTTACCTATAGGTATCGAAGCCCTGAAAAAGATTAAGTCATGCCGTGTTTATGAATGTTCTGCTGCTCCGGTGTATCTACCAGGGGAGACTAAATGAAACACCTACTTAGCACCATAAGGAGTTGATATGATATTTATTATGACCAGCTTAATAGCATTTATCCTATTCCTTGCGGGTATGACCTATATGGTAATTCATATGTATGTCTCTGGTAGACCCGCAATAGTAACCTCATTACCAGTAGTAACTGTTGACGTGGTAGCTCTTGGCGTGGCAATGGTGATAGCTGTAGTAGCACTGATAAGGTATCTAAAGGAGGGATAGATGAGATATACAGATGATGACAGAAGTTTATATGAACAATACGCATATCCTGAAAGAACAAAATCTTCCCAAGGTAAAAAATATCACTTAGTCGATAAAATAATATTTTATATACTCCGTGGATTTAGTTTTGTGGGTTGCGAAGACCCATTTGGTAGGCGACATTTATTCCACAAATATGACCTCAGAAGCAATTGGACATATCTCCACACAAGTCACATAGATTTGCTATCAACCTCTCACTGTGTGTATTGTGGAAGACAACGTAGGTAGACAATATACATGGCTTGATTGAGCCACAGTAGCATGGTTAAGGATATTTAAGAAGGGGGCTAACAATGCCAACTGATATTGCCGTAAATATAGGTGACCATATCAAGTTTTGGGTTACCAGAACTGGGAATAAGCCATTGCTTGGAACGGTTGTAAAGGCTGAAATTAGGTATGGTAGTCCTTATGCTACAATTAGACCAGATGATTCTGAGGCGTTGGTGTATTTATTCTATGGGGCTATTTGGGGGTTTGCTCCTATAAATGAGTACATACACCCTTGGAGTCCGCAATCTATGGCTAGGCAAAGATTAAGATAAAGGCACATAGTAGGGTAGTAGA
>LAZR01000733.1_pt1 | contig 23172 bp, 20 predicted proteins | sample 329461 | NCBI WGS metagenome assembly LAZR01 (sample SAMN03002196, study PRJNA259156) | marine sediment metagenome | biome: sea floor; feature: Hydrothermal impacted sediments; material: marine sediment; isolation source: Loki non-amplified sample from Loki's castle hydrothermal vent sediment ...
GTCTATAAGATGCGTACCATGCATCCGTATGCTGAATATCTACAAGATTATGTTTACCATAAACATGATTTACAGGATGGCGGGAAATTTAACAATGACTTTAGAATATCGTCTGCAGGAAGAATCATACGTGCTCTTTGGATTGATGAGCTCCCAATGTTACTGAACTGGATACGGGGTGATCTAAAACTAGTGGGGGTTCGCCCCATCAGCGAACATTACTTTTCTCTCTACTCACAAGTGCATCAGGAACTGCGTATTAAATACAAACCGGGCCTTGTACCTCCGTTCTATGCTGATCTGCCAAAATCCCTTGAGGAGATTGAAGCTTCGGAAAAAAAATATCTTAATGCTTACGATAAACATCCTTTTCTCACGAACTGGAAGTATTTCTGGAAAGCTTGGTTTAAAATCTTGTTTTTTAAAAAATTTAAAGATTATAAATAATAATGAAAAATAAACAAAAAATATATGAGTTTTCTAAAAAATTCTCTATATAATAACAAGATTTTAAACTTCATAATATTAAGGTTACAGTCCTGCCAAAGCTTAGAAAAAGTGATATAGATAAGGAATGCCCAATTTGTGGAGGGTTAATTTGGGGAAGGGGACAAAACGTTGTTTTGGAAGGAGCAAATATAATTGTGTGCGATAATTGTGCCCAATACGGTACAAAAATCCATAATTCCGATTCAAAAAACTCAAGGAAGAGACAATACCAAAAAACATATCAAAGTAGCCCCAAAAAAAAAATAAGGAGAACTCAGGAAATCGAAACACTTGAAATCGTATCGGATTTCGCAAGTAAAATAAAAAATGTGAGGAACAAACTTAGACTTAATCAAGATCAATTTGCTCAAAAAATAAATGAAAAACCCTCATTATTGAGAAGAATTGAGATTGGAAAAGTCGAACCAACTGTCAAATTAGCGAGAAAAATAGAGGATACTTATAAGATTCGATTATTACAGAAAACCACCTCGTCAGATATGAATATCCTAGAGAACAAATTAAAAAAAAAAACGCACGGAAGCGCTCTAGGGGATATAGCATTTGTTAAAAAAAAGGGTAGAAAAGGATCCTAAATCGGAAACTTTAATTTAATAAAATTTATCAAATTATTGACAGGTCATCCATATCTTCTCTAGATGTGTTCTCTGAATTTTGAATTCGTACCAAATCTAATAATATTCTCCATAAATTCCTTCAAACTACAATTGTGGTCAATCAGTTACTCAAAACTTCATTTAATTTATTGAAATTTTAAATTTTTGAGTTACCGCTAACCGATTTTTTAATACATCAATTATTTTTTGATTATCCTGAGCCACTAATGGACTTCCACAATCAGGACATCTAAAGTTTAGTTCAAAAGCGTCATCAAAATTATATTTAGTTTTTGAAGTTTGGCAATTTTTACATAAGAAAAAATAATTATCTACTTCGAATCGTAATCTCTCTCTTAGTTTAGTATCAACAAATTTTTTTTTTTCATTTAGAATTTCTTCTAAATAATCAAATTCATGCCACCAATAATAAATAAACCATCCCGTAGATTTATCTCTTATACGCCTGAATTGTGCTAATTTTTCAGCATATAGTTTATAAAGTGTTTTCCGGACCGAATTTAGTTTTAAAATTTCGGTATCATTTGGTTCAAAATCAATTTCTGTACCTTCAATTTGCGTTTTAATATTTTCTGTTATGTTTTCATCTGTTATATCAATATCCGAGCTATTGATGAGTTCCTTCCCGACATAAATCGCAATTTCCCCACCAACTATATATAAAAAAGATCTTAAATAAGGATTTAAATCTGAAATTATATTCTACCTAAGTTTAATTTAAGTTGATAATAATTAATTAGTTTTGTAAAAATTAAATTTTATTGAAAAAAAAATTATATTTTGAGAAATTAAATTTTTAAGCACTAAAGGAATATTGTTTTTCACTAAATTCATTATCAACTTCAATTGATCTAAAAAATATACCTTTTCTAATTGCGAGTATTCTTTTTAAACCCCAATTATCAACATTTTCCGGGAGGATTATTTCATTTATTCTGTAATTGTTTTTTATAACAATTGTTTTCCACTTTTCAGGAAGTTCTGACTTTAAATCAGGTAAAATCAAATCTATAACTAATTTAACATTATCATCAGTATTTTCAATAACACCAGTACAGAACTGAATCCTCTTATTGACATCATCATCCTCCACTTTCTTTTTAGAAGGCTGTGGGATATTGTTTTTGGTTGTAACCTTACAAGTAGGATTAATATTGAAAGAAATCAGGAAATAACTAGATTTCCTAAAAGCTTTAGTACTCTCTAAAAGGGTTTCTTTATTTGTTTTACTAAGGATATTAGCTTTATAATTTTTTGTTTGACCAGTTGATTTTTTCAAATTCCAATCAAATCCTAACTTTGAAACTAAATCGCTTATATCACTACCAGAAATTATCTTACCTTTTATCTCAAATTCATTCTCAGAAATTGTGTTTGTTACGGTTTCGAGGATTAAATCCTCATATTCATGAGAACCTTTAAGAGTAATTCTTTTACTAGATTTTGTGATTTTTAATGCAGGACCAAGAAACTCTCCTTTTGAATACCGATAAAAATGACGATGAACATCTAGATGTTTTACCGCTGGATCCTCTAAATTAGGGGATTCTAATAACTTTTTTAGAAAATGCATGGTTATTTTGATAGAAACTTTATTTTCAATTAAAATATGTTTTTCTTAATAATTATCAAAAGAATTTTATTTTAAATTTTATTCTTCAATAAAATTAAAAAAAAATAAAACATAACTTAATAATTATATATTACAAAAAAAAGTTTACTGATAAATGCCGACAATTCCTTCCATAATTTTATGGACACTCGCGTGGATCTTTCTAGTTATAGGATTAATAGCTCTTACTATCTTGGTGATATATACAAAATATGGCAGGGAAAAGTCAATACGATTATCCATACTTGGTATTTTATTTGGATCGATATTTTTAGGATTCTCCATTCACTTTTTTTTACTAACTTGGGGTATATAATACCCTTCCTAACAATTTGATTTTTTTGATTTACCAGTTTTAGAAAGCTAAGACATCCGTGAAATTCAAGCATCAAAGTCAATATTTAAAAAAGAAGAAAAGTTTTATAATTATAATTTTTCCAATCTTTTAAGATTGGAGGAAGGAGAATGAGATGTTATTTCAAATAGATAATACTGTATTGTTTGTAATAGGGCTTATTTTAGCAACAATAATTTTAACTCTGATTATCTACATTGCTGTTTTACTTATTGTATCGAAGACTAAAGCCTCAGATAAGATAATCTTAATTGTTCTATTAGCTTTCATATGTGTGCTTGTGATTCCATTAGTTTTGGGTGCAATTGGCTCAGTATTTGGAGTTTTTGGTCAAATCCCTTGGAGTGATGGAAATTATTTAACACTTTTAATACCAGTAATTGGGTTTCTAATAATAATGATACTGGTAAAATTTCTGTTAGACGTTGCATGGGATAATGCTGTATGGATAGCTTTATTAACATTATTTATTTTATTCCTCCTGTATACTTTAGTACCTAGTCTTGCTACTTTTCTCGGATTTACAATATAAAAACAATCTAACACAAAAAATAGTTTTTTTCTTTTTTTACACTTCTGAGGATAATTAATCAAAATCTCAAAATCAAAAAAAAGTTAAAAATTTAAACATCAAAAGCTTGATTGGGATATTCAGATTTTTTCTTTTAATTTCAAGCGAGGTGCTAAACCTAAACTCATCATTTCTTGCAAGAGCAGTTTAAATGCATAGGAACATACAACTTTTGATATAATCGTTCCTTCACCACACACAGGACAATATCTCTTATCCCGATTTCGATCATACACAGCTAAGAGTCCACACTTTTCACAAATTAATACGACAGTTCGATCTGACTCGTCCAGTAGTCGTTCTTTTAACAATAACGCTGATCCGTGACCAACAAGGCAATCGCGCTCCATTTCACCAAATCGTAAGCCTCCCTCCCGTGCTCTACCTTCTGTTGGTTGTCTCGTTAAAATCTGGACAGGACCTCGAGCTCTCGCATGAAGTTTATCAGCAACTAAATGATATAACTTTTGATAATAAATTGGAGCGCAATAAATACCCGCTTCATACTTATCACCTGTTATTCCATTATACATTACTTCTCTACCATTAAATTCAAATCCAGCTTCAACTAATTGTTCTTGAAGTTTAGTAATTTCCGTCCATTCAAAGGCAGTAGCATCACCTAGTTTTCCATTGACACATGCTATCTTCCCGCTTATACCTTCAAATAATTGCCCCAAAGTCATCCTTGAAGGCATGGCGTGCGGATTAACTATAATATCAGGAATTACTCCCGATGAGGTAAATGGCATGTCTGCTTGTTCAACTACCAATCCAAGAACTCCTTTTTGACCATGACGCGATGAAAATTTATCTCCTAATTCAGGTATCCTTAAATCTCTTACCTTTATCTTTACCAATTTATTCCCATCAACAGTTTCTGAAATAATTACCGTGTCAACTATACCTTTTTCATTATGTCTCATATTCTTTGAAGTTTCACGCCTATTAGGTTGCATCAATTCAAATTCTTCATAAGATTTAATAAACCTTGGTGGAGATGTTCTTCCAATAAGAACGTCTCCCCCATTCACTTGAGTTTCTGGTTCTATTATGCCATCCTCTTCAGAAAGAAGTCGATAAGATTCAGCAGATTTAAAACCTCTAACTCCTCTCTCGGGAATTTCAAATCTATCAACCTCTCCACCGGGATATTTTCTTTCTTCGGCATCATATGTTCTAAAGAAATGGCTACGAGCAAGACCTCTTTCTATGGATGCTTTGTTAATTATAATTGCGTCTTCGATATTATACCCTTCAAAACTCATCATTGCAACTATAAAGTTCTGTCCAGCAGGTCGTTTATTAATTCCAATTATCTCCATAGGACTTGTTTTCACTAAAGCCTGTTGAGGATAATGTAGAGTATGCCCCCTTGTGTCAAGCCTTAGGTGCATATTTGCTGCAAATAGTCCTAATGCCTGTTTTACCATTCCTGCCTCGTAAGTATTTCTTGGTGATTGATTGTGTTCGGGAAATGGAATGATTGATGCACAAATTCCTAGGATAGCAGCAGGGGAAATTTCTAGATGAGTATGCTCTTCTGTTATATCCCCCTCAAACATAGCAATATATGCATTTTCTTCTTCTTCGGCATCTAAGTATTCAATTACCCCTTTTTGAATTAGATCTGACCAAATATACTTACTTTGTATAATTTTTTCAATATCTTCTTTTATGAGTAATGGGTTTTTATTTTTTAAAACAATAAGAGGTCTTGTCGCTCTTCCTGCATCACAATTTATTTGAATCTCACTTGATTCATGATAATATCCAATATTGACATGTTGTCCAATCTCCCCCTTTCGTCTTTTTTCTCTAAGTTGTCTAATAAATGGATTATGTTGTTGATGAATACCCACTAGCTTTCCATTAAGAAATACTTTTACTTTATTCCCTTTAACATTCTTAACTTCATTTATAGGAATGACCCCTAAATCAATCAAAATATTTTCAATTATCCTTTCATCAGCACCGACAGATATTATTGAGGCTAAACCCAGGTTTTTAACTAAACCACAATTTGGACCTTCAGGAGTTTCTGCGGGACAAATTTTCCCCCATTGTGTTGGGTGTAAATCTCTTGCCTCAAAATGCGGTTGGCTGCGGCTTAATGGTGAAATCACCCTTCTTAAATGACTCAATGTTCCAACATGGTTTGTTCTATTTAATAATTGACTTACACCCGCTTTTCCACCAACCCAGTTTCCTGTAGCTAAAGCATGCCTAATTCTTTCTGTAATCACATCTGCTCTAACTGCTGTTTTTATATTTGGAGCCCTTCCTCGAACTGCAGTCCTCTCAAGCTGATATTTAATATCCTTAACAAGGTTTAAGAAAGCAACCCTAAATAAAGATGTAAATAATTCACCTGCTAACTTCAGCCTTTTATTTGCATAATGATCTTTATCATCTGGTTCTCTCATCTCTAAAGCAAGTTCCATTACTTTTTGTGCCATTTGGCCTAAATAGTATGCTTTTTTGATCCTATCTTCTTCCTCATTTCCAACATGAGGTAATAAATATCTATCTAAGACTTGAAGTGCTCTTCTAATTCGATAATCTTTAGTTTGTCCAATCGCAACCCTTTTCCCTATATAGTCTAAAGCGTTTTGCTGAGACTTCTCGGGATCTTTTAAAACTTGAATCTCAGAAGCTACATCTATTACGGGGATCAATTCTTTTTGAATTTCTTCATTTTCAGAGATTGACTCAAAGATTTCCCTATCAGAGTGCAGACCTAAAGCCCTTAATAGAATTGCTAAAGGAATTTTACCTGGAACTGAAGGAAAGGAAACTCTTAAATTTCCATCTTTTTTCCTTTCAATTGTTACTGGAGCTCGAAATCCACTTCTTGTCGAAAAAACTTTTGCTTGGTGAGTGGCGCTCGAACTTTTACTGGCTTCCTCTGCTAAGATCCTGTTTGGGGCTAAATCTTCTTGTGTAACAAGAACTCGTTCGGTCCCATTTATAATGAAATATCCACCTGGATCTAATGGATCTTCTCCTCTATTTATTAATTCCTGTTCAGATAAGTTCTCTAATGGGCACCGACAACTTTTTAACATTATAGGAATCTTACCAATATAAATATCAAGTGTTTCTTCTGCTTCTTCTCTTTGAGTTCGTTCGTCTATAGTAATAGGAGTCATTTCTAAGATAATATCTGCTGCATAACTTAATTCTCTGATTCTTGCTTCAATGGGGGTGATCTCCATTGTTGCTCCATCTGCTTCCCTAACTTTAGGCATTCCAACCTTAATTTTGCCAAATTTAATTTTAAACCCCGGAATATCCGGTATAACTTCTGCTGATTCATCAACAATCGATTGCATCTCATCTTCAATAAAATTATTGTATGAATCTAAATGCTGACGAACTAATCCCTTTTCGTCAAATAGGCTTTTTAACACTACCCATTTATCTTCATTTGATAAATTTTCACTCACGATAAATAAACCCAAACCAAAATCTTCTTTAATATTTAAAAAACGTTATTAAGCTTTTTCCTTTTTAACAAAACGATAATAATCAATAGACTTTACCGTTGTATTCGAGTCTCGGATAATTTTTACTATATCTCCTTCTTTTGCTCCAATAGCAACCGCTACTGGGTCATTCTCAAACATCTGGGGTAAATCTGTTACTCCAATTTTATATTTTTTCAGAAGTTTTATAGATTCTTCCCTTGTAAGTAAATTATGTTGGGGAACAAATTTATGTAATAAAACGTCTATTTTCTTTTTCTTTGACAAGGAAAAATCCTCTTAAATCACGATAATATTTTTAGAAATCATACTTTTCTAAAAAATTTTTCTATTTTTTATCACTATTTTTTTTAATAAATCCTATATGAGTTATTTTTTTAATTTTACGCAAAAAATCTTAAGACCCAATAACCACTTCTTTTACATATGATATCAGTATGATTATTTGGATAATTTTCTTTAAGGTATTTAAATATATAGGGAGCTCCCATTTTTTTTTTAATTACAAACTGAAAGGATCCATTTTGTTGAATAAATTCTTGAATAGATTGGATTAAATTTAGAAAAACTTTTCTACCTTGACGTAAAGGTGGATTCATATAAATTTCATCAAATTTAACTCTCTTATTTTTAACTGGGCTGAGATAATTTCCTGGGAAAACTCGGACCGTCTTCTGATTATTCACCAAATTTATTTTAACATTTTCTTTAGCACACCAAATTGCATTTCTGTTAATATCTATTAAATATACTAAGCTTTCTGGTGATTCATATTTTAAAACGATACCAATTGGTCCATATCCACACCCTAAATCTAAGAGTACACTAGGTTTCTCTGGAATATACATATGTGCAATAAGAATTTTAGTTCCTAAATCCAATTTTTTATATGAAAAAACACCAGGAATCGTCTTAAAAACATAAAGATGCCTCCTCAAACTTTCTGAAATTGTAAATATTTTTACTTTAGTATCGGGAAATTCACTATAATAATGTTTATCTTTATTTTCCATAGTAGATGGAGATTGATATTTATAATCTATTTCCTTTCATCCCATCTTGGATAGATTCCTCTTTCCATGAATATTTTTTTCGTTTTTACTAATATTCCTGACTTGGCTTTATAGATCTGCATTGCGTTTTTTAATGAGGTACCAAATCCAATTAGTTCTTTTTTCAACGTCATTAAGGCCACCATCATGTTAGGTTTTATTCTCGCATCAACAAAACAAACACCAGCTGAAGCTAAATCCGCACCATGGCATATTGCATCAACAGCTGTGTCTCGGATATAAATCTTTGGGAGATGAGAAACCATTTTTTCCATGGGAAACAGAATTTTCCTCAAATAATAATCGTTACCTTCCATTTGATATATAGTATAGGCATCTTTTAAATTTTGGAGAGTGGCTAAGTTTGAGCTTTCAGTAAATTTACCCACCTTAGTCCTTCTTAATTCTAGCATGTGAGCTCCTGAACATAACGCTTCTCCAATATCGAAACAAAACTTTCGGATGTAAGTTCCTGCCTCACATCCTATTCTAAAGAGAACATGGTTTCCCTTCATTTCAATAACTTTGCTGTAATAAATTTCTCTGGTTCTTAATCTTCTAGCAACTGATGACTTTATAGGAGGTCTCTGATAAATTTTTCCAGTAAACAATTTGAATATTTTTTCAACTCTCGTTAATTCCTCTGGTGAATGTAAATATAATACTCCAATATATTCTTTACCTGCATTCAATAATGCAGATAAAGCTCGCGTTGCTCTTCCAAGACCACATGGTAATATCCCTGTAACTTTAGGATCTAAAGTACCACCATGTCCTGCATTGGTGATCCCCAATACCTTACGAACCCAAGAGACAACTTCGTGACTAGTTGGACCACTCGGTTTATCTAAATTTATTACTCCATATTGAAGAAGTTTTTCTATACTCCTTTTATCAGGCTCAGATCCATAAATTGGTTTAGTTACATCTTGAGACTTTACCAAAAGTTGTTCAGGTTCATCAGAAGGTAATTTGAATTCTGAAAGTTCCATGCTAATGAGAGTAAAATAAATCGCTTTAATTTATTATAAACCACGAGATTTCATAAACATTTCTTAAAGATTTCAATTTGTTGAGAAAAATCATACAACTTGAAAAATTGATGTTTAATTCTGATGTCCCGTTCTACGCGCAGCTATTTGCCCAACCTTCCTTCCTGGTGGCCGATTTCTACTAGTTGTGGTTGATTTGTGCGGAGATTGCTTTGCCCCACCACCATAGGGATGAGAAACCGCATTCATTGCTACACCACGTACTACAGGCCACTTTTTAGCTTTAGATTTTTTATAGTGAAATTTGTTTCCGGCTTTTAAGAAAGGCTTATCAGTTCTTCCACCTCCAGCCACAACACCAACAGTAGCAAGGCAATTTTCATTTATCCATTTACTTTTCTTCGATCTAAAAAGGAGTTCAACTGAATTTCCTGATTTATCCCTCACTATTGCTGCGACTCCAGAAGATCTAGCGAATTTACCACCATCTTGAGGAGTGGCTTCAATATTGAATACAAAAGTTCCTAGGGGTAAATCTCTTAATGGTAATATATTACCTACTTTCACTTCTACTTTTGATTTAGATTGGGTAAATTTTTGACCTTCGAAAATTCCCTCAGGAGGCAGCCATAATGACTTTTTATCATCATGATATTTAATTAATGCTAAAGGTGCACCCCTCCCAGGTGAATGTAGAAATTCGATAACTTTAAAAGTAAATTGGTCTTGATTTTCTAAAAACGGGCGATATTTAGCGGTTCCAATATGACGATGTGAGGGTGAACGAAATGGTAATGACCCTCTACCTTTTCGCTGAGCAAGTATTCGCTTTCCCATTCTTTTCACGTACTTTTTATGAATATTGATTTAAATTATTTAAACTTTAAATTTTTTACTATTTTCGTTGAAAATGCACAAATAGTTGGAGAACAAGAAAATAATTCCAAAGAAGTGAGAATTTAAAGCTTTTTATTTTTCAGAAGTTCATCAATATTGTAATTAAAAGCAATAGGGATTTCTCTATCTATAAATTCACCAGCAATATTTTGCATCAGCAAATTTTTAATTTCTTCAGGATTCCTTGTTTGTCCTAAAACCCACCCCAATTTAACATATCCAACCTCCGGTAATAAATTTCTTCCCGGGATAACACTAAGGTTCTGCAACTCCCGACCTGTTGAATAGACATTCATTCCAACAAACCCATGAAGTGTTTGAGTCGTCATAAGGATTATTATTCCTTCCTCAGATGCTCTTTCTATAGACGGATAGAGCGTAGTAGGAACATGTCCTAGTCCTGTCCCAGCAAATACAATTCCTCTGTACTTTTTGTCTATATAAAAATCTATAAGCTCTGAATCAATTTCAGGATATGAATAAATTAACGCAACCTTCTCTTCGAAGTTGGTATTTGCCGTAGTTTCAAATTTGGATCTTTTTTTGTACTCATTAGTAAACATTTTGATTTTCCTGTCCCTTACCATCCCTAATGGAATATTATCGATCGTTCGAAAAGTGTTTCTTACCGAAGAATGCATTTTTCTTACAAGAGTTCCTCTATGTATTAAACTGTAGTCGTGAGAAGTTGATCCCAACATTGATACAACTACTTCAGCTATGTCTGAGCTAGCTACGATAGCTGCGTTAATTAAATTTAAAGCAGCATCAGAAGAAGGTCTATCAGAACTTCTCTGACTCCCGACTAATACTACGGGGATTGATAGATCCTTAAGCATAAATGACAAAGCAGCACTAGTAAAGGACATTGTGTCAGTCCCATGACTTATCATAATCCCATCAATACCAGAATTTGCTGCTTCCTCAACTTTTTTCGCCAATTTTTGCCAATATTCATACTTCATATTTTCAGATAAGATTTTGAATACTATTTCACATTCAAGATTGCAAATTTCGGCTAATTCTGGGACTGAACTAAAGAGTTCTCCAGGTGTAAAACTCGGGATCACAGCTCCAGTAGTATAATCTAATCTTGAGGCAACTGTCCCACCGGTCCCTAAAAGTTTAAGAGTAGGGAGATTTTTACTTATGGGGAACTTTTTTTCAGGTATTTTATAATTGGCTTCTTGTTTCCCAACTTTTTTAATTTCTATTATACTGGAAGCCTTGATTCCTATGTTATAATTATTTTTTAATTTTATTTCGATATATTCGTGAGCAGAATATTCTGATCGTGGTAATACTATTCCATTATAATTACTTGTATCCGTTTCAATTTTCACAATATCCCAGATTTCAATTTTATTCTTTTCTAAGAGTTTTTTTCCTTCACCTTTATAACCTTTCAACAATTCAGCCATTTACTTTAACTCCTTTAATGCTTGTTTTAAAATCCTTTCTAATTCCTTTGAAACAATTGAACCATCAATTTTTCCTCTTACTTGCTTCATAACTAATCCCATTAATGGTCCCATAGCTCTCATTCCTTTTTCTTTTAACATTTCTTCATTTTTTTTAACAATCTGCCATATTATTTGCCTTAATTCGTCAATAGTTAATCGTTGAATTTTAAGTTCTTTTTTAATCTGATCAATTGTAAGTTCTGGAGAATCAGCTTTTAAACTAATAAATTCTTCAATTGCTTCCTTCCCTATTTCTTTCTTTTTTAAAAGTGAAAAAATATCAATATAATCTTGTTCCTTTACATTTCCAACGTTTTTTCCTTCTCTTCTCAACGCGATAGTTGTCTCTAATAAAGTTTTTATGATGAGAGATGGATTATCATCATAAATGGAAATTAGTTTATCAAATAAATCAATGATTCCTTTAAAAATAAGTTCTTTAATCAACCGTTCTTGTGTTTTATACTTTTTAGAGTAATTCTTTATTAATATCCAAGGATATTCTGGAAGATTATTTTTTATATCTTCTATTTCTTTTTCTGTGTTTAAAATAGCTTTGGAATCCGTATCTGGATATAATCTTGCTCCGCCATGTAATTCTCTGAGAAATTCAGTATTGCCATTTTCTAATGCTCTTCTTGTCTCAGGAGGAACTCCTTTAAATGCTGCTTTTACCCTATTTCTAATGACATCCATGGCTTTTAGATTTTCATTTTTTGAACCCAATACTAACACAAAACAATCTTTATTTGAAGAATTCAATTTTTCTCGAAATTTTATTAGAGTATCATCTGATAATTCATACTTCTTTAAATCTTCATCAGAATGAATGATCCCTTTTAAACCCGATATTAATTTCACTTTATTGCTAATTTCTGTTCCAAACCGATAATTCTCTGTTAACTCCTTTCCAAAGATACCTTTAAATCCAATTAAATTGATGCCGTGTAATATTTTACCTGATTTTATCTCTTTCCCAATAAAAGTTGATTCATCCATTGCGATAACATTTGTAATATCAATCGGTTTCTCTGGGATATCTTTTTCACTTAGATTTCTTTTCTTTAACTCTTCTTTAATTCCGATCAAATTTAATTGTCTTGAAACTTCTCGATTAATTAAAATTGGGATCCAGTCTAGTTTTTGGACTCCTTTTATTTCGACTCTTGTACCGGCTTCTATGCTCACATTAATATCTTGTCTAATCGATCCAAGAACCTTCTTTACATTTGTTGACCATAATAGTAATCCAATTCTTTCAGCTGCTTCTCGACATTCTTCAGGAGTTCTAATGTCTGGTTTGGTCGTAACTTCCACTAACGGAATACCTAATCGGTCTAACCGAAAATAATTGGTTTTTTGCTCGGTTTTGATTTTTCTGGCAGCATCTTCTTCTAAGCTGAGTAAGTCTATTCCAATTTTTTTACCATTTTCTAGAACTAGATATCCATCTTTCCCAAGTATCATAGTTCTTTGAAACCCACCCGGGACGCTCCCGTCTAAGTAATTCTTTCTACAGACATGCATTTCTTCAATTATATTCGAGTTGAGGAGTAGAGCTATTTCTATTGCAATCCTTTTAGCATCACTATTACACTCAAACGGTGGTGTCTCGTCGAGTTCGTAAGTACATATAACGTCGTTATAACCCTCATAAATAATTCCCATTCCTTTTTCGTATTCTGTAAGCATTGCTTCATCGTAGGTTCCAAGTTCTCCAAGAACAGGACGCATAGTTCGCTTTACAGTAAAGTCTGGTTCTCTTGTTCCTTGAAGTTTAGAAGGGCACCTACAAAATAGCTTTTTGGCTGTATCCAGTTGTTGGTGGATTTCTAACCCACATTTTAGTCTCAGCTTTTCATAATCAAACTTTTGCATGATGAATCGAATTAATTTTAGCTATGACAATCAATAACTAATAATTATTATTTCTTTCTAATTCTAACATTTATTAGATATAGAGAAGGAAATTTTCTTGAAAGTGATAAAACATCGAAAATTCAAGTTATGCACACCTTGAGGAAATGTTATTTCAAGTAAAAAATTCCCTTAATTTCAGAGAATTCTGAAATTTTTGAGAGATAATTATATAAATAATGCTTTTGATCTTTATTTTCCTCTATTGCTCGCTCAATTCGAAAAGATAGGGTCTTTATATTCTCAATTCTAATCCAATGGAGTTTATTAAAGAATAGTAATATCTTTGCCAAAAACTCTTCTTTCTTCCCAAATTTTCGTAAATGAACCTCGATATTTTTAATCCATTTATTAAAAGCTGGCTGATTTTTAAAAGATACAAAAATTTCATTATCCTCTGCTAGCTTCATCCATAAATACAAATCTTTGTCATCAAGCATCCTATTGTAATTTATTATATAGTCTACATTCTCTTCCAATAGTTTTAGTCTTTCCTTTTTAGCCAGATTTTCTCTATTAAACATAAGATCCGTTTCGAGGAGCTCCAATCTACAATAATAATCATCTGGAGAATAGATAATATCTGTTACGCGTGCTCCCAATATGCCAAAAACTGCTGCGAAAAACTTACAATTTTCAAAGTGGAGATTCCTGTATTTACCAATGAACTCTAAAGTTCCCTTGGTAGGTTCTCTTTTTTTACTAGGAGTTAATTCTAATCTCATATCTTTTGATATATTGGTCTTCGCATAGCGACTTCTTATCATTTCGAAAAATATTTCGACATCGTTAAAATTATGTGACTTGACTTCTCTCTTAAATATGTCTAAATATAATAATAAAAACCGAGTATTGAATTCAAATGTAAAAGGGGTGTACTTGTTAGGCTCTACTGCCATCTCATATAACGGGATAGTAGCCTTAAATGTAAACCGATCAAAAAAATCTTTAATCTTTTTATCTTCAACTTTTTCGAGATCGTCCAGAGTCTTCCCTTTTTTAAATAAAACCATAATTTTCTCCATAACATAATTAAAGAACGAAGAAACACTTTTGAATCGATCGTCTTCCTGATTTTTTCGATGATTTACTTTTACATATCTTATTATCCAATCCTTGAGCGCTGGTGATATTGATATTGATTGTTGACTAGTTTTTTTATTAGACAAGAATTTTTTTGAGCTCATATCATTAGATAATATTTTATCTAATTATTAAATTTATAGTAGGTAAAAATACGCAAAATATTGATGGAAATCAGTGATGAATAAAAAAATTCGAATATATCATATTTCACAAGATACATATTTATGCAAGGTAACCAAATCCTTCTAAAATTCCTCGTATCCTCCTTTAAAGTATCTGCAGAATAACAATTAAAAAATTCAAAACTTTGGATGATCTTGAAAAAGTTGAAGACAAAAAGCGTTATGTGAGATAACATTTTACATATCTCCCCATATCCCTTCGCCATACCTTACGTCTGAGTTTTTCAGTAATATGTCTATTTCTCGGTTTCTCTTTCATTTGAGAGGTCCTCTACCGAACAGAGAATACATCTCTTGAGAGAGAGTCCATCCACCAAACAAAAAGAATCGTAATCTGTTACTTAATAAAATACTTATAGCGAATTTAATAATTTTTACAACTATTATAATTCCTCCCATAAGATAATAAGTATTTGGGATGCTACCAGTAGCTGAATACACACCTAAAGGAGTAGATTCTAAAACTTGAAATAAATGAACTATTCCATTAAATTGGAGAGCATTACTTCCCACCACTAAATAATTCCCATCAGAAGAAAGCGCTAGAGAGCTTAAACTAATTCCAAATATTCTTCTGTTCTTGTATAGAATGGCCGCAGAACAGTTTCAAAGGAAAATCCTTGCGTTTATCTTGTCTGAACCATCCGATAACAATATCAGTTAAGAAAGGACAGAATTCCTCCTTAAAAACGTGTAAAAACTTCTTTAGTTCAGCTAGGAAATGTTCCACAAGCGTTTAATCTGGTAGATGATTATTATGTTTTTGAGGTTATCGATAATGGGAACACAAATTCACCTTTCTCATTTTCCATTCGAAACTAGTAAAGAAGAAATTAAGGAAAATCAAATACTTGAAATCATTATAAGAGGAATAATTTTTGAAACAAAACAAAATCTTGGTAGGGTATCTAAATAAAAAAAAGTTTAGGTATTTTTTAATTACAGAAAATTATAATATATTTGAAAGTAAGACAAATTATAGTGTCACAACCCATCTTTTTTGTTATACTGTCTAGACAAATAAAACCCCGAGAATGATAATCAAGATGAAATTATTAGATTTAATTCATGTGAATGCTAATGATGTTAAAGATTTAAATGAATATGAGTCAGCAAGATTACTAGATAAGTTATTTCGTTATGAATTTGAAAATAATTCATTAGAAGTTTCTTGTTTAACTTTTTCTTCAGATCCTAAGATCAAAGATCAAGGTATTGATGCTGTTATCACCAAAGCATTACCAACGGGCTTAAATATTCTACCTGCTGGAATATCGATATTTCAATTCAAAGCATCAAAGCAGGTATTTAATGTTAAAAAAGAATTTTGTAAAAAATCCTTAGCAAATAATGAATGGTATTTGAAACCTTTATTAAAAGAATTTTTAGAAAAAGGAGCTACTTATGTTCTAATTAACACAAGAGAAGTTTGGAATTATGCTCAAAAAGAAGATAGAAAGAAAAAAATAAAAAATGAATTGAATAAAATCGATAACGAATTGGAATTTCCAATTGAAATTTATACTGCCGAGAAATTTCGGCGGAATATTTTAAAGTAATACAAAACGTTTACCAAAAAATACAACATTAACTATTATTATTACCAACCAAAAATTTGATCAACGGTCATTAGAACAGATAGCTAAACAAGTTCACTCTTCCATGTCAAGAGCAATTGATCCATTTCACACTTTAGATGATGGAGATGTACTGTTTATGGTTACTACGGATGAAATAGAAAACAATCGGCTTTCTCCAATGGTGTTTGGAATAATTGCTTCTGATATTGTTTGGGATGCAATCCTAAATTCTTATGAAAAGAAGTGAATCTAAATTATTTCTATGGTTTTACACAAATTAATAGTGATTTTTAGTATCTGAGTAGTTCTTTAGTGAAATTACTTAATTTTGATTTCCCAATATCATAAAAACAAGCTCCTTTTAACGTCTTCATAACAATACTATTTCCTTTACAAAAGTTTAGGGCTTTTTTTTGAGCTTTTAAGTTTTTTCATAAGAAATCCACTTTTTTGAGTCGATTGGTTTTATCATTGGAATTCCTTCATAATTCTTCCCCCTATGAGGAGTTCCATGTCCAATAAATTTAACCTTAATTTTAATAAATCTTCTTGGCCAATATTTTAAAAATCTAAGTATCACCCTTCCAATCGCTCCGAATCCTATAGCTCCAATCGCTGCTATGGATATAAAAATTACATGTAATTCAGAACTGATAGGTCGATTTATTCTATAAGCAAGAAAATATTCTAAAAGCACGTATCCACCAAATCCAATTATCCATCCTAAGGAAATAAGCAATAACAATCCATCAAGAGATTGTATTCTATTAATTTTTTTTTTACATTCGCCACAAACTGGAAAATTATAATCTAAATGTTGATACGTTACGGTATGTGCGATAGCTACAGGTCCTGATCTCATTACCCTTTTTCTGGTAACTTCTTGATAAGTCATATCTTTTTGAGAATTACATCGAACACAGTGGTCGATTAAGAATTTTTTTCTTAGTTTAATTTCATAATATTTCCTCGATAATCTGAATTTTGCTTTTTTTTTTACATTGTCTAATTGTAAAAAATACTCCTCAATCAATTCTTCATGATTTATTAAGTCAACTTTATTCTCAATCTTATCATAATTGGATATCAATTCACGAATTTTCTTAAGTATAGGTAGATCGTGCTTTTTGTCCATCATGGTATTGAATTACCCAAGGAATAGTTAATTTTTAAACTTTGATATCACATAAAAGTATTAGTATTTATAAGTTTAATATTTTGAAACCATAAAAAATCAAAAACTTTGATTAAACTAAACTTTTTGAATGTCTAACACTATAAATTTGATCATTAAATATGTATTGAACTCTTTTTCTTATTCTAAAACCTGTTATGCCTTTTATGGTATAGAATATCAATCTTTTTTTAAAGGGTAAGTCGGTTTGTAAAGATCACAATTGATATCTAAACAAACTCACATTTCAGTGAATTTCTTTCTTTTCATAAATAATTGAATTGTTTTAAGGAAAGGGTTATTTGATTTTTGAAATTTTTCAAGAATTTCTATTTTTTCTTCTAATTCTGATAAGGTAGATATCAAAAATGTGTTTAAACCAGAATAAATTTATTTTTTTATATTTTATTGAGATATTTTATTAGGTTGGATTTTAAAGCCTGCTGGAGTTCTCCAGACGAACGTTAAAATTTTTAATTATTAAACCTTTTTGAAAGTCCATTTTTATTCTTGCAGGTTAGATCTTAGTAAATTTTCGTTATTTTTTCTTTGCGATTTTTGAGAGATTGAAATCCTAGAAAGACATTCCTAATATTGGGGTTTAAAAGCGATTTTTGTTTTTAGTCAAATAGGCAATTTTTTCAAGGGAGTGGCAGGAAAATTCTTGCTTAAGACAAAAAACAGGGGTTAGAGCTACTGGGGGAATGGGGGAGGAAATCCAAATTTTTCTTTAGTCTTCCATTTTTTAGGTTCTATTTTTTTTCTAAGTAGTATTTTCCGTTTATATCTGAGATGTTTGAGTACTTTGAAAGTGTATTTAATAAGATTTTTTTTTCAATTTGATATTTGGTATTTGACAATCTAATTCGAAATATTAGGTCTTTATCACTTTCTATATCAACCCAATGCAATTTCTCAAAGAATTTTAAAAGATAAAAAAGAAATTCCTCTTTTTCTGAAAATTTCATTATATCAGTAATTATCAAATTTATCCACTCTTCTTGACTTTCTAAACTGTTAAAACAGGCAATGAAATCTTTATCCTCAGCCATTTTCATCCAGAAGAAGTAATCATTATCCTTAATAATTGTACAATAGTTAATTAACAGCGAGATGTTTTGTTTTATTAGTTTTGTACGTTCCTTTTTTTCCAAATTCTTTCTAAAAAATAAATCTGTGGCCTGTAAATCAAATCTATAATATAAATCCTTCTCTGAATATAAACACTCAGTTATTTTAATCCCCAACAACCCTAAAAATGCTGCTGTATATTTACATGTCTCGAAACACAAATTTTTATAAATTCCTGAATATTCAAAAACTGCCCTCAAATCGCGGGTACTTTTACCAGTAAAGATATCTATACTTACATCCTTTGTTATGTTATTGGAAAGCAGGTAATTTTTTATCCTATTAAAAAAATCTGTAATACTTGCCATATCAAATGGATCCGTATTCTGATTGTATAATCTCCTCAACGATAGAAAAAAAAAGGGAGTTTTTTCAAAGGAAGGCTCAGTATATCGATTTGTCTTAACTGCATTCTCGTAATATGGAATCAGGGCATTAAATGTAAACTTTTCAAAAAAATCCTTAATTTCACTATCAACAAATAATTCAAAATCATCAAGGTTCTTGCCTTTATCAAAACTATCCATAGTTTTATCCATTACATAGCTATAAAATGCGGATATGCTTTTAAATCTTTTATCTTTATCATTATTTTGCTGATTTTCTTGAACAAATTTTTCAATCCGTTGTTTAAGCTCACTCGGAATTGAAATTGTTTGCTGAGAAGTTTTCTTTTTCGGAGGAAATTTTTTTAAAGGTATTTTAATCCACTCTTCTTCTTCCTTGATTCAAATATAACACATACAAATGTACTTACAAAATATAAAAAAAGCACATATTATTAAATTTGCGTAAAAAATCATAACCACTTTTATTTTTAGAGGATATATTACTGCCGAGAAAAATGCCGTATAAAAATTTTTTCATAGTTTTAATTAGTAGTTAATTCTCTTCAGTTATGCTCCATTTAAATCTCATTATAACTCAATTCTTCATAATTGAATTTATAAAAAATTTCATGATTAAGAAGAGGAGATGTTAAAGTCTAGATTTAAATAACATGATAATCCTTTCTTATATAGCACAGAATGCGATATAAGGGTATTTAGAATTTAATGTTAAGAATTTCTGTTAGATAATCTATTTAAAGAAACTTTGAAACATAAATTCCATCCAATTTATATCCTATGCCATAAAACCAATCTCTAGCACCAATCCCGCTAATTACTGCTAATTTTTTGGCATCAAAATCCTCAATTGATATTTTTTCAGCATTTTTCATTAGCATTTTCCCATATCCTCTATGTTGAATTTGGAGATTTCTTTCAGGTTTGGAATCTTTTGGGACTAATTCTCCTACTATTTTAACCTCTCGAACAATCATGGTATTTCCATCACTCAGTTCAGGTCTATGACCTAATTCAGACGGTTTCCTTAAACGAAGATATCCAAGTAAATATCCTTCTTTCTTGTTTTCATAAGACAGGAATATTTCTTTTCCTTTGGATGCTTCATAATCAAATCGATATAATTGTATATTGTCAAACGAGTTTTTTTCAATAACTTTTCCTTTTAATTTAATACCATATTCACGACATCTAATACAATTACATTTTTTTCCTATTTTTTCCAACCTTTCTTGAATATATTGCCTTAAATTGCTTTTTTTACTCCCTGCTTCTATCAAATTCGCAGGAATATCTCTCATAATTCTCTGGATTCTGACATAAGAAGGTAAATTTTGCTTTATACTCGCTATTAAATTAACCAACTCACTATCAGAAAAGGGTGTGTATTTCCCTTGCTTCCACCAATCATATAACCCAGTTCCTTTTATAACTAATGTTGGGTAGATCTTTAACATATCTGGGCGATAATCTGGGTTTGAAAATAATGAGTTAAACATTTCTAAATCAGTTTCGAGGCTCGCACCTGGCAAATTAGGCATCATATGAACATTAACCTTAAGACCCGCGTCTTTTGCGATTCTAATTGCTTCAATGCTATCCTTGGTTGAGTGACCTCTCTTAACCAACTCATAGATCTCGTTATTTAAAGTCTGTATACCTAACTCAACGCGAGTAGTTCCGTATTTAAGCATTCTATCTACATCAGTCTCTTTACAATAATCTGGTCTTGTTTCTATCGTAATCCCAATGACTCGCTTCCTAGATTTTTCAGCTTCTCTCTTAGCTTCTTCCAAATTTTTTACTCTCTTTTCAATTATTCCTTCCAATGCCCCTTTAACAAAATCTTCTTGATATTTCACATCTGTTGATAGGAAAGTCCCTCCCATAATTATGAGTTCTATTTTATCAATGGTATGACCTATTACTTCTAAATCTTTAATTCGGCTAAGAACTTGGGAGTATGGATTATAATTATTATGGATAGACCTCATAGCAGCAGGTTCTTGACCGGTATAGGATTGTGCTACTTTTTCTCCTGGTTGGGACTCCTGTCCTGGGCAATAAATACAAGTACCCGGACATGGAAGTGGCTTAGTCATAATAGCGATTACAGAAACACCAGATAGGGTTCTGGTTGTTTTTCTTTTAAGAATTCGAGTTACAATCTTTTTCTCTTCTTCTGTGGCAAAACTAAGGATTGTAGCATTCTTGATAACTTTATGATACATATATTTTTTTCCGATTCGCCCCTTTATGTTTGTAATTTTATAGCGTGGAGTTTGTGGGTTTTTTATTAAATAATTTATTACTTCCCTTGAGATTTCACTTTCGTTTTCATTATTTGTTGAGTCACTCATTATCCATGATTGATTATTAAGGCATCAGAAAAAAGTTTTTACAAATTCATCCTAATATTGGTGGAAATTAGTCTATCGTAATTTTTTTACCTGTGAAATCTCGTCGATATTTTCCGAAATCTTCCATCTTTCTCAAATCTTTTGAACTAAAAACAGGACCGTCCTTACAAACCAATAACCCTAATGGATCTATGGAACATAAACCGCATATACCACACCCACATCTCATTACTCGTTCAAGACTAGCCTGAAGTTCAATTTTATATTTTTCACATATCTGGAATATCTTATAAATCATTTTTTCGGGCCCACAAGAATAAATTATTAGGTTAGGAATTTCACTTTTTGAGTATTCATTAATTAGAATTTCTAATCTTTCATGAGCACGACCTATAAATTTAGAATTATAAAATTTCTTAACTGGGGACCCATCAACCCGAAATTCATCAAATTCTACACATAAATTTATATCCGAATTACTTAAATTAAACTTTAGGAAATCTTTCACAAAGATAGATTTGGTGACATTTTCTATAGCATGAATTAAGAGAAATTTAATTTTGGATGCATCTAATTTAGTTGCGAGGTATTTAAGTGCAGCATTCCCAAGTCCTCCACCAACTAATATAATATGTTTAGATTTATCAATGGGAAGTTTAAAATGATTTCCTAATGGTCCTCTGACACCAATAAAGTCCCCGACTTCCAAATTATGAATAGCATTTGTACATTCACCCACATTTTTGACTGTAATAGCCCAATTACCATTGTCATCAAAATCAGATAATGACATTGGGATCTCATCTACACCTGGTACCCATATCATGACAAATTGCCCTGGTTTTGGAATTTTTGCTTTAAAATTATTGAATGTAATGGTTTTTACTCCAATGCATTCTTCAATGATATTTTGAATTTTCACTGTTCTTATGATATTCTCAGTCAAAATCGGGCGCCTCTTGAGTTTTAAACTGATGAGCTAAACCTTTAATATCCATTATAGATTTAAATTTATTCTCCTTAAGATAATTAACTACTCCTTTATTAATTTCTGAAATGATTTCCGCACCACTGTATAAAGCTGTTCCAATTTGCACTGCTGAAGCCCCAGCGAGAAAGAATTCCACTACATCTAACCATGAATTTATTCCTCCACATCCTATTATAGGTATCTTTAAAACTTTATATAAATCAAATACTTTTTTCACAGCAATTGGATGAATTGCTTTCCCAGAGAGACCACCACTTCCATGTGATAAAATTGGCCTTTTGGTATTCACATCGATTTTCAGTGCTGCTACTGTATTTATCGCTACTACTCCATCAGCCCCTCCTCGTTCAGCTGCTAGAGCTATTTCTTCTATATTGGTTACATTCGGATTTAATTTTACAAAAAGAGGAATTGAAATTGAATTTTTTAGAAATTTAACAATTTCATAAGTTAAATCTTTGTCAATTCCTATTGATGATACCTCTGCGTGTGGACAAGAAATATTAATCTCTATAGCATCTGCACCTGCTCCTTCTACTTTAGTAGCAACATTTAAATAAGATTCATTTGTATCACCAAACACACTAACTATTAAAGTAATGCTATGTTCTTTTATTTCCCTAATTTCGGACAAAAAATTCTCAATCCCGGGATTTCCAAGACCAACTGCATTCAGAAAAGTGCCCGGGTAAACTTCTATAATAGAAGGGTTTTTATATCCTTTTCTTGGCTTAGGACCAATTGACTTAGAAGTTACAGCACCTGCCCCGGCATCAACTACTCTCTTCATTGAAGAATAAGATACACCTAATATTCCTGAAGCTAAAATAATGGGGGATTTTAACTT
>LAZR01000734.1_pt1 | contig 23002 bp, 33 predicted proteins | sample 329461 | NCBI WGS metagenome assembly LAZR01 (sample SAMN03002196, study PRJNA259156) | marine sediment metagenome | biome: sea floor; feature: Hydrothermal impacted sediments; material: marine sediment; isolation source: Loki non-amplified sample from Loki's castle hydrothermal vent sediment ...
AGAGATGGGTGGAATACTTGTCTTGACGAAATACATAAGAGGATGGGACTTACTGGAAAGGAGGATTAATATGCCGTGGAAAACAAGAGCAAAAGAAAAAGAGTATAATGCAAGCCCTAGAGGTAGGGCAAGACGGGAAAAATACAGAAAGACAACTAAGGGTAAAAAGGCTATGTGTAGATATGCGCATAGTGAAAAGGGTATCGTGGCGAGGGAAAGAGCAATGAAAAAAATATTTAAGAAGCATAAAGAGTTAAATAGGCTTAAAAAGAAACTTGCCGAGATTTGGAAACTTAAAACCAAGGAGGTAGATCATGCCTAAAATTTTACCAGTAAGACCACAATGTCCGCGATGTGAGAGTTATTATACATATTATTTAACGAGGAAAAAACTTAATCGATGCAGGAAATGCGGACATGAGTTTGTTTTTAAACCGTCAACTCCAGGTGAGACGAAGTCTAAGTAGATGTAATTGATTATATTCCTCCCCTCAACTCCATCCATATGAGCCTAGAACGCCCCCTCCTATCAGGATGAGGGATCTTCTTTAAGAACCATGTCCTACCTGTAAGACCATCACACTTTACAATACGCTCTTTTGCAAAGATAACCTTATATCTAAAGTTCCTGGACATATAAAAGACAGTTATTGCGCTAATAAGTATAATTACCAGGATCTGCTTAGGATGTTTTATTTTTATCTTGATTCTCACAACTACCTCCCTCCTATCTTATTTTTTCCATATTTTGTCTTCTACCATCCTAACTAATATATCTCCATGGCAATCTTGAGGCTTACAAAAGCAGCCTAGTATTTTTCCTTCTAATTCTGGCAAATCATCTATCAAAGATAGATGAGCCATAAAATACGCTTCATACTTACTAATAACTTCTTCTCTGTTTCCATCCTTACCTATAATAAAAGGATTGCCCCATTTACTACCTCTACCAATATAAACATCATATATATCTTTTGTTATATTTACTACTTTCATATCAATTCCTACTTATCCTTAAATTGCTACAGAATTTACAGGGTGTCCACATCCGGCCTCTTCTATGCCTCTTCCCTATTTTACACCTGGGGCAAATCTTGACCGTTCCCTCCAGTTCTTCCGGATTAAAGGCCTTTTTATAGCGTTTTAAGATTGAGCGATTTGAGGTTTCCATTAGTTAATATTTTCTTAATTCCCTATCTTTATAAATACTCTTTTAATAACCTAAAAAAAACTAAGTTCTTTTAGGTTAAATAACTTATGACTCTTCTAATCCTTCTTAGGACAAACAAGAGTCGGATCAAAAACAAAATAAGCACACCTGCGAGAATGTTAAGTATTGGACTTCTCCCCTTGTACTTTTTCCCAAGCCACTTATTTATAGTCTCATCTAGGATTAGGCAGTATTGGTTGTTGGTCATATTAGTTTTTTCTCCCGTAAGTAGCACCACATCTTGCCTCTTGCTTCGGCTTCGGTATTGCCTCTAATTTGTGTATAATAATTCCCATAACAATCTTCATAAGCAACTATCCATTCACTATCTTCTTTCCATATTCGTAATGTATGTATATACCCGTTATCGAGTTCTATTTCATCAGGCAACCTCTTTCTCTTCTCTCTTCACTTCCCTATCTCCTGTTTTATCCTAATCTATTTTGAATTATATTTTTCTAAAAAATTAGCTGCTTTTAATAAATCTTGCATAGCAACCTTAAACTGTACTTCCTTTGGATTAAGTTTAGTTACACAGATTGTGCAGATAAGTTTTTTTCCTAGATTATGAGGAGATACCCATACATCTTTTCCGCACCTGTGGCAAGACATTAATAAGGAATCATCTGTATGTGTACCCTCTTTACCTATACATACTATCAGTATTTCCTCTATTTCTTCTTTACCCACCTTTTAGTACCTCTTTTATCCTTTGATACACATCTTCCGGGATTGCGTATTTGCCTTTTAACGCTTGTGACAAATACGATGGCGAGACCCCGGCTTTCTTAGCCATTCTAGCCTGACCATATATTTTTATAAAGGTATTTATCTCACGATCTTCGTAATAATTTAGGACTCTCATGGCAACCTCCTAAAAGAAAGGGATCCTTTTCAGCGCGACAACAGAGAAACAGCTAAACCATCTCTCCTCCTTTTACGCTTACGCAAGGATCCCATTTTAATAGAAAGTCTGTTCCTCTGCTGTCTTGTGAACTATATCACTTTTTAGGAATTTGTCAAGATTAATTAGTTACAGCTAATTTATATTTTAAATATTACTATACAGCTTGGAAATGGCGCAGAATTAGAATATTCAGAAAATTTCAACCTACCCTCAATAAATCGAATTTCCTTTGCTTTCATAATAAAATCATGCCACCAAATAGTATCAGTTCTGCTTGGGATTAGAAAAACTACCAATTTAGCCTGTAGGCTTTCTTCATATCCCTTTTTTATCCATTTACCAATTTCTCTACCATAAGGAGGATTTATAAAATTTCGTTTTTTTCAAGATATCCTTAATCCATCAAACTTAGGATTATTAGGACAAGGATCAAAATTAAAGTTAAATTCCTTGTTTAACTCCTTATATAACCATTCTGGGGTTCGCCAATCACTACGAATAGATGTCATCATCCCTTTAAATTTTTTCATATTTTCCTCTTGACACAAAACCGTAAAAATGGTATAGTTTATATCTAATTAGACTTAGATATTAACATTATATATATCTTCCTTTTCCAAGTCAACAATAAAAAATTGTTAGGAATGAGGTAAAGACAATGGAAATGTCACAGGATAATTGGGAATTGGAATATAAATATGCAGGCAGTTTTCAAACTGCTTTAATGCGAGCTATTGAATGTGCAGATAAATCTAACTTAGCAAAGTTGGAAGAGATGTGGCCAAAAATAGTACAAGCATATCGCAGATATGCTGAAAAATAGATAACCAAGGAAAATATGAGAGCTGGATATAGGGATTTTTTTCTTCGGGGGCAAGAGCACCTGCTTGATACGCTAAATGCTCAAACTAGCCAGGAAAATAGTCGACTGTTATATCCAGCTCTTTTTTTGCTGACCAATGACAAGGTGAAAACGGAGGCTCCTAACAGGCCTATATCTTCCTACCGACCTTACCATAAGGTCATAGGTAGTAGACGAACATCGGATAGTTCTTTTACCAGTTTTGTTCTTATCCCTTTGGTCAGCTTAAAGAATAAGGTAATAGATATGATCAGAACCGAGAGCGCATCAATATACCTCTTCCACGCCTTTGTGGTGAAGAATGTGGGTAGGCATATCAAAGACGCCTCTCGGTTCTTATTGGGTTGGTGGTGTATTGGAGGCACGTCAGATCGTAACTCTGGAAAAGGAGGTTCGATTCCTTCCCAACCCACCATTAACTGTATCACAACCGTATCACACCACAATAACCGTATCACTATCATAACCGTATCACCGTATCATAAGCACATTTTCATAACTTTTATATTAAAATCATCCGTATCAAAACCGTATCACCGTATCACTAACCGCGTCAATTATTATATTAAAGGTATAAGAAACCGTATCACCGTATCAAAACCGTATCATTAATTATTAACCGAAAGAAAGGAGAAAAGAAGATGAAGACATTATTAGTAGCGACAATATGTTTTATGTTTATAGGGGTTACGAGTAATTTCGCAGAACCAGTACAAGAGCATACTTGGGAATTAGGAACTGAAATTTCTAACAGAAAGTATGAAGAACCAGGTCTAATGGAACAAGAAGGTATAATGTATGGTCTGTTAGGTTCTTATACTTATCGTAATGGTGTTATGTTAAGAGCAGAAGGTCTATATAGTTTTGGACAAGTAGATTACAAAAATTCAGGAACCATGGATAATATAGACGATTACGTGTTGGAGTTCAGAGGACTGGCAGGTTATGATCATCCTTTATCAGAAACATCTACCCTTACGCCTTATATAGGAATAGGGTATAGATATTTATTCGATGAGTTTGGAAATAGACTAACTTCAACAAATGCACTTGGTTATGATAGGGAATCACAGTATATTTATAGTCCTATAGGCGTAGAAATTACTGCTCCTCTAGAAAATAGTTGGTCTGTTAGGACAATATTAGAATATGATATTTTCTGGTGGGGACAACAGAAGAGTTATATGAGCCAAGCTAGAGTGTGGAGTGCCGTGCCGGGTTGGTATACTCATAATGATGTTGAAAATGACCAAGACAAAGGCTATGGTATTAGGGGTTCAATAGAATTTCAGAAGAAAGGCGAGAAGCTAGATTTTGCAATAGAGCCTTTCATAAGATATTGGAATATCAAGGACTCAGAAACGGTTACTGATACGGTTCTCTCAGAAAATGGATTATGGCTTGTAACTGATTCTTTCACTGAGCCAAAAAATGAGACTACTGAATTTGGTATTAAATTTACAGCGAAGTTTTAATTTTTAAATTGCATAAAATTGGGGATAAGGATGGAAAATTTCACCCGTGGGATTAACCGTATCATAACCTTATCAAATTTTTTATGAATATTTTAATACTCTTTGTGATAGCGATGGTTATAGTTGTAGGCGTGGTAAGGGACAAGATGAGGAAAGACAAACAAAACTGAGAGCCGGCACAGCAGCATCCTGCCCAAAAAGACCCTCCATAGTCTAATGGCTCAATCGGGGATATGTTTCCCGGCTCTCTAATTATATAGGAACAATAGAATGAGCAAAGAAGTATTATTTAAGTCCAATATTAAAAAGATAAAATCCTTACCTAACTGGGAAAGAGGAGGAGGCGGTCACGCTTTGCTTTGGCATACCCTTAGAAAATTAAAAATAAATTCAGCTATCGAAGTTACTTTAGAAGAGGGAAAGAAACAGCTACGCAGGGGACTTTATCGCAAATTTAAAAATGAGAAATGGAGGATAGGAGCAAGGAAGATAAACACAGAAGGCACTATTTGGCAGTTTTTTAAAGTGCCACGAAGAGGAGGGGAGAATGGCAAAAAAGAATGAACCAAAAGTTGCAAAGTTTAAATGGGAGAAGATAAAATTTACCTCTGTTCAATGGCAAAAGGGTAGATACACAAGTAAGTACGACGACCTTTGGCGAACACTTAGAGGGATAAGAATGAATTCAGCTATCAAAGTTACATTAGATGTACCTTGTAAATTTATACCTACTCTTGCTAGGAGGGTGTTTAAAAACGAGGACTACAACCTAAAACCACATTTGCTAGACCTTGGTGAATATAAGATTTGGATATTCGCTAAAATCTCTCGAAAAAAAGAGGCAGAACCCAAAGATTAATTTTTAATATATGTTAGAAAGAGTAGAATATGTTATAATTATAGAAGAAGAGTTAAGAATTTATTATGAGAGATACCTTTAATATGAATGTTGTAAAATTTGGTCATAAGCTAAAACTAGGTCGGGTAAGATTAAACCTAACCCAAACTAAGTTCGCTAAAAAGATACATTCAAATCAAAAATCGGTCTCGCTTTATGAGAAGGGTAGAATATTACCACCTTTAAAAGCATTTGTTAAAATTATAAGTTTATGTAACGAATCAGCGGATTACTTTTTAAATGATTTAAGGAATTAATATTTAATCTAACCCTAAAAAAGGAGGAGAAAGATATGGCAACACACTGTATTTTTGTTAAAAAAGATAAAAATGGTATACGCATGACAATAGAGAAGATCCCTTTACATAAATTGAAACTAGATCCTAATAATGTCAGGTTCCGGCATATTAAAGAAAAATTACATGATGATGAAATGGAAGACCTTGTTTGGAGTGAGAACGATACAAAAAAGTTATACCAGTCTATCTTGGCTTCAGGAGGCCTTTCTGAAAAACCCTTTGTCAGTTTAAAAAATGTGGTATATGAAGGGAATAGAAGGGTTGTCTGTTTACGTAAAATAATAAAAAATATAAAAGAAGGTGAGTTGAAAGACGTCAACTCATCAAGGTTTAATACCGTTGAATGTGAGATGCCCATAGATGATATAGCTCCTTTAGAAATAGATATACTTAAAGCAAGATGGCACGTTAGTGGTAAAAAAGAGTGGAGTGCACTTAACCGGGCAGGCCATGTATATGATTTATATCATAATAGAGGCCTATCGTATGAGGAAATCCAGGCATATGTTCAGATGAACAAAAACCAAGTTTTTGTTCATCATAGAGCATATCAGCTTACAGTTGAATATATGGAGGCTTATCCAGATGATGCTGATATTAAAAGATTTAGTTATTTTGCAGAGGTTTACTGTCATAGAACTGTAAAAAATTGGATTGAAGAGGATGAAAGAAATAAAGAGTTATTTTTTGAATGGATCCATGATAAAAAATTCGATGATTTAGGTTCATCAGATACAAGAAACTTCCGTTTTATATTGCCTAACAAACTCGCAATGAAAGAATTTACCTCAAAGACTGGTACTTATACCAGTGCTATGAAAATAGTTTAAAAAGATGATGTATCATTAGGCAGTAAAACTTTTAGAATAATAAAACACGCCACTAACGCTATAGAAAATATGCCACGTGGTGAATTTAAAAGTTTACCTAAAGATACAACAAAGAAAAATATATTATTTGAGTTATATAATAAGCTGGAGAAGATGTTTAAGGAGTTGGGTATAAAGCCGTAAGAAAGGATGGGTTTTAAATCAAGCATTGCAACAGAACTTATTAAACAAAAACCGTTGGTAAAACTTTTATCTTCCTGTTTAGCATTGGAACGAAAAATGAAAGAGAAGAAACCTTGAAACATAAGATGCGTGTATTTTTTTACCTAATAAATTAAGAAATTATTAACTATGAGAAGAAATAGCATTAGAGGTATTTTATGGACGATAGAGAGTTAATCTTTACAGAACAAGCAGATAAGCACAGAGATGCGCATAGAGCAGAAAAAGAGCAAGAGAACAAAGCTAAAGACGAAGGGATAGATACTGAAAAGAGGTGCGTTTTCTGCGGAGATAGCCTTCTACTTTATAATGATGAACTTATCATAGACGAGGCATGTCCTTATTGTAGCGCCAAGCGTGTGCGAGAGATACTTGGAAAGAAAACTAAAATAGTACGACAAAAACGGGAGGGAATAATGGATAAGGAAATAGTAGTTAAGGATGCGATTGTAATGCCAGCAGTAACAGCAGAAAAGGCAGTAGAGGCCTTTAATGCCTATCAGGAGTTAGCTAATAAGATAATACGGCCAGAGGATATACAAAAGATAAGTGGTAAGGACTTTAAGAAGAAGTCTTTTTGGCGTAAGTGTCAGAGGTTTTTCAATCTTTCTTTAGAAAAGTTGGAAGAAAAGAGAGAAGAATATGGAGGGCATGGCTTTACATATCACTTCACCTATCGGGCTACTGCTCCCAATGGTGCTTTTATGGATGGGTGCGGAAGTTGCTCATCTGACGAGAAGGATCTATTAAAGACAGAGCATAATACAAGGGCAATAGCAGAAACAAGGGCTAAGAATAGGGCTATTGCAGATTTAGTGGCATTTGGAGAATGTTCGGCAGAAGAAATAGTAGAGGCAGAGACCTTGCATCCAGAACCCGAAACACAACTAAAATTTGAGAATCGACTTATAAGTGAAAAACAGCGTAAAAGATTATTCGCCATATCTAAATCTTCGAATATGCCAGATGATAAAATGAAAGAATTTCTATTTGATAAATTTGGTTATGATAGTTCATCTGAGATTAAGGTAAAAGATTATGAGAATATTGTGAACTACGCATCCAACTATAAAAATTAGACTCTTTTTATACCCAATGAATCAATAAATACTTAAATTTAAATCTCTTTAAAAAGTCTCAATGAACACAGTTTTAAAGATAATACTATCTATTTTATTTATTCCTACCGCGATATTCCTTGTAGCTATATTCATATTAAGAAGGAGGTTAAGGTGAAATGGTTTACAATAATCCTCTTTGTTTTCTTTTTGGGGGGGTGTGGAGGAAACAGAGAAATTAAAATTGCTTTATATGAAAAAAGAACTGATAGTAATCCCAATAGCATTATTTCAGTGGATATTTATAAAGAGTTTCCCAAAGAATATATTATTTGTCAAAAATGGTGTTTATCTTATCCTATTATAAGTAAAAATCCCCATAAAAAAACACTTATAGAAAATAGGTATTGGGTGAGCGTTTGGGAAGATGGTAATAAAGTAAAAACAGGAATATTGTTAGACGAATATAATGCTTTCTTTAAGAAAAACAAAGAGTTTTTGAGGAAATTTAATGCCCTTGAAAGAGAAAAAATATGGGAAATGTATTTAACTAATCCCCATTATTAAAAGAACTTACTGGAGGTAAGTGATGAGTCAAGGAAATTATGAAGCTGCATATTGTGAGCATTTACATTCTTATATAATGGAGGAATTTCATAAATGGCGTAAGAAGAATAATTTACCTATAAATGTAACTATGAATGGAAATGACTTATCAAGAATAATAGGGCCTGCAAAATTAAGATTATATTCTGAAAGACCAGAAGCCGAAAAAGCAGGTTTTAAGATTATAGATTAGAACTTACCAGAAAAATATGAAAATTATTCTGTTTGTTCTCGCACTAATAGGAATAGTAACTTTAATGACAATGCTTTTGATGTATAGTGTGTTTGTTTTAATGCTCCACTACTCTCTCGATCGCCAATATAGGAAACGCAAGTTTAAACCCGTAGTATATCTTTATTGCCGATTTGTAAGGGGCAGCTGCATATTAGAAAAGATAGACGAATATGATGGGGTTTTCGTTATGGGTCGTTGCAAATATTGTAATCGGAAGTGTATCGTGAATTGATATGACAGGCAAATGCGATTGCTGTAAAAGGAAAAGAGAATTATTCCCCGATATAAGATGGGAAAAAGGAAAGGCGGTGGAATTTGCTTGCTGTAAGATTTGTCTGAATAGAAGCAATAAGAGTTTCTGGAAGAAGAAATGAAATCATTTAAACTATTTTATAGGCTTATCGGCTGGTTAATACTCGGTATATTTATCTTTGTATTGGGTTTGATATTTTTAATCATCTCTACGATTTACGAATGGTTTACCTTTCGGAATATGAAAAAGTGGGCAGAAGAGAAGGGTAAAATCTTTTATGGTAATGAAGATGAGTAGGTCAATACTACTTATATTATGTATTTTGTTATCTGGATGTGCCAAAGAAGTAGAAACAAATTTATATAAACCAGAGGAAAAGTGGGATGCGAGGTATATGCATGGGGATTTTGATGCTATGTATGATGGGGTTATTGAATAGTTGTGTTTTTAGGATACAACAGATGCCTTCCAATAATGATGAAGCCTCCATCGAATACAAAATAATGATGAGTACATTTGATAAAGAAACTCAGTTGATAATAAAGGCCTTCGAGAAGAGTAATCAAGATCCATTTGTAATCGCAAGGATGTTAAAAGATAGCAAATCCAGCTCATTAGAGGGGTTTATACTTTACTTGAAAACCGAGCTATATAAAGAATTGTCCACTACAAGCGAAATGTTGGATAAGGAAATTTTTGATATAGTGCGAGAAAATTATAATTTATTGAAGGAAATGGTGGAACAAGGTTATGATTTACTAAAAAATCACTTAATTATGAAATAAACTAATGTTAAATTTAAAAGAAATCATACCCAATACAGAACTTTGGGATAAGGTCTGTGGGTGGATTATTATTTTAATAATAACAATGTTTATCTATTTGAAAGGGAGAGATAAATGAGTACATCAGAAACAAGAGGTCTTGCTTTTTTAAAATGATTTACTAAAATAGGAGGGAAACGCATGACTATATTAGAAAAAGTAGGATTTATAATTGTAACAGGTTCAGTCGGTTTTTTACCAACATTATATTTTTTAGGGTTGAAGTTTCTGCCTAACATTTTCACAAGGAGTGGTTGGCCATACAACTGGGAAGGATCAACTCCTCATACCATGTGGTTCTTATTGATATTTTCTATAAATATCCTGACATACATTATCATGCTCTTATTTGTTGGACATTGGAAATATAAATGGTTTGGGAGATAACCAATGGCAGGGGAGACCATAAGAGATAAAAAATGGTACAAGTGTATAGATAGCCTATTAATAGAGGCCTTTCTGACGCTTAGAAATCAGGAAGATCTAGGGCACAAGTGGGTTCGCGTAGACTTTACCCGGAGAAAAGGAAAAGATATTTTTGTTATAATAGATGGCAATATTGGAGCAAAGACTTTTGAAGAACCAGAGATTGTTGATGATGGGATAAGTTAGGATATGTCCAAAATCACCATTTCCGACGATAAACTCTTAAAAAAGTGTCTCTAAGAGCCTCGTGGTTGGACTATCTCGATGCGACCCATATCATAAGACCTGTGCTTTCTTGCGGTATCTTCGCCAGGGCATGCCTGCTCCAATTCTTACAGCCCAGTACATTAGCTTTCTTTTCCAATAAGGGACTTTTAAAACTTTCATCGCTTCAAGAAAAATCTGGTCTGTTCGTTTGCGGGTATAAGTACCTACTGTATAAAGGTAGTCGTGTAAAATTGAGGCATAGCCATACTTTCCCCAAGCGCCACCTATGACACTCCAGAAAATCTTTGGGATACTGGCAAGGTCTGTTATGAAGTCTTTAGGGATTTTAACCACTTCGCCTGAGTCCTTTGAGCCAATGTGATATTCAAAGGCTTCCATTACACGCCAACGAATACCATCTAATAAAGGTTGAAGTGGTGGGTGTTTAGTGAATGAACTCATCTTTTTCTCCAAGCTGACCTTTTTTGGAGGTAATTATGCCAAGACCGAAAGGAAGTAAACTTACAAAAAAACATAAAAGAAAAATTTAAAATTCTATAGTTGTTCTTATAGTGTAATCCGCTGTCCGAAAATTATCGATTTGATGTTCTCGGCGAAGTTCAAGGATTACATCTATCTCTTTTTCCTTGTCTATCTCAATCCTTTTGGCGATACCATAATCTAACAGAAGATTATCATCCCCCTCATCCCCTCGAAAAAAGTTATCAATGTTGTCTGCGTATGCTATGCCTCCTTTAGTTATCCTGCACATCTATTACTTCCTTTTCCTCTAATAAACTTTCCATATTCTTCAAACAAGGTGCACACTTCGCAGAATGACATTCCGAGTTATACCGCTTCATATTAACTATCTGTTGGCAGAGGACACGAATGATATGCGGGTCATAGGATATTCGTTTAACGGTCATTTATCGCTATCTCCGTCAATAAATCTATCTGTCTATCCTGTTTCCGTTCCCGTTCCATCTCGTACTTTTCCCGTTCCTTATAAAGCATTTTCTGAACCTCTATATAATCATCCAAATTATCAGCTAAAGAGGAAATAGCAATAGTCTGTTCCATATCATTTTCCTTGAGTTCCCCCGTTGTTTTAGCCAATAACTCTACTTGTTTAGGGAGCTTGAGGAACCCAGAGAGATACCCCAGAAACACTATTATAGCAAGGCAGGATACAATAATAGTTCTTAAATCACTTACGAAACTTACAAACTTTTTCATTCGTTCCTCCATTATTCTCGTTTCAACAACTCCATCTCTTTTACCGCCTGCTTGATTACCGCTTTATTCAATCCCAATTTCTGCATAAAGATAGTGTGCATCTGTGTTTCATCATAGGGAGTATCAGGATTATCCTCGTTCTCATTTCTATAGATATAATTCCGCCCTGCTTCTCTCCTTACTTCATCTCCATTAACATCTCGGGATATTATATAAGTACGCACCTCTGAATGTTTAAGATGTATCTCCATATTGTCAAAGTCCAGGATTGTATCGACAATGGGATTTTGAGGGTTGACAATAGTTTCATCAAAAGTCTCTTGTGCTAAGCAACTGACCGTAAAGGTTAATACAAATATACATACCGCCATAAATAATAAATACTTTACGAGTTCTTTCATGCTACCCCCTTTTTATTGTGGTGTTATCCTTAATAAAGCATCCCCTAACTCAAATGTCTTATTCGCCGTTGTTACGATTTCCCAGATAGCCCCCTCATTCCCAGAACCATTTATATTCACGGAAAGATTGTCCCGTTTCCAAGCACCATTCTCTCCATCAATTACATTATCCTCAGTTGTTGAATGGTCTGTTGCCATAGCCGCTATTGCTGTTGGAGGGGTCGCACCGCTTCCAGTATAAGTCCAATCTGTATTTCCTGCTGTCCCCTTGTGATGCCTTAAAATAAGATTGGGTGCAGTATCAGTCGCACCGCCTAACCAAGTGACTTCTAACCCCACTACAGCAAAATCGGTATTGTTATTATCCCAGTATTTAGCAAATCCAAAATCGCATATTTTCGCTGTTCCGCTTACTACTGAAATAGTCACCTGTCCTAGCCATTTTATATTCGTTTCATAATAAGCCCCTGCCGAAGTGGAAATCGGTATGACTAAATCTTCCGTATCAGGCGAGGCATCTCTCACACCTCCATCAGTTATTGATGTCCCTGTAACCCGTATGGTAAGTTCATCCACCGTATCCGCACCAGTGACTATGAAGAAATGGGCTGCGTATGAGGAATTAACTGTCCCAAATGTAGGATTTCCACTAAAATCATTCGCAGTCCCAGAGTGTTTATAAAATCCCCCAGCGTAAGTCGTCCCTGAAGCACCAGAACGGGAACGGAAAGCCCAAGATTCTTCACTCGCCCCAGAAAGCCAGCTTAATATCCCAGAAGCATTGGTCGTTAAGACATCACCATCCTTTCCATCAGCAGGAGGCAATACCCATATCTGGTCTGCTGATAGGGCAGGGGCTTCAAAACCTACATAATTAACCCCCTCATAGAACCTTAATTCGTTATTTGAACCACCTATTAAGACATTTCCATCTACTTGCAAGAGAGAACCTGGGTCTGTCGTCCCTATGCCGACATTGCCATTTCCCAATACCGATAACCTGGTTCCTCCAGCAAGTGTATAAGTAGAGGAAGCTTCATTAGTCGCTGATACAATAGTCATAAGCGTATCATTTGTAATCGCAGTAATAGCCCTGGTTTCAGCAGTATCAGTAATCGTTATGGTATCACCGACCTTAAAAGTATTTAAGAATTGAGTCCCAGTTCCCGTGCAAGTTGTGTTTGTTGTTATTGCTACAGTTCCTACTCCTGCTGTGCTTTGTACTACTTGAAGATTTGCTGTTGGTGCAGTTGTTCCGATACCGACGTTGCCTGAATTATCTATTCTCATTGCTTCTACCCAAGTAAGTACATCATCGGTTGTGCCGAATGGAGCTACATAAAATTGTATTGTGCCTAATTGTAACCTAATTCTAGATGCTTCATTTGTTTCAATATATCTCCAAACAGTATCGTAAAAAGCATTTTGTATTAAATCTAATGCGTCATCAGTTTCGTCTACTAAAGTAAGACCTCCTGTAAGGCCAATCTGAAAAGCCTTAAAAGCACTATGCCAAAGTTTTAATGCTGCATTGCCAATACCAACATTCTCATTCTCCGTATCAACAATCAATATAGGTACTCCGCCATCAGAGTCTCCGAGTTGAATACCTGTGGTTGAGTCTATCTTTGTCCATATTTTAATACCGCCTGTCCCACTTGCTATATTAAAATCATCTTGGTCGTGCCATAAGAAACCGCCATCTGCGGCGACTGTTTCATCGCTTGAAAGGACATCTAAAACAACATTAGCAGAAGTAGCCCCTGCTGGCCAAGCAGAAGTAGGGGAGCGGTTGGCATTACCCATATCGGCTCGTTCCATAAAAGAGACATAACCAGAACCAGTAGCACTTCCTACATTTGTCCCCCATTGGGTATTATCATTACCAGTAGTTTCTAACGATATTTGAGAAGTTGATGAGTTTCCGAACCGAAGCGTAACATCATTTAATATAAGGATAGGGACAGCAAATGCTAAAAGTTGTGAATGTGCCGTAGTAGAAGATACTCTTACCGCATAAAATTCTTCGTCAAAATCAAATGTCATTTCTCCATTAAAAGCTCCCTCTACCCCACCTATAGTCAGGACGCTTGCCATACTTGAACTTACGAGGATAGAAGCACTGGAACCTGAAAAGGTGAGGTTTCCGCCTAAAGTAGTATCTCCTGTTATCTTCGTTGTGCCGCCGACATATAGTCTAAAATCAGGGAAGGAATATCCGCCACCGATTGAGACGTTGCCTGAATGAGGATTTAAAAATATATCCTGCGAACCTTCTGCCCTGAACCATTGGTGATTATCGGTCTCATTTTTTATTATGAAGATGTCGCTTTCTGCGTGGATACCCATTGTGTCGCCACCGGTAACTACGAAAGAGATGTCAGGGCCTGTACCTGTTAGATCTAAATCACCTGTATAGAAATTCCTCCATCTTTTAGTCAAAGAACCCAAATCGTATGTGTCTGTAGCAGATGGTAGGATATGCGTCGCTACTACCTTTAAATAATTCACAACACTTCCAAAAGCCCCTTCTCCTCCGAAACGGGCAATCGCAATCTCTGAATGTATGCACAATACAAAAACAAGTAATAATACGAAGATAAGTCTATTCCTCATATCTTATTCTTCTCCTTTTTATGAATAAGGGTAAGGGATGTCGTTGCGTCATTATTCGCCACTACCTTAAATCTTATATATCCCGTTATCTGCGGGGCGAATGAAATCCACCTATCACTTGTAAGTGCCGTTACTACCGTATTTAAGGCAGTTCCATTTATATCGTACGGTATATACCAATTCTCTTTATCTACCGATACCTCGAAGGTGATGGTGATACTTGCGGTTGTCTTAACTAAAAGAGAGGTGTAACCATCTGAATAGAAAAATGGTATTGTTTCACTGTAATAAGTCGTTCCCGATGTTAATACTTTGTCTGTCCAGTTTGAGTTTGATGTATCTTTTATTATTTTGGGTGTTATTACGGATTGCATAATGGCTCCTTATTCTGGTCTGAAATCTATCCCTTGCTCACTACTTTCCAACTTCGCCTTCATTTCTTCTTCCATTTGTTCTATTCTTGCATTATTAAAGGCGGTCTTTTCTTTTATTTGTTCTGGTGTAAAAATAGTAGTCTTTTTTAATTTAGTATTTAGTTTCTTGAAGAAAGTTATTATCTTCTGCATTGGTTCTACTGATTTACCTTTTTCAATAAGGTCTTTATTTCTGTCTATCAGTTCTCTTCCTTGCTGAAATCTTCCTTGTTGGAATAAATCCTTGGCAGATTTTAATACCGAATTAGCAGAACGGACTAATTCACTCGGTGTTGGGGCGTAGGTCTGGACACCCACACCAAATATAGCGGGTATTCCCATTAGTATTCCTTCTAATCCCCTTTCATCATACAAATCTTTCATATCCTGTGCCACCATAGGGGTAAAGCGATTAGCTACCTCTTCCCCCATCACAACCTCTTTTCCAATAGCAGTTCTCCCTCTTAACATAGTAGTAATAAATGATGCTACAGGGGACTCTTTAGTGGTAAAAAATCTTGATATAATTTCCATTCTTGTTAGTGGCTTGTATCCTTCGCCTACAGTAGTTATTACCCCTGTGGTAGTAGATATGTGTTCTCCTGTGATAACTTGAGCAGCAGCCCTAATATACTGTTGAAAGCCACCTAAAATATCAAAGCGGGTATTTCCTACTTTTATCTTTCCAAAATCTGCGCTTCGTGGATCAGCACCCACCTCCGCCCCTCCCATTTTAGCCAAACCAAATATAGAAGCAGCAGTACCCGCAAAAGTAAATAAAGACTTTAACGCCTCTTTTCTCACAAACGGATCTAACTTTATATAGAAAGCAGGGTTTAATAAACTCAATCTTGAAGCCATAAGACGAGGCGAGAAAAATATGGTATTTAAAGCAACAGCAGCATTTTCCAATACACCTAGATTTCCTCTACCAGTAGCAGCACCTATGAACTTTGAAATATCATTAAGGACTTTACCCTCTACTTTAATTCCCTGTTTTCGTGCCGATTTTACCAAATCCTCAAATACATCAGCCCTTAATTTATTAAGAAATCCAGTATATGCCCTATCGGAAGCTCTTACTATTTTGCCTATTCCAAAAGGCAGTCTCTCTGCCAATCCTGACATAAACGCTTCTTCTCTACCCGTAAGTCCTGCTCCTATATCAGTAAGAGCGAGTTTACTTTTTCTCATCAAAGGATAAGTAGATTTTTTCTTTATATTAGCCATTAAGCCTTGATAAGATTTTTCGCTAAAGAAGTATTTAAACATATCCCTAAATGCAGGAGCGAATTGCTTTGGTCTACCAACTAAGAATACCCCTTGACGCAGGGGTGCGGATAAGTCAGCACTTGCCATCAAAGCTCTGGGAACATTTAAGACATCAGCAATCCCCTCCCCTACTCTTTCACCTAACAATCTTTTAGTTAAGATTGTATTAACAAAATCTTTAGGGAATATTTCTCCAAGTAATTTCAATTCACCTTTAGTGGGAACAGCACCACCTTCCGCACCTAATAATTTTGATAACCCAGATTTTGTAGTGATTTTTTCCAAAGGTAATAAATCAGGATTTCTTTCTATAATATCAAATAATGAGTCAATATCGGGTTGCTTAATCTTTCCTCTTATGCCCTCAAATTTAGCTTTTGGTAATTGTCCCTTTAATGCCTTTAATTGTTCAAAATACCCCGCTTCACCACCGACTTTAGCAGCTTTCTCTAATTGAGCCACTCTCTTTATACGTTCGGCGGTGAACAATGCTTCCTGTTCTTTTCTTAAAGGCTTTGCTTCCTTTATGGCTTGGGTTATTTTTTGGACAGGACTTACGACAGGTTTGGGTAATTCCACAGCTTTTTGAGTAAGCGGTACTTTAGGTGGTATGGGTTGTTTTAGTTCTGTAGTTTTAAAAATAAGTTTTTGCCCTCGTTCTTTAGCGCCTTTTATACTTGCTTTCTTCATTATTTGATAATCCTTAAGATTTAAATCTTTTGTTACTTTTTGAGTTACATTATGTAGTTTTTGAGTATCAAAATTATATTCTACAACCATCTTTGAACCATCACTCGCTGTAATTGTAGCTCTTTCTATTTTTCCAACTTGCATAGGTTTAGGCCTGCTTGGAGTTACTGTTATCTCTTTTGCTTTAACCCTTGGCTTTGGTAATCTTGCCTCTTTGACTTTGGCTATTGGTTTTTTCAATAAAGTCGGTACATATTTTTCGGCTAACTGTAATCCCTTTTTAGTAGCAAGGACTTTTCCTATACCTGCTCTTACCGCACCACCAGCCAATCCCCCGGCTATCACCATTTCAGGAGAAGCAAAGTCTATCAATTCCTTACCAAGTTCTCCTGCGATATTCACGGCATAAGGTCTTTCTGGTTTTGCCGATATGAATTCTTTTATAACTTCTCTCTTTTCTCTCTCGCCAGCAAGATAATCTGGTACTATTCTTTGGGGAGCCAAAAGAGCCTTCTTTGTCTTTTTAGTAATCCCAGTTAAAATAGGCGATACCTTTTCTGCGGCTGTTTTAATAAGGGGCTTTTCTTCCCTGAAATCAATAGTCGCAGTTTTTGTGGTTGGTCTAAAATCTATTGCAGGTCTAAAATCTATCGCCATTACCTTGATGTCCTTTTAAATCCAGCTTGTAACGCTTCTTGTAGTTGACTCTTGGGTATATTCCCTCGCCTGCCATCAGGATGAACTACTGAAATCCTATCTCCTTCAGGAGTTTTAAGAAAAGATTTTCTATCGGTAGGTAATGTAGGTTCTTCGCCTTCTCCAAAAAAATACTTCTGAAAAGGATCTTCTTTGGGTTGGAATACCGAACCGAAAGGTCTTTCTCCAATTACTTGACCTTCAGGATCTACAATCGCCTGTGGTTGTCTGGTTATCCCAACTTTAGCCCTTTCAAACTCTAATGCTTCTTCCCTTGTCGTGGGTTTATATGCAGGAGTAGGAGTGTATTTAGCCTTAATCTTTTGTTTTATCTCCTCTGTCTGCCCCAATGTCTCAAGGGCTTCTCCTGTCTCTCGTTGGGATTTTAACCGGTTAGCAACTTTCTTGATGGCAGAACCTATGCCTCCGAGTTTGCCACCCGTGGCAAAGCCTCGCTCAAAACCCCTTCCCAAACCTGCTTGAACTGCACGCCAATCAGCCATATCAATTAACCTCCGATTTTAAATGTTTCTTTTTTATGACAATCTTTACATAAGGTTTTGCCATTATTTATATTCCAAAATGGTTCATAAGTTATTGACAACCTTACAAGTGTCTCCTTGTCTTCCATTGGCGAGAACTGAGAATATTGTTGTAAAAATTCTGATAGTATTTCTGCGAATGGTTTTTTATGATGCGCTATTAAATAACCCCCCTCATTGAGACATTCCTGACAAGTATAGTTATCTCGTTCAAAAACTTTCTTTCGCCAGTTATCATTCTCAAAAGACTTTCTTAGTGTTTCATATAAAGGGCTTGTTCCGCCTTTCCATTTCCAATGCTTATTGCCTGAAATTTCAATAAATTTTTTATTCTTATTCCAAGGAATATGCCCTTTATTAAAAAACGCTCCAGAGGATTTAAGTTTTTCTAATGTTTCTTTTGTATGTTTTTTCCCTGTCATCCAAGGTTTTTTGCCTTTAAGATTTTTCCAATAACATTGAAAGCTACAATATTTAGCTCTTTTAAAAGATGGAAAAACCTCAAATTCTTTATTACATTGCAGGCATATTTTTTCTATTTTAGGTTTCCAATGAGAGTTATTTTCACCAGAAAATTCAGGAAATTTCATTCCCTTGTTCCATGCTACTTGTAATCCTCTTTTACCTTTGTTCCAAGGTATAGCACTTTTTTCAAATGGCATATCTTATTGTCCTAAATTTATGTTTATTTTAGGTTGTGTGCCAGCTCCAGTCGTGCCTCTAACTAAAAGTTCTGCTCCGAGAGTTCCTAGTGCTTCACGAATACTTGTTATGTCGGCCATTTCAGCACCATACATTTGTGCCGCAGTCGCCACGTCTAATCCCGACAATCCGATAAGGTCGTCCATAACCGCTCTATCTACCCCAAGCGCATCTTGAATTGCTGTATATTTAGCTGTCCTTGCTAATTCAAATCTCCTCTGTTCTACTTCAGCAGCCAGAGAACTTTCTGTCCTCGCTAAATTTTCCCTTAACTCTGCTTTCGCCGCTGAATGTTCGCCTGTTCCAAAAACACCTGCTCGATTATAAACTTTATCTAATTCTTCCTGCGCTCTTTCGTAATTCTCCCTTGTTCTTCTTAAAGCAGCGTCATAGTAAGCGTCCCCTGCTGTCGGATAAAGTTCTGCCGCAGGAGTTGTCAAGATACTACTTAACTCTGTTTGTGCCTCTCTTCCGAGTTGAGTTAATCCGCCCTCATCAGCTAAAATCCTCTGCCTAATATCCTCTATGCTTGAAGGCATTTGAAATTCTGGTGATGGAACTGCCCCTGCGCCTAATAATGCCCCTGCTCCTAATATATTTTTAGGTGTAATTAAATCTTTAGCTCTTTCCATAAAAGTTGGTTTAGGTGCTGCTTCTCCTACGCCAGGCACTCCTACTCCTGGTGTTGGAGTTGGTGGTAATCCGCTAGGGGTTGGTGTAATGCGAGGACCTGCTCCTAATGTCGGTGCTAATGGTCCTGCTGTTGCAATTCTACCTGCTGCTGATATTGCGCCAGGAACCCAAGATGGTGCACCCGCTCCAAATCCTGCGGCTGGAGCAGCACCTCCTACTAATGATCTACCCAACACACTTCCACCCCTTGCATAAGTTGCTAAAGGTCCACCAGCCAGAGCAGGTGCAACTTTTGTTCCACCTAATGCAGCCAACTTTCCGCCCTCACCAAATCCAGGAAGCCCCGCTGCTCCACCTGCACCAGATATTGCTCCACCTGCCTTACTTAAAAATCCAGCCTTTGCGGCAGTCGCACCTTGAATCGCTCCAGCACCTACTGTTCCAAGAGTTCCTATGCCAAATCCCTTTAATGCACCTCCTAAAATATCACCCTCTTGTGCTCCACCGATAGCTCCACCTGCTGTACCTGCTAATGGTAAGTAAGCCAACGAAGCACCACCAGTAAAAGGAGCTAATGCAAGAGCTCCTAATGACCCTAAAATCCCACCTCTGGTTCCCTTTGATTCAGGAACAAAAATCCTCTTTGCTTTTTTAAATATATTTGAAAGGCTGAACCATCTAATTCCAGTTTCATCTTCGTGTTCGGAACTCTTTGATGTAAGTTCTTGGATTTCGTGCTGGACAACCGCCATATCAACATCTTCCACTGATGTTTTTCTGATATATGCTTCTCCGCTTTCCTTATCAGCAAACCCCAGAGAATTATGTAAATCTTTTTCTTCGATATTAGGGAATTGTTTATGAAGTTTTAAATAATCCTTATCCTCCAATAATGCGATTGTGAAAATTTGTTTACTCATTTCTTCCTCCTTAGGTTACTCTCTCCACTACAATAAAAAGCGAGTATTTAGGACTTCCTGATTTTCCCGCTATCGCTGTTGTGTATGTAATCGCTGCCGCTGTTGAACGGATAAATAAAGTATTTTGTGCCGCAGTCTTATCTACTGTTAAATCCATATCATTTACTACCACACTCGATTGTGCTTGTTCATCGTCTGTCCACCCGATTGTTACATCCAGCGTCCCACCAGCTCCTGCGGTTGTTGTAAGGGCATAGGTGGATACCCGGTACATCCCTGACGCCGCAGGTGTATATAAGGTAGTAGCACCTATATCGTCTCCTTGGTCGGTTAATGCTATTGTCGCTACTATCGTTGCCTGTCCTAAACCACTAGCATTCCACTCTAAAAACTGCCAAGTCGAATTCGTAGTATCGTAAAAATAAAACCGTCTTACCGTGCCACTTATATATAAAAGATGTTCCCCATCCTCTCCCGTATGCGTGGGAACGGATGAAACCACCCTCATCTGATACCGACCCAAATTAAGGATAAGAGTAATATTGTTTAATATCTCTAATAAAGATGTATCTTTTCTTAATTGTCTACTTAAATCTACACTTGCAACTTTCACGATGTCGCCCTATCTTGTATTGAAACTCCCAATGGTTGAAGGTCTCCAAATAATTCTATCGAATAAATCGTCGGTGCTGGGTTTCCTGAATTATCTTTTAATTTAACCTGTAGCATATTATTTATATTCCCTATATCAAAAACCTTAATCTTTCCAAAAGCTAATTCGTCGTTATGGTCAAAATTAAAGTTTTGAGAGGTAAGCCAAGATACATTCCAGTCAAAACGATATTCCATACCTATATTTAGAGTTGAAGATGAAGTTATCTCTTTAATATTTATCCCCAATAACAGGTTTTTATTAAGGAGAGCTACCCCTTCGGCTTTTATCTTCCCTGATACCCAATAGGCGTTAATATCGGTTCCATCATCATCATCCCCCGACTCCTGAAGCCAAGTATAACCTGTGTAACCCGTGCAATATAATTTTTTGGATTTATTCGTAGATAGGGCATAACAACTGCTTGCAAAAACCTGTCCGTCATAGGGATAAACACCGCCTACCCTGTAATCAAATACAAAGCCATAAGCGACTGAGGTATCCGAGCCTAACACACAATACAAGATATATTCAGACGTATCGCTTTTCACTACTGCGTGGAATAAGTCTACATACCTTAAATTCATATCAGAAAAAGATAATGGCTGATCGTCAGATGAAGCAAATAAATCATTGGTTTCTTCCGTTAAAACATCATTTATGATTTGTATGTTATACCCGTCAAAAATAGCCAGTTTCTTATCAGTGGTCAAAAACATCAGGACAGTCCCTATCTCTCCGCCCATATCCACTTCCTTGATAATATAATGGGAAGGACAACCAACGCCTGATATTTGATCGACTTGGAATTCTGGAGATGAACCAAGATAGGTTATCCTGAAGATGGAATACCGCTTGAATATATAGAGCTTCCCTTTGAGTATCCTTACCCCTGTGATTACATCCCCATCGGATGTATCAAAGGCATTACTGAATGTGTTTCCTGCTGGCCAAGTGGTATAATCGCTTATAGTTGAGTATTGACCGTTATTTGGCGAACCCCTTATACCGAATATAAAAGCGTATTTTTTCCAGATTATCAAAAACTTTCCAATGGGAGCCGCAGAAACAGTAGAGGCATCCCCTGTCCCCGTGTAAGTGTATAATCCTATATCGCTATTGATTAAAGCCCTGCCTGATTGCCAGTCTGCCATAGTCCAGAAACGGGACGCTGTTATAGCAAAAGCCCCACCACTATAAGCGGAAGTCGGAGAAGTGAAATTAGCAGTCCAACGAGCTATTCCCTTGCTTAACCTGAATTCCTCCAGCCATCCATTCATATAACTAGTATTATCGCCACGCTGACCAATATATAATAAAGATGATACCTCTGGCATACTTTCGTCAGCTTCCATAGTTACCTGCCAGTTATTTGATTTTAAATCCCCGTCTACGAACATATACATATTGTTCTGTCCTGTCCCATATCTCACTACTGCAACGTGATACCAAGTTCCCGTTGATGTTAATAATGCGTTTGTGGATTGCAGGTTAAAGGATATAGCGGAACCGTTATCAAGTGCGACAAAATTAAGTTTACCATTATCATCTTTAGACAAAAACCAATATTTAGTCCCATCTTCGTATTGCCCGATTATGTACATATAATCTGTTGTATTGAGCCTTATCCAAAAATCTATTGTAAATTTGGCTGTCCCAAAATCCCATTCACCACTATCAGGGACGGTTAAATAATCACCTGTTCCATCAAAAAGAATTGAACCTGTGCCGAATTTCTTAAACTCCGTATCAATTTGTGCCTGATTTACAGCGGTTACAGTATGCGATACTTCATCAGTAATTGTTTGAGATGTATCACTCCCATCTCCGTGTAACATCAATTTAGTATAAACATCCCAATTCGAGCCTCCTGTCAAGGCATCCCACGTCCCGTCTGGATTGCTGGCTCGGGAG
>LAZR01000735.1_pt1 | contig 22914 bp, 22 predicted proteins | sample 329461 | NCBI WGS metagenome assembly LAZR01 (sample SAMN03002196, study PRJNA259156) | marine sediment metagenome | biome: sea floor; feature: Hydrothermal impacted sediments; material: marine sediment; isolation source: Loki non-amplified sample from Loki's castle hydrothermal vent sediment ...
GGATTACCCCTCAACAGAAACTGGCCGCTGTGGTCTGAAGTCTACTTTTGAAACCCTCTAAAAATGGGGGGATTACCTCTCAGGGCAAATGACCATCAGTTTTTTTGCCAATGCGGCATCACTGACCGGGATGGCACACAAGGTGCCCGCTTGAATCTCCTCTTCGACGCAAGCTGCCAGCACCAGTGATACGCCAAGGCCAGCTTTGACAGCCTGTTTAACCGCTTCGGTACTGCCCAGTTGCATTGAAACCTTCGGAAACGGCCCTCTTTCGCCAAAGAAATTTGCCAGCAACCGGCCAGTACCTGTTCCGGGTTCACCACCAAGCAAGCTCATTCCGGCAAGGGTTTCCCGGTCTATTTCATGCCAGCCCGCATAGGGGTGATCTGGTCGGGTAATTAAAACCACGGGTTCCTGTCGCCAATCCATTGCCTGGAAGCCAGGTTTTGGGTGCCACCACTCCATCACCGCAATATCCAGCTCGCCGCTGGTCAATTGTCTGGCAATGTTTGGATTGTTATCAATCACAAGGTCCAGCTCAGGTACCGCCGGAATGTTCTTGAACGTGCTCACGTAGGGCTGGAGCATGTAAATACCGATGTTGGAACTTGCCCCTACGCGTAAACGCGTACCGCTAACGACTTCTCGGGCACGCTCGTCCAGTTGCAACATACTAAGCGCTAGAGGCATAAGCGCCAGGGCTGCTTTGGTGGGCTCGCATCCCGTTTTACTGCGGCGTATCAACAGGGCACCTAGCTGCTCTTCGAGCTTTTGAATGTGCTGTGAAAGCGTGGGTTGTGCGATACCGAGAGCTTGGGCGGCGGCCTGAAAACGTCGATGCTGAACCAGTGTGGTAAAACTTTTCAGCCAGACCAAGTTCAGCATGGAGTTGTCTCAGTGATAGTGGGCGAATTAGCCGCATCCTGAGGGCGTTCTCCTTGTAACGCTTGCAGAATATTGTCGGCAGCACGCTGTTCAATCATCAGCCGCACATCCTCGACGGCAGAGCCAATGTGTGCCGTGAATAGTGTGTTGGGATGTGCTCGCAAAGTGGGGCAAATCTCTTGCGGACGATCCTCTCGAGCCCAATCTTCCATTTCAAAAACATCCGCTGCGTAGCCGCCCAACTGCCCTGACTCCAATGCTTCCAAAACGGCAGCTTCCTGCACTACAGAACCCCTGCATGGGTTGATCAAAAAGGCGCCTGGTTTCATCAGGGCCAAGCGCGCAGCGTTCATGGTATGCAGCGTTTGTTTATTGAGCGGCAGGGCCAAAATGACAATGTCGGCTTGCCCGAGCAGCTCTTCAAGCGACTTGCGCGCCACGCCGAGCGTTTCCTCCTCCGCAGCGGGCAAGGCGTCTGGCTGAGAATACAGTAAGGTGGCCCCCCAGCCTTTGAACCGCGTTGCCACAGCCTTGCCGATGGGGCCCATGCCGACGATACCCACAGTAGCGTCTGCAATACCAAGCCCATAGAACGTTGGCTGCCACCCCCTGAACTGGCCAGAACGAACGTACTCGTCGGCCGCCCGAACATGTCGGATTAGGCTAATGGTTAGCCCTATGGTGAGCTCAGCCGTTGGCACTGTCAGCAAATCCGGTACGAAGGTCAGCCAAACGCCATGACGTGTACAGGCCTCTACATCGAAATTATCGTATCCCTTCAAAGCGGCGCCAATGACTTTCAGCTTGGGGCAGCCAGCTAGAAATTCCTCGCTGACCTGGTCCGGCATAAACACCATCATGCCATCTGCGGTTGCCGCGCGGGCCTTTACCTCGGCGGCGGGCAAGGTAGTGTCTGACTGGTTGGTGATTAATTCACAGCTCTGTTCCAGCCTTTCCAGCACACTGTTATGTACCCGGTGGGTAATGAAAACCCTTGGTTTCATTTGATTTCCTTACTTGAATTTCTTACGAAGATGGCCGCTAAGGCTATCCACCATTGTCACCATAACGAGTATGACAATCAGGATGGCGCTGACTTCCTGGTACTGCATGACGCGTAAAGAGCCCATTAGCTCGAAGCCGATCCCGCCGGCCCCCACCATGCCCATGACCGTCGAGGCGCGAAAATTGTATTCCCAGCGATAGATGGAGACATCGGCAAACTGAGGAAGAACCTGCGGCAGCACCGCGTGCCAGTGAACCTGTAAGCGAGTCGCGCCAGCGGCATTGGCGGCTTCCACTGGGTCTGGGTCGACATGCTCAATCGCTTCGGCAAAGAATTTACCCACCATCCCAATGGAATGAAGGCCGAGCGCTAGCACGCCCGGCAAGGCGCCAAAACCCACTGCAGCAACGAAGATAATGCCCATAATCAACTCGGGCACCGAGCGCAGAGCATTTAGCAACGTGCGGGTTACGTGGAAGACCACGGGGTGGGGCGAGGTATTGCGAGCAGCCAGGAACGCCAGGGGCACGGAAGCGGTAACCGCTATCGCCGTACCGGCAATGCTCATGGCGAGGGTATCGACCAGCGGCGCTATCCAATCCATGGCGTTGGTGAAGTCAGGGGGTAGCGATTCACCCAGCAGGGTAGCGATGGCAGGAACCCCGTTGGCCAGGGTGAGAAAATCCAGCAGGTCCACGTACCAACTCGCCAGGAGAACCACTGCCAGCACCGAACCCGCCTGGAAGAGCTTGCTCCTCCAGCCGCGCGCGTGTTCGTCCAATACGGCGTCGGGAGAAAGCGATGAAAGATCTGGCGGCACTATTTTGGAATGATTCATAATGCCCCCTTACATCTTGGAGAAATCAAGATTGAGCAGGCTTCCCATTTCCCGGATCACATCGTAATCGGAGTCAGTGATAACGGCGAAACCTTCGGCTTTCAGGTTGCTCAGGATTTCTTCATCATCAATGCTAATGAAAGCGTCTTGTATCTCCTGCTTGAGTTCCGGGCTCAAGTTGGAACGCATCGCCCAGGGGTACTGCGGATACTCCCCACTGTGACCCAACACCCTAACCTTGCTGCGATCTATCAGGCCGCGGTCCATCACATGTTCAAAGATCACTTCCGATAGTCCCCCTGCATCTGCATTCCCATTGGCAACGTTCACCGCCACGGCATCATGGGAGCCAACAAAATGGGCTTCATAATCCTCTCCTGCTTCTAGTCCCGCCGATTCAAGCAGCACGGTTTTGGGAATCAGGTGGCTTGAAGTGGAGGCTCGGTCGCCATAGGCCATCTTCATGCCCTCGATATCGGCATAAGACTCAACGCCGGAATCGACATTGGCAATAATGATGGAGCGATAGGTGGGCTTGCCATCCACAATCATGGCCGCAAAGGGTTCGATCTCGCTTTTGCTTTTTGCCATTACATAGGAGAGGGGCCCGAAGTAGGCGAGGTCGATGCGACCAAAACGCATGGCTTCGATCATGGAGGAGTAATCTGTAGTGACAATTAGCTCAATTTCTTTGCCAAGCGTGCTTTCAAGATAGTCTTTCAATGGCTGGTTGCGTTTGATCAGTTCAGAAGCGTTTTCATCAGGGAGCAGTGCGACTTTTAACAGGTCTGGGTTTGGATCAGGATCCGCAGCTAAGGCCGACACGGTCATTCCAGCCATAAGACAGATAGCGAAGAAAAAGCTGAATAGCGGTTTCATTGTGCAATCTCCAGTTTTATCGAAGGGGTATTCGCGGATTGAGGGGTGGGGTTGGTGGTTTCATCGGCTTCGGGCAAAACCCCTGGCGCACCGTGGTAAATCTCATCCAGGTGGCATTGCTGTAACTGTGCCGGGGCTGCATCGAAAACGATTTGGGCATTCGCTAGTCCAATAATGCGGTCAGCAAACCGCTGGGCATATTCCAGCTGGTGCAGTGAAATGATGGCGGTAATACCATCTTCACGGCATATGTCTCGCAGTAACGTAAGCACTCGCTCAGAGGTTGCCGGGTCAAGGCTGGCCACTGGCTCGTCCGCCAGGATCATGGCGGGCTGCTGCGCCAAGGCACGCGCAATGCCCACGCGTTGCTGCTGCCCTCCGGACAGCTGATCGACCCTGGTAAGCGCCTTCTCAGCCAGGCCTACGCGATCCAGGCAGTGCAGGGCAAGCTCCTGTTCCTGCCTGGGTAGCGGAAACAAACTGCGCCAGGTGCTGTGGTAAGCAAGCCGACCCATCAGCACATTCTGGAGCGCCGTGTGGCGTTCAATGAGCTGATGGTGCTGGAAAACCATGGCGGTTTTGCACCGATGGCGGCGTACCGTAGTAATGGATTCGAGCGCACCTAGTTCAGCCGAGATCACTTTGCCGGTGCTGGGCCGCACCAAGTGGTTAAGGGAGCGCAGTAACGTAGATTTACCTGCACCGGAAAGACCGAGTAGAACCGTAAACTCGCCTTTGTGGAAATCAACGGTGGTGGGTCGGAGTGCGAGAACATTCCCAGGATATGTCACCCCCATTTTCTCGATGCGGAGCATTAAGTCAGAGGATTGAACAGGCTCCATTGGATCACCTTTTGCAATGTATGAGCTCACTTGATTGTGACTCACAATGCAACGTTAGCGCTCCTAGGTGACAAAGCTGTGTCATGCAGATGATAAGTTAATGACCATCAAAGGGGGCGGGTAGCATGTAATGACATAAGAAATTGGCGCTTTATAAGTTAAAAAAATTTAATGTTTCTGTGTGCGTGCCGATAATGCATTTTGCTTGGTATCAAGATGCGTTGGGTCTAAACGCTTGAAGTTACCGAGATGGCTTCCTCCTGCCCAATGCAACGCGCTGCGGGCTTTCACGAGATCCCCCCATGCTACTTCTGAATCGAAGCGTTAAACTGCGGCTTGCCGTGAGTTTAGGCGCGTGCATCTTGATGTTAATTGTTGTCGGTATTATCGGTCTCTACAGTCTCAGCAAAACCAACGATGCCCTCAACAGTACTTATGAGGGGAACGTACTCACCTTGGGTGATCTTATTAAGGTCAACCAAGCACTGCTCGGCAACCGGGTTAAGATAACGGCAGAGCAGCGCGATCGAACCCCGGCATCTGCTATAACAACGAAACAAGAGGTTGCGGAAAACGATGCCATTATCGACGCCGCCTGGAATGATTACTTCCCTGAGCGTGTTTCTGGTGATCAAGAGCGTGCGGTAGCCGAAAGCTTTATCGTGTCGCTAGCCAGTCTGCGTGCCGGTATTGACGATATCAACGCGGCAATGATTGGCAATGATTATGACGCCGCCAGAGAGATAGCCACCACCACGCTACGTGCTGAATACCCTAAAGTGCTCACGGCGATTCAGGGCCTTATCGACCTTAACAGCGCCCAAGCCGCCGCCAATAACCAGCAGTCATCAAGCGACTATATTTGGACGCGCAACTTCGTTATAGGCGTTATGGTGGCGGCGATCATCTTCGGCGTTCTGCTCTCAATATGGTTGATTCGCGGCATCATGACACCGCTGGGCAAGGCACAAGCACTCGCCAACGCCATGGCTGAAGGCAGGCTCGATAACGACGTCGACGCTTCAGCCAAGGATGAGTTTGGTGTGATGCTCAGAGCGTTAAAGAGCATGGAAACCAAGTTCTCGCAGGTGGTCATGTCCGTGCGTAATAACGCCGAGTCCGTGAATGTGGCCGCCGACGAAATCGTGCTAGGCACTGACGACCTCAGCCGCCGGACGCAGGAGCAGGCCTCTAGCATCGAGCAGACTGCGGCATCGATGGACGAAATCACCTCCACCGTGCGCCAGAACGCCGACAACGCATCTGAAGCCGACAAGCTCGTGCACGATGTTAACCAGCAAGCTAATGCCGGGGGCGAGATCGCAGGTCAAGCCATCAAGGCAATGGAAGGTATCAACGCCTCAAGCCGCAAGATTGCTGGTATCGTCGGCTTGATCGATGAAATCGCCTTCCAGACCAATTTGCTGGCGCTGAACGCCTCGGTAGAAGCCGCCCGCGCGGGCGAGCAGGGTCGCGGCTTTGCGGTAGTGGCGAACGAAGTACGCAACCTGGCAGGCCGAAGCGCTGATGCCGCTAAAGAGATTAAGAAGCTGGTTGAAGAGAGCATCGGCCAAGTAGACACTGGCTCAAGCCTAGTTAACCAAGCAGGCAAGTCGCTTGAAGGTATCGTCCACGGCGTTCAGCGTGTCACGGTGTTGATGGGTGAGATTGCCACCGCCAGCCGAGAGCAGGCCCAAGGTATCGATCAGGTCAACACCGCCGTTTCGCAAATGGACAGTGTCACCCAACAAAACGCGAGCCTGGTGGAAGAGTCCAGCGCGGCAGGGCGTTCACTGCAAAGCCAAGCAGAGGCATTGTTGAACGAAGTATCGTTCTTTAGAGGAGCGGCCACCGGCCAAAACCAACGCGCGCTACCCGCGACGCCAAGAACGCGCGATAGCCAGCCTCGGGCCAGTAAAGGGGTGTCGACTCACGTGATTGGTGGCAAGCAAGACACCGAGAAATGGACATCCTTCTAACCTTATGAAGTAACGAAAAGCGCCCCAGCCGGGGCGCTTCAACCAAGCAGCTTATCTTCGTTTTTCCTTTCCAAAGCAGGCGTGAGGCATTCGCAAAGGCTGTACAGGCTCAGTATTATAAGCAGCCTAAACCAAGCCACAGAAGTCATCATGCATGTCGTGCCCACCTTGCCCCCATTGCCAATCCGAATTCGTCTATCAGGATCAAAGCCTGTTCATCTGCCCCGAGTGCGCCCATGAATGGAACCCTTCTGAGACTGAGGCGGAAGACGCCGTGGCGGTAAAAGATGCCCACGGCACGCTGTTAGCGGAAGGCGACAAGGTAACGATGATCAAAGACCTCAAGGTCAAAGGCAGCTCGCTGGTACTCAAAGTGGGCACTAAAGCCGTTATCAAGCGATTAATGGACAGCAAGGATCACCAACTGGACTGCAGGGTCGACGGCGTCGGTGACATGATGGTGACCGCCCATTTTGTGAAAAAGGCTTGAATAAGGCTGTCATAACCCCCGGAATTCTTAGACCCACCTCACGACGCAGTCAACTGAGGTTCATCCTTGGCTATTTTTTTCGCCTCTTTTATCCAATAACGCAACTTAGCCAGGATAGTCGCGGTGCTTGCTGATTTGGCAACAGGCGTTGCGATATCGTCATGGTTAAACGCCAAGAAATAGGTAATGCTAAGGAAAGACTCAATGCGCTGAGAACCCCTATGACGACGATGCTGCCTATGGCTTCTGCTCAAAACTACCGCTGGGTCATTCTGCTGATAGCTACCTTGGCTCAAGCAGCGGCATGCTTTTTCGTTCAAGGTATAGGGGCCATCAGCGTTTATATACAGGCAGATATGGGGCTCTCTGCATTTCAGATTGGGGCACTGGTCTCGGCGGCTCAGCTGGTGCCTTTGGTTGGGCTGTTAGTTGCCGGGGAGTTGCTGGACAGGTTCAGTGAGCGCTTGGTGGTGGGGGTGGGCACTTTAACCGTAGGCATTGCACTTAGCGCTGCCGTGCTGGCGGAGAGTTACTGGGCCATGTTGTTGTTTTTGGTCATCGTAGGGGCAGGCTACAGTACCGCCCAACCCGGCGGTAGCAAATCGGTAGCCGCTTGGTTTGATAAATCTCAGCGAGGCTTTGCCATGGGGATTCGTCAGGCGGGCTTACCGCTGGGTGGGGCGCTGGCGGCGATTATACTGCCAACCGTCGCGATCACCTGGGGTTGGCGCGCCTCTTTTCTAGTGGGCGGGCTGATTGCGATCTTCGGGGCGTTGGTCTTTATGCTTTTTTACCGTGCCCCTGGTAGCGTGTTGCCGGTTGCAAGAGCCTCTGAAGGTGGCGTAAAAAAAGTCGTCTTATCGCGATTGGCGATGATTCGTGAACCGGCCATGAAACAGATCATGGCGTCCGGTATTAGTTTGATCTCGGTTCAGTACGGCATTTTGATTTTTACCGTGCTCTATCTGCATAGCCGTTTGCAGATGGAGGTACTTCAGGCGGCGACGTTGCTATTCGTAGCCCAAGGGGCCGGGGTTGCAGGGCGTATTTTGCTGGCGGCCTGGAGTGATCGCTGTCGCTCGCGCTATTTCCCGGTCATGGTGTGCATGGTGGCGGTAATCGTAGGGCTGCTGGTATTGGTTTGGCTGCCGCTACACTCAACGCTCATGCTGGGTTGCTTGATGGCCTGGCTGGGCTTTTTTGGTTTTGGTTGGTACGGCCCTTGGGTAGCGTATGTGGCTGAGTCTGCACCTGCTGATAAAACCGGCTTTGTACTAGGCCTGGCCATGGCGATTAACCAACTGGCGATTGTATCGATACCACCACTCCTTGGGTGGCTGTTAGATATCAGTGGCAGTTTTATGCTTGGCTGGAGTTTGCTGATCGCCATGACGTTATTGGGGCTATTAATGACTATCCAGCGGCAAGGAGAAAATAATGAAAGCCATCGTGTTTGACGTATTCGGCACTATTGTTGATTGGCGCTCCAGTTTGATTCATCAGTTCAATGAGCTGCAGAAAGAGCTGGGGATTGAATTACCCAGTGAAGTGATAACGGATCAATGGCGTCAGCACTATGCGCCTTCGATGAACCGAGTACGGCAAGGTGACGTGCCTTGGATGGGGTTGGATGACCTGCACCGAGAAAGCCTCGTCAAACTACTCAATCAACATGGCATTATGCTAGACGAGGCGACCATTGATCGCATCAATCACTTTTGGCACCAATTAGAGCCCTGGCCGGATGTTCAGAACGGCCTACAGCGCTTAAAAGAGCACTATATTATCGGCACGCTGACCAACGGCAATTTATCACTAATGGTGGATGTAGCCCGTCACGCCAAACTGCCCTGGGATATGGTGTTTTGCGCCGAGTTATTCCAACACTATAAACCTGACCCAGAGGTCTATTTAGGGGCTTGCGGCCTGCTGCGCCTGCCGCCTGAAGAGGTAATGTTATGCGCGGCCCACAATTACGACCTGGGGGCTGCCCGAGCATTGGGAATGAAAACGGCGTTTATCCCCCGGCGTACAGAGTATGGGCCCCACCAGAGCAAAGATTTAGAAGCAGAAGAAGCGTGGGATTTTGTGGCTGAAGACCTCGTCGCGCTGAGCGAGCATCTACTAATAGAGTGAGCCAACAATACATGCTGTTAGGGCTGGTTAGCCGTTGTTAAAAGAGTGGCAGCGATAGGTATTAAGTATTTGAGCAGTGAGTTTATTGCCAAGCACACGCGCAAGCAGATAGCGGAGCCAATCAAAAGTATTTAAAAGGACACACGCGATGTATTTGCAGAAAATGGCATAAACCGCAACACTCTCGGTAACCTAAGGTATCCTCTAAAAGTATTTTCTACGTACCTAAAAAAGGTAGTCACCATGTCAGCTACGATGAGCAAAGACGACGCGCACAAGCTAATTGAGCAACTTCCTGTGAATGCCACTTGGGAAGACCTTATGCATGAGATCTACGTTCGGGAGACCATCGAAAAGGGCATGGCAGATAGCCAAGCGGGTAACATTACGAGTGTGGCGGATATTCGCAAGAAATACGGCTTGCCTGAATGAATGTGTTTTGGACAGCAACAGCAGTAGCCCATTTGGACGCGATTTATGCCTATATCGCGCAGGACTCAGAAGCTTATGCGTTGAGCACCGTTGATAAAATCACCCGAAGGTCACAACAGATTGGTGATTTCCCCGCTTCAGGACGTAAGGTGCCGGAGTACGATATCGCTCAAATAAGGGAAGTCTTGTGTGGCGCTTACCGCATTATTTACTACATCAAACCAGATCAAATTGACGTTCTCGCCGTTTTACACGCATCTATGAACCGACTGAAAAGCGAATAGGGCAACGTTATAGCGTAGTGTCGGCGCCCACCTCACGACGCAGTCAACTAAGGCTCATCCACCACCACCGCATCACGCAACGTGTCAGCGAAGCTTGCCAAGGCGGGTGTCCAGGTTTCTGGTTCGGGGGCGACAAAATAGGTATCGATATTGGCGATGGAGGTGGGCAGTTCCAGCGTATGAATCCCGAACCGGTGCTGGTGGGCGTCAACCGTCCCACAGGGGAGCACCGTGTAACCCATCCCGGCAGCAACGCAGCCAAGCATCGCGTCCAGCGAACCGAACTCGAAGATCCGACCTGCATTGACACCTTGGGACGCCAGCAGCAGCTCGATACGCTGGCGGTAGCTGCACCCCTGGCGAAACGCCAAGAACGCAGACGTCAGCAGCGCTTGTGAAGAGGGCATCTTCGTCATCGGCGTTGAGCCGACTAAAACAAGCTGCTCGCTAAACGCTTTGAGCGAGTGGTAGCGGCCATGCTCGAGCTGACCTGCCACGAAAACACAGTCCACCTGCCCGTTAAGCAACAGCTCAACCAACTCAGCCGTGGGCCCGGTCTTGATCTGGATATCAACGTCAGGCTGCGCTGCGTGGTACGCCGCCAGTATCGGCGGAAGGCGCAACGCCGTCGTGGTCTCCATGGCGCCGATGCGCAGCCGCCCACACGCCTTCTCCTGGCCTTTGAACAGCGACACCGCTTCATCGTGGGCCGTCAGCATGCGCTCGGCGTACTCCACCAGCGCCAACCCGGCACTCGTAGGGCGAACCCGCCCCGCACGGTGAATCAGCTGTACGCCTAACTCCTCCTCGAGCTTTTTAATGTGGGTGGTCACATTGGATTGCACCGTGTGCAGCCGTTTGGCCGCCGCCCCAAAGCTGCCGGTTTCGGCCACGGCCACGAGCAGTCGCAGCGATTTAAGTTGCACGCGCCGTCTCCCTGTTAGGCTATCTATTAACAAGATAGTAGCGATCAAAACTAATCGTTTCTAGAAATAATTCCTCGGGGATAGTCTGGTGGTGTACCAACGTGCTGCCGACCCCACCAAGGGGTGGCACAAAAAGGAGTTGGCGTGATGAAGCGAACACTCACTACCCACGATATGCCCGCCCTGATGACAGGCATAATGGCGACCCTGGCGGCGATTGGCATCGCACGCTTCGCCTATACGCCGCTATTGCCTGCGATTATTCAAGAGGGTTGGTTCACCGCGAGCCAAGGCGCCTACCTGGGGGCCGCCAACCTGCTGGGCTACTTTATCGGCGCACTCGCCGCCCACTCGCTGAGTGAGCGCTTTTCTCCTCGCATGGTGATGGCCGCAAGCTTCGCGGGTATCGCGCTTAGCTTTGTGCTCTGCGCCGGGGCGGGCGGTTTTCTCTGGTTCTTCTTCTGGCGGTTGGTCTCGGGGGTTGCCGGGGCCATCTTGATGGTCGTTGGCCCCTCGCTGGCGCTAGCGGCCACGCCCCCTGAAAGGCGAACGCGTGTCGGTGCCATGGTGTTTACCGGCATTGGCTTTGGCGCACTGCTTTCGGCCTTCATCGTACCGTTACTGCTAGGGTTAAGCCTCTCCGTCACCTGGGGCACGCTTGGGCTGCTGTGTATTGCCACTGGCCTTTTGTGCGACTATTTTTTGCAACAACAGGGCGTAGCACACTTGGCCTCACCGACCACGGCTAGCTCAAGGGGGAATAGCCCCATAGGGGGTGCGGGTGTAAAGATAATCGTGGTGTTGGTGATTGGTGCTTACGCCCTGGATGCGATTGGTTTTGTACCCCACACCGTGTTCTGGGTGGACTATCTCGCCAGGGAAAACGCCCTGGGTAATCAAGCGGCTTCATTGCAGTGGGGTATCTTCGGGGTGGGCGCCTTGTGCGGGCCGTTCATAGTAGGCGCGCTGGCGCATCGAGTGGGTTGGCAGGGTGGCTTGATGATCGCCTTTGCGGCGAAGGCCGCCGCCGTCTTGCTGCCGGTGTTCTCGCTCGCACTGCTCAGCCAGTCGGTTTCCTCGTTCATGGTGGGGGCGATGATCCCCGGCATTGTGGCCCTTACCTCTGGCCGCCTTGCAGAGTTGGTAGGGCCAACCGCCCACAAGAAACTCTGGGGGCAAGCCACCGCCGCTTTTGCTGCCGCCCAGGCAGTGGCGGGCTATGCCATGTCGGCGCTTTATGGCACCTGGGGCAGCTACGCGCCACTGTTTGCCATCAGCGGCCTCATCCTCGTCGTGGGCTTTTTGCTGGTGCTGCTTAGCCGCGGTGTACAGCAGCGCCACGCGCAACTTTCTGCCCAACAACTTACAAAGCACGCTACACAGCACTCTTCAAAGCACTTTACACACCACGGGAAGCAATAATGGAACTCTACCTAAACGCAACCTCGCCCTATGCTCGCCTAGTGCGCATCGTATTACTGGAAAAAGGCCTAGCGGACGCCGTGACGCTGAAGTGGTGTGACCCCTGGGCAGACGATGCCGAGCTATTAAAAGCCAACCCCGCAGGGCGCATTCCCGCGCTGGTAACGGAGGAGGGCACCACGCTTAGCGAATCCATGCTGATTGCCGTTTACCTGGATAGCGTAAGCCCCAACCCGCCAATGCTGCCAGCAGCCAGCCTGGGGGATGCACTACACCTAGCGGGGCTAGGCCAAAATCTGATGGATGCCGCGTTCACGACTGTGATTGCCAGAAAGCAATATGGCAAGGAGATTGACGAGAGCGAGTTGGGCCAGCGGCGTTCGCGAGCCATTCAGCGGCTATTGAGTAAGTTGCACAGTGAGCTTGGCGAAAAGCAGCAAGCCTCTGCTATCAACTTGGGCGAAATCGCTATTGCGGTCGCGCTGGATTACTTGGCTTTCAGGATGCCAGAGGTGAGATGGAAAGAAGAGTATCCGCGGATTCAGGCTTGGCATGTTGGTGTGACTGCACGTGCTAGTTTTCAGGACACAGCTTTCGCCTAGCAGGGCAAACTTGAATGATTTTGCTGCCTTCAGCGCCTCGTTATTGCGGGGCTTTATCGTGATGGCGTCTCGCACATCGTGATATACAAAAAGTACGGATCATAGCCGTGCTGTTCCGCAGTGGCGTAGGGGAGTAGCAGTGCGGTAATAGGGTATGAGTATGAGCTCGGTCATGCTCGTAGCCTAAAGTTTAATGAACCAAACGTGGGTTTCAACGAACTTAGCTGCTAGTCTGAAATGACTAGAGCGAAAAATCGCCTAGGGACAACCAAAATGCGAAAGGTTTCACGCATTGAGCATTACCCCGTTAGCCGACGCGTGCAGGTTCATATTGATGTCAAGTTTCTTGCCGACTCCATTCAAGCTATCGAACTCAGCGAAACCGGCTATCCGCCGCGCCATTATTTCCCTTGTAAAGATGTGCGGATGGACTTGCTTACTCTTTCAGAACGACGGCCCGCTGCCCGTTTAAAGGCAAGAGGGTGTATTTCTCTTTAGGCGACAATAAAGACATTGCCTGGAGTTATGAGCAGCCGATTAAGGGAATGGAAGCGATAGCGGGTAGGGTGGCGTTTGGGGAAAAAGCTAAGCTGGTGGAGGCCCTAAGTTCCTAAAGCTATATAATTGAAATTCAAATATAATGCTAATGTGCATTGTGGTAGGCCATTGATATTTTTATAAGTTATTATATGGCTTACTTGCACATGTTGTGAATGAAGTACGATATATGGCTTTAATGTTGAGTCTTAGTTTTAAAATCATATATATTGTTTATCAATTTGGGGATGTTATGGAATCTGTAGAAAATAAAAGCAATGAAAAATTAAATCGAATTATTAGTAGTGTTCTTTATCATGTTGATGTTGAGAGAAGAGAACATGGAAAAATAACAATTTCAGAAAATGATAATGATCTAGAGGGATATCTATCCGACCTTCTAGTTGAGGTTAATGAGGATAAACAAAAGCGAGCCTATCAGTTTAATAGAGAGACTACCGAACTATATCAATCATTAAACTCATTCTACCAAAATCAAGATTTATTTAACAATCAGGCGGCAGAAAACTTAGCTAAAAGATTGCTTGAAAAAGAAATTGATACAGATAATCGTGTTGGACATTTATCAAAAACTGGAAACGGTCATGTTAAAAAAGGTAGTTTTCTACAGTTTTTGTACAGAGAAGGAAAAATAATCTCGTATTTGGGTGTAAAGATTGAGCATCAAACATTTTTAGATGAAAACGATTTAAAAAAGAGAATAGGTCTGGCGATTGCGAATAAAGTATATAAAGCTTGCAAAGCTACTTTTGATATAGATGGAATGCCGATTGAAGTTCATGTGTTTGATACTAATAAAAAACCTTCTGTATATTGGTGGAAGGATTTTTTAGAGCTGAGAGAGATTAGGGGTGATTCTTTAAATACAAAGACCGCTTCAAGCGAGGTTATAAAATATTTGAACCGTATAAAAAAAGACTACCCATCAGATTATACAATTCTTAGAAATGCAACTATTTCAGCATTTAAACAGTCAGGTACGATGAGATTCGATGATTTTATTACTAATACATTTCAAAATTATCAACCAGAAAGCCCTTCCCTGAAAGCAAAGCTCGTAAAGGATTTGCCTAAACTTCGTGAGTTGCCTGAGAAAAAGAAATTCGATTCCTCATTTAATTTGGTTCCCTCAGAAGTGCCTTATAAGAGATCAAGTATACGGTTAAGCAAAGAGATCACTATAAATATTGATGATGGAATTGATAATTTAGAAGATAAAATATGGTCTGAAATGACATCTGATGGTAAAAAGCTTGTTGTTATAGATTCACCCGAAGGCTATGAAAGGTTCAAGCCTAAAGATAGAGATTGATTTTATGCTGATTGACTATTTGGAACAGACTAATCAATTGAAAAATAGTGATATTTATGAAACATTTAATTCTTTAAGGCTGACGATTAAGCCTAACATAAGCATACTTGATTTCTTCCCAAAATTTTTTGACGAGTTGAAAACATTATCGAAGCGAGATACATTTGAACTGTTTTTTGAAATTGAAGGGACACATGAAACAGTTTCAGATTGCTCTATAGATAGCTTTGAAAAAATGGAAAAGCATATTGCTGAATTTTCAAACGATTCAGAATATGAACTTGAACTTAAAATAAATAAAAAAAATGTAGACAAAAGTGTTTCTATTTATTTTGTTGACCAGTTTTCAGATTACCTAACCTCAATATCGCTATTAGACGTAATAAACCTAATCTCAATAAATTTCGAAGAATCGCTCGTATTTGAAGTTTTCTCTAAAATTAAAAAATTTGGTAGTAAGACGATTCGGTTTTCTGAGTCTGGAAAAGATGAAGCTGATTTAAATTCTTTTGAGTTGATTAATGTAAGACAGAATAAATTATCCCTTCTATTTGAAAATGCTACAACATCAAATTTCGCGATAGATTTATTGCCCGATGATTTTTATCTAATAACAAAGTCGTCATACGAAAAAATAAACAAAATATTTATAGATATATCATCTTTGCTATCGATTGTTTTTATATCAAATTCATCTTCTTTTGAAAAAGATGGCTCTTTTTTGTATAAGATTTCAGGGTATAAAACTATATCTGAAAGCCTAGCCACTATAGATTATGAAGCTAGTACTTGCGATATTCTTTATAAAATATACGCTTGGTCATATGAGGGCGGTAACAGTTCAGATAAGATTGGATTAGTTAGAAATGTTCTTTCTATCCATTTAGACTCTAATGATAGAGTTAAAATTGATAATGAAGTGTGGCAGGCCATTCAATCTAATTATCAGATTTATCTTAAAGATAATGTGCAAAGCTATCTTGAGATAAAAAATAAAATCGGTGAGTTTGTAATAGAGTCCTCAGCAAGAACTTATTCTATGGCAGATGAAATTCTTAGTTCATTCAAAAATAGTATTTTTGTATTCGTTACGTTCTTTTTAACAGTAGTTGTTGTTAACGGCCTTAAAGATACCGGTGGTGAAAGTATTTTTTCAGATGTGTATCTAGCCATAGTGATTATTTTATGCATTATTTCACTTGTTTGGCGTAAAATGACAGTTAAGCAAGTGCTTAAACAGTTTGAAAGCGCCTCGGCAACCGTAAAGCAGATACTAAAATTAAACTATAGTAAAGTTTTAATGCAGAGTGAAATCGATCAATGCATAGACCCTGTTGTTTCAACCAATAGAATATATCTTAAAGAACAGGTAGATAGTTATTCAAAGTGGTGGCTAGGAATCATTTTAGTGTTTGGTTTTTCATTTGCGTCTGCTAATGTTTATTTTGAACACAGTGACAGCTTTATAAATAAATTAAAAGAAGTGCTTCCAATAGATTCAGATGAAAATAAAGCCATAGATGACTAATTAAAATTTTATAAGAGTCCGGGTAACGTCTTCGTTAATTATATTGAATTACCGAAGACCCCCCTCCAATCCACTCACTTTCATGTCACCCCTGTCACCGCATCATTCAAAGTACAATGTTTTCTTCGATCAATATTAGCCAATCTCGGGTGCGGGTGATGCCGGTTTACACCAACTCGCGGGTGAGAATAGGGGTGGACGTTTGCGGTAGCAGTAGGGTGGTATCGAGTCTGCTGAAACAATGAACCTAGAGATTTTGTGGCGCTAAAGAAATCAAGCTTTTCTTAGTGCAGTGTAGCCTTAATAGCGGGGCAATAGTAGACTGGATGTGATTATTGATAGAGTGAAGATTTAGTAGGAAAAATTGAAGTTATTGGGTAGGTGTTGAGTAAGTGGGTATGCAACCAGCGTTGCTGAAATAGCAAAAAAAAAGAGATGCGCTATAATGTGACAGGTTTTTATTAATTAATGCTTATTATTATTGATTAAGTGATTTTATTAGTAGTCAAATACTCTTCCCAGTATGTATCCAATCATAGCTAGTTCAGCCAAATGCCAATTATCTATACTAGGATCGGTTCGCATGTTTCATAAAAATTTGTTAAGAAAGCCTAAGGATTTAGAGAGTTATGTTAACTATGTATATTCAAGCCTTTTGAATCTTAAAGACGATGGTGTTGTGGTTAGCAGTAATACAATCTTAGTTGGTAGATCTGGAGCTAAACATGAAGTTGATGTTTATTATCAGTTTGAGAAGTCTAGGATTACTCATAAAGTGGCTTTTGAATGCAAATTCAAATCTCGCAGTGTTCAGAAATCCGAGCTTATTGACTTCCATGGTAAGCTGCTTGATGTTGGTAATATACAAGGTATATTCGTAAGCAAAAGTGGTTACCAACAAGGTGCTAAAGATTATGCTGCGCATTATGGTATCCAATTGCTCACATTAGACGATCTGCCAACTTTAAATGTTTTGGTTGCTAAAAGAATTGAGTCGGTAGCCTTGCCTGATGAAACCTATGTTGGAGAACCATTCTGGTGCTTGATGAAAATCACTAGTGATGGGCTAACAGGAGATTACTACTCAAAAAAGGATGGTTTAATAAGTAAAAAGCACATGATTCCTTTATTTATATCCAAAAAAGACGCTGGTGAATACCTAAATTCTTTACCTGATAAAGCTGATTTTGTAGTTAGAGGCTTACCACAGCACTCACTAAAATTTCTTTTTGAAGCAGCTAGTGTTATGAAAGGTAACGTTAGTTTTGTTCTTATGTTGTTAGGGCCTGATGCTAATGGTTTATGGCCCGGTATGACCTACTCAATTAATGAGCTGAAAATTCGCTTCTTACTGCCTTAGAACGGTTTTATAAATAAAACCATGTAAGGTTATATTGTCTTATGGTGACTTTAATTTGTGTTTGGCGCGAAGTATGAGAAATGATGCTGAGATTGTTGAACTGCATTCCTCACACTTTAAACGAAGTTAACCCACTAACCCTCATAACCTCCCTCGTCACCGCATCATTCAATATCCCGCGTTTGGCTTCGATCAGCGTAAGCCAGTCGCGGGCGCGGGTGATGCCGGTGTAGACCAGCTCGCGGGTGAGGATGGGATTGGGCGTTTGCTGTAGCAGTAGGGCGGTGTGCTGGAATTCAGAGCCTTGGGATTTGTGTACCGTCATCGCCAATACGGTTTCCACCGCGTGCAGGCGTGAAGGCAGCACGCAGGGAATGGGGTTTTCTGCGTTACTGGTCGGAAAGGCAACGTTGAATAATGATTTATTCAGCGTGCGCGGGTCAGGCACGGCGAGGGTAGTTTCAGGCCGTAGTCGTTTTGGGTGACGTCGCCAGCAGGAAGGCCTCGTGCCTTTAATAAACAAGCAAGCAGCGAGGCCTCGTAATATCGATATGACCGTCAGGAAGAGCTACAGCCTCCAGACCTATTTACGCTAAAGATGCCATTTGATTTTAGTGCTACCAACTGCAGCAGTAAGCCTAGCCCGGCAACTGATGCGGCAGCAAAAGGCAGTGCCCACCCTCCCAACTGGAAGGCGAAGATCAGGCCACCAGTAGCGGCACCAATTGCGCTACCAAGATAAAGTGCTGATTCATTGAGCGCTACGGCTACGTTGCCACCGCCAATTCCTTCACGTGCGGAGATCAACTGATTGTTCTGTGGCACTTGTAGCGCCCAACCCACAGCTCCCCATATAGCAATCGGCACCATTGCCAGCCAGGCATTAATACCTGCGGTGAAGGGTAGGGCTGCTAGAGAGACGGTCAGCATAAGCATGATGATAGCCACGAGTTTTGGTTCGCTAACTCGATCTGCTATTGGGCCAATAAGGAAACTGCCCGCTACGCCACCGATACCCCATACCCACAGCCAAGGAGTGATATTCGAAATACCACCGAAGCTTTCATTCGCCATTATTGGCGCGATATAGGTGTAAAGCCCAAGGCTAGATACTGCAGCCAGTAGGGAAACTGTCAAAATCAAAGTGACTTTCATATCTTTAAGGATGGTAAATTTTTCCCGAAGGGTGGAGGCTTCTGAGGCGGGGAGTGCAGGAAGTTTTATTGCCAGACCCACCATTGAGACGAGCCCAAGAATAGCAATAAGCCACATCGTTGAGGCCCATCCCAATTGCTCAGCGATCATTAGTCCGGCAGGCACGCCTAATACAGTGCCGCTGGCCATCCCACCCATGATGATCGCCAGTGCTTGGCCACGTTTATCTTTAGGCACAACGGCAGCCGATGCAGCAATCCCCATCGCTAGATATACCCCGGCGCCTACGCCAGCAAAGATTCGAGTAACGACCAGCGCTGTATAGGTCGTTACCAGCGCACTAACCAGGTTGGCTACTGTGAAGATGGCCAGCGCGATCAATAGACCTAAGCGCTGCTTATGGGCTGGTAGCAGAGCAACAAATAGCGGTGATCCGATGCCATAGGCCAGTGTAAAGGCCGTAACCAACTGGCCAGCCCTGGCAACCGATACACTGAAATCGCTTACAATCATCGGTACCAACCCAGCAATGACGTAAGACGCCATTCCTAATGCAAAGGCACCCAAGGCAATCAGGTACACCGTTCCCATACTTTGATGTTTCACGTTGATCTCCAAGTTTTAATAAGCACGTCCTTGGCAATTACCAAGCACGATTTAGCAAGGCCAATAAGAGGCTGGTTTATTTGTATCTATCAATATTGTGAAAGGAAGTGTGATTCTACGAGGGTGCTTAACTGAATCAACTGTACCTAGGGTCAGTGGGGCAGGCACAAAAAAGCCTTGCTGTCGTGCAAGGCTTTTAAAGTGTTTTAGTTTATACGTTAACCAGGCCATGCTTGGTGGCAATAGAAGCCAGCTGTCGCGAGCTATAAACGTCAAGCTTTTGTTTTATATTGGCTACGTGAAATTTGATGGTGCGCTCAGTAATTCCTAAGATAGCGGCAGCTTCTGAATACGTTTTTCCAATAGCAATCCAGCGTAAAACTTCCTTCTCTCTGCAAGAGAGATTTTTTATCTGAGCGTCTGGTTTGGTGCTCAATCCGTGGTTGTATAGCTGTCTGTGTTGTTCATGGTATTTAATTAAAAAAAATTGAATAGCAGCTTCGTTTTTATTTATTACAGAAGATAAGCCAGTTTCTTTTTTATCCAGGCATAAAGTGAGTGTGCCTACCTCTGTGCCATGAGAAATCGCAATGAAAGAGTATCCTTCAATAATTTTATATTTTAATGCATTGCTTGATAGTTGTTGGTTTTGATTATTTAGCCCTGTGGTTAACCATGAGAAGGGAAGAGCAGTATCTTTTGAAATATCTAGAACAGGGTCTATGCGGTATAAGGCGTTTTCTTCGTATTCTGAAAGCCATTCTCTAGGTAAGTTTGTAACTATACTGGGTGAAGATCCATTACGCTCTGAGCAGAAGTAGGCATAACGATTTACTCCCAATGATTGAAGAGCATGATCAAGATTGCTTGTGAATTCGTTAAATTTCTCTGTTGTTACGTTGTTGGCAATTACCCCCGCAACGCCGGTTTGGTGAATCATTTTTAAGCTGCCTATGCGTCATTGCTTAGTGATCACAAATATGCTGAGTATGTAACTAATTCAATTGCCCAACGCTATATAAGCATCTACTCTACTATGTGAGGGAAAACAATAGAAGGAGCGCCGGAGTGATGTAGTAAGTAGGCTCGCCTATGTAGTCACAGGAAAAAAATAGAAAATCATGACAAAATTTGGCTACCTTTAGTAATGAGCTAATCATTTAGCTCCATTACATCAGCCAAATGGTATGCAAGTACCCTATTAGAACGTGGAGGCGATAGCTAGAAGGGGGGGTGGATACAATTTCAACAAATTCTAGTAGCTGATGGCCCGAACGCTAAGTACTCTCGCGATCTCTTCAGCTTGTCGTTAGCTCAATACTAGGCGCTTTAGTTTGATTTAATAAATAGAGAAGGAGGGTGGATGGGTATTGAGCTTATAGGCTTCGTCGCAGTCGTATTATTGGCGTATCTGATCCCTGGCCCGGATTTTTTGCTAGTCAGTCGGTATGCAGTAAAGCATCGTCGACTTGGGTTCGCAGCAGCGCTGGGTGCCCAAAGCGGACTCTGTATACACATGCTGATGGCTGCTCTGGGTCTTTCGGCCATTGCGGCCCGCTCCGCCGAGCTGTTTATGCTGATTCGGTGGGTAGGTGCAGCTTATTTGATCTGGATGGGACTAACAGTTCTGTATAGCAGTCGTAGCCAGCACCGCAGTGAACAGGTAGATGCACAAGGAGCTATTGAGGTTGCTAGCCGAAGGCGTGCTTTTGCTAATGGTTTTTTGTGCAATTTGCTTAATCCAAAGGCAATCATCTTTTTCCTAAGTGTCTTACCTCAGTTTATCAATCCGACGGTCGGTGCAGTTCAGCAAATTTTGATACTCGGCGTGCTTGATGTATTGATTGGTATCGCATGGTGGTGGGGCGTTATCATAATTATGGAGCGCGTTGCGAGGGCATTACATAGACCGCACATAAGGCAGTGGTGGGATTGGGTTACTGGCAGTTTGATGATCGGTGCAGGTGCTCTCTTGGCTCGCAATAGTCCTAGCTAGTAGTGTCATATATGGTTTTGAAGCTAACAAATAGCTGCATCCGGCAAGTGAGCTTGGGCGATAAATCCATGAAGCGTTTGTCAAAACCTTCGCTTCGTTGCGGTTGTATCGGAGTCTTGGGAGTTGAGTACCGTCCTCGCGAGGATAGTTTCTACCGTGCGCAGGCGTGAAAGCAGCGGCCAGTGAACTAGTCTTTTAAAACAGTTGCTTCTTATCGATGCTAGCTACTTGGCGAGGGCCGAGAAATGTCTGCAAATGTTCCCAACTACAACAGCCTTTGATAAGCGTCTAGTAGTAGGGCAGTGGTAAGGAGCTTGAAAAGGTCGTGGTCAAACCCACCACAGCCTAGTGCCGTTTGGTTGTAGACGTCTCTAAACCTTTCACGATCTATTAGACCCCACTGAGCGAGCTGTCCCTCGAGAACCAGCGGTTCCAGATACGCTCTATTGGCCCACAGTGCTTTCTGAAAAGCCCCTGTCACCGAGCCCTTCCTGCGTCGAAAAACGGCACTCGTATTATAATGCTTAGCGACTTTCTGCCGGAAAGGTAGCCGCGTGTGATTTTTATCATAAAGTGCCTCTGTAGGAAGCGAAAGGGCATAACGGAGCATTTTATCCTGAGTGAATGGCCTCAAATACTGCGCCCTTTCATCGCAGATAACACGATAGCTGTTCTCGTTGATAGCATCTTGCATCCATGCGCGTCTTATAGGCTCGTTTCTCGCAACTGTGAGCGAGGGGCGATCTTGGCAGAAGCTAGCAATTACTTCGTCTCGGAGAAACTTATTAACCGGATTCGGAGACGACTTCATTATTGCTCGTAACACTCGGATATAACTAACCGAGTATAATTGAGCGTAGTGCCTAAGTTTTCGGGCGAATGCAGAAGGTTGACTGAGCAACGTATCACGTAGCGTTGCCACCGGCACTGGGTCGAGGAATATCTGGTCGCCACCATGGCCATCTAGAATTGTCACAGGCCGTGTCTTGGTTCGTATCGATAGCTCCTCCGCGAGCTGATAGATCACGGCTTGGAAGGCGAGTGCAGTTGAAGGAGCTGCAGGTAGCGGCCGCTGAATCGGACGAAATAGCAAATCCTCCGAAAGCGTTAAAGAAAAGTGCTCGATTCCGAGTTCGTCGGCAATAGCCGAGGCAATCTTCGCATCATCGTGTGCACTACCGCTTGGAAAGTACCAAGTGCAAGCTACAGGTTGCTCTACCCCGTATACGGCTGCAGCTGCATAGATCAAAGAAGTTGAGTCACAACCGCCCGAGAATGCAATACCGAAACGCTCTGTAAGAGCCTCTTGTTGAAGCAATTCTTCTAGTATCGCAGCTGGATCTCCAGAGGCGTTGCTTAGGTCGTGTATTGAGTCTAGCTCCGAGGTGATGCGGAGTGCTTCTCCACGCTGAAGGTGAGCCACACCGCCGGCGGGAATAACATGCACATCTCTCCAAATTGAGGAACCCAGTGTACTGTCGTTATTCAAGTGCGCGACAACCTTCTCGAGCGCTGGCGTTTTGGCTCCTTTCTCAATTACCTCCTCAAGTGTGCTGCCAACCAATACACCTGTAGACGTAATTCGTAAATATACCTCACGGGGTAATCCCCCCAAAAAACCAGGGTGCTCAAAAGTAGAATTTTCCGTAAGCTAAACGCAGGGAGATTCTGCATGAAA
>LAZR01000736.1_pt1 | contig 22894 bp, 19 predicted proteins | sample 329461 | NCBI WGS metagenome assembly LAZR01 (sample SAMN03002196, study PRJNA259156) | marine sediment metagenome | biome: sea floor; feature: Hydrothermal impacted sediments; material: marine sediment; isolation source: Loki non-amplified sample from Loki's castle hydrothermal vent sediment ...
AAACCAAAAACAATACCGCCACCCGCTTCAACGGCAAGTGTATGCGCCACATAATACGTGGTAGGAATATCACCACTGGATAAAATACCCAGTAAAAGCACAAAAATCACCACGCCAATACCATCGTTAAATAACGACTCACCCGCTATCACAGTTTCAATACTTTTGGGCGCACCCGCAGATTGTAAGATTCCCATTACCGCAATAGGATCCGTTGGTGATATTAACGCGCCAAATAATAAACACCAAATAAACGACAAGTTAAACCCAAGTAAAGGCAATACAAAATAAAGCGCAGCAGCAATAATAACGGTCGATAACAGCGTACCCACACAAGCCAAAATACCAATCGGCAATTTATAGCGCTTTAAGTCACCTACATTTACGTGCAACGCACCAGCAAACAGCAACATTGAAAGCATGCCATCGAGCAGTACTTCGGTAAAATCTAACTGATCGAGCAAACTTACTTCGTAATCTATCAGTTCATCAAACCCTAAAAAGCCTAAAAATATAGCGCCAATAGATAAAAGCATTGAAATAACCATCACGCCAATGGTGGTCGGTAAACCAATAAAACGATGATTCACATAACTTAGTAACGCAGTAATCGATAAAAATATAGCGCTTATTTCAAGCACAGTTAGGCTGGTTGCAGGTACCATGGCTTAGTCTCAATAAATATGTAGTTGCACCTCGCTCAAGCAAGGCAGAAGAATGTTTTTGTATTTAGTATTATATTAAGTTTTGTACTAAATTTTTTATTAGTGCTTTTTATAGGGCTAATTTTTTGTATAAATAGCGACAACAAGTGTACCTAAAATACTGATGTGTCGCATTATTATTTCTTAAATTCAGTTTATATCAAAACAAAGCACACAAAAAAGCCCATGCCAGGAATTAACCTAACATGGGCTTTTTTATTCTCGCTATTTTATATTATGCTTTAGTAAGCACTTTATAAAAGCGTTTATAAAGTGCTTATAAAGAAAGCTCTTCTTTAGCGCGAGTTAAGTTATGTGTTACAAGTGAGTTTTTAGAAATTTGAACCGCTTCATATAAATCAGAAATACCAGCAGTGTCTTTTTGAGCCTTAATACGCGCTACACCACGGTTACTTAATGCAAACGATGTAAGTTCACGTACTTTTAAACGCGGACCATGGCTTTGCTTAAGTAATGCAATTGCTTGTGTACAAATAGCTTCTGCTTCTTCGTAGTTTCTTGATTCAACATTTAAAGCACAGCTATTAAATGATTTTTCAAATGCGGGTGCTGCAGTTACAGAGTCTTCAATAACCATTAATTTATAGTCACCTTGTTTAGCCATTGCAGCAGCTGAGCAAGTTAATAATGAGCCAAGAGCGATGGTTTTTAAAAGTGTAAATTTCATGATTATATTCCTAATTAGTTAAGTCGTACTTGTTGCCGACAACTTAACTTTAGAGTGTTAGCTCAATTACCACAAACAATAAAAACAAACCTAATAAGTGAATAAATCTAACCTATAGACTTTAGTCTAATATTTGGTTTTAAATTTACCTAAATTACAAAAATCGAGTTCCTCTAATATACTATAAAAGCCCTTAGTTTGGTTGCACTAAGGGCTCAGGAACTATGTGTAGATTTAAAAATTAAACTATTCCATGTATTTCTTTCCAATTACCAGGGTGTACTACATAGCCAAATAACGCATGCCCGCCGTATACCAATTCTGTATTCTCAGGTATCCATAACATTTGACCCGGATGAACCGAATGCGTTTCTCCATTTGCAGTTAGCTCAAAGCACCCTTCAATTACAAAAATAACTTCATCGTATAAAACGGTCCAAGCAACTTTCGCCCCTTCCCACTTAGCAAAACCCACTCCAATGTGAGGTGATATTTCTGTGCTTAAAGCACGTGCAACATAAGCCATACCAAGGGTCTCCCCTCTGATATTAAAATCTAGATTTTTGCTGTCTACTAATTTAACTTGTTTCATATTTCGCTCCGGCTTAACCATTTAGCTAAGCTAATTCGGCTTTTAACACCAATACCTAAAAACGGCTCTGGAGGATTAAGGCAGGGCATACCTGTAACGTGTTGAATATCGTCGAGGGCTTCTGATTGTTCACCCATCACTAAATCAGCTAATAATGTTCCCGACACAGTCCCCCACGCAATGCCTACACCGTTATCACATGCACTTGCATATACGCCATCACCTAATTCGCCAAAAAAGTTGGTGAAATTACGAGAGATTGCATAAGTACCTCCCCACGAATGGGTAAAAGGAACGTCAATTAACTGAGGATAACGTGCTAAAAACACTTTACGGTGATCATCCTGAATCTGTTTACGCACATTTTCATTTACAGTTGAACTAGCACCGTATTTATCGACATGCTTGTAAGTATTACGAATTAATATGCGGCGATCGGCTGTCATTCTTATCGTTGTGCCCGCATGATCTGCAGGTGTTAAACCCCAATCTAACAACCCGGTATACGCTTTCATTTCGTCATCGTTTAAAGGCCTGGTCCAACTAGCAAAAGTCATGACAGGCAATAATCGATTTTTTAAAAAGCCAAACTCTCGCGTAAATATACTAGTACCAAGCAGTAATTTAGGCGTTTTAACTACACCATGCTTAGAGTGCAGTAGCCACTTCCCATGCTCTTTAGATAAGTTATTTATTGGCGAGTTTTCCAATACTTCAACATTGGCAGGGAGGTTATCTCCTAACCCGCATGCTAAAGCCGCAGGCTGAACCAAATAACCACCTGGGGTATAAATAGCGCGACTGTAATAGTTTGTACCCAATACTTTAGAAAGATCATCTCCATTTACATGTTGATAAGGCTCACCTAAATCTTTCATTAAGTGTTCAAAATGATCTAAGTAAGCTTCACCACGCTCACCGACTGCACCTTGATATTTCCCAGCTGCAGACCATTGGCAATCAATCTTATATTTCGACACTAAACTCGAAAGCTGATCTATCGCTGAGCGATTAAGCTTAAGTAGCTTTTGCTTATGCGCAGGATCTGGATGCTCTAATGAAAATTTATGTGGTAGATCAATTACAAAACCTGAGTTTCGACCCGATGCGCCTTGCCCAATACGCTGCGCATCAATCAATATAATACGTGCATTAGGCGCATGCAAAGCTAGTCGCCTAGCCATTGCAAGCCCAGCGAACCCGCCACCTAGTACAACATAATCGGCAGTTTGTTCACCTGTTAGTTTAGGTTTTTCTGGTGTTTTAGTTATTGCATGATACCAACCACATGTAGCATCATCGTTTGGTAAATGAATCATTTATTACTCCGCTACAGTAGGCTGTTTTGTATTAAGCTGCTCAAGTAAATGGCTTCTATTTATCTGAGCTTGTTTACCCAAAAGGGCAAACCCTAGTAATAAACCATCAACAGAATAAAACCGAGCAGTTAAACCATCATCAATCTGCTCTATTTGCCACTCACCAAGTGCCCCTACTGCCGCAGGATAAATAGATAAAGGCATGATTGGAGTTTTCACTATCACTGGTGAACATGTAAAAATAGCTTTGGTCAAGTCGCCTAATAAACAAGAAACCAATGAAGGCACAAGCTGATTAATTGGCGCTATAAATGGCTGCCAGCCTTGACTTGTCTCGGCGCAATCACCCAATGAAAAAATAGTTTCATCACTTGTTTGACCATAGTCGTTAACCTTTATACCTCGGCCAACTTCAAGGCCAGCTTGCTCTGCTAATGCTGTATTTGGTTTTAAGCCAACGGCCGATATAACTAAATCAGCTTCAATTACTTTTCCACTTTGTAAATGTAATTGAGAACTTCCATCAGGCTCAGCGTCAATATGAGAAATACTGTCTTCTAAAAACCAAGAAACCCCAATATCTGTCAATGATTTCTTTAAACGCTCTCCTAATATTTGTGGAATTAAGCGCTCAATTGGCCATTTACCTAAACCAATTACACTCACGTCATAACCACTTGCACTCAAATCGTTGGCAAATTCACAGCCAATTAAACCATCACCTAGAATAGCGATGCGTTTTTTTCCTGTAAGCTCATTTTTAAAACAGCGATAGTCTGTTAAATCATTAATACTTAATACATTACTACAATCGCCAGCAATCGGAATTTTAATAGCAGAAGCACCAGTGGCTAGTACTAACTTGCTATATTCATAGCTGCCAATATTAGTATTTAGGGCCTGCTTATTCCTATCAATCTTTTCTACTCGAGTATGGGGGTAGACACGAATATTAAGCCTTTGCTCCCACTCTAGTGCACTTTCATTTTGTAAATCGTCACAACTTTTACCTAATGCAAATGAATTAGATAGTGCCGGTTTACTATAAAGCGCACCGTTATCAGCAGTAAAAACAGTAATAGGGACCGTTGAAGATTGCTTACGAAGTGCTGCCGCTACTTGATAACCACTATGCCCACTGCCAATAATAACAATCGGTTTTAAAGTAATGTCTGATTTTAGACCTTGTGCTGCAATAGGTTGAGCCTGCTCGATTAGCTCCACATGACTCGCGACTTGAACGTCGTCTGGTGTGATCTCCATCATTTCAAAATCAGCTTTACTTACTAAACAATCTGGGCAGACCCAATCTTCTGGTACATCTTCCCAACGAGTACCTGGTAAAATGCCATCAGCTGGCCAGCCTTGAGCCTCATCGTAAATAAGACCACAAATAATACAGAGCCATTTTTTCATATCTCTCATCCTACTGACTTTATTTAAAACACTTGTTGCATTCACTGTATTGAATAAAAAAATCAGAAGTGAATGCGAGCAACAAGCCTAAATATTGTTTTAATGTTGCAAACGAATTGCAATATTGCGGGTTTGAACATAGCTATAAATTGCTTCTTGGCCTTTTTCTCGCCCAAAGCCAGACAAGCCCACACCGCCAAAGGGGGTTTCAATACCACCTGCAAACCACTCATTAACAAACACTTGGCCACCTCTAAGTTGCTGAGCAACATTAAATACATGGTTTAAGCCCTCACCAAACACGCCCGCAACTAAGCCAAAGTCGGTTCCATTAGCAATAGCAACAGCTTCTGTGTCTGTATCAAAAGGCATAACAACAAGTACAGGGCCAAATACTTCTTCTTGCGCTATTGTCATTTCTGGCGTTGCTTCAATTATGGTTGGTGCTACAAAGTAGCCTGGCATATCAGGTACATAGCCACCGGTGATGATTTTTGCGCCTTCTTTTTTAGCTTGCTCGATCATTGCCATAACACTGTTCTGCTGCGCTTTTGAGACAACAGGCGTTAAATCAGCTTGTTTTTCGCCAGAGCCAATCAATAAGCTTTCAGCCATTTTTACCACTGCGTCCTTTACTTCTGTATAACGGCTTTTATGTACTAATAAACGCGACATAGCAGAGCAAACTTGTCCAGCATTAAAAAATATCCCGCTACGTACACTGCTTATAACGCTTTGTAAGTCAGCATCATGTAAAACAATAGCGGCAGATTTACCGCCTAATTCCATTACTGAAGGTGTTGCTCTCGCAGCAGACGCTTTAAGAATATGCTGCCCTGTAGGGACTGAACCCGTAAAAACAATTTGATTTACTTCAGCGTGTTCAACTAAATGGTTACCTATAACTGAGCCCTTTCCGCAAAGTAAGTTTATTGACCCCTTAGGAAAACCACAGTTTTCAAGAGCCCTGATTAAATACACCATACCAACCGGTGATATTTCAGGGGATTTAATAACGACAGCATTACCTGCAGCAAGCGCCGGAGCTAAAGAGCGTGCACAAATAGACACTGGAAAATTCCAAGGCACTATTTGAACCGATACACCCATGGGCACATATTGAGTAAAATCAATGTAGTCTTTACCAAGCGGAATAGAGGTACCTTCGAGTTTATCCGCCATACCTGCGTAGTATTCAAAATAGCGAGCCGATTCTAAAAATTCGTCTTTAGCATCTTGCAAAGATTTACCATTTTCGCGACATAGCTCAAGCGCCCCTTCATCAGCAATATCTCGTATTGCTTGCGCCGCATTAAGCATCCAGTGCGTGCGTACCGCAGGGCGTATATTGTTTAACTCGCCGCTATTAACGCATTGTCTAGCCGCTGCCATCGCTTTATCTGCATCGCTAATAGTCGCACTGGCAATTGTTGCGTATAACTGCCCCGATGCAGGATTAATTACTTCTATATGGGTATCAGCATTAAGCCATTGACCGCCTATATAATTAAGATAATGTGCCATCACTCTTGCTCCGTCGCCGATTTAACTTGTTTTGCTAACCATGTTTGAAAAAAGTGAGTTGGCTTGTCCATTTCCGGAGAAAAAGCACCACCACCAAAACCAGGTGAGTAACGCCCTTGCTGCATGCCTTCAACCGCAATGATGTCTTCGCTAAATACCACGCGCCAAGACTCAACGGTCGACGTTCTACATGCCGCATATTCATCTTTCATTGCCTCGTCACCCACATAAAAAATGCGTAATCGCTCAACTGTTTTATCGGTATTTACCGGGTCAATCATCATCGCAAATGCATGGTCGGCTTGAATGCCAATTAAAACATTAGGAAATAGCGCAATATATTCGGCTTGACGTAACTTGTCCTCAGGCCAGTTAGGGAATTTAGGTAAGTGTGTACCGGCGGTATCAGAAAGGTTATACGCTAAGCTACCCTGACCAGAGAAATGCTCATTAAACATAATGTTATAATGATCTTCTAACTTAGAGTAACTATTTAAAGCGGGGTGTATCCAAGGTAAGTGGTAGGCTTCACAAAAGTTTTCTATTGTTAGTTTCCAGTTACTATTTACTTCTATTTCAATGTGTCCGCTCATATTTACGCGACGCAATAAATCTAAACCGTCATTACCAATAAATTGTTCCCAACGTTTTTCAAGTGGTGCAATGTGCTCTTCAAAACTTGCAGCATCGCCCGACAAGTTAACAAAAACCATATCCATCCAAATGGCTGAGCGTAGTGCTTTTAACCCATGATTTTCACACTTAAAGCGCTCGTCTTTATGCTTTGCAATACCACCAATATGAGGAGTCCCCTTTAAGTTACCGTCCAGATCGTATGTCCAAGAATGATAAGGGCAGCGGATCATGCCTTGTACTTCACCCTCTTCATGAATCAGCTTCATGCCTCGGTGACTACATACATTATGAAAAACCTGCACATCGCCTTGGCGGTTTTTCATTAGTAAAAGTGGTAAATCCATAAAGTTAATTGGCTTTACGTAACCATTTTTTGTCAAATCAGAAGCGAAACCAACACAGACCCATGTGCTGCCAAAAACCTGATCGCGTTCAAATTTAAAATACTCTGGATTGGTGTAAGCCTCATTAGGCATCCCTGTGGCCTCATGAATAGGATTAAGTACACGATCAATCTGCTGAATAGGGATTATTTTTTGTTTTACATTGCTCATGCTATTTCTCCAAACGGTGTGTGTGATGAAAGATAAGTCCTAACTTTTAATTTAAGAAAAACAAATTAAGCGTTTTTATTTAAATTAAACTCTCAGGTCATAACTACATTTTGTTATCAACTGACTTGATTTTGATTAACAACAGCGCACTAAACAAACGATTTTTGCGCCACCTATTGATGAGTTTTTATCATGCATAATTTTCAAACTTAACTCTTTATAAGGCTTTAGAGTAATAACACTAAATTGCATGCATAACTAAAAATCATGGATTGATGAGAATTTATAATTTGTAATGAAGTGGTAAATTTTCTAGTTTTCAAACACTATTTAACAAAAAGCAATAACAACACACACATAGGACAACACATGACACACTCCACAATAAGAGCTAAGTCCGGAATTTTTAAGGGACTCAACCCCACAGTTACAATTGCTTCTAAAGTAATTTTAATCGCCTTTATTTTATTCATTGTGATACTCGCGAATAAAGCAGGTCACTACTTTGAAACTCTCGCTACTTTCTTACTTTATAATATGAAGTGGTTTTCTATTGGCTTAGTTTCGCTCGTGGTCGCCTTTTTGATTTATCTTATGGTTAGCCGCTATGGCCATATTAGATTAAGCGAAAACGATAACGACAAGCCCGAATTTAGTTTTTGGGCTTGGATTTCAATGTTGTTTTCAGGCGGGATGGGAATAGGTTTAGTTTTTTGGTCAGTCGCAGAGCCTATGTGGCATTACGCAGATAATCCATTTACCGAAGGGTTAACCGACGAATCAGCCTCAATGTCGATGCAGCTAACTTTTTATCACTGGGGTCTTCATCCATGGTCACTTTTTGTTATTGTCGCACTAGCCCTCTCTTATTTTTCTTATCGTAAAGGCCTACCATTCACTTTTAGATCTATTTTATATCCTATTGTAGGGGAACGTATTTACGGCCCAATTGGTCATATTGCCGATATTATTACCGTTGCTGTAACTGCCTTTGGTATAGCCCAAACTTTAAGCCTCGGTGTTATACAAATAAACTCCGGATTACAGCAAACTTTTGGTATTGATATAAGCCTAACAACACAAACTATTTTAATAGTTACTTTATGTACCATCGCTGTTGGATCAGTGCTTTCAGGGGTCGGCCGAGGTATTCGTTTATTATCGCAGTGGAATATGCTGCTTTCTCTATTATTAGTATTAATTATTTTAGCAATTGGACCTACTCGATACATCTTTAATATTTTTTTCGAAAGCACTGGTAACTATCTTCAAAACATTGTGCAAATGGGATTATGGACCGACACACAAAAAGACACCAATTGGCAAAGTTCGTGGACTAGCTTTTACTGGCCATGGTGGATGACCTGGGCGCCATTTGTAGGCATGTTTATTGCGCGTATTTCTAAAGGTCGCACAATTCGTGAACTTATAGGCGGTGCACTGATCGCACCGACAGCCATTGCATTTATTTGGTTATCTGTATTTGGTGGCAGTGCATTAAAAATAGAGCAAAACGAGCGAAACGCCTTTGAAAAAAATAACGTTACAGCTCAAGTAAGCAATTCAGAGCAAGTAATTCAGCAAGATGAATTTGTAGGTGGAACAGTCCTTAAGGCCACAAAAGAAGACAGCACGCGCGCACTGTTTACATTATTTAATAACTTAGATGAAGGTTTATTAGGGACTATACTCAGTATTCTAGCGTGTATATTGCTCGCAACTTATTTTATCACCTCTGCAGATTCAGGAACGTTAGTACTGTGCATACTTGATGCCGCAGGCGATACAGAACCACCTAAATCTATACGTGTCTTATGGGGAATTGCGATTGCGGTAATTTCATGGGTATTAATTTATGCAGGCGGATTACAAGCAATTAAATTTGCCTCCATTATTATTGGTTTTCCTATCTCTATTTTTATTTTAATGATGGGTGTAACGCTATTTTATAGTATTCGACGAGAGCCAAAACCTTGGGCAATGCTCCCACAACATGTTCGCCCTGGTAAAGATCAACTCGATGAACCAATAAAACATACTAATACAATCAACTAATCTGCTAAATGAGCACAAAATACGCGCTGCTCTTAGGTTGGCTCCTTAGGCAGCGCATTCATACTATTAAATATCAGAATCTACACGCCAAATTCAAACCTTACGACAGAGAGTAATTAAACGAGTCCTCGTTCACCTACCTCATCAGGAATTTGTTGTAACAACCATTCTCTAAAGTGCTTAACACTTGTTGGCATACGACCACGATTATTAGGTTCTATCATAGAAAACTTAGAACCAGTAGTAAGTACATGTTCTGTTGGCCGGATCAATACTCCACTTTGTAAGTATTCATCAACTAGTGACCCCCACGCTAATGCAATGCCTTGACCGTTAATTGAAGCTTGTAAAAGCATTGGGTAGTTATTAATGTTTATACGGTTTCTTGGCTCTAGTTGCTCAAGCCCAACACCCGCAAACCATTCTTCCCAGTTAACCCAGCCCATTTGTGTTTCATCGAGGTGTAAAATTGTTTTAGTAAAAATATCTTCTGGTTTAGTTGGACTGCCTATTTTTTCTAAATAAGAAGGGCTACACACCGGAAAAACTTCTTCGCAAAATAACGTTGTTATATTCATATTAGCAGGTTGGGTTCTGCAGTAAAATAAAGCAAGATCGCACTCCAATCGATTTAAATCAATCTCGTTATCGGAGGCTAAAATCCGTAAATCAATATCATCGTGTAAATTTTGAAACTCAGCGACTTTAGGTAGCAACCACAACGAAGCCATCGCATTTGTTGTTGCTACAGTTATTTTTTTATCGCCTTGCCATTTTTTAACTTGCCCGGTTATATCTGCAATATCAACTAAAGAGCGGCTAATTGCCTGATAATACTGAAGCCCCGTTGGTGTTAAGTGGATACTTCGGCTTGCTCTAATAAAAATAGCCTTGCCTAAGTACTCTTCTAATTGTCGAATTTGACGGCTAATTGCCCCTTGCGTCACATTTAACTCTTTTGCAGCAATAGTGAAGCTTGAATGTCGTGCAGACGCTTCAAATGCCACTAAACTATTTAACGGTGGTAACGGATTAATTTTCATATAGCTTCCTACTTTGTCTCTACTCAATAGAAACGACTGACCAACCAATTTGAGAATACATACACATTTATAAAGTATAAATTAAGGTGAGTAATTTGTAGGTAATTATTGTGGTCAACTCATTGTTCGCTTGAGCTTTTCTACCAAGTCGATTGCCAGCAACCTATCATCTCAAATAGACTAATTCACTGTAACCGATTATAAAAAGTAATATAAGAGCATAAACTTATTTCAAGCAAAGCTTATGCTCTTCTTTTTTAAAAATAATAACCAATATTAATATTAAAACGGCGCTCAGTTTCATCGCTGTCACCAGCAATTGAGCCACCAACAAACGGCTGGTTTTTAGCGTGTACTAAATCAAAATAGGTGAACAATCCACCGGCAGCAACTGAAAACCCTGTTACGTTCATCCAAGTATCTGCACTGCTATCAGATTTATCGTAAATTACTCCGTAATCATTATAAAACTGCAAAGCGGTTACAGGCCCCCATTTTACAGATAAGTTGTATGCAATATTTGCATTGGTTGTAGTGGCCTCAGCAGCAATACTGTCATAAAACGAGTATGCACCTACAGCCATGGTGTTTGCGTTTTCTATATCGTAATTGTATACGCCATGTTGAAACTGTAAATTCCACGGCCCTAAATTACTATTCACATGCACTGCCCACGCATAATAATCACCCGCTCTGTCTACACCATCATGTAATCCACCACTTAAAGCAGAAAAGCCAACCTCGGTTCTCCCTTTATCGTGTTCAATATGATAGCCATAACGCGCGGAAAATGTATTATATTCAGCAAGTGGATTATCAAGCTCTCCGTATATCCCCTCCTGTGCGTCCCTAAAACCTACTACATCATATGAATAACGATCACTACGGTTATCAACATAGCCATCTATGCCGCCTAGCTCATCATTTTTAAAAAAGCCTAAATCAAGCTGCCAGTTATCTGCTATTTTACGTTTAAATATCACTCCTAAATCATGGTCATCCTCGAGCCCAATGTAGTAATTAGTACTAAAAAAATAGCTGTGCGAATTATAAGGCCAATTACCAAATGGTACCTTTGTAATACCGGCTTGTACTTGCCAAATGTCAGTAAAATCATATGCTGCATAAGCATATTTAACTGCGGTCATATAATCAAAAAAACGGATCTCGGCATTTAGTTTTACACCACCTACATTGCCTGCAAAATTTATCCTAAAAATGTCAAAATCAAAATCCCCACCTCTGTTTTTACTGCCATCCTCGTACGACGTATAACTGTAGTTAGTACGAACAGCCCCACCTACTTTTATTGCTCCTGCTTTTTGCTCAGCTACCACATCTTGCGCTTCGCCACTATTTGATAGTTTTTCAGTATTGCGTTTTATGACATTTATTTCATTTTTATTGGCGCTTGCAAGCTTAAGCTGTAAATTTTCAACCTGTTGCTGTAATTCGCTTAATTGCTGTTTAACTGTGTCTAGATCATCGCTTGCATTAGCACTACAGGTAACAACCCCTATAGCAACGGCTAAAGCCGATAGTTTAAAAGCTCTCATTGTGTGTCCTTGTGTGCCGTGTTGATGTTTTATTATGTGTAGCATTACTCGTTTTTTATTACTTTTAGCTGTGTATTCACGTAAACAGGCAATAATACAATTACAAAAAAACAATAATTCCATTAAAAAGTAAGCCTAATCACACATTAAAACCAACCGCGTAAAAGCAATAATGCTAATAAAAACAGATGTTTTTCGGTATTTTAAATATGACTAATAATTATTAACCACATTTATTATTTATTAAAATTAGAACTTAAATTCTGCTTAACATTTCAGCAACAAACAAACTACTTTTTTGATAGGTCACCATGAGAATTTATCATCAATTAATTCTAAGCGAGCCTATAAGTGCACAGATTTAAAACACAAGAGATGCGGGGCTTTATATGAGGAGTATTACTTTTATATTGTGATGATGTATGTAATGCATTTTATCAATGCTATAAACACGAAAAAGCCGATGTTGGGGGTTTAACCCAACATCGGCTTTTTTAATCTCGCTATTTTATATCATGCTTTAGTAAGCACTTTATAAAACACGTTACAAAGGTTTTTTATAACGATAATTCTTCTTTAGCGCGAGTTAAGTTATGCGATACCATTGCACTTTTAGACATTTCATTTGCTTCGTATAAATCAGCAAGGCCAGCAGTGTCGTTATTCGCTTTTAAACGTGCAACACCACGGTTGCTTAATGCAAACGATGTAAGTTGGCGTACTTTAAATTTAGGGCCATCTGCGTCTTTTAAAAGTGCGATTGCTTTAGTACAAATTGCTTCAGCTTGTGCATAATTTTTTGACTTAACATTCAGTGCGCAGCTATTAAATGATTGCTCAAGTGGCTGTGGCGCTGTTGCAGTTTCAATAACCATTAATTTGTAATCACTTTGATCAGCCATTGCAGCAGCTGAACATGTAAGTAGTGAGCTAAGAGCGATAGTTTTGATAAGTTTTTTCATGGTCGTAGTCCTGTTATGCCAATTGTTTAAATTAGTGAGCTTTTTTAGCGTCAAGAAAATAGCTTAATAACAAGGCAAAAATTATGAAATATAGTCGTTCTATATAAGTAATTTTTAACGCAGTTAGTGAGTTATTTAATTCGCTAAAATGATCATGTTTTAATAAAATTGGTATTAGTTAAGCCGTGCTTGTTGCCGTCAACTTAACTTTAGAGAATTAACACAAAACCTACAAACGATTAAAACAAACCTAATGAGTGAATAAATCTAACCTATAGACTTTAGTCTAATACGTAACTATACGTACAACATTAATAAATATTTAGTAGTACAGCGGCTGAATAATCTCTTAAACCCGCATTTAGTTGCACCTATCGTGCAGTAAATATGACTTAAACACATAGCATGAATTAAGGCATTATCGAGCACAAAAATCACAAAACTGTTTTGTAAAAACAACAACAATAACCTCTATTTATTAATGAATCAGTAAACTAAACTAGCCAAATGTTTACATTTTTGTATGTTAATTATGCTCATTAAATCAAAAAACGAAGATCTTGAAACATTTATCACTATTGCTAATACAGGTAGCTTTACAAGTGCAGCCAATCAGTTAGATACACAAGTCGCAAAAGTTTCTCGTGCCATTACAAGGTTAGAGTGTGATTTGAAAGTAACTTTATTCAATCGAAGTACTCGGCGAATTGACCTAACTGAAGAAGGACAGCTGTTTTTAGAATATGTAACAGAAGGGTTGGATATAATTAGTAGAGGGGAAGAAGCACTTAATAACTTACAAAGTAATCCCGCTGGTAAGTTGAGGGTCGATGCCGCAAGCCCATTTTTATATCACCAGCTTATTCCGTATATAGAAGATTTTCAACTAGCTTACCCTGGTATTACACTTGAGCTATTGTCTAATGAAAGTATTGTTGACCTCATCGAAAAAAAGACAGACATAGCGATTAGAATAGGCAAACTCAGTGATTCTAACCTGTACGCTAAAAAACTCGGACTAAGCAAACTTCGTATTGTTGCAAGCCCTCGCTACTTGAACAAAAAAGGAGCCCCTACTTGTATTGATGATTTAAAAGAACACCAAATTATTGGCTTTGCAGATTCCCCAAAACTGAATAACTGGTTTTTAAAAGATACTATTAGTTTAAAACCATCTATTACTGCCACTAGCGGAGAAGCAATTAGGCAATTGTGTATAAATGGAAATGGTATAGCAGTGTTGTCAGATTTTATGGTTAAAAAAGATATTGAAAAACAAGTTTTAGTTGAAATACTGCCTAATTCTATTTTAAGCCCTAACCCCCGAGAAGATGTACATGCTGTTTATAATAAAAACTCAGTTCTCTCATCCAGAATTAGCGCTTTTATTGATTTTTTCTCTACAAAAATAAGCCTATAAAAAATGGGGCTTTGCCCCATTTTACTATTAAAAACTATATTTAGCCGAAAACATTAATCGAGTCAGCTCTACATCAGACCCATTTTCTTGTTTATTGTTTGCATGCATTAACTCCACGCCAAAGGTTGTATTTACAGTCGGTGAATAAAGTAAATTTACATAACCAGAATAGCTTGATTTATTAATCGCTTTATTAGAAATCACTGTTGGATTATCTGCCGTAATACCCGATAAAGTTAAACTAGAGCGTAGTTTTTCATTCCAAAAATGCCTATAAGCCATAAAACCAGACACCGTTCTAATTCGTTTGGTATCCCCTTCTGCGTTTAATGTTGCCGCATTAATGTAATTTAATGCTGCGTAGCGACCTAACCCTTCACCCGCTGTGATAGTAAATCGAAAGTCATCCATATTGCCTATGGGTAACTTACCGGCCAAACTCACCCCATAACCGAATTCATCTGCTTTAATTTTGTCTTGGTTAACTTTAGAGTCCAAAGAAACCCTCCTAAAAACGGATGATAGGTTAAGTTGAGCATTATTTTCATTAAGAAAATTGTATCTCAATACAACATCAGGTAACCAGCCAGAGCCCGATGTTACCCTTGATTCAGTCTCTACACTCGTGAACGTGCTTTCAGGGTTTTCTAATGATACTTGAAACTTACCATTGGTATAACGTACTTGCCCTTGGCGTATAAACGGCGAGCCATCTGCTGCGCTAGAAAAATCTAAATTATCAGGTAAAACTGATGGATTTTGGAACGTTGACCAATTTTGCCCTATGGTCCATTTATCATAATTTAAATAAGCGAGCCTCAGCCGTGGAGAGTAACCATTATCAATTCTTTCACTTCCATCAAAGTGAGTCATAAAATCGAGCTCTATAAAGCCGCTGACTTTTACTCCATCAATATCATTCTGCGCTGCGATATTGAAACGACTTTCTCTGGCATGAAAATCTAAAACATTTTTACCATTGTTTGAATCACCTGAAATGGTGCCTGGAATATAAGATTGTCTAGAAATCGAATTAGTATCTGGCGCGCCATTACTATAATGACTAAGCATTAAATCTGCTTTTATGTAACCGCCAATCGTAATGTCTGTTTGGTTAAGTGGTGACGCATAAGCATTAGATGTAACTAATGCAGTAAGTGTAGCTAACAGGGTTGGTTTGATTTTTAAATAGTTCATAAATACCGCGACAAAGAGACTTATTAAGTGACTTTGTCGTTAATAAGGACAGCGCTTAGGTTAAGCGCTGATAATTAATAAAAGGGGTGAATTGATTAACCGACGGTTTAAGCGTATTTACTCAACGTCATTTACATTGATTTTGTAAATAGTAAACGGAGGCTTACTAGCGTCTTTCCCTTGGTTTAAGCCCGGTAAATTATGAAGCTGGTTAGCTACTACATATAACCAACCATCTTGGCTTAAGGCAACGCCATCAGGCCACGAAAGCTTTTCATCTTGTACCACCACGTGATAGCCATCTTCTTTTACAACACCAATGGCGCTATTTTCAACGTCAGTGACGTAAACATCACCATGCGCATCAACAGTAAAGCCGTCTGTACGTGGCTTGTTTCTATAAAATTCAATAAAGCCACTAAGTTGATCGTAGTTTAGTGAGTCATCAGCCAAGGCATCAGCCGGAATACGGTGAATAGTGGTGCCACCCATTGGGCCAAAATATACCCACTCTTGTTGAGGGTCGATAGCGATAGGGTTTAAGCCGTATTGATGATAAACAGCGTCACCTTTACTATCTGAATGAGCAACAATTCTACCCTCTACAAAAATAGGTTTGCCATCTGATTGGAAAGACTCATGGTTTTCTAGTGTGCGACGCACTTCACCTGTTTCTAGGTCCACTACTAAAATAGCGGGAGCTGGTGTAGTGCCTGTTTTTTTATCAAGTGTCATATCGGCCAAATAAGCACGATTACGTTTAGTATCTATAGCAATATCTTGAATAAACGAGTGTTTATCTACTACACCACTTGGAAAAACAATAGAACGATGTAGCTTATTAGCATACGTATCCCATCCTATTAATTTTGGCGTGTGTAGCTTGTTGCCCATATCTAGCACCCACAAAATACCATTTGTATCGGCTTTTATACCTATAGTAGATGCGATGCCTTTACCATGCTCGCCCGCTTTTCCGGCCCATTCTAAATTTGGGTAGGGTTTGGTTGAGCCATCAGCCAGTACTTCTCGCACATGTATATCTGGGTTGACCAATGCAGACATGGTCACTATTAATTTGCCATCTACAGTAAGTGTTGGATTACCCGGGCGAGCGTCTTCAAATTTAGCAACTAACTCTAAATCTGCAGCCATTACTGATGCTGAGCTAAGTGTGGTTGAAACGATTGCGGCAATAGCAAGTACATGTTTTTTCATTTTCATTGTATATCTCCAAAATTAATTATTTAGAAAGCTCTATAGTGAGCCCTCTTTTTTAAAGCAGGGAGATTATGTAAGGGTTTCTAAATGTTAAAAACGCTATTGTTGTTAAATCTATTTTGTTAAAAATGAAATAATAAAATTAAACTAATTCTTACTTATAGTGACTGCATAAGTTTTAATTAGGTGTATTCACTATTATTTTAATATGTTCGTTAATTGCAAAAAGTGAAAAAGAGTTTTGTGTTTTCAACTATCAATTATTCCCGTTGTTTTAAATATAGTAGGCCACGCCATAGCAAATATGCTTTGCACCTCTAAAATTAAATACAAGGTAATAGCAATATGAAAGCACATAAAAAATTGAAAATAGCCACTGCTCTAAGTGCAGTACTTACACTTTCTGCAGGTGTTAACGCGGCTGATCAAGTACCTACCTCAAAGTGGGGGGCTGATGATGAAATTGGCGCAATGAATTACATTACTCCAAGCTCAGTATTAACAGCATCAAAACTAATAAAACAAGGTAAAGTGTACGGTTTAGGCATGGCGGTAAATAAAGATACCCCAGCGTTTCGTCACCGTTACTTTGAAGTTCATACGTCGCAGCCTGAACCTAAAACATTTGGTACAAATAAATTTACTTATGTTGATGACCAAATTATCGGTTGGACCGGTGTAGGCTCTCAAATTAATGGCCTGGCGCACTATGGTCGCGACAACGTTCATTATAATGGCCATAAAGTATCTGATTTTATGACTGTAACAGGCGTTAAAAAACTCGGTCTAGAGAAAGTCCCACCAATGGTTTCTCGCGGTGTATTATTAGATATGCGACCTTATTTTAACCAAGATATAGTGAGCGAAGGCACCACCTTTAATAAAAAAGAAATTGACGCAGTAGCCAAACAACAAGGCGTAGATATTAAAAAAGGCGATGTTGTTTTATTTTGCACCGGCTGGTCTGACTTAATGGGTAAAGATAACGAACGTTACCTTGCAGGCGGCCCAGGTATTGGCGTTGAAGGTGGTAAGTATCTTGCCGAAAAAGGCGTTATTGCAGTAGGCGCCGATAACTGGTCATCTGAAGCAGTTCCACATGAAGACCCTAGTCTTTCATTTCCTGTGAACCAAATGATGGCTACCAACTACGGCGTGCACGTGCTTGAAAACATTTTGTGTGACGACCTAGCAAAAGATCAAGCATGGGAATTTATGTTCGTACTTGGCCACCCTCTATACGAAGGCTCTACTCAGGTGCAAATTAACCCTGTCGCTATTTTGTAAAACCCATTTAGACATAGTTATTTAACGGCAAACGAGATGCAACCACACCTTGTTTGCCGTTTTTTTGTGGCTTCCCCCCCCCTTTTATACTAGCCAATACCCCATACTCTGAACCTGCATAAAATTTGCCGTTTTAACAGCTTTATTAAACGCACTACTCAGCGCCTTATTTTATTGAAAATAACAAGCCAACATTTTTACTTTTGCATTTTTAACAAAATTGTTTTGAGAAATACGCTGTGTTTCTTCTCCTTAAATTAGATGAAAATTACCCCACATTAATTATTTGAGGAACTACAAATGCCTTTAGCATTATTGGCGCTTACACTAAGCGCATTCGCTATAGGAACAACTGAGTTTGTAATCGTTGGCCTAGTACCAACTATTGCAGCAGACTTAGGTGTTTCACTACCATCAGCAGGCTTATTAGTCAGCTTATATGCACTCGGTGTAGCTATTGGTGCGCCAGTGCTAACAGCATTAACCGGTCGTTGGAATCGTAAATCAGTTTTATTGGTTTTAATGGCTTTATTTGTCGCAGGTAACTTACTTGCTTGGCAAGCCCCAAGTTATGAAACCCTTATAGTGGCTCGAATCCTAACAGGGTTGGCTCATGGTGTGTTTTTCTCTATTGGTTCAACCATTGCAACGAGTTTAGTTGCTAAAGAAAAAGAAGCCAGCGCAATCGCAATCATGTTTACGGGCTTAACCGTAGCCTTAGTTACCGGTGTGCCTTTAGGTACATGGATCGGTCAAGAGCTGGGCTGGAGAGCAACATTTTTAATCGTTTCTATATTGGGCTTAATCGCACTCATTGGTAGCGCAATTCTTGTACCATCAAACTTAAAAAAAGCGGTACCCGCAAAAATCTCAGAGCAACTAAAAGTGCTAACACAGCCTAGATTACTTTTAGTTTACGCCATTACAGCTGTCGGCTACGGCGGCACTTTTGTGGCCTTTACCTATTTAGCCCCAATTTTAGAGCAGGTTTCTGGTTTCGAATCCAGTTCAATTGGCTTAATTATGCTTGTTTACGGAATTTCAGTAGCAATAGGCAATATTTGGGGCGGAAAACTGGCTGACCGTATAGGACCAGTAAAAGCGTTAACAGGTATTTTTAGCGCACTCGCTATTGTTCTTTTTGTATTTACATTTACAGCTGGCAGTCAAATTGGCGCTGTTTTAACACTACTAATTTGGGGCGCTTTCGCTTTTGGTAACGTACCAGGCCTGCAAGTCTATGTTGTACAGCTAGCCGAAAAACACACCCCTAACGCTGTAGATGTCGCATCTGGTTTAAATATAGCAGCTTTTAATGTCGGTATTGCAATTGGCTCAATCATTGGCGGTGTTGTTGTAGAAGAAATGGAGTTAATGGACACACCTTGGGTGGGCGCATCAATTGTTATACTTGCCATTATATTAACACGACTATCGGGTTTTCTAGATTCACGTGAACAAGTGAAAGCTATTTAAATTTAATCCCGAATTTTTTCTTCCTGAGAGACTGATTATGACTATTGATAAATTAAAAAACTTGGGCTTTTCAATTGGTGTTGAACTGCCATTAGACAATGACTGGTCAAGAGATGGCCAAAAAAAACGTATTAAAGAAGGCAAGCCTTTTGGTGTGCCTGATATGTCACAGCATAAAGAGCGGATTATATTAGCCGACGAGCTTGGGTTTAGTACTGCATGGGTAAGAGACGTGCCACTGTATGACCCTAACTTTGGCGATGCTGCACAAGTATTTGAAGCGTTTACATACTTAGGCTACTTAGCGGGTATTACAAAAAATATTTTACTAGGTACTGCGGCTGTTGTTCTGCCATTAAGACAGCCTTGGCTTGTGAAAAAATCAGCGAACACAATGGCTGAACTAAGCAATAACCGCTTGATTTTAGGTGTAGCAAGTGGTGATAGACCCTCAGAATATCCTTTATTTAATGTTGATTACGCCGCTCGTGGCCAGCTTTTCAGAGAAGCTATTGAGGTGTTAAAGGATGAGTCTGATTCTAAATTACAACCAGGGCAAAAAATATACCCTCAAGTGCCGCAATACCCTATTTACGCCGCAGGCCTTGCACAACAATCGCCGCAATTTATAGGTAAAAACCTCGATGGATGGTTAGCGTATCCAGGTATACCTGACGATCATGTAAAACGTGTAGCCCTATGGCGAAGTGTTGCTGGTGATAAACCTTATGTGAGCTTTATCCATTTAGATTTTGTAGACAACCCAGATGCACCAATTGAAAGACACCACTTTGGGGTTAGAACCGGAGTCAATGGCTTAATAAAAGAGCTAAACAGCATGAAGGCTGCTGGCGTAGATCATATTGGCCTTCACTTTAGACGCAATGAATTAAACATCGAACAAAGCATGGCAGACATAGCAAAAAATGTCTTACCCGTTTTTCATAAATAAAGGACACGTAATGAACATAAATTTAAACACAATGCCAAAATTAGGTATGGGTACTTTTCGCTTAGAAGACGAAGTGGCTTACAACTCTGTAAAAATGGCTTTAGAGGTTGGTTATAATCATATAGATACTGCACAAATTTATGGTAACGAAGCGCAAGTAGGCCAAGCTATTAGTGACAGCGGCGTAGCTAGAGCCGATATTTTTATCACTACAAAAGTATGGAATGCTAACTTAAACAAAGCATCATTCATTGATAGTGTTAAAGAAAGCCTAAGTAAACTGCAAACTGATTATGTAGATTTGTTATTGATACACTGGCCATCTCCAGAGAACAATGAACCGATGGAGGAATATTTAGGCGAGCTAGTTAAAGCTAAAGACCTAGGCCTTGCTAAAAATATTGGCGTATCAAATTTCACTATTGACTTGCTTAAACAAGCTATGGCTATTTTGCCTAACGGTGAAATTTTTACTAACCAAGTAGAAGTACACCCTTACTTAACAAACGAGTCATTACGTGAATTTTGCAGTGAAAATAACATTCATGTGACAGGTTATATGCCATTTGCTGTTGGTAAAGTTCTCAAAGATGAAACCATTATTGATATTGCCAGCAGTCATAATAAGGCGCCTTCTGAGGTTGTTATCGCGTGGGCACTTGCGAATGGATTAACAACGATTCCTTCATCAACTAAAAGAAGTAATCTGATTACAAATCTAACTGGCCCTGAGTTAACACTCAGTGCTAAAGAAATAACCGCGATTGATCAATTAAATAAAAACGATCGCCAAGCGTCACCCGACTTTTCTCCACAGTGGGATAACTAAAATGAACAGCTGCGATTTAGCGTGGCAGTTTGAAGAGGCAGGCTCACCCCTGCTTCTATCTTCAATTACGCCACCTTTAAACATAAACGAAAATGAAATTGTTGTTTTAAATAAAGCAATGGGTATAAACCCTGTTGATTGGAAATTTATAAAAGCCAATCCACTAGCTTGGCCGCCCGGTTTTACACCCGGTGTGGATGGCGCTGGAATTGTTATTCAAACAGGCGCTAGCGTACCTAGAGAGTTTATAGGCAGCTCGGTTTGCTATCACCAATCGCTGCTTTTACCCGGCAGTTATGCAACATACACAGTCTTAAAATTTCAACGAGTGATGAGACTCCCCGAAAGCTTCTCTTTATCTAAGGCTGCAAGCTTACCGTGCCCTATGCTCACAGCAATACAGGCATTTAATAAAGTGCCAAGCATGCAAAATAAAAAGGTGTTGGTTTCTGGCTTTGGTGCAGTTACTAAAATCCTTATACAAATGCTTCATAAAAATGGCGTTAAAATCGATTTACTCAGCCCAAGCGCGAATAAAACGGAGGCCTTATCGCTTGGTGTAAATAAAGTACTGAGGGAGCAAAGCCAATGCCAGCAACAATACCGCGCCGTATTCGATGCTAAAGGTAAACAAAGTGCTACTAAATTTGCAAGCTATCTTAAAGCTAACGGCCACTTAGTCTGTATTCAAGATAGAATTGAGGAACCGCTGTTTCCTGCATTTACCAACTCAATCTCGTATCATGAAGTTGCTCTTGGCGCGTTGCACAACTATGGCGATGAACAAGACTGGGCTGAACTCATAAAAGAGGGAGAGGCATTAATTAACCAGTTAGATAACCAAACCCTAATCACTGATACACCTAAAGTATTTCCATTTGAAAAACTTAATGAAGCACTTACTTTTAGTGAGCAATCAAAAGCTAAAACCGTAGTTACTGGCAGTGGAACTTAATACTAACACTACACAGAAAATCACCAGCCTCTCATGGGGCGCGTGATTTGGCTCTGTCATAAGCTGTGATATCAAATTGAATTGATGCACTCTAGCTGGACACCCTTACCTTAGAAAATTTTCATACTCTATGGGTAACTGATTCTTATAAGCAGAGCAACTTTTAATAAGCAATCATATTTCAAGCTGCCATAAAACCTTTAACAACTGCGTTAAGCGAACGTGTCCCATAACATGCTTGCTCAAATAAAATTGCGTTAACAGCTTATGATATTGCTTACTCATACTGAGAACCCTAACGAGATGAAATTAACCCATACATTTAGCACTGCCTTGTATCTTTATGCCATCCAAGTAGGTGAACCAATGTTTAATGGCATTAAATCAAGTGGCGTATTTTTATCATGGCGCTTACTCCAAAGTTCTGCGATACATCATTTATCACCCAAACCTATAAACTCCCTCGCCCATATGCCATAATCTAAATAATTCATTATTTTAGTAACTT
>LAZR01000738.1_pt1 | contig 22856 bp, 19 predicted proteins | sample 329461 | NCBI WGS metagenome assembly LAZR01 (sample SAMN03002196, study PRJNA259156) | marine sediment metagenome | biome: sea floor; feature: Hydrothermal impacted sediments; material: marine sediment; isolation source: Loki non-amplified sample from Loki's castle hydrothermal vent sediment ...
TCGCGAGGCTCAAGAGTAAATGGATTGACATTTAAAAACCAATAGCTTTGTTTCCCACTTGAATAAGCATTTTCAATATTCATGCCTTTCGCAATGGGTATATATTTGTTGACATTATTTTTTATTCTCTCAGATTTAATTGAATTATACCATACTGGAAAAATATCATGAAGTTCTTTCTTAAATAATGTTGGATTTTCTTTTGTCTCAAGTTGATCGGCATGCTGAATTTTTTTTACAATCCAATTTGAAATGGTTTGTTTTGATGCATGAATAAAAGGTGCAGCTCCTAATTTTGAGCCAAGAACAAATTGTAAAGCATGGTTATTTAAAATACTGCAAAATAATCATTTAAATAGATGCCGAAATAAAAGTAAAGTTTCTTTTTTAGAAGAATTTAATGAAATTAACCCGTATTGTTTTCAATTGATCCAAGAAGAGGAGAGTAATCCTGAGAAGAATTTTTTTAAAAATTTATCGAGTGAACATATCAGACAGGCTATAGAAGATTTGCCTGAAGAGTGGAGATTGACTGTAATTTTGGCTGATATAGAAGATTATTCTTATAAAGAAATAGCAGAAGTAACTAAATTTCCTATAGGAACTGTGATGTCAAAACTGCATAGAGGGAGGAATTTGTTACGAAAGAAACTTCTGAAGTATGTTAAGGAAGAAAAATTGATAAAGGAGTAAGGAGATGGACCATCTGGAAGCAACAAAACATATTTATACCTTTTTAGATGATGAATTGTCTCAAAAAAAAGGATTAGCCCTAAAGAAGCATATAGACTCTTGCTCTGATTGTCAGCAGAGAATAGCAACTGAGAATAAGTTGCGATCTGTCCTCAAGGAGAACCTTCTCAAGCAAAAAACTCCTTTTTACGTAAAAGAGGAGATAAAGAACGAAATGGAGAAAATTGATAGAGAAAGCGTTATCCGAGAAAAATATAGAATTCCTTCTCAGCTAAGACCTATATTTGTTTCTATGTTAGGAGGGCTCATATTTTTAGGAGTCATCTCTGGGATTTTCTTTTATAAATGGCAAGAGGCTACAAGGGAGTCAACAATTTTTCCACGATTAGCAGCCAAACATATTGTCTTTGCTTCTCAAGAGAATCTCGTTGATATTTCAAGCAGTGATATGGAAGAACTCGTTACTTGGTTTAAAGGAAAGGTGGACTTTCCTTTTTCAGTGCCTTTTTATTCTGAGGAGCTAGACCTTTTAGGAGGAAGACTTTCTGAATTACATCAGAAGGGGGCTGTTCATTTATTTTATCAATGGGGGGATTGTCAATTTTCCTTCTTTACTTTTGAGTGTGCGACGAAAAACTTTCCTGGGGCTCATAGGAAAGAATATAATGGGAAAGAATATTATATCGCTAAATATAATGATCAGTTTATTATTCTTTGGATGAGCAATGGTCTAGGTTATGCTCTTGTGTGTGATGATGAGGAAGAACTTTTTGAGATTGCCTCTCAGATATTATAATCTGAATTTTTCATAAAAACTGTCGACACCCCATTTTTTTTTCGAAGATACTAGCTTTTTACTTTAACTTTTCTCCGTAAATAATCCAGGTTAGAAAATTTAAGAATTTTTTATTATTGGGAATAATTCCACGCTTACTTTTGTTGTATATAGTGAATTCTAAAATGACGGATTTACAATTTTATTAGCGTAAAGGCAAATTACCTCACTAATTGGAGGCACTTACAAATGATTAAGACTGCAATCAAGAGCCCCTACATTATCATCGTTGTGGCCCTAGCGATTATTGTCTTGGGGATCACTTCCTACCAGAAGATTCCAGTGGACCTCCTTCCCATCTTTAAAACACCTGCAGTTCAGATTATAACCTTTTACCCGGGTATGCCGCCGGAGGTGATGGAGCGAGACATCATGAGCCGCCTGGAAAGATGGACAGGTCAATCAGTAGGTATCGAACATCAGGAGGGCAAAGCAATGCTTGGGGTGTGTATTGTCAAGGACTTCTTCCGCGAGGGGATCAGTCTGGATACGGCTATGAGCCAGGTCACGTCCTACGCGGTTAGCGACATGTTTTACCTGCCACCGGGCACAATCCCACCCATGGTTATGCCTTTCGATCCCATCGCTACAGTGCCGCTCTGTCTTGTAAGTGTATCCAGTCCCGGGATGAATGAGAAAGAGCTTTACGACATCGCTTACTTCGAGCTTCGAAATCGTCTGCAGTCCATCCAGGGAGTTATCGCTCCCGCGGTGTACGGCGGGAAGCTCCGGCGGATTTTGGCCTATGTTGACCGCGCCAAGCTCGAGGCGCGCGGACTTTCTCCCATGGATGTTGTCAATGCCCTTAAAAGACAGAATGTCTTCATTCCTGCGGGAAGTATCAAAGCCGGTGACATCGATTACCAGATCTTCGCCAATGCCATGCCGCCACGAGTGGAGCAGCTCAACGATATTCCCATTGCTATCCGCCATGGCTCTCCTGTACTGCTGCGAGACGTTGCGCGTGTCAGGGACAGCAGTCAGATTCAAACGAATATCGTTCGCATCAATGGACGAAGACAAGTCTACATCCCTATTTACCGTCAGCCAGGCGCAAATACTATTCAAATTGTCGATGCTATCAAGCGCAACCTCAGCCGGATCCTACAACGGCTTCGCGAGATGGATCCCAGAGCAAAGGACCTGGCACTCGAGGTAGTGCTAGATCAATCGGTATACGTCCGCAATTCGATAAAAGGGCTTGAAATCGCAGGAGCATTGGGAGCAATCCTAGCAGCCCTTGTCGTATTCCTCTTCCTTGGTAATATCCGGTATACTGTGATTATCGTCCTGGCAATCCCACTTTCTATCCTTGTAGCTATCATTGGACTTTTTTTCAGTGGGAATACAATTAATGCGCTCACACTGGGAGGTCTTGCCCTTGCTATTGGCATCTTGGTGGACCAGTCCATTGTCGTGCTCGAAAATATTGGACGTCACTGCCGCATGGGGAAGCCAGCTCCTCAGGCTGCCTATGATGGTGCGAAAGAAGTTGCACTTCCTATATTTGTCTCGACCCTTACCTTAGTCATTGTCTTCTTCCCAATTGTTTTTCTCTCCGGCATGGCAAGGTTTTTATTCACTCCGCTCGCCATAGCAGCGACCTTTGCTATCATAGCCTCCTACCTTATTTCTATCACTCTTATCCCGGCTTACTGTGCGCGCTACCTGAAGCTGGAGAAGAAAGTGGATAAGGATGCGTCCAATGAGGAAGGAGAAGGGGATACCTACCATGACCTAGATAAGGACAAAGGCGGAAATAAACCTGGAGATTCCTGCCCAACCGAAGAAAGGAAGATATCGAGCCGTTACACCGCCCTCGTAGAGAAGGCACTTAGTAAACCATACATTGTCCTTGTGCTTGGCGGAGCAGCTGTGCTGCTGGTCCTATCCTTATTTCTCCTCAGTCGTACCGGGACCGAGCTTTTTCCTCAGGTCGATGCGGGTCAGTTCCAAATATTCGTCCGTCTTCCGTCTGGCAGCCGCATTGAAAAGACCGAAATCACCATTGCAGAAATCGAGAAATTGCTTATTGAGGAAATGGGAGAGCCTGACCCTGAATACCCCAAAGTCGAGCGTCAGCCGGATTCGAACCTCAGGATACTTATTTCTAACATGGGGGTTCTAATGGATTGGCCCGCCGCTTATACACCCAATACAGGGCCCATGGATGCATTCATATTGGTTCAGCTTAAGAACAAAAGTGGAATGCCGGATACTTTCGAATATGTTTCCCGAATTCGAGAGAAACTTCGTGACCGCTTTCCAGGCGTGGAGTTCTCCTTTGATACGGGAGGCATGTTGACGGCTGCACTCAACATGGGGGAACCTGCGCCCATACATATCCAGGTTGCAGGAAGTAAGCTTCAAATTTCCCACCGCATCGCCAGTATCGTTGCGCGTGAAATGTCGAAAGTACAGGGTGTGACAGATGTCCGCATTGCACAACGGCTCGACTACCCAATCATCCAACTGGAGATCGACAGGATAAAAGCCGCCTATGCTGGAATAAATGCTGAGGAAATCATGAAGAACCTGGTTACCACTACCAATTCCAGCATTAACTTCGATCCAGCCTTTTGGATTGATGAGAAGACTGGCAACCATTACTTCATTGGTGCCCAGTACGCCGAGTCAGACTTGAACTCGCTGGAAACGCTGAAAAATATCCCTGTTACTGGTTCCGACAGCAAAGCCCCTGTTCCGCTTCGTACCCTTGTCCAGATGACCCGTAAAACCGGACCTACAGTAATCAACCATAGGAATATCACTCGTGTGATGGATATCTATGCATCGGTTCTTCCTGAGTACAAAGTTGGCTCTGTGGTTGCGCGGTTAGAGGACCGTCTCCAGAAATCCGAGGAACTCAGGCCAATCCCCAGGGTTTCTGACAGAGGTGTTTATTTCGAGGTTACAGGATCAGAGTTCGCCGGAAAAGGCTACTCCTACAATATGAGGGGTGAGGTAGAGATCATGAGGAATTCATTCAGACAGTTCGCATTCGGACTAGTGATCGCTGTCATCCTCATTTACCTGGTGATGGTGGCACAGTTCCGGTCCTTTGTGGAACCTTTCATCATCTTACTGACAGTACCCCTTGGTTTCATTGGAGTGGGATTATTACTGTTTTTAAGCGGAACAGCCCTGAACATCCAATCGTTTATGGGAATCATCATGATGATCGGCATTGTCGTTGAATATAGCATCGTCCTCGTCGATTTTGCCAATCGGCGGGTCGAGGAAGGTGTAGACATCCGGAGGGCGATTCTCGATGCCACCCAGGTGCGGCTGCGTCCGATCCTGATGACATCGATGACGACCTTTCTGGCCATTCTGCCCATGGCTTTTGGTTTCGGTGGAGGAGAGGCCAATGTGCCGCTTGCCAGGGCCATTATCGGTGGCGTTCTTGGCGCTACTGTCCTGAGCCTGTTTGTGGTGCCATGTATCTATATCATCTTAAAGCGTCCCTCCCGTGCTAGAGGTCCTGCGATAGATATTGCAACAAGAGCGTAATAAGAAAAAACTTATAGGAGAGAGTAGATGAATAAAATGGTCGCATCAAAGATCGTAATCACACTCCTGGTAACGTTAAGCTGTGTGTATTTTTCAGCTTGTCGGAAGGCCGATAGCACACAGGAAACGGGGATACATGCAGATGAAGGTCTGCCGACCGTTGTCATAGTGAATCCTGCCCGAGATGAAGTGAAACAGAGTCTGATGCTTTCTGGAAGTCTAGAGCCTTACGAAAAAGCGGCCCTCTACGCCAAAGTCACTGGATTTCTAGAAAAAGTCTATGTGGACATAGGCGATGTGATCAAGAGAGGAGATATGTTGGCCCGGCTGACAGTGCCTGAGGCACTGTCAGAACTAAAGCGTGCGGAGGCGGAAGTTGTCAAGGCCAAAGCCAATGCCGGACTAGCTGTCATCACCTATAGGCGCCTTGCAGATCTTCAGACTTTGGAACCCGGAGCCATCACTCAACAAGACGTGGATCTCGCATCTGCACAGCTTGGGATAGCACGTGCCGAGGTGCAAGTCTCCGAAGCTACGGTTACAAGGTTTCGAACCTTATTGTCTTATACGACGATCCGTGCACCCTTTGCTGGCACAGTAAAAAGAAGGTTTGCGGACACCGGCATGTTGATTACAGCAGGTGCCACGAACAGCGAACCTATCGTCGAAGTTGTACGCACAGATAAACTTCGATTGGTCATATATATTCCTGAATCGTTGGCACCTTATGTTCGGCGGGGCCAGAAAGTTCTGTTCACCCTTGATGCGTTCCCCGGGGAATCTTTTGAGAGAACTGTCTCTCGGATTGCAGGAGCTCTTATGGAGGATACAAGGAATATGCGGGTGGAGATCGACATCGATAATGCATCAGGTAAATTTCTTCCAGGAATGTACGCGACCGTTCATCTCGCTTTCAAGGACATCTCCGATGCACTAACGATCCCAGCAACCGCTGTGCAAGTTAAGGAGGGCAAGACATGTATCTGTACCGTCGAGGATGGAGGCATTCACTGGATTCCAGTGACGATCTTGCAGGACGATGGCGCAGAGGTTGTAGTGGCGGGCGAACTGAGGCCAGGAGCAGCAGTAGTTGTGGCGGGGCCAACGCTTCTCGAAGAGGGCCAGAAGGTCCAAATGAGAAAGGAAGGAGCAATAAAGTGATGTGGAATCCACTGAAGATACTTTCTATATATCCTCTAGTGTGTTATTGCCGGATAGGGCTTCTGGGATTTGTGCTCTGCGTAAGTGGCTGTTCAACTTATCAGCATAGGTACCCAGTAGTACCTGATATCTTGAAATCACCCTATGAACAGAAGGGGGAACTGCCTTCCGATCTAAAAGACGTGGCCATCGAGGTGCATAAGAGTGATCATAATGAAAACAAGGCAGAGGTGAAAACGATTCAGCGAATCAGTCTCGCCAATGCACTGGACCGGGCTCTTGCAGAAAATGTGGATATAGGTCTTGCCCGGGCTGAAGAACAGATTGCGCAAACAAAAGATCAGGTCTCTAAAGGAGTCCTGTTGCCGGTTTTGGAATTCAGCGGAGGAGCCGCACGAACCGATGGCCGGGTCCAGGGAAGTTTTGGCGAACTTCGTGATGTGGAATTTAACACTTATAATCCACAGGTCGCCATGGGCTACCATATAAACCTCGGATCGCAGATTCATAAAGCGCTGGCTACACGGCGCGATCTGGACTTCGCTGTTCTCCAAACGCTGCACACCGAGCAGCGCCTTCTACTCCGTGTTATCGAACTTTATCAGAATCTAGCCCTGTCAAGAATAGGCATAAAGATTGCCGAACAGCTTGTTGCCGACAGTGAGCAGTTTGTACGCATCGCTTCAACAAGAACGGCCTTAGGTGTTGGCTTGGGCTCAGAGGTGGCTCGTGCAAAAGCAAAGCTTGCTTCAGATCGCCAGCAATTAGTGCAGGCGCGAAACATATGGGAAACCTCCAGTGTACGGCTGGCAGTAGTCCTCCGGCTAAATCCCCGTGTGCTTCTTGAACCCACTGATGAGAAGTTGGTGCCCATAAATCTCATCCCATCACCTGAAACTTGGAAAGTAGAAGAGAATGTCAGAGTGCGTCCCGATATAAAAGCCGCTGTTCGGCGTACGATGGCTGCATCTCACCAGGTGTCTGCTGCATGGTGGGATTTGCTTGGTCCTGAACTCACTGCCGAGGTGCGGCAGATCTACATAGGCGATCGCTTGAGTAGCGGTTTTAATGACCGGACAGATTCCAGGCTCTTACTTTCCTGGACATTCTCTTTTGACAAAATCGGTCGGATAAATCAACGTAAGGCCGAAGAAGCTTTGGCCCGGCTTAATTTGATGAAAATAGAAGACAAAGCGTTTGGTGAGGTGCAGATTGCAAGGCAAGAAATTCATGCGGCTATGGAACGGATACGACTGGCTAAAGATGGACTCGAAGCAGCACAATCCAACCATCACATCAGCTTGGCTCGGTTTCAGGCTGGTATGGCCATCGTACTTGAGGTGCTCGATGCAGAGGATGCACGTGCCCAGGCACAGCTGGACATCGCTCTCTCCATTGTCGCCTTCAATCTGGCACAAGTGAGGCTCCTGACTGCTGCAGGGATCATCCATCGGGATCTTTTTGGCAGGTAGCAGTCAAGCACCCATAACAAGAAGTCAGAATGGATCATCGAGTAGCAACTAAACATATTTATGCTTTTTTAGATGATGAATTGTCTCATAAGGAAAAACTAGCCCTAAAGAAGCATATAGACTCTTGCTCTGATTGTCAGCAGAGGATAGCCTGCGAGCATAAGCTGAGATCTGTCCTTAAGGAGAGCCTTCCCGAGGATAAAGCCCCTTTTTGTTTAAAAGAAAAGATTAGGAGCGAAATAGAGAAAATTGACAGAGAAACCGTTATTTGGATTAAATATAGAATTCCTCCTCAGCTCAGACCAATCTTTTCTTTTATGTTAGCAGGACTCATAATTTTAGGAGTCATCTCTGGTATTTTCTTTTATCAATGGCAAAGAGCTACGAGGGAGTCAACTATTTTTTCTCTATTAGCTGCCAAACATATTGTCTTTGCTCTTCAGGAGGATCCGATTCAGATAACAAGAGGTAATGCTGGGGAACTCGTTGACTGGTTTAAAGGAAAAGTGAGCTTTCCTTTTTCGATGCCTATTTTTTTTGAGGCTCCGGATTTTTTAGGAGGAAGGCTTTCTGAGTTACATCATAAAGGAGCAGTGCATTTGATTTATCTCTGGGGGGATTGTCGGGTTTCCTTCTTTACTTTTAAGAGTATGGCTAAAGATTTTCCTCAAGGTTATAGAAGAGAGTATAAAGGAAAGGACTGTTACATCACCAAGTATAATAATCAACTTATTATTCTTTGGAGAGGCGAAGGTAAATTAGCGCACGCTCTTGTATCTGATGATGAGGAAGAACTCTATGAAGTAGCCTCTCAAATAATGTAGATAGGAATAATTCTGAAACGTCATTTTTTTGGCTAAACGGCTCTCTCCTTAAAAAGAAATTGCTATTCCCGTAGTTAATGCCCAATCAGAAGCTTCAGTAGAGAATCCTTTTCTGATACCAAAATCAAAATCAAATCCTCCGCTTTCCCAGATAAAGCCAATCAAGCCCGAATTTTCTGGGTGTCCGTCACGCTTAAAAGAACCATTAGCCTCTGCAACCAATCGAAATCTCCCTTCAAAAGGATACTCGAGTATGATCCCCCAGATACCATGAGGAGCAAATTCTTCTCTATCGAGTTCTCCACCTAAATTAAGATGGTAAACTAAATCAGATGTTTTGCCTGAGAAGACCACAATACCTTCAATGCCTGCTTTCCTTTCACCCTCAACTGTGGAAGGAAGAAGGACCCCCAGTTCTACAGCAAAACTTGATCCTTCTTTGTTCTGAAGTAATCCCTCGCGCAATACTCCTTTTAAGAACAGGGCTGGTTCTGTCAACTCGCTATCTCGGTCTTTCCCTTCCTTGTAAACTTGGAGGTCAAACTCACCGACAATCTCCCAATTTTTCGATATTCCATAGTTAATCCTGAGACTTGGAATGAAAATCTCATTTTGCCCTTTATCGTAACTCATACTAAAGAACCCTAATTCGATTTCCCATTCATTTTTATCTGCCACTGCGGCATCCGTTGAAACAAAAGGTCTGTAAGCAAAAGCATCAGAAACACTAAGCATAAATGAAATTATAAAAAAGGGGAAAGTGGAGAGAAAAATGATTGATGAAATTTTTCTCATATTCTTATCCCTTCTCCTCGTAAAATAATTTTGATGATTCATTCAAACTTCCATTCAATAACCTCTTTTAATGCCCATTCAGGAGATTTATCTTTGTGACAATTATTGCAGCCATTGGGTGTCCCATTCCTGATAGTAGCCAGGGGCGATATGAATGTGAAACTATGGTCTCTTGCATCCCACTTCATAGCGTTTTTACCAGTTTTCGGCATGTGGCACTCGATACATCTGCTTCCCAGATTATTTAACTCGTGATGGGTATGTTCTGAAAGGTCATTTTTGAATACTGCATATAGAGCATTATCTCCATGGCAGGGGAGACAGAGTGAGTTATTCTCGCCAGACTTTACAGTGAAAGAGGTGTAGCGGCTGCCATGCGTGTCATGACAGGTAAAACAACGAAGCCCTTTACGGTACATCTTGCTCTGGATAAAGGTATTTCCTTGAACCCGATTCTTATGAGCATATCCATCAGCCCACATCTCATAGGCATTCTCTCCTGTTGGCTTGGCATAGACCCAATATTTCTTTAAATCCTCCTCTGGCTTATAACCAACAGGCCAGGCATAATTTTCAAACTCACCTTTAGGAGGGCGGCCGCTCATATGGCATTGGAAACAAATCATATTGCCGCGCTCATGATTAAGGTTGGCAGGATTGATGATATGTCCTTTTCCTTCTTCTTCTACATGAAGACTGCCAGGGCCATGGCATGATTCGCAGGTGATGTTCCGTTCTGCAGGTATCTTTGTCTTAGTATTAAAGCCTGTCGTATGGCATCCCTCGCATAATTTTGAGGTGGGGCGCTTATTCCATTCTTTCGGGTAGACGCCCTCCCGTGCCCACCAGTCATTTTTCGGCTGATATGTAACCCATTCCTTTGTTTCTACATTCCACTGGGCAGGTAGCATATAATAGTCATCACCGATCTTTTTTGCATACCGCTGCTTAAATCGGCTTCCGACCAGCATGTCCACATCCTCTAGAGTGAATGGAAGATGGAAATCCTTACTTGAAAAGTCCCCGAGGATATTCTTATTCGGGCCTTCCTTTATCGCTTCCTGTTCCATCTTGCTGTGAAGGGTAGTTTTCCAGCCTTGATAATGTTCTTCATGACATACAGCGCATGACTCTGAGCCTGCATATTCTTTAATACCTTCCTTTTGGGGTTTATCATAAGAATGAGCCAGGAAAACAAGGGCTAGAATCAAAACTAAAATTGCATTTATCAAAACTCCCTTTTTCTTCATAAATTGCAAAATAGATTTTCTCATCATAATCCTCCCCTTAAACTCATTATCTCCAATCACATTTGTTCTTCAAGCAAAAGTTTTTATTTTTCGACCGAGAAGATTAAGAATTTTAGCATTACGTGTCCAGACATTATTTATAGAAATTTGCTTTATTTATCATAGATTCCAAATTTCCCTTATTTTATTGTACAATATTAATATTATATTTCCTATTAATATTATAGATAATATAAATATTCATATTTTTTATCAAGATTAATCAATAGACCCAGTACTAACCAAAACAAAACCATAAAAATCTTGACAAAATTAATTTGTAGAAGTAATAAGATATTATTTATATGTTTGATAGAGAAAATTATTAATATTAAATAAATAGAAAGATTTTTAGAAAAGCGCGATTTCGCACTCTTAGAGAAAAGCAACTATCTCTCATTAATACCAGAAAAGGAGGTCTAAATATGAAAAAACCAATTTTACTGTTGATAGCCATCCTGGCGGTCCTGATTTTTGGACTTGCCTACAGCAGCTCTCAAGCTCAGAAGAGGGAGAGGCATCAACAAGAAGAAGCTCTGAATGCTCTTTATGCTCCGCTTCCCAGCTCGCTGGACGCTCTATATCCCCCGCAAGCAGAACAACCAATTTTCTTGTTCAGGATGATGGAGATGGCGACACCTTATGTGGGCATTGTTGTCGACCTGTTTGAGAATGACCTTCAGAATGCCAAAAATAATTTTGAAAGGTTCAAAGCCCAGTATGTTGATGTCTCGAAACTGGTACCTGAATGGAAGAAAAGTTATCTGCTAGACCCTGTGGAGGAACTTGGGGAAGTCCTAAAGACGGGAGACCAGGATGAAGTAATGGCGGCATATGAGAAAGTAGGTAACATATGTCATGACTGTCACCTAGTGAATATGGTTAAAGTTCAACAAAAATTCCATTGGCAGGATTTTCGGACGATAAAGGTCAAAGACCCTCTGACTGATGAGCAGGTGGATTTTCGCCTACTGATGCAGTATCTCGTCACAAATTTTATAGGAATCAGTGTGGATACTATAGAAGGCCAGAAAGAAAACGCTCAACAACAGTTTCAAGGTTTCAAGGCGAGATTTCAGGCAATGAAGGATACCTGCGAGGAATGTCACGCTACAGAAGAGAGGAAGTATTATGTTGATGAGAGCGTGCAAGCTTTGGTGGATGAGATGGGGAAGGCTTTAAATAAACCTTCTGTTGATCCGAAAGAGGTGGAAACACTTGCCCAGAGGATTGGGATGGAGAGTTGTTTCAAGTGCCATTTGGTCCATCTCCCGGCTGCCATGGTTAAGTATCAACGGGAGAAATGGGAAAATATCAATAGAAATTAAACTTAAAAAAGTGAGGTGAGGTAAATGAATGATATTTTTAAATTGATTTCACTCTCTATCTTGAATTGGCTCCATTTGATTGCGACAGTGGTCTGGATTGGCGGAATAGGCACCAATTTATTGATTCTAATGCCCTCCATGAGAGAGGCTTTGGAGCCTCCGATGATGGGGAAGCTGATGGGCGCGGTGATGAAGAGGTTCCGTAGCTTAGTCTATGCCAGCATTGCGGTACTGGGTGTAACTGGAATTTTGATGAACTTCCTAAATGAGAACTATCTGGGTTTATTGCGGTTCGGAAACCCTTGGAGCCAAATTTCTTTAATCAAACACATCTTCACGGTAGCCTTAATTATCCTCGCAGTATACGCTTTCGAAGGCCTTGGCCCAAAGGTCTCCAGACTTGCCGTAAAAGGTCCTTCACCGGAACTAGCTGGTCTTCAAAGGTTGCAGATCAAGCTTGCCACCACAGGTTTAATCATGGGCATTATAATCCTCCTCTTGACAGGCATAGCAACAGCTATTTCATAGAGAGCTGAGTTCGCATCTCAATCCTGGGGGCTAGTCCGCTACTTATTATAATATCCACTATTTCATTTACAATTTGTCGAGTTCAAAGCCATTTAGGAGTGATTTTATAGTTACTCTATAATTAATGTGGAATTCAATCTGTATTTTATGTAAAATATTTTTTATGAAGATAAACGAATACTTAGCTGCGTTTTTCTTTCAAATTCTCAAAGATTGAAAAAATTCAGGTGTAGTGAAACTCAATCTATTAACTGAAGAATGTTTTAATTGATTTAATTATCACAAGACAGACATGAAATGAAAAATTTATTTTTATTTCTATTATTTAGTTACGTTTTATTTTCTTCTACTAGTAATGCGTCTGAGATCGAGGGGATTGTTTCAAGCCAATCTAAAAAACTAGAGAATGCTGTAGTCTATATAAAGAAGATTGAAAGTAAAAAATTTTTGCCGCCAAAAAAGCCAGTGGTTTTATATCAAACCGGACTTAGATTTGTTCCGCATGTTCTGCCCGTGATTGTCGGGACTACCGTTAATTTTCCCAACGAAGATGATGTCCTTCATAATGTTTTTTCTCCTGGACACATAAATAGATTTAATCTGGGGACTTACCTTCAAGGTTCAAACAAAGCTGTGAAATTTAACAAACCAGGAGTAGCCCTGCTTCTCTGTAATATTCATCATGAAATGTCGGCTTTTGTCGTCGTCGTTGAAACCCCTTACTTCGCAGTTACCGACAGCAATGGGAATTATAGAATAAGCAATGTACCTCCGGGTAAATACGAGTTATCCGTCTGGCATGAGGAGATGAAGCCTCAAATCAAGGAAATCAAAACTTCGGACAAAGAAATTATCATTATTAATTTTATGATGAAAAAATAAACATAGACAAATTAAATTAATATGAGAAAAATCTTTCATTGGATAGATTCCCGATTCGGGATCCAGGGCAAATTAACTATTATATTCATTTTATTTTCAATGCTCCCTCTTGTTTTTATTGGCCTCTATGCGATTCGGAACCACCTCGATTCCATGAAGATAAGAAGTTTGCAGAATATTAAGATTGACATCCAAGAATTAAAGGAAAGAACTTCCGCTTTTTTTGCCAATACCGAGAGCGAGATGCGGTTGTTGTCGCGCACGACCGAAATGACTCGTTTTCTTGAAAGTCTTGAAAGCACTGGCCCTGCCGACTCAAGTATGCAGGTTGAAGTTGAAAAAGAAATTTTAGGATTATTGGAAAATAAATCTTACTATACAAAAATAGATGTCTTAAATAATAAAGGCAAAGAGGTTTTTGCCGTTTTATTTGATAGGAATATTCCGTACCTGCTGCCCCCGGAATATTTATCCGACAATCCTTTCTGGTTTTATCTTTATGCTGTTGAAGGTATGAAATCGGGTGAAGCACTAATTCTTCCCTCCGAAATAATGCATCCTGAAAAAAAAGAAATCATTCAGACCATAAGTCTTGTTATGCCCATGTTTGACCATCAGGATGAACTTATTTCTATGCTCATCGCGCATATGGATTTCCAGGAATTCATCGGTTTGTTTGACATTTCCAGAAGAATTTACGGCGGAAAAATTGTTATAGTCGACAAAGAAGGCTATTACATATACAACTCCCTTGAAAATGATTGGAATAAACTCCTTGCCAATCGTGGCCAGAAAAACCTCTTTAATGATTACCCTCAACAGATGGCTGATCGCCTTCTTGCAGGTGGCCAGGGTACGATTACTGAAGATCAAGATAGAATAATTGAGTACGCAACCATTTTGCCCCAGAACATCAGGGAGGCCGGTTATTACATCATTTTCATTGACGTGGCGACCTCAGTAATTTTTTCCAGGATTCAGCAATTTCAGAAGTTATTTATCTTCCTAGTAATGATTGTCGGCATTATTTCAGTTTCGGTCGGTTATCTGACGGCACGACATTATCTCAAACCGATAAAGCATCTTATTAGGGGGGCAAAAAATATAAAGGAAGGGAACCTTGATTTTAAATTTTCCACTGAAAGTCGTGATGAAATTCAAATTTTAGTCGAAAGTTTTAACCTTTTGATAAAAAAAGCCCAGAAAGCACTTAAAGAAAGCGAAGAGCGTTTTATCCAGATCTTTAAGCAAAGCGAATATGCAATAATCATATTTGATCCCAAAAATCATAAAATAATAGATGCTAATCCAACAGCATTAAGGATTTATGGATACACAGGAAACGAACTAATAAAGAGTGATATTTCTTTATTATTCGAGCCGTTGAGTTATCGAAGATTCAAAAAAGTCACTGATTCGATTGAAAAGAATGAAAAATTCTATGTTGAACAGATTGACAGTTTGAAAAAAGATGGGACTAGCTTCAAAGTTGCGGTTCTCGGGAAAATCATTAAATTAGTAAATGTTAATGTTATCTTGTGTGATTTCCGGGATTTGACCGAAGAGAACCGCATGAAAGAAGAGGCGCAATTGATTCAAGAAAAGTTAATGCACACCGATAAAATGGCATCCCTGGGGATACTTGCCTCAGGCGTTGCACATGAGATTAATAATCCCACCAATTCTATTATGTTGAACACTGCAGCTTTATCAGAAATTTGGGAAAATTTGATGCCCATCATCGATAGATATTATGAAGAGAACCAAGATTTCACAGTCAAGGGAATAAAATATTCAGAAATCAGGGAAAAAGTTCCCCAGCTGGTCCGAGGGGTATCAGGTGCTAGCAGACGAATCAAGAATATCACGAGTAATTTAAAAGATTTTGCCCGTCCAGAGCCAGATGGTTTTAAGAAAGATGTGGACATCAATAAGGTCATTAAGACGGCTCTTTCTCTTATCAGAAATCTCCTTTTAAAATCAACAAAGCATTTTTCTGTCAGTTATGGAAACTCCATCCCTCCCTTTAAGGCAAATTTCCAGAAGCTTGAACAGGTGATAATTAATCTAGTACAAAATGCATGTGAAGCCCTGACTGATGCAAATAAAAAAATAAGTTTATCAACATCGTATAAAGAGAAAACAAAAAATATAGAAGTGATAATTGAAGATGAAGGTAGCGGGATCCTGAAGGATAACCTTGAACATATTACAGATCCCTTTTTTACAACCAAACGGAGCAGTGGCGGCACAGGATTAGGTTTATCAATCGCTTCTTCCATAATCAGGGATCATGGAGGAACGCTAAATTTTATCTCAGAGGAGGGTAAGGGGACTGTTGTCACCATCAACTTACCTGTAAAATGAAAACAGAGGAGGATTACAATTGGCATTGTTTCCGAATCTTCCGATTATGATTGTTGATGACGAAGAGAGCGCTCTGGAAAGCTTTGAAACCACACTGAGACTAGGTGGTATCAATAACATACTTAAATGCAAGGACAGTCGGAAAGTCTTATCCATCATTACCGAGCGAAAAATCGAATGCATGCTGCTGGATATTAGCATGCCCCATATTTCAGGCTTAGAATTGCTTCCGAAACTGAAAGAAGACTTCCCGAACATCCCTATTATTATCATTACCGGGATAGATGAGGTCGATACCGCAGTGGAATGCATGAGAAATGGTGCCGATGATTATATGGTCAAGCCGGTTGAAAAGAACCGGCTGATTTCAGGGGTAAAACTAGTTATTGAACTGGAAGAGATGAAAAAGAATTATTCCCTTTTGCGGCAGCAATTTTTTTCAGATAAACTTGAACACCCGGATGCCTTTGCCGAAATAATTACTGCCAGTCCATCTATGAAATCGATCTTTCAGTATATCGAAGTAATAGCCTCCAGCCCTGAGCCTGTCTTGATTACCGGAGAGACAGGCGTAGGAAAGGAATTGATTGCCAAAGCGATTCATAATCTCAGTAAAAGGGAGGGTAATTTTGTTGCGGTCAACGTAGCAGGCCTTGATGATCACATCTTTTCCGACACACTCTTTGGCCACGAAAAAGGAGCTTTTACAGATGCCCATCATGCCCGAAGCGGTATGATCGAGCAAGCCTCTGGTGGCACTCTTTTCCTGGATGAAATTGGCGAACTGAGCATCACCTCTCAGGTAAAACTGCTTCGCCTGCTCCAGGAGTATGAATACTACCCCTTGGGTTCGGATATTTTAAAATACTCTGACGCCCGAGTCGTTATTGCAACCAACCATGAGTTAGAAACTATGCTCGAATCTGGACAATTCCGCAAAGATCTTTATCACAGAATTCGTGTTCACCAAGTCCATGTCCCTCCCCTCCGGGAACATCTGGAAGATATTCCGCTTCTTGCCGACCATTTTCTAGAACAGGCTTCAAAAAAATTGCAGAAAAAAAAGCCCACGGCTCCCAAAGAGTTGATCCCCTTATTGCAGGCTTATCATTTTCCGGGCAACGTAAGAGAGCTGCAGGGTATGGTATTCAATGCGGTCAGTACACATAAATCAAAGGTGCTCTCCCTTGATTCCTTCAAGGCGACCATGTTTAAACAGGAAGACCTGAAAGTATCGGATTTAAGCCAATTCATTGATGATCCTGGTTCGCTTGTGACGTTTTCCAGCAAATTGCCAACCCTCAAGCAGGCCGACCGGCTCCTCACAGCAGAGGCAATGCGGCGGGCCAAAAAGAATCAGGCGATTGCTGCCCGCATGCTTGGAATTTCCAGGCAAGCATTAAACAACCGCTTGAAGCTTTTCAAACAAAAACTGATCAAAACTTAACTCACTTTCTGAGAGAACCAATAAGTTTAGCTCCTCCAGAATATTATGTCTTCCTTTTTCTCCGGCTCTTTAACATTTTGACTCATTGTTTCCTCATACTTATCTGAAGTTACCGGATTTGATTTGAATCATTTCTTAGAGATATGAAGGGGTGCAATATTATTTGCTTTGTCAATTCATTATTTTTTATAGAAAACTATTGAATTAGCCATATTTAAACTACAAAAGCAAAATTTCTGTCAATTTTATTTGCATCACTTTGCTTCCTGGCCCAAAAGGGCGAAAAAACAATTTCATCTTTCTTTTACAGCTATTTTTTAGAACATTTAGCCTGAAAACAATTCTTACAATTTATTTTAGGGAAATTTAGTTATTGGTTTAGACCAAGCTGGCACTAACCTTGCATATATTCTAATGTGGTTGAAAAGGATGTCGTCCTTGTAGAAGAGGAAAAGGATTCGCTTCTCTCCGTTAGCTTGATACTGAAATTCAATGGATATAAAGTGACTATCTTTAAGAGTTTTAATGAGGCATTGGAAAAAATCCTGGCCTTCGAAAAAGAATCAAGTTTCTATGAGCTTCTAATAACCGATATTCCAGTATCCCGATTAGCCAATAAGGACCTTGCAGATAAACGCAGTAAATTGAACAATAAATTCCCGATTTATGTGATAACAGATTTTGTGGACAAGAAAATACTCAAGGAACATGAAGAAAAGGGCTTTTATTTAATAGAAAAACCCCTGCATCCACAGGATTTGTTGAAATATATAAATAAAACTTTTAAAGAATAAAAAAGGAGAATGTAATGAAAAAAGTATGGAAGTTTTGGTTGTTCGGTCTTTTCGGATTTATAATGTTTAGTTTTCTGGTTCAAACAGCACAATCGCTCCCCACATTTTCAAGGAAATTCGAGACCAGTTGTTCCACCTGCCACGTGTCTGTTCCTAAACTTACAGCTTTCGGAGAAAGCTTTAGGCTTAATGGTTATCAAATTCCTGAAGGTGATGAGAAATACATAAAGCAAAAGCCTACTTCTTTAGGGGCAGAACCATGGAAAGAAGTTTGGCCTAATGCCATCTGGCCTGGTGCTATACCCGGTTCATTTCCCCTGTCTGCCTGGATAATGTTTGATGGGAAGGCACCCTTACAAGGAGCGAATAAGGAGTTAATATTTGACTTCCCCCACGAGGTTGAAATATTTATGGCCGGAATTCTGGGGGAGAATGTTCCCTTCTTCGCTGAAGTTGAAATTGAGGGAGGAGAAGTAGGGGCTGAAGCCTGGTTGGGTTTTTATAGTCTTTTTAATTCTGACAGAGCTCTTAATTTAAGGGTTGGCACATTCGAGGTTAATCCTTTGCCCATGTTTTTTGATCATTTGAGGTTAGGCAAGGAGCATTATCTGTATAATAACTGGCGTATGCCTGGGAGCGAGAATAACTTTCGATTAAGAGGTGGAAAGCCAGGTCTTGAACTGAATGGAATCGTTGGCAGTCGTTTTTATTACAGTACGGGGATATTAAGTCCTGGGGGCGGTCTTGATGGCTATGGAACTTTTCGCTTCAAATTAGGGGGAACACCTTATAATCGCTCTGCTCCCACAGAAGAAGCTGCAGATAAAGCAATTGGCGTCCTACCAACAGGATTTTGGGTCGATAATGCCTTCGAACTCGCTGCTTTCGCCTATTTTGGGAAAACGGACGTTGCTGCAGATGTTCCTGATTCCTTTAACCGTTTGGGAGTAGGTGCCCGCTGGACGTATCAGAATTTTGATCTCGCCGCTGCCTATATTCTTGGAAAAAACAATGATCCCTTCGCTACCGGAGCTACAGGAAGCGAGGTGGATTCTAAAGGCTTCCAGATAGAAGGCTCTTATTATATTTTCCCCTGGCTGATTGCCGAGGCAAGATATGAGACCTTAAAGTTAGATGATACTGTAACCCTACTGGATCAGAAAAACACTATAGTTGGACTTATATGGATGCTCAGGGCTAACGTTAAATTAGTAACTGAAGCTACTTTTAGCAATACTTCGGATAATATCCTTAATGTCCGCCTGATTTTCGGCTTTTAGTCAGCGTTTTTGGGCTAGTTTGAAGTTTTGGTAGTGACGGACAGGATTCCTGTTCCTCTCTTGATTGCAGACCGTGATAGGAAAGGGATAGATTAGGGATCCTGTTCCGAGCAAGGGAGATTGCTTCGTCCCCTTCAGGACTCGCAAAGACATGAGAGGAATCATATCTGCTTCCAGCCAGGGCAACTTTCTACTACAGGTTCATTATATTTTATCGAAAAAAGGGTTAATAAAAAGTTCCATAAATTTCTTATCTTAAGAAAAAAATATAATATGAAAGAAAGGGAGGAAACAAGATGAAAATACAAAAAATTATGAAGGCTATAATCTTTGCATTATTCATAATGAGTGGGTCATTTTTTACACTCACTCTCTTCCCAAATGGGAGTAGCGGTGAAAATGAAAGCGAAACTGGGATTATTACCGGGACAGTAAAAGTTTCCAGGGCTCGCCACTCGGGTGACGTTGTGGCTTACTTAGAAAGAGAGGGCCTTAAAAAGGAATACCCTCCTTTGGAAAAGCATAGCACCCTTGACCAAAAGAACCTTGTGTTTATTCCCCGGGTGCTTCCGATATTAAAAGGAACAACAGTAGACTTTCGAAACAGTGATGATGTTCAACACAATATTTTTGCCCCTGGGAAAGTTGAAAAATTTAATTTGGGAACATGGGGACTTGGAGGAATAAAAGAGTATACTTTTAGTAAGCCTGGTGAAGTAGTCATACTCTGTAATGTTCATTCTGAGATGGTTGCTTATATAATTATCTTAGAGAGTCCTTATTTTGCCAAAACAGCTAAGGATGGAAATTTTAGGATGGAGAATATTCCTCCTGGGACCTACACTCTAAAAACCTGGCATGAAAAAATGAAATCAGCCCCTCAACAGGTAACTATAGCCAAAGGAGAGATAAAAGAGATTCATTTAGAATTGAAAAAGAGAAAATAGAGGAATGAAAGGAATCTTTGAAAGTCTGGAAGAGATTCTTTTATCCAGAAGAGATTTTTTGGTCAAGCTTGGGTGGGGGGGGATAATTTCTTTTTTAATAGGAAGTGCTATAGCCACAGTCAAATTTTTCTTTCCTAGAGTTCTTTTTGAATCACCAGCTCGGTTTACTGTGGGAAAACCTGAAGATTATAGTTTTGGGAAGGTGAATGCATCCTACAAGGATAGTCATAGAATATGTGTAGTCAGAAAGGAAGATGGAAGCTTTTTTTGCGTTTCTCTGATATGTACTCATCTCGGCTGCACGGCAAATTGGAAGCCTTCAGAGGGGATATTCCATTGCCCTTGCCATGGAAGTAAATTTGACAGGATGGGGATAAATTTCGCCGGTCCTGCGCCCAGACCACTGGATAGATTTAAGCTGGATCATACACCAGAAGGGGAGTTAATAGTTGACAAAAGCGTAATCTATAAAGGGATTTTCGGTATGAATTCTGATGTAATCTATCCTCAAAGTTTATTAAAGGTTTAAAAATGAGAAATATTTTTAAGTACATAACAGAAACTCAATTATGGAAATCAATATTCCGCCATGACTATGAAGATACGCCACGGAATCGGGCTCTTCAGATTTTAGGCAATGTTTTTCTCCATTTGCACCCGGCAAGAATAACAAGGCTTGGAGTGAAGCTCAAGCACACCTGGTGCATGGGAGGAATAACTTTCTTCCTCTTTATCATATTGACCGTAACAGGAGTGTTGCTGATGTTCTATTATCGACCGACTGTTGCTGATGCTTACTGGGATATGAAAGACCTGGAATTCACTGTTCGATTTGGGCTACTCCTTCGCAATATTCATCGCTGGGCAGGTCATCTTATGGTCATTACCATTATGCTCCATATGTTCAGAGTCTTCATGACGGGTTCTTACAAGCCCCCCCGAGAGTTTAACTGGGTTCTTGGAGTTGTCCTTTTGGTATTAACTCTTCTCCTTAGCTTTACTGGCTATCTTCTTCCCTGGGATCAACTTGGATTTTGGGCCATCACTGTAGGAACAAATATGGCCCGAGCAGCACCGGTCATAGGTCATGAAGGTCCTTTAGGTGAAATAATAGGAACGACTGTTTACAATGACCTTCGTTTTGCTCTGCTTGGAGGCTCTCAGGTTGGTGCCAATGCCTTATTAAGGGCCTATGTCTGGCATTGTATAGGAATACCTATTATTGCTATTGTTTTTATGGCCGTTCATTTTTGGAGGGTGAGGAAGGACGGCGGTATTTCAGGCCCATTATAAAGATAAAAACAATACTATGGAAAATCTGCTTAAAATCGTATCAAAGCCAGATAATGTGGCCATCATTATCATGATGGTTATGGTTGGATTTTTTGTCTTTTTTGCCTTTTTTCAGGCTCTTAAAAACGATAGAAAAAAAGCCTCGGCCAAAGAAGAAAAAAATAAATTAGAAAAAGAGAAAATTCACACCTGGCCTTATCTAGCAAGGAAGGAATTTTTAGTTGCTATATTGGTAGTAGTAATTTTGCTAGCCTGGTCTATTTTTGTCGATGCTCCTTTAGAAGAACACTCTAATCCGAATCTTACTCCAAATCCTGCCAAAGCTCCCTGGTATTTCTTAGGACTTCAAGAACTCCTGGTTTACTTTGATCCCTGGATAGCGGGGGCGATTATTCCCCTTCTTATTATTGCAGGATTAATGCTTATACCTTATATTGATATCAATCCTAGAGGGAATGGATATTTTACCTTTGCTGAAAGAAAATTTGAGATATTGATCTTTTGTTTCGGGTTTCTTGTTCTCTGGATTTCCCTCATCATTATCGGGGTATTCATGAGAGGACCTGGCTGGCTTTGGTTCTGGCCCTGGCAGGAATGGGATCCAAGCAGGGTAGTGGCCGAAATCAACGTGGACCTCACTCAACTTATCGGTGTAAACTCGAGATCTACCCCTGGTTTTTTGATAGGAGGAAGCGTTATTATCCTCTATTTTTCTGTAGGAATGATCATGCTCTATTTGTATTTACGGAAAAAAAAGCCAAATTTATTACATAAACTTGGGTTGACTCGATACTTAATAAGCTCTTTTCTTTTATGGTCAATGATAGGAATTGCCATAAAAATTATCATGAAGCTCACTTTGAACATTAAGTATATTTGGGTTACTCCTTGGTTTAATATTTAAACAGATGCCTTTCCAAGAAAAAAAAGAAGAAGAAAAATCTTTTGCTCTCCATTTTCTTATTCTTACTTTTTTATTAATCGTTTTTTCCATATGGGCTCTGTGGGAAGAAATAGGAGCCTTAAGGCCATGGAAAACTTACCAAAAACTATATTATGGCCTTAAGTATGAGAGGACAGCACAGGAACTCGAACAAGCCAGGCAAGAGTTTAAAAATCCCCAGGTTCAAGAGGAATATCAGAAGCTAAAAAGTCTCTTGGATAAGGAAGAAAAAGAGTTAGATAAACCTGATAAGCAGAAAGAATATAAAGAGATAGAGGAAGGAATCAAAGAAGTTGATAAGGAAATTTCCGGCATAAACAATGGCCTTCTCGTTGCCCGGAATAAACTCCTTGAGCAAGAATATCAATACAAGAAATTTAGAAAGGAGAGGAATAAGAAAAAGATAGAAGAATTAACCGAAAGAATCAGAATTCTTGAAGATCGAAAAAAAGCGTTGGTCAATAA
>LAZR01000740.1_pt1 | contig 22821 bp, 21 predicted proteins | sample 329461 | NCBI WGS metagenome assembly LAZR01 (sample SAMN03002196, study PRJNA259156) | marine sediment metagenome | biome: sea floor; feature: Hydrothermal impacted sediments; material: marine sediment; isolation source: Loki non-amplified sample from Loki's castle hydrothermal vent sediment ...
ATTTCACCTAATTCTTCAATATCATATTCATCTCTTATTTTTAATAATTGAGAAGTTTTAGTAGCACGTCTAATCTTAAGAAGATATTCTCTTGTATTTTTAAGATTAATATCAGATGTTTGTCCATGAGCAGCAATTGCATGATCTTGCATAATTTGCTGAACTTCGTTATTCTTTTGAACTGTTTCATCTAGTAAGTCAAAGTCAATCTTTAATGCTTTAACTCTTGATGCAATAGTTGCTTTATTGGATGATTTCTCGATGCTTAAAATATCCTTATTCGCTTTTCTAATAAAACCAACTCTTGATTTTTCATAGGAAAGTTGTCTTTTCAGGCTAGCAATAGCATTCTTGGTACGTTCCTTTTCGATAGATTGTTCTTCACTCAGGAATGCATTGTTGACTGCTGCTATTTCTGACACACCAGCATCAAGTGCCACAAGATATTCCTTCATAATATCTTCCATTTGTGACATTGTTTTCTCAGTAACTTTAGTTGTTTCATCACCAACTTGGGTAAGCATACTTGATAAAGTAGTCAGAACCATATCTACCATTGCTGTTGTTTGCTCACCAAGTCCTTTAAACCCCGGTATATCAATGTCTATATCTTTAATTTTAGCAAACGCTTCAGTAATCTTCTCAGGTGATAGTTCATCACCAGGCTTAATATCTAGTTTAAATGCTTCAGTGCCCATTTCAGATACATCAGCTAGCATATCAATAACTGCTTCTTTATTAGCACCAACTAGATTATTCATTATATTAGACATCGTACTAGCAAATGCTATTTGACTTTTAATCTTATCCTTCAATCTCTTTTGTTCATCTGACCATTCGGCTTTCTGCAGCATAATTCTATCTTGTGCTATTTGTTTGTTTAATCTCGATTCTAATTCATAAGATAAAATGTCTAATGAGTCTAGCGATGCTACTAATGCTTCTCTTTTAGTAATGATTTGTTTATAAGCATCAATCTGATTCTTTGTTTCCCTTTTAATATTAGCAATAGATTCTTCAGTTAGCGCTACCTTTTCAGAAGCTATTTGTTTATTGATGGATAATTCTTGCTTCCTAATTTCTAATTGTTTATTAGATAAGATATTTAATTCATCAACTTGAGTTTTATCTAGTTTATAGACTTCAAGTCTTTCATCTATACTTTCTAATGTTTTCTTAGCTAGATTAGTTTCACCAGTTGCTATTTGTTGAATATAACGTTGTTGGTCTTCCAATAATTCATTCAGCATTTGTTGAGCAGCAACAGTCTTATTTGTCTCATCTGCAGGAACACCTGTAAATTCTATTCCCGTTGCAAGCAAATTAAACAATGCTTTATATTCAGCTTTCGTTCTCTTCAATTCAATCTTCGATTTTTCAGAAGGCTTAATATCAATAAGGAATTCAGTAGGTTCAAATTGAGTACGGAACTTATTATATGTTTTAGTCAATGTTTCAAATTGCTTAAATATTGATTCCCATTCTTTCGTTGCCGGAGGAACATCTGCTAAATCAGTTATAATTGTTCTTAATAATTCATGATGTTCTTCAAGCTCTTCATTAGTAAGTCCTGTTATAGCTCTAATCTTATCAAATTCTTTGCTTAAATCAACTATTCCTTTCTTAAAATCTTCAGAACTATCTGTTGCACTTCCTAAAGTTTCAGCAAAAGTTACAAACGATGAAACTGTAGTTTCTAACTCTTTATTCATCAAGAATTGATCCAATGTTACATCTGCTGTTGTTACCTTATAATCTTCATAAGCATCTATTGTATCAAAAACATTCGAGAAGTTTTCTGCCGTAATGTTTTCCAACTCAATATTAGATTTTATGAGCGCTTCCATAATCTCAGTTTGGCTTCGCATTGCTACTTGCTCTTCCATAAAAGCAGAAGTTAGCCTTGTTGATGCCTTGATATTTGCTTCAGTTGAAGATAAATTGATTGCTTGTTGTGCTGGAATTGCTGACATTACTAATGAGACCATTCTAATAGCCTTAGCTTGTTCTTTATACTTTTTAATAGCTTCATCAACTGATGCTATTTCTTCGGGAGTAGCTTTTTCTATCGTTTTATTTCTAGCAGCAGTTAATAAATCAAGTTCTTCTCTGACTACGGATAATGATGCACTTGCCTCTTTATATGCTTTGATAGATACTTGAAATGCCTCAGCCATTCTTGTTACAGAAAGGGATTGAAAAGTCTGTCTTAGTTTCGCTGATTCTTCAGCTACCGCTCTTAAACCACCTGCTACATCAACTTTTAATGCTTGAGCAAGACTGGGAAATGCTGTACTAAGTGTTTTAACAATCTCTGCTAACCTAGTTTCAGCATCATATTGAGCAGCTATAGAAGATGTTTGGTCTTCGGTAATCTCTATTCGTCTTTGTGCTTCTTTAACTAATCTTGGAACTGAACCAGCAAATTCATCGCTATATCTCTTAAAACTCTCATATGCCTCTAATGTGCTAGCCGCAAGAATGGCTGATTGCTTTGAAGCATCGGCTAATGAGAAAGAAAAGTCTTTCATTAACCTAGTAAGTGAACTCAAGACATCAGGGACAGCTAGTGCTTCGCTTAACCAATCTCCCATTGATATTCTCAAGTCTTTCCACGCACTTTCAAATCTAAGGAATGGTCTTTGAGCTTGATCTAAATTACCACCTAATCTTAGAATCTTCTCATTCACTGATGCTATGATTGCTTCTGTAAATGCCATCTGCTTCTCAGTTGCAGATAAAGCTGCTACTGTTGTCTTATGGGTTCTAGCATATTCTTTGTAAGCATCATTGGCTCTTATTACAATACCTAATTCATCTAGTAATCTCCTTTCTTGCTTAATTGCTGCGCTAGTCAATCTATCAAAGGCTTCTGGTATATCTCTTCCAACTAAAGGACCTAGTGCTCTAGCACCTCTCATAAAATCATCTATTCTTTCAACTGGCAAACCTGCTATTGCTGCTCTAGTAGCACTAGCCATCAATTCAAATTCATCTATAACCCCACCCGCAGCAGAGCGTACTTGTGCTAATGCTAGTTCTGCGCTAGTGGTTTGAGATGCTAGTACTCTAAATGCTGTTGAAGTATCTTGAAGTTTAGCTGACTCTTTAGTAAGCGTATATATTTCCCTTGTAGCTCCTGCTATAGCTTGTGATACTTCTCTGAATACATTCTTTACAATGCCAAAGACACCAAATCTAATAAGTAGCTTTGACATTTGAGCATCAAGACCAGAGAACAACTTCCTCATACCACCTGCATTCTTGTTAATGTCACCAAGAGATTTAGTAAACTTCTTAGCACCTGTTGAAGCCTTATCTAACTTGTCTGCTGTTTTCTCAACTGATTTAGCATATTGATCTACAACTCGTTTCTTTCTAGCAGTTCCATGAATTCCCCTTAATGATTCTTCTGCTTTCTCTATTGATTTTAAACCAGAAGGAGATACACCTAATTTCCTTAAATCTTCAACTAAATCCTCAATAGATCTAGCATCCTTCTTAGCTTCATCACCTAAACCTTTTAATGACGATTGAATTACATCAATATCATCTGTTTTTATCGTAGTTAAACCATGCAATGCTTTCCTAAAATGGTCTATCTTTTTAAACTCTTCTGAAGTTTCAATCACATCACCTAAAGATTCATTAAACTCTTCTAAGCCCTTTGTATTCTCAAACTCGGTTCTAGCCTTTTTTAATTCTTCCCTTAATTCTTCAACAGAAGAGATAGACTTATTCGATATTATCTGCTTAATCTTAGAAGAAGCTTCAACCAAAACATTCTGTTTCCCTAATGAAGCACTAAGCATATCAAGATTGCTTCTAAGGTCTTTGAATTGATTTGCAGATAATTGAGTAGAGGAAGATAAGTCTCTAATAGACAGTTCAGCATCTTCTATATCTCCTGTTGATAGAAGGCTATTGACTTTCTCTAATTCTTCAGATACAAATGCTAGACCTAATCTCTTTTGTGCTTCTTCTCTAATGCCTTGAAATCTTCCTGCTAGCTGAGGCAAGCCAGCACTAATTAAATCCTTGATTATATCATCAAAGTCTCCAATGAGGTTATTTATATTACCAATAGATGGAGCCATTCCTTCGTAACGATTGCCAACTTTCTTTGAAACTTACTAAAGAATTGGAGGTTAAACTTAGGTTATCAGTTAATTTGGTTATATCTTTTCCAAATCTATCAACCTTAGATTTAGTAATTGATTCAGAAAGTTTATTAATGTTCTGAGCAGCTTTAGTCTCTTCGCCCATACTCTCAAGATTATTAGCAGTTCTCTTGATTTCAGAGTTTAATTTATCTGCATCTCCGGCTGTTTTAATATTAGCACTAGCAAATTTGTTTAAGATTGAAGTAAACTTAGATGTATCTTCTCCTGTTCCCGCTAGAGATTCTCCTATATCACTTAATTTCTCAATATACTCTTCAGTACCAACACCTTCAGTTAATGTTCTTCCGAACCCTAGTAAGTCTTGCCTAGCTTTCTGAACACTTTCAGTTTTACCTAATTCATTTAATAATGATGCTACATCATCAGTTACACCTTCAATTCTTGTCCAGCCAGCAAAAGCATCTAGCACTCCTTTAACATTACCTTCTAAATCTGTCATGCTAGCTGAAGGTTGTTTAGCAGCTAAAACTAATGCTTCTCCAAATTGTCTAATGTCAGCTTCTCTTAGAAGCTCTTCTTGAACACCTTTTAAAGATTGCTTCAATGGTTGCAAACCATCGGCAAATAGATGTTCTGAGCGTATTAGCTGATTTAAAGCATTATTAATTCCTTCAAATGAAGTAACGCCACTAGTCTTTAACGATTCCATTAAAGCTAATAACTGGCGTCCGGTACTTCCGATATCAGCTAATTTGTGCCCAGTAGCTACAACTTGAGTGAAACCTTGAGCAACACCCGATAAAGCAGGCGGAAGATTATCTATTTGATCTCTAAGACCTGATAAGACTGGTCTTATATTATTGACTTCTTCAGCTTCCTTGATAACTCCCTTTATTGCTTCTTGAGTTTGAGCAAAACCTTCGACATTAAGTTCCTTTTGGAAAGTAGTTCTTACAAATTGATACTTATCAGTTAATTTATCCAATTCGGATATTACTGGATCTGTATCAACAATAGCAAGTGAATCAGTGAATTTGCCAACAGAGGCTGATGCTTGCTTTGTAGTATCAGTAAAATCAAGTTTTCTTTTAATATTCTCAATTGATGCTGTAAATCTGTTAATATCTTCAGGTGTCTCTAACTTTAATGTGGAAAGTTGACGGAGTTCATCTCTTACTTTAGAAATAGCAGGAGATTGTTCTCCTAATGTGCTAGTTAATGATTCTATATCACTTAATGCTTTTTCAGGTTTAAGCCCTGCTGAAACAGTCCTAGACAAATCAAATATATTCTTTCTTACTGTATCTATCGGTACTTTACTTTCTTCAGCGGTGTCAATGAATTGTTCTAATGAGCTAATATATTTTTGAGTTCCAGGAACTTGTGCAAATTGATTTGATAAAGTGCTAACTGCACTACGTAAGTCCTCTATTGATGTTACATCAACAGATATATCTCTAATAGATTCAGCAAATGTTTCAATAACTGTTTTTTCTCTCACAACTTCAATGATTCGATTCAAATCTTTAGCAACAGCTTGACCAGCTTGAGTTTGAGATAATCTTTCTAATTCAGCTTGAATTGAACTAAATGTTATTTCATCGCTAGTCTGTCTCAATTTATTTAATGATGTGTTTACTACAGCAAAAGCACCTGAAGTAGCTTCAATATTGCCAGCTTCTGTAGCTATAGATTTAAAAGCATTAGCTACAGGAGGGAAATCTTGAGGTAAGGATTGAAGGAAAGTTGAGAGACTTGATATGGAAGTTTTAGATTCATCTGCTAATTGACCAATCGCTGTTTGTACATCTCTAACCTGCTTGATATTCTCAGGATCAACTTTAAATCTAAATGTTACATCTTTAGCTGCAACTTCCTTCATTGCTGAACCTAATTCACCAATCCTTTTAGCTGCTTGGTCGGTAGTCATTGTAGTCTCGCGTAAAGACATTCTAGTTCTATTTAATTGATCAAGAAACTCAGATGGTAGAATGTCCACAAATGCTGCCCCAAATTTAGCTATCGATGTAGCGGCTTCTTTCGTTGTAACAGAACCAGATTTCACACCTGCGGATAAAGTAGAAATAGTAGCAAGAAAATCATCAATTATTCTCTTATATAAATCAACCTGTACTCTAGCACCTTCAACATCAAAAACTAGCCTTGTAGCACCTGTTCTAGCAGCTTCCTGAGCGGTTCTAGCTATATCCATATATGCTTCTTCTATCTGCTCACCAGAACCACTTATGGCAGCTTCAACAGAACGAACTATTCCTTTGTAATTCTCTAATTGCCTGGTCTGAGATTCTAGGGAACCCGATAAAGTAGCATCTAATTTAACAGAGCTATTTGATAATGATTCAAAAACTTCTTCAGTGCTAACATGAAACCTATCCATACTTCTCATCATTTCTTCAGAACCAGTTATAAATTCTGAATGATCTAGGCTTACAGTAAATCTGGTTTCACGTTCACTATATAAAAATTGAGATGTTATTAAGAAAGCATTGCTTAATATTAGAGTTATCATAAGTTATGGAATAACTTTGCTAGTTCCCGTAAGGGGCGAAGCGGAAGTTGATAATTGCTCTTTATTCTTCCCAAGTGTCAGGTGGTCCTTGTGCTAAAACGCCTGCTAGAGATTGCTCTATTGGAACTTCGCCACTACTTCCTGTTTGAACCTCATCAGAATGATCTTTGAGTTGATCAAATACCATCAGTAGGGGCGCTAGAGGTTGATTCATAATAACTTCAGGTGTCCAATGAGTAGCTTCCCAGATAGATGCTACTAATTTAGGAAGAGCATATAAATCTTCTTCTTCTTTATTCCCTTGATTATCAAGGAATCCAAACTCTGCGTCTGCTTCTAGAATTTCCTGCTCATCAGGATTTTTTTTATTAAGGAGCCAGGATTACATTTCTCATTATAAGCATCCATTATCTGATTAGCAGTTCCACCTTCAGTTATATCTAAATGTTCCATTAACCAATCAATAGATACTTCAGGTTTATCAAGTATAGGATTAACTATATTGAAAATAACTTTAAATGTCTTCTCCCGAATTTTTGCATTCTTCTCTTCAACTTTAATCATAAATTCATTACGTTGTTCTCTAAGTTTCTCTTCTGATAAATCCTCTTCAAATTCAGGGAATTCAATTTCTTCTTCGCCAAGTAATTGTAATTCACCAATGATTTTATCTATTATCACCATTCTATTTGCTGATTTAGAATGGATTTGCAATGTTTTATCATGAACTTCAAATTCAATAGGAATGTTAGCCATAACTTCATTTATAGCTTGTTTTCTATTAGCTAAGTCTTTCATAGCATCTATACTAGCATCAGCTTCATCTGCAATCGCATTGTCAAGCCCAGCGCTCTCGTTTATACTATCAATTTGTTCAGCCATTGTCTTACCAAGAAACTCCTTTATAGAAATTGTGAACTACTGCTTCGCCCCTATCGGGAACTAGCAAATTTATTACACAAATTGTGTTACTATTGTCTTCACATCATGAATAGCACGTCCTACAGTCCACCAGGTAGCACCAATATTCTTTGCGCGTCTAATATCCCTATAACTAGTCAGCCCACCTTCTATGTTGACAGGAAAGCCTTCTTTAACTAGGATCTTCGCTAAATCAAACCCTTTATTAAGAAAGGTTGTAGCAATAATACTAGCACCATAATTAAATGCTATTTCTGCTTCTATTTCTTCTTTAATATCAGCCATTATTGGTAACGCAGAACTTTCGTATAAGTCATAAATGTTTTCTTCTTCATCATGCCCAGAAATTCTGCTATCAATAGCTATCATATCAGCACCAGAGTAATCACATAAGCGCTTTATATCATCAATGGAAGCACTAATATAAGGCAGACCTGCTAGTTCTCTTTCTTTATCTTTAATGAGACCAATAATATATTTATGCTTAATATCTTTTAATCTCTTTGCATGATTGATATTATCTATACCTTCTATCCTTAAAGTCTTAACTTCATCAATTTCCCATATTGTATCTATGAGAACTTTTGTACATTGTGTCATTGAATGCATATAGCATGAAACTATAAGTCCTTTTTCAGGTAGCATTTATCTTTCTGCCCACCCTCCTGTGACTTGTTGGACTTGGACAATATCCAATTGAGCATTCCATTTCCATAAGTCATTATCTTTCCATTTAGATATGAAGTATTCTAAGTTCTTTTCAAATAAATCAGGGTCAGACTTTGATAAGAATAAATCTGTTTTATGATTGCTAGTGCTAGGGTGATATACAACCTTTTGAGTAGTTGTTATAATCTTATGTCCTTTTTCTCTAACTCTAGCAAACAAATCATCATGATAGAAGAAATATGGTGAGAATTCTTCATCAAATCCACCTGCTTCATGATAATCTTCCGTAAACATACTGTAACAGTACGCATCAGTTGATAATACTGATTCCCATTTTGAACGAGGCACTTTTAATAATGGTCGAAATCCAAAATTGCGTTGCATACTAAAAGGACATGTATCATTGTTTAAAGCTCTAGGTCCACCTTGAACAAGGTATTGTGCTGATAATTGTAAAGTCCAAGGTGCTACAACAGAAGTCTTTTCATCTCTTTCATGCCTAGATTTCCAAAGATAACAAGCAAGCGCATCTAACGGATGCTCACTTATCTTTATGTTCTGCATGCTCAATCTAGTATCTGCATGAATTGATATGAATATTTCTGTATCAACTTGCTCTATACCAGCCTTTTCAGCCAATAAGGGACCAACTTGTTTATCCAGTTTCATATAGTTTACAGAGATTACTTCGGAGTCAAAGAACTTCGGTAGGTATTTTGTATCATCAGTGCTACAATCATCAACTATGATAATTGATGCAGGTGGGTATAAATCTCTTTCTCGAAATATATCTTCAAGAAGATTCTTTAACATCTTTTCACTATTAAACGTTGGTATTACCAACGTGTACAAAATTTCTCGCGCCATGAGAATTAATAACTTCCTTTCGTATATTACTATTAAACCACAGAACACACTGAATACACTGAAAATACAAAGAATTACGAAGAATTAAGAATTATTTTTTATTGTTTTGTTTTTGTCAGTTCAGTGTATTCAGTGTGTTCTGTGGTTTAATTAGTTTAGTTTAATCATTGTTTTACTCATACATAAATCATTTTCTAATAATCTAATATCAAAGATTTCACCTTGAATTCTATCATCGATCTCAGTTAAAACAATCTGGTCTATCCTTCTAAATGAATGATAATCAATAATAGATATTGAAGGTATACTACTTCTATTTGACTCGCCAACTAGCATATTGCCTTCTGGAGATAACGCTAAACCTCTTGTATAAGCACTAAGCATAAGCTCTTCTTTGTCATTTTTATCACTAACTTTCACCACTGAATTATATCTGCTATTGCAAATAAGCATAATCTCTTCATTATTGGATACATAAATGTTATGAGGTTGAAACAAATTGCCTGTATATATTTTCTGGTCATCACTTCGTACAATCCATCCACCTCGAAGATGATTATGATAAACAAAATAGCAATGACCATTGTTGTAAAACAGAGAACAGATATGATTAGCATCTTCTACTAATCCATCTAAACCTATATGAAGCATTGCTACATCATCTAGCATATGAAATATAACAGAGTTTTGATTGGTATTGCAAATTCCTAATCCTTCTACCCCAGATGTTGTTTTAATCCAATCAATTTGATGTATATCTATTCCATTGAATATTATTTCTTGATTTCTTAAATCAAAATTAGTCTTTATTACTTTATCATAAGTGGCAAAATAGAAATTATCATCATTGTCCCAAGTAATACCTCTAATCCCTTTTAAACCATCTTCTCTTTCGAAATGCTTTGAGTCTATAAAATCATTAAAAGTAAATGTTCTTTCTATTTCTTTCTTCTCAATATCAACTAACACTAAGCAAACATGCGGTTCTTCTGTTTTATGTAAGCTAACTAATGCCTTCACCTAGATTTCTCCATTCTATGTTCTATTTTTTCTGTAGGCAACTGGAAACTGTCTTTCCCGCTAGGGGCGAAGCTGTCTTTCATATAATTTGTTTCATCCACATTCAATATTCTTTTTTGTTTCTCATTAACCAATAATGTCAATGTAGCATTTAATCTGCTACAAAACTTATCAATTGAAAAGTCATGATTAATCCATTCTGAAGATGCTTTCCCTAGTGCTAGTGCTTCTTCTCTATGCTCATAAGTCCATAGCATCAATTTTAATAAATGCTCTTCATCTGGTTCACCAATCGTACCATATAGCTTATTGTATGGAGATTGAATCTCCTTGCATCTTAACGGAAGATTACATTTAGTGCTACATAATTGAGTTAATGCTGAGAAATCACTTAGAATTGTGCAACAACCAGATAGCATTGATTCAGATGGTATCCATCCAAATCCTTCACCACCAGATGGATTAACGGAAACATGAGCATCATATATTAAGTCTCTAAGCTCTTCCACAGTCATATCTTTCTGAACCAAATGAACATTATTATCACTATCGACAAAATGCCAATCCATATTATTATGGTCTACTGGAGTAGTTTTAGCTATCAGCTTTGCATCATTTGGCATTTTCCCGTTCCTAAAGAGATTAACAATCATCAATTGATTCTTTCTATCAGTTAGCTGGACTCCCATTGATAAATAAGTCCATTGATTACTTATATCTTTCTCTTTGTATTCAAAATAAGGGTCTACCCATAAAGGAATCTTATCTATTCTAGTACTAACACCACTATCTTTAAAGCACTTACATCCCCACTCACTAGGGTTTATTATTAAATCCCAATTATTCAATGAATTAACCCATGATTGAGGTAATTTAGATGATTCATACATAGTAAATATAGCATTGGGTGTCATTGATGGATGAAGTTTAAGAGGAGGCTGACCCAGAAATAATTCAACATCAGCTTCCTCTATATTTTCAACCATTTCATAACCATACTCTTGTAAATACTGAAATGTGTTTTCAATGAACTTACCCCAACCCGTGGATTGGTTAGGTTTATCACCAAATCTATACTTCTTTATATTGAATAAAGCATCATAAACTGAATAATATATATTCATATGAAATTTTATAAGATAAAATTCTGAACAATATATATTTGCTTATCTATCTTTTAACCATAAGCAGGTGCAATGCCATACTCAGCGCTAAATACTACTTCTCCTACTTGGTCAAGGTCATTAGCCAAACAATATACAATCATTGGCTGGCGAGTTTGAGTACCTCTTCCAAACTCTACAGCACCATTGCTAAATGCCCTGACTTTCCAGAATTGCCAATTTTGGCTACCAAGACCTACCGTAGTATCCACTCTTGGCGCATCAGTTTCTATTTCCATACATCTGAGGTCACTAAAATATTCTCGTCCTCTCAACGATAGTATAGATTCTCCGTCCACTTCACTATCGTTAATGGACAAATATAGCGCTAAGTTATATACATCGTACTGATCAAGGCTAAACTCAACCTGATAACCCAATCCAGCCATCTTAGCCTCATATGGATTATACAATTGGTCACTTCGATGTTCTTGAATTTCAGGGTTCTGGTTAATGGAAACCGGTCCCTCTATCAACCCAACACTAACAACAGAAGATCCCATCGCCGTTGGGTGATAATTATTAGCATTAGTTTGAGTCTCTCCAAACTTCACAGCACTAGGGGTTTGAAGTGTCCTATAACCCTTTGCGGAAACTGTGCTTATCTGTAACATTTTGCGTTCCTCCTTATCTAAATTATCCTAATCTATCTGAAGTACCACTTAATTTCAGCGGTATATAGCTATAACTAACATTTACCATCAATATACATTCTTGTATTGCTTCTTGGCTGAATTCTTCAGTCACTACCATATCAATATCTGAAATCCATGTTTCTTTTACAATGTATGAATCACCGGTTAAACCACCACGACTTCCATCTTTAGACAAGACTGCTTCAATATCTTCCATGAAATCCAGAAAGACATTCTGTGCCACATTATCCATACTAGTTCTTATTGCAAAAAGAGCAATAGCATTGAACATCAGATCATTTGCGAATTGATTATCTTTAAGTTTAGTTTCTCTTGCAAAAGAGACTAAACATGAAGATATTCTTTCTTGAGCATTCAACTTTTCAGTCGGCAATGCTATCTTCTTCACAGATTTAATGTCTAATGTATATCCAGTAGCAATACTAATGCTTTCTAAAGTTGTTATGATATTATCTAAAATATCACTTTTGATTCCCAAATTAGCCTCCAACACCAATTACTTTATATGCTATGCCCAGCAAACCACCTAAGATTAGTATCGTTAAAGTGATTAATAATGTGACTTTTGCTTTCAAGCTAGATATATCCTTTGAATTATTTGAAATGGCTGTAGTCTGATCTTTATTGCCATCTCTTAAGAATGATAAATCAGCATGAATTTCTTCTAGTTTCGCCCTTACATACCCTTTCCAAACTTTATCATTCGATTCATCAGCAGTATTCATGTGAATTCCCCGTAAGTACAATGCTTGTTTTAAGATGTCCACATAGCATCCCAAGCCCTTTGCAATGCTCTAGGATATTTATCTTTAATAAATGATTTAACTGCTATAGAAGTATCCCTAAAGAAATGTTTAGGCTTAATTCTAACAGATGTTTTTCCCCAATAAAGCACATTGAACTCCTGCCTGTTTGATTTAGAAAGCCTTGCAGCTCGTGGTTTTCTTGGTGCAACAGCACTTCTGGATTTCCTTGGTTTCCTACTACCAGAAACTTTAACTAAAGCAGGATTACCATTACCACTTAATTGTACCCACTTAGCATTAGTTATAGTACGCGCTTTCCCAGACAAAGCTGGATTAAGATGCTTAGGAATTGTAAGTAATTTGCCACTTTTGGGACGAATAGTTCCGCCAAATTCATTTATATAAGCTATAGCTAAAGCAGTGCTATCACCTTCTAAAGTTATTTCAGCTCCGCTATCTTTATCAGTTACAACATTTTCACGCCTGATATTCAAAAGTGCTAAAACCCGCTTACTTTTCATATGCGTACCAGTAGAAGGATTGACTCTTTTATAGAATTCTTCTGAGAACTTAATTTTAGTGTCAAATAGAGCATCTCCAACATATCTTTTAAATATGCCAACCCGCTTATTAAATTCTCCTTCTTCAGTCCATCTTGGTTTAACCGCGAGACGCCAATGCAACATTAGTACATCCTCCAAGCCCGGTAGGGATAAACCATTCGTTTAATATGTTCAGGTAAATTAGTGTAATCAAAAGAGAAGCTCTGCTCACCTCTTGATTCAGTAAATTTACCTGCTCTATTTTCTTTAACACTAGCATAAAGCCATCGAACCCATTCTTCACAACCTGATATTAAATCATCAGGAATACCTAGCACAGGTTCATCTGAAGTGTGACTTGTGCTAGAAGAATCATCAGCGGCATCATCAAAACCTATCAGTTTACCAAACTCAGATGTTGTGCTAGCACCAGTATTCCATAATATGCTAAATGCTCCTGTTCCAGCGATAGTAAATTTATGAGATACTTCTGAATAGGTTACAGTGTAGGTTAGAGTTCCTGCGCTATCTAGCTGAGTTTTCATCTCAGTTGCTAATGAAGAAGCATTATATATAGCTGTACTTAAAGTAGCAGTTAAATCAGAAGCACCTTCATTAAACTCAATTGTGTTTAGAGATGGCTCAATGATAAATTCAGACCAACCAGCTACATAAGTAATTTTAACATTTGATTGATTGTTCCCAAAAGTGCCATCGAAAATCCTGATGATTCCAGAATTTCCATCAGAATTTATGATTTCATAATCAGCAGCAGCAATCAACGAATTGCTTCCATAAGACCTATTAGCATCATCATAGAGAGATGTTACTGATATTACTGGCCAATGCTTGAGCAGTAACTTCTCTATGCCTTTACCATCATAATACTCAGTTAAAGTCTTATATTTGAAATAAGACCTTTTACATAATCTTCTAATTGCTCTTGAAGAAGAGTTAATTAGATTTATGTAAGTGTTTGAGTCTCCTGTTGGAAAAGTGCTAGATATTTCCAACATTTCTTGTAGTCTTATAACATTAGTGAGGCATTCTGGATTTATTGTGGCCATGAAGTTCACACATCTTCCTTAATAATAGTACACCCTTATTCCAGATTGAATACCCCTTAATTCCAAATTGGTCTGTTCAGCATGTGCTTCATCTATTTGGAATTCATAAGTATCTGCTCCGTCAACATAGCCACTTGAACTTAGGTCTATATTGCCAATCCATAAATCTCCACCTTCGACAGTGGCAGTTGCAATGTCTAATAATCCATCAGGCAGAGTTAAAGCATTATGCCAACTACCCCCACCGTCATCTCTCACTTGCAAATGTTGTACATGAGACAAAGCATTATCTTTCGTAGCATGAGTATTCTTAATCTTTCTGAACTTAACCATTGCTATAGCGCCTTGGATCACAACTCCTGCTGGAAGCCTATTTCCACCTGAACTTGGAATAGTTACTTCTGGAAATGCTTTGGCAGTCGAAGTTCCTGTAATAGTAAGCACAGGAGTTATTGCTGACCACCAATCTTTAGCAACTGGTTTTCTTTGGATAGCAGTAGATAATCCTTCTACCTTATCATCAAGTGCTGAAACTTCATTATCAATTGTTACTATTGCTGTAGATAAATCTTTTTGAACATCATATAATGATTTGCTATTGGGCAATTCAGTTCCCGTTCCTCCTGAATTACCACTAATAAATGCTGCTAGTGGAACTGCATTGCTATGTCTGTTGGACATATTACCAAATAGTTTTGTTTCTACATCACCAATACTACCAGATAGCTCCACTGCCAATCCAACAGTAGTTGCATGAATTATTTTTATTATCATCAACTTCAAAACTGCTTGCCCTAGTGTATTCAAATCATTACAACTGTATGCGGGACCATAGAAACAGATGGTCTTCGATACCTCAAGTCCGTCTGCATCTATTCCTATACTGCCATCTGGTTGTGCTTTTGTAATACAACCTACTAGGACATCAGTATTAGCATTGACACTTTCGTATCCATACCAAATTTCGGTAATATCAGCATCAGACATATCAAGAGTGCTGAACGTTGTGCCGGCTGCTGCTATAGTATTAGCTCCAACAGCCAAGCCTGTTACATCATGCAATCCTGCACCCAATATGCTACCTTCAATATTTCCTATAGCATTTAATACAGTTTTACTTGCTGCATTTCCACCATCAGTTCCAATCTGCATGTATGCAGCAGATGTAGCATCGCAACAAAGTATTGATAATGAAGGAACAGTCTTCAGATGTGCCAAATTAGCAGTTGTCCAAGCAGTACCATTGTTAGTGCCAAGAACACAGATGGTAGCACTACCAAAATCAGGATAAGTCAAGGCATCAGCTTGTGTTATTGTTATTACTTCACCTTGAGTTTCAAGAATAGTTCTAATAGCTGTGTTATGTGCATTTATACTACCTACTGCTTCAGGTATCACAAACAAGATTACAATCTCAATATGTGCGGAGTTCAATCTTCCCATCAATGACCCATCAGTATGGTCATGTGTTAGTATTGATGTGCCATTTACACCAAAAGCATCAACCAATGATTTATTACTAGCTATTTCAGTTCCGGTTCCTTTTTTGATTACTTCAGTTATAGTAGAAATTTCATTATCTACTGTAGCTATAGCTGAAGACAATGAATTCATATCTTCAGACAAAGAAGATATTTCATTATCGATGGTTTGAATGACTCCAGCAGTAGCAATGGCTAAAGAAGCACCTTTGGTAATATCAGAAATTGGTGTACTAACTGCTGCAACAGCACTGGAAAGTGAGTTAATATCCTGTGCTATTGTTGAAACCTCATTATCTATTGTCTGCACTTCTGTTCTTATGCTTTCAAAAAACTTAGGCATTTAACTTCACCCTCCTTTTATATTCCAAAATAGTGCATCTTCTGAGCTGTCGCATTAGCTATTGCATAGGGAGTAAAAGCATTGTTAGCTTCAATTAGGAATGATTGATTCGCTTGCAAAGGTTGACCACAAGTTGAAGCAGTTGTTTCACCAGTAACCCCAGTGAATCCCACATAAACAGTAGTTGTATTATCCTTGTGTGCTCTACAAAGCAAGCCTCTTTTAAGCGCGGTACTGCTAGCGCCATGCGCTATCCTAATAGCAGCGGTGCTAACAGCAGACCTAACTCCATGCACTCCTGAAGTCCATGTATCTGCTATTCTAACTCTGCTTACATTCTCATTTACTATCGCGCTAGCAATAGTTGAAGTGTATACCCTAATAAGAGAAGTATGATTTTGTATAACAGAAATATCTTGTTGAACAGTAGACATATTCTGCTGGATTTGTGACGCGTCAACTTGAATAATGCTTATATCAGGTTGTGCTACGCTAAGATACGCTCTAGCTAAACTAACATCAGGCTGAATAGTAGATATGTCATTCTGCATTAAGCTGATGTTAGGGCTCACATTATTAGGCAGTCTTTGCACATCTACTTCTAACCCATAGGTCGTAGTTCCTTGTATTACAGCACTAGCGGTGCCCAGAATTCTAACAGCACCTAAAGAAATAGCAGCTCCACCTTTCAACGTAACCTGCAGCGTACTTAATGAAGTATTAAAGCACCGTTTAAGGATATCTTGAGTAGTATCAGCTTCAAAAGCCATGCAATCACCTCCTATTGGTGACTCTAACCTTATCTCTCACGAACCGCTCTTCCTCATAAAATACTTTCTTTTCTTCTCCAAGTGCTAGTTCTAAATCAGATATATGTCTAACAAGCGTCTCTAGTCCTTTTAGTTCCAATGATAATCCATGGTCTGGACCTGGTAATCCTCGATCTAGAGTAATATGTTTTTCAATAGCTTCTGCTCCCATAGCAACAGCACAAACACTTAATGCTACTCCTGTGTCATGAGAAGATAAACCAACCTTTAATCCATATCTATTCTTCAACCAATCAATTGATTTGAGATTGACTTTATTAGCAGGGGTTGGATACATTGAAACACAATGCATTAACATGATATCATCTTGAGGGCTTGCCATCAATATTCTATTAACAACATAATCTAGTTCTTCTACTGAACACATACCAGTTGATACAAATTTCAGTCCTGGTTGTCTAGTAATATCAACCGCTAATTCTGGCAATTCAGCAGTTACAGGAGACGCTATCTTCCAATATTTGAAATCGAAATTATCAGCCATTAACTCAAACGAATCGCTATCAAAAACTGAAACATACCACTCAACATTCTTTTGTTTAGCGATGCTATCAAAGTCTTTATATTGCTGGAGTGTGAACTCTAGCGATGCTTTATGTACCTTATATGGTACTTCTCTATTAAGTAACCATGATTGATAAGGTTTATCAGAATAAACTTCCGGATTGCGTTTCTGTAGCTTAAACAATACAGTCTCGCCGGTAAATTCGTTCACCTTCACAATCATATTAAGTAAATCTATCAGTTGTGAAAATTGCCCATTGTGATTTATACAGCAATCTGCTGTTATTATTGTTTGCATAATACGCAATCCGTCTTAATAATAAATTGTGTACCAATACCATCTGTATCTGTATAATATTTATAACTTAAAATAACACCTTTATCTTCACATAAAAAACAGTTATCTCCACCATTCTTTAAACTGTTTGATTTCTTGGATTGTTTCATTCCAATCTCCATTAAATTTTATCGCCCTATCATCTATAAACATATGACAATCTGGTTTTTGAATAATCTTATCAAAAGGGATACTAAATTTACTAAGCCATCTCTTCAAGTTCCTTGTTATTGGTCTAGAAGTCCAAATGATAATACTATATCCATGAACATGCTTGAGTTGTTCTAGCGCTACTCTAGCATGAGTAAGTGGCAACCCATGTTCATCTCTAGACGCCATACCTGGTTTATAATGTGCTAACACACCATCAAAATCTATAGCAATTGATTTGCCATTATTTTCTGTGCTTCTAATTGCATTCAAGAAATAATTCTTCGAGAAGTAAAAATAAAGTCTAGCATATTTACAAAGTTGTTTAAATTTCACTTGCTTAAAAGTGGGTCTAAAGTAGCACCCTTAAACTCTCCATTTAATTTCTTGAATGATTCTCTGTTTATCAGATCTGGTCTTCCGCCAATAGCACATTTTCTAGCATAAATCAACTCTTCATCTGTAAATTCTTCTGTACAATTAACTCTAAATTCAGTTGCATCTGCTAGATCAAAGATATAGTTATCAATAGTTCCATACTTATCAATTATTTTATGCTTAACTTTTTCAAATAAATCAGTGCTTGGATATGGTGCGGAGAAAAAAAGATTATTTAAAATATCTTGGTCTTTCATAAACTGAGCCGTTTCCCTCAGTGTAGACCAAGTCTCACCATAATATCCAACCATAGCTGTGCAGTTACAAACAATATTGGATTGCTTAACCCATGCAATCACATCTTTTGCTTTATCTATGTAACCTTCAGGATCTTTTGCTTTATTCATCATCTTAAGAATGTAAGGAGATGCCGATTCTAAACCAATTCCTAGGAATTCACAACCAGCTAATCTCATGGCTTGAAGCATTTCTAAGTCTAATCTATCAACTCTAGCACTTCCACCCCAATGTACCTTCTTTCTCAAGCCTGTACTCATCATCTGTTCGCAAAATTCCATTATCCATGCTCTTTTAAACGAAGTGTTGTCATCGATGAAACCAATAAAATCTAGGTTATATCTATCATACAATTCCTGAATTTCATTTATTACATTATCAACAGACCTTATTCTGTAGGAACATTTATCCGTCTTGAATTGCCCCAAGCAAAAATTGCATTTATAGGGACATCCTCTTGATATGACCATGTTCAATGAACGCTTCATATCAAAATTGATTGAAGAAGAATTGCCAGTATCTCTACCCCAAATTGGATTGGCTAGGTAAGTATCGACAGGAACTTTATCATAATCAGGATATGGTAAATCATCTAAATTATCAATCAATGTTCTATTTCTATGCTTTTTCCAAATCTGTTCATCTTTATAGATTAAGTTACTGATAACATCAGGATTATCTCCATTTGCTAATTGAAGCATTGGAGTTTCGCCTTCATCTACAATAATATAATCTAGATATTCACCATAATTTCTAATAGCAAAATCATAAGTAGCAGTTGCTAGTCCACCACCAAGCACAACCTTGAAGTCATGCTTCCATAACATTTTTCGTTGTGCTACATGAGCTAGTATTTCTTTCTGCTTACTAGCAGTGGAAATCAATCCTGATAGCCCAACATAATCATAACCTTTGACCAAGTGAGCATCAATCCATGATACAGTATCAGGAGATTGTACTCTTAAAGCATTCAAATCACAAATATCAACTTTATGTCCATGTGCTTCTAGATAAGAAGCCATATATAATAAGCCTAACGGTGGATTATTAGGCTGTGCCCATTCTCTAATTGGTGGATTTATGAATAATATTTTAGACATAGTTTACAAGTAACCTAATCCCTTTAACCTTTCAATGACTTGTTCTGACTGTGGTTCAACAATGTTATCAGTATCTTCAAGCCAATCAATCTCAATATCAGCTTCTTCAATTCTATCCAAAACTCTGTTTCTTACTTTCTCATTGCTTATCTGAACATGCTCATTCTTATTAATATCATATATTTCTTCTTCGCTCTGAGATATTATTGCTTTATAGCCATCTTGGAAAATAAATGCTTTCCTTTCCTTACCATACAATAATGCTTCCGAGAATATAAAATCAGATTCAATATACTTATCTCCAATGTCAATCTCAAGAAAGCGCTCTAGTATCATGTTGAAAAAAGATTTCTGCTGAATCAAACTATCTGTTTCAAGCTCGCTTAGTTCAGGATGAGAAATTATCATTGGAACATGAATTAACTCATTATATAGCGTGTGACCGTGATCCACACCTCTGGTGTAGAAGTTATTATCACTTCTATTATTTCCATGATCCCAGAATTCTTCTCCGTGGTCACTAGTTATAATAACTATATCATCTTTGGCAATATATTCAAGTATTTTTTTAAGTTCATGATCAACATATTTTATCTCTTTGAGATAGTTAGCATAAATCAACTTCTTATCGTTATATGTTAATTTATAATCAAAGTCAACTTTAAGATTTGTATATGCTTCACTCTTGATTATGCTAGGCAAAAACTCAGGCGGTGGAAAGTAAGGGCAATGAGGATCCATGAAATTTATCCATATAAATAAGGGTTGGTCTTTTAATCTGCTTAAGCTATTAATAGCATGTTTAGTAACGCCTACAGCCTCTGGGTAGAATTTACGAGCTGAAGTTTGTTCAGGATAAATATACTCATTAAATCCTCGCTTAAAACCATAAGCATTATCAGATACTAGACATGATATGAAAGGATTACCTTGAATACAAATAGTATAATACTCATTTTCTTGTAGTATTTCAGGAAGAGTTTTGATGCTTTCATCGATGCTAGTATTATAAACTATCTGCTTATCTTTCAATTCTGTCAATGTTCTAGCATTCCTCAATCCTTTATGCTGATAAGGATAAAGTCCTGTTAATAACGAAGCATAACTAGTTCTAGTCCAAGATGATTGAGCATAACAATTTGAGAATACTAATTTATCTTTACTCCACTTCCATATATTGGGAGTAATGTGCTTATTTATAGCATCATATCTTAAAGTATCAATTGTAATTAAAATGACATTTTGCATAATGAGAATTATTGGAATAATAACAAATAGTTGATAATATTCTATACTGTTTTATTTGTTCAGCCCTAATGAATGCTTCTTCATCATCGACTTCTAAACATAGTGCTTCTTCTTCTATAACGTATCCAAAGTTATGCTTACTCATCCCATTCTGATCCATATCTGTCAAGTCATCAGAGAATATACAATGAACAGCACCAGCTAACTTGTATGGTTGCTGCATATCCTGTTCTCTATAAATCTCATTAGGAAGTATCTTCTGTATCTTATTTCCACAGGTAAAATCAACATACCAATAAACTTTCTTATCACCTTTCACAACAGTAATTGTATTGCCATAACCTTGCATTATAGCAAAGTCAATCACGTCATTGAGTAATTTATCTGTTCTTAGAGGATAAGTAGGATAGAGAAGTACTATTAAGCACTCTTCATAATCTAGATAATTGATAGCATGTCTGAGAACATCTATAACAGAAGAATTATCTTGTGATAATGTATCAGGTCTATCAATAATACTAATTGGTTTACCATAAATATCTTCGCTCAAACGATAATTTGTTTTAACCAGTTCTTTAATCTGTATGTTTTCAGTTGAAACATAAATCTCATCAATTTTATTTGATGCTATTGCAATATCTATTGACCAAAACAGCAAAGGTTTTCCTGCAAAGTCCTTAATATTCTTATCCTTAATTCTCTTGCTGTTCGCTCTAGCGGGTATTATTGCTATTGTTTTCATTTCTTAAGGTAATAATAAGCATAAAATGTTTTAGTTTCTAACGTGATTGCGAGTACCTTAAAGCCTATCTGCGTCATTAAAGCCCAGAAAAGTGGTATAGGGTAAAGAGTAAACCTAGCAAAATTCTCATTATAATTAAAATAGTTTTGATGCTCACCATATTTAATTTGTATCAATGCTATTCCATCATCTTTTAATATATCATAAGCAATTTCTGCTACGTTTGCACCATATTCTGGAGAAGGAAAATGCTGGAATACTGAAGTGCAGAGAAAGAAATCAACCTTAGGTATCAGTTCAGGAACCAATTCTGGGTTCTCAATCTGAATGTGTATCAACTGGGAATCAAAATTGCGATTATGTACTAATTTCAGTTGCCTCTTGCATTCAGAAATACTATCTCTTGAAATATCAACTCCATAAAAATCAATCTCCTTGCTAAATTTAACAGCATTGGATCCTCCACCTACACCCCACTCTATCATATTTACCACTTCGGATTTGCCAGATAGCATCTTGAGAGTTTCCAATCTTTCCAAGTTATCTAATCCTAATTTATCCCATAACTCTTTGTTTTTCCATTTACCGTAATCCTGGAAATGAGAGAAACTTCTGATATAATCACTAGGATTATTCTCGCTATGCCAAAAACTATTTACTTCACTCAATATCTGGGATGTTTTCTTCATTACTATTACTCTTTTTTTTGGCTACACAAGCAAATATTTCTGCTTCTTCCTCTTTAACTATCTTAGCGTAGCTATCCCCAGAAATTATCAGTTCCTTGCTAAAAGAATCATAATCTCCAAAAGATTCTGCTTTCTTACTTCCTGTTATATTAGCATCTATTATTTCATAAGAAGCATCAGTAAAAAAGCCAACTCCAACAACCGAAACATCATCAAAAAATAGCTTGATTTTTGGGATAGCCTTCTTATCAGTAGCAAAGCAAATGAACATCCCATTATCTTTCAGTGTTCTTTCTGCTTGCGAAGCAATGTAAATCATTTGGTCCTCACTCGCATTCTCTGTTTTGTTAATAGAATAAATCATATCAGCAGAATCAGGAATTAAGTCTGCCCATTCGGTAGTATCTAAATCAATTA
>LAZR01000741.1_pt1 | contig 22811 bp, 50 predicted proteins | sample 329461 | NCBI WGS metagenome assembly LAZR01 (sample SAMN03002196, study PRJNA259156) | marine sediment metagenome | biome: sea floor; feature: Hydrothermal impacted sediments; material: marine sediment; isolation source: Loki non-amplified sample from Loki's castle hydrothermal vent sediment ...
TATCCGCCCAGCCCCAATCAAAGAACGTAAGCTTCGCTGTTAAAACTCCTTTTCTTATTTGTTTTTTAGATTTCATATAAAATTCATAACAATAACTACTCCAACCAAAGCAGCCAATCCCCATAGAATTATCTGTTTTGTGGTTAATTTGCTATCTAATCCTCCTCCGGCTCTTACTAATTCAGCATTTTTAATACCCTTAATAACATGTTGAGATAATTCTGAAAACTTTTCCCTCATATTATCATCATCCCATTTTTTTGTTCCAATAGGAATTAAATCCCATTCTCTAAGAATAATTAAAGGAAGCCTATCTTTAGTAACAGTATAAACACAATCTCTATCTTCATGATAAATTTTTCCATTAACATTAAAGAATCCATTTCTAGTTTCAACTTGCATTAAATCTGCATTTCCATTATTTCTAAGATAAACTATTGCAACTTTACTAGGTTTCTTGAATTTTTTCTTATTAAAAGTCTTTTCCCACCATCTTTGATCTATTTTCTTCTTTTTTTTCTCTTTTACTTCAGAAATAACTGGAACTTCAGAGACAGGATTACTTACCTCTTGTAACATCTTTTTCCCTTGATCACTTTTATTAAGATCCTCTAAGAATTTTTTAATCTCTTCTTCTTTATTCATCTTTTTCTTTTACCTCCTTTTAAATTCTCTATATTACTAACTCTCACTTTTTTCCTAATTGAATCCATCTTTCTTGTAACATTTAGATTCATTGTAAATCCCTCTTTACTCATTCCTGAATCTGTTACATTTAAAATCTTTTGACGAAAATAATTTGAAACATTATTAACAACTTTTTTATTTGTATCTGATAATTCTTCAGCCATTTCATCAAGATAAAACTTAGAAATATCTTCCATGTCAAGTAAAAATCTTACATTAAACATAGGCTTTCCTAATTCCCATTCATCAAGATAAGTTGTTCTTACTGTATCTAGAGATTTAACAGCATTACTCAAAAAAGTGTGTTGGTTATGTTTCTCTTCAGGTTCAGGGCTTCCATATCTTTCTTGCCACTCTTGATTATTTTCAAAACGATCTTGATCTGAATCTTCTGCTGCTTCCTCTTGCATATCTTGCAATTCTTCTAATTCTTCTTCTGTTAAGGGTGGTGGTTCTTGTGGCATTTTAATATATCTTCTTTTCTATGTTTGGCTGTTGCCATTTATTTGAATCTATTATTACTGGTTTTTCTTTTGGTTTACTCATCCATTCTTTAACTTTAGTAACAATTGGATGATTTCTTTGAACTAATCTACTCCAAATTAAAAAACCAAATCCTGCAAATACTAATATTACTGTGAGTAATTCTACTAAAGTCATCCTCTTATCTTCCTCCATCCTGATTTTTTAAAATCATTTGTTATATCTAATGCAATTTCTTTTTCTGTTCTTAACTTTGCTAGTTCCTCGAGTGTTTCTTTATCTATTTTCATTTTTTTAATCTTATCTTTCTGTTCTTCAAGTTTGTCTAAATCTATTTTAAGAGGAACATTGTTTAACTCTGCTGCTAAAAAAGAAATTACCCTTCCATTTATGAAGACTCTTCTTAATGCTGCACCACGTGTGAATGATATTTGTTTCATTGTCTCTTCCTCAATGAAGCACCACTTAAAGCTGTAATAACTCCTATTAACCCTCCAAAAGTTAAAAGTAACTTCCATTTTAAAGTCGGAGCAAATGCAAATATAAAAATTGTTAATGGAATCATTAAAAATGCAAACTTTATCCATGTTTTTACATCATAGAATTCTTCAAAACCCACTTAAAATCACCTCCTTTTATTATCATTCAAATTCCTCCTCTTCTCCCCCTTGCTCTTGTTCAAATCTTTCTTCTTGTTTAGTTCTTGAAAAAGCATCTTCTATCAAGAACCAAAATCCTATTCCAATTAAAACAGAACCTAGAGCTAAACCAAATAAGGTAGTATGATTAATGAAATTATATCCTGGAAATAAAGTTAAAACTCCCATTACCATTAAAATGATTGATCCCATTTGTTTTAATAGGGTATATCTTTCATTTAATAATCCAAATATAATTAAAAGGAATCCCAAAAGAATAACAGCAAATTGATTTGGAAATGCTTCAAAAGGTTTTCCATCGGCGGTAACATCAAAATTAAAGTCTATTATATTTGTTACACTTCCATCTAAACAAAAACCTCCAACACTATACTCTCCTAATTGAGAAGTTTGACTTGAGTTTAAAGTAAAATTATATTCAGCTAAATTTGCTGTTGGTGTTCCCCTAACTCCTGAAAGCAAAGTTTCTTGGTTTGGTGCAAATACAGAGGCATTACAATCAGTAGTAGAAGAACAAAAACCAGCATTAATACAAACTATCTTTATATCTACCTGTTCATTTTGTTGGAAAGTTAATCCAGAAATAAGTGATACCAAAAGAATACTTACAAACATTCCCATTAATATTTTTTTATTATTCATGTTCCAATTGCATATTGTACAAAATCTAAATTTACTTCTATTTCAGATGTTCCAACAGAAGTTACACCAGTAGCCCAAATGTCAGATTTTTCATTTAAAATAAGTCCTGATTTTTGTTCTGCATTAATTGGTAAACTTATTCCTTTAACAAATCTTGGAACAATAACTGGAGAAAAAGGAGAAACAACATCATCCGCATTTTCTCTAATTTTTAATGCAACATCAACTTCTTTTCCTGTATCAACAGAAACAAATATCCTTGTTCCTATGAACCTTTTTCCTGCTGGAACAGTATAATGCGAAGATTTGCTAATTCCTTCTCCAATAGGAATTTCTACTTGGGTTGTTAAACTTAAAGAAGCAGTTGCAGTTATTATTCCTGCATTACTCACACTATAAGTTCCAACATCTTTAACCAATAACTTATTTATCCTAATATATTCTTGAGTAGTATTTGTTGAAGTAGCAGATAAATTAACTATCTCTGAAATTTCACTAAAATTTTCATCTAAACCTTGAATTAAAACAGAATTTGCATTTGCTCCACCCAAAATATCATTAACAGTATCTGAAGAAATAATTGATATGAATTCTGCTGTTTGTAAAAATATTAAAGTTCCTCCTTGACTTTGTATATCCTCTTCAGCAGTTCCAACAACATCATTTTGGGCAAAAATACTTCCTGTTTCTTGGCCAACAATATTTCCTTTTGTTGCTTCAATAAAATAATCTCTAGCTTTCTCACTTAAATCTATAACTTGAGTTTGAACAACTTGAGATAAAGCGAATGGAGTAAGAACTAATAAAAACAAAAAAATAAATGTAAGAGGAGATTTTTTTCTTCGTTTCTCATTTTGTGAGAATTTCATCTAACTAAAACTCCTCTAATTAAATAATAACCAATATTATCAAATAAGTCCAACATCCTGTAGACCTCCAACTGCTATATTTACTCCTGCTACCATAATTCCCAATGCAAAGAATAATGTAACAAGATTAAGGATTGTTGCTGAACTACCAGTAACATTTCCAGATGTAGCTAATGAAATTTGATCTGCTACGGATGGGATTAAATTTACACCAATAAGTATAGTGATAAATCCTTCAAGTAATCTTCCTAATGCCATTAATAATTTCCTCCTCCATCTCTTAAATAATGATTAGTATATAAATTTAATTAAATTAATTAAATTTAAATAGTTAAAGATATTGCTAAAATAAAGGAGTTGAAATGCAAGAAGAAGTAAAACAAGTAAGTCGTTATAATGAAGCTGGAATGCAGATTATGCGGCTTCATGAATTATGGTTAAAAGCCGAGTTATATGCTAATAGAGGTTTATTAATTAAGTGGAAATTTATTCTTGATTCCGTTTGGAGAGAATTATATTCTGATGTTAAAAGAAAAGAAGATGTGGAAAGTAAAGAATTCATAAAAGAAAATAATAAATTAAAAAAATCTATCTCCGAATGTAAAACACTTTCTTCAATGTACATTGCATTAGATGAAAGACATCAATTCCTAAAGTCTTTACAAGATTCTGTTGGAAAAGGAGCAATGTATATGGATGCAGACGATGACCACTTTGATTAATTATTATATTCCTTCTGAAATCAAACAACAATTAGATAATTCTAAAAAAATTGTTATGGAAGCAGATCAAGATAGAATATTTATTATTACAGGAAGAGAAGGAAGTGGAAAAAGTTGGTTGGCAATGCAACTTGCAGCATATTTAGATAACACTTTTTGTTTAGATGATGTTTGTTTTGATTCTGATTCATTTGGAAAAAGAATTAAGAGAGTAAATAAACTAAAAGCAATAGTTTTTGATGAGGCTTTTACTGGATTAAGTTCAAAAGGGGCTTTAAGTAAAGAAAACAAAAAGTTAATTAAGATTTTAATTGAATGTAGACAAAGAAATCTCTTTTTATTTATTGTTTTACCGTCTATATTTATTTTGGATAGATATATTACTTTATTTAGAAGTCATAGTTTATTTAATACAGCAATATCCAGGAAAGATTTCAAGAATAGATACTACAAAGTTTATAATTATCAGAATAAACATAAATTATATATTCTAGGACAAAAATATATGAGTTATGCCAAGCCAAAAATATGGAAAAAATATAGATTCTATGGAAAACTACCATCATCAATCTCAAAAGAAGGATATCAAAAGAAAAAAACAGATTCTTTCAAGGAAAAAGAAGTTCAGGAAACTCCTGAACTAACAAGAATGACTGGATTTAGAAATATAGCAATCTATGAGTGGAAAAAAGTATCTGGAATGACTAATAAAGAACTATCAAACTACTATAAATCTCGTGGATACGACTTAAGTGAATCATATATAGCCAAAATCATCCAAAAAGTCCGAAAAGAATACAAAATCTAAAATCTTATATATATTTATTATAGTAATTAAAAAATTATTATCACCCATCCATTACAACACTCTATTAATAACACTCACCTTTTTCTTGGCTTCCATTTAATGATGATTGTTTTGCAATCTTCATATTCCAATAAACCAAGCTCTCTCATCTCCCTAATCACCGACGAGAAATTAGTTTTACCTACTCTAAATTTTCTAATTAGGGAAAGTCTAACATATTTGACTTCAAGTTTACCTTCAAAAGATCTATTGCCCAAATCTTTCATAATCACCTTGTATAATATTGGTATCTTCATATTTTTCATAAGATTCCAGAGACACATTCAAACAGAATAGTACAGGATCTGAAATCACCTCCTCATAAAAATCCTGATATACTTTCACATCGTGAAAGTAACTCCAAGCTAAGAATAAAATAATAGCAAAGAAAATTAAAGATTTAAGAAAACCTTGCCCAAATAAAAAGTTCTTCCATATAATTTTACCATCCCATGCAGCAGGAGATACTTGCCTGTAACCTCTACTAGTTTTTTGAATAAACAAGTCAGGCTTTATTTCTTCAGTATCTTTTGGTATTAGTGCTTTTGTGAAGTTCATTTTACCTTAATTTTCCTTTTATATAAGGGATAAGCAACCCAATAAAAAAGAAAAAAATAAATCATTAGATAAAAGATTATACTTACTATTGGATAAAGTAGAGATAAAGTAACTCGAGAATAGTCATTTCCCAATACAACAAATGAAATAATAACGGCCAAGATTAATGCAAACCATTTAGAACTCTTTCCAAAGACATGAGTTACTATTTTATCTCTTCTTCTTGTTGGTGAAACATCATGATCATACTCGGAGAAATGTTCTGGTTTAAGTAAAGCCATTATGTTTCTATACTTTATCATAGCAGACATTCCTTGACTATATGAAATTCCCAATCCAAAGATAAATGCAAATATAATATACCAAAATCCTTTTATAATTAAAACAATACACACTATTGTTATTCCAATCATTTGAAAGAAATGACTTTGATATTCTACTTTAGCCAACCTTTCAGGTGGTGGACTTTTTATTGCCTGTTTCCATTGTTGGTATTTAGTCATTTTATTTTAATACTAAAATAATTGCTATTGCAAATAATGATGCAGAAGCAATTACTATATAATAATACATAAGTTCCAATGTATCTGAAATATCTTGTGCTATTTTATCCTTCATCTTCACCTAAAAAACATTACCTTTACTGCACATGGCATTCCTGTTTTTTCTTCTAGTTGATGGGCAATAGTTTCTTCTAATTCTAAAATAAATCCTGATAAACTATTCAAGTAATCCTCATGTCTGAATTCTCCAATATAGTTTCCAAAGCCATTATACTTGCCATCTTTTGATGTGTAGTGATAACTAACAAATACTTGTTTCATTTGTGTAACCTCCTTTTTAATTTTTGTTGATTGTAGCATTTTTTAAGATTGATTCATGCGTGAAAGTTGCCATCCAATTACAGATAGTAAAAACCATGTAATCTGCCATTCTCTTTCAAATTCAACCCCCAACCCTAGTAAATTTAATCCGACTAAAATAACAATAGCACTCCAAAGATAAAAATCTATATATTTCATTTTAAATACTCCTTAACCACCCCAAAATTATTTGAACCACAATTGTTCCAAAGATAGTTCCTGCGAAAAATCCTGCAATGAATGCGAATAACTTACCTATCATTTTTTATTCTCCCATATTTCTAATAATATCCAACATAATGAAAAACCAACTAACAAACCAGAATACCAAAAACTAAAAGGAGTTGTCCCATAATTTAAAGTTAACATTAAATATGCGATTGTAATTAACAAAGTAATGATTAATTCTTTACTTATCATCTAAGAATACCTCTGCTCTAAATCTTTAACATAATCTCGTGTAAGATCTATTGCTTTGTTTAATTCTTCAACTTCTTCATCTTTCTTCTGCATCCATTCATATATGAAAAGGAATCCGATATTGATTATTAATCCTGATATCGTTAAAACTAATATTAATTGAGTAAAATCCCTATATAGTTCCAGGAAATAAGACATTGTTATTCCTATTGTTATTATGCTTATTAATCCTAATACTTTTGTTATTGTTTTCATTTTAAACGCCCGTTTGTTTCATTTTTTATTTAAAGTGTTATTCTCTCCCTTAATAACATACCCCCTTTTTAATCTAGGTCTTCCAAGCTTCTTCCCTTGTTTTCTTGCCCTATCTAATCCTGCAAGAGTTCTTTCCCTAATTATATCTCTTTCAAGTTGTGAGAATGCAGAAATAATTGTGAGCATTGCTTTTCCAATAGCAGTATTTAAATCAAAGTTTTCAGTATAAGAATAAACCATAACTTTCTTTTCAATTAATCTTTCCATGTGTTCAATAAGTTCTTTTGTACTTCTTGCCCATCTATCAAACTTATAAATAATCAAACCATCAAACTCTTTTCTCAATAATCTATTATATAATTCCCATTGAACAGGTCTTGTTTTTCTTGTAGATTCTTTTTCTTGAAATATTTTATATTGGTAATCCATTCTTTTACAATATTCAACTAAGGGGTTTATTTGATTCTCTAATACTTGGTCAGTTCTTGAAACTCTAACATATATTGCTACTTTCATTTTAACTTGTGGGAAAAAGAAATTTTTATTCTACTTCTCTGAACGAGTTTCCCCGTCGCAATGATAGTTCAATTTCAACTGGATGTGAAAAGAAGGATCTAAACACACCCAAACTAGTCATAGATTTTATATTTCTTTTTCCTATTATCATTTTTGATTATCGCCGAGTTTGGCGAGGAGTTCTTTAACATTGACATACTTTTCAATAGGATGAAAACCATTATCAATATCAACTTGTAATTCTTCAATCATCTTTCTGAATTCGGCTTTTTGTTTTTTTAGTTCTACAATATAATTCCCTACAACTCTTCCAGCATCTTTCAATAATTTGTCTTCATTCTTCTGCATTTCTTCTTCCATTAATTCAACCGTTCTGTCTATATCTTGTTTAGTAAATAATTTCTCATAAACTTGAAATGGCTTCCCATGATCTTTATACTCAACTAAATACTCTCTTGCTTTAACTTCTTTCAAAACTTGCGATTGGATTTTCTTGTTCATTTTAATTTATTATTGAAATAGCAACTGCAAATATTAAAAATAATATTGCATATGTTAATCGTGTAATTGATTTAAATCTTCTTTCTTGAGATTCAATATAATCTTGTACTGCATTTGCACTCATTTCCCATCCCCCTTGATTTTTTTAAGAAGTAAATCTCTAACTAACTGATTAAAAACTAATGTGCTCATTGAAAGATTTTCATTTGGATTCTTAAACATAACTTCTTCCTCAATCAACTTAATTATCTCATTGGTTTGGGTGAGGGTTTTTTTAAGTCCTATGAGTTCAAACTTTACTTCTAAATATTCTTCAATCCTTTTATGATATTCTTTTGGGGCTTTCCAAAATGAAGCCAATCCTGTATGTTTTCCTGTTTTTTCCATAACCCCTTTCTCATAACATATCCCTTGTTGGTCAAGTAAATCTATCATTACATTATGTTTCCACTCTAACTGCTGAATCTCTTTTTCAAGTTGTTTTTTTGTTTTCATTTTTGTTTCTCCCTAAAAAGTAACCAAATAAGAAAGATATTAATCCCCATAAAATTACTAGCAATTTATCAGTAACAGATAATTGTTCAATCATATCCCTGCCTCAACATATTTTTTAATTGCGTTTTTTAAGTCGGTGATTTTCTTTTCCATTTCTGGCATTATTTCAATACATTCAGGACACTTTTCATTTGGGGGCAATACAGCATACCAATCTTCCAAAAATCCTAAAAACCTCTGGCATGATGCTCTTAATTTAAATATAACTTTCTCGCACTCATCACAATAAGTTATTCTTCTCTCTGAATTCAACTTCCCACAATAATAACTTATTCTATTTGTAAATTCCCTTTCTTGCCCACATCCCTTTAATTCTTCTTCTGCGATTTGTGTTTCTGTTTTCATTTTATCTATTTAAGTAATCAGACATTTCTAATTCTTCATCTATCTTTATATTTTGCAAAATCTCATTGTGCTCATCATTATCAGATAATCTTGGCATATTTTCCATCATCTTTGATTTCAAAATCAATTCTTTTGCTATGTTTTCTAATTGTTTTTCGTTTTCCATTTTATTATCAAGGGATTAGTTATGCTCCAACCCCAAGAGCCCCACCAAGAACAAAATCGAAAAGAGGTTCAAATGAACTGGTGAGTATGAAATTTTTAATCTAACGGAATAACTGTATATTCTGTTTTCAAACCTTCACCTGTTTTTGAAACCTTGAATTCTTTTAACTCTGGTTTCTCTGCAACCATTGCTTTCAAGTTTTTCAAAACAGATACTGGCACACGATAATCTTCATCGTTAAGAACAACTACCTTAACTGTGAAAGTTGTTCCATCTTCTTTTGTGAATTCTCTTTCTTCAACTTGTAAATTTACTGGAATTCTCTCAAGCTCTGAAATGTTCCTAGTTTTTGGTGTTTCGTATGCTTCTGCTTCTTCCTTTAAAGTTCCCATTTTTATATTCCTCCTATAATTTATTTTCTCCGTTTGGAGTTTGATTTAATTCCTCAACAACTTCTTCTGCTGTTTGATCCTTGTCAATGGATTTGTTTGGATATTTTGTTTTTAGGATTTTAATATCCTGTTCCTGTTTCTTAAGAAGTGATTCAAGTTTAGGATATTGTTCATGGAGTTTTCTTAATTCGCCTATTGTTAAATCATCAAAGTTTAGTTTCATTTTAAAATCCAACCTCATCCATTTTAATTTCAAATTTCTTCATAACCTTACAAATTTCTTTTGCGTATTCTGGGTTGTCTGTTTCAATTTCTATTGTTATTTTCTCTTTGTTCATTCTTCAACCTCCACTAAAAAATAATGCCAAACATACCAACAATCTCCCCATTCACTACCACCATGCAAAGATTTTGTTTGTCTTAATGTGTTAAGATAAATTGCTCCCTTTGGAACTTTATCTCCTGTTGCGAATTTATGTATTCTTTTCATTCTTTCTTTTTTGTTGGTGGGAAAATATTATTATCTAACTCTATCAAATGTTTCTTGTATCTTTCCTCTAAATTTATTTCAATTAACTTTAAAACTACAAAAACCTCGCTTGTTCTTGCATTGTGAATTTCAAACACGTTCATAACTGACTTAACTATTTCTGAAACTCTCTCGCTTTCATCTTTCATTTTTTCTGTGCCTCCTTTATTTCATCCCACATTTTATGTTTTGAAATAAGATTATACATTCTTTGGATTACAAATTCCAATTTCTTCAGGTTCAAGATATTTTTTTTAGCTGTTAGCTTATTTCTTAACCCCCGTGAAATCTCCATCGTTGTTTTTTCCATTTTAAATTCTATACTTTTATAGATTATATCCCTTATAAATCTATCGGAAATTATAGAATTATGGAAATATGAGAATACTATTTTGAAGTAGTTATAAATATTTAAATACTCTTTGCAATTTTAAAAAGAGATGGACTTAACTATCTACTTAAATAAAAAAGTGCAAATAATTTTAACAAATGAATTCACATATATTGGTAAATGTATTTCTGCAGATGAAGATAGCATAACAATCATAGATAAAAATAATTCTAATGTTTCATTAAAAAAAAGTATTATTGCAACTATCTTGGAGGTTGGAGAATGATAAGACAATGTGAAAACTGCTGGGAAAGTTATGATACTGAAAAAAAGGGAGCAAATGAATTTCATTGTTCAAAATGTAATAAAAAGAAGGGGGAAGAAGAAAATGGTATGGATTCCTGAAAAAAGAGAAGTTTTTACTGAAGAAGCTCCAGAAGAAAAACCGAAGAAAAAAAGAAAACTCAAACAAATCTTTTCTCGTAGAGGACAAATTGAAAGCTTCTGGAAAGAGCAACCCTTTTTTTATGACAAATCAAAATTGTTTTGGTTATGGGATAAAGAAGATAAAAAATGGGTTAGGAGTGATGAAGTTGATTTTTTAAATTCCATTCAAGAATCTCTTGGAATTGAAACGATTAATTCAAAAACAAAAAGTGAACTGATTTCAGGATTTCAACAGATAGGAAGGAAGAAATGCCCAAAAGAAATGGAAAAACATTGGGTTCAATTTAAAGATATGATTTACGATATAAGAACTGGTGGAAGTTTTGAAGCAACTCCAGAGTATTTTATAACAAATCCTATCCCTTACAATGTTGGAAAATCAGATGAAACACCAGAAATAGATAAATTACTTATAGAATGGGTTGGAGAAAAATACAAACAAACTCTTTATGAAATAATGGCTTACAACATTTCTTTGAACAAATTTATGCAAAGGATTATTGCTTTATGTGGTGGGGGGAGTAATGGAAAAGGAACTTTCATTAAATTGAATTACAAATTTCTTGGAAAAGATAATTGTGTTTCAAGTGAAATAAAAACATTATCTGAAAACGTATTTGAAGCAGCAGTTCTTTATAGAAAATTATTATGTGTGATGGGTGAAGTTAGCTATGGGGATTTAAAAAATACAAATCAATTAAAGAAATTAGGTGGAGAAGATTTAATATCTTTTCAGTTTAAAGGAAAAACTCCTTTTACAGATGAAAATACTGCAACTTGCATTTGTGCAACAAATTCGCTACCTTCAACTCCAGATAAGAGCGTTGGGTTTTATAGGAAATGGCTAATAGTTGATTTCCCAAACCAATTTGAAGAAATAAGCAAAGATCTAATTGAAAAAATCCCAGAAAAAGAATTTGAAAATTTGGCTAAAAAATGTTTAAATATTCTAAAAGAATTATACAAAACAAAGAAATTTACTAATGAAGGGAATTTTGAAGAAAGAATTAAAAGATATGAAGAAAGGAGTAATCCTGTAATGAAATTCGTTGATGATTACTGTGAAGAAAAAATTGGATTTAATACTCCAATAAGAAATTTTACTAATGAATGTAATAAATATCTTAAAAGTAAACATTTGAGAGTTTTAACAGCTAATCAAATTGGAAAGATATTAAGAAATGAAGGGTTTATGGTTGGAAATCGTAAGATTGATGATATTTCTAGTGTTGTTGTATTGAATTTAATAATAAAGACAAAGAAAAACTATCGGAACTATCGGAACTATGAAAATTCTCACTCATCTTCTATATGTAATTCTATTGAGAATAATGATAGTTCTAATAGTTCTAATAGTAATATAGAAGAAGAAGAAGTAAATTTCCACGAGATCCAAAGAAAGGGAAGATATTGACAGGCAAATATTCAATAAGTTCTGTGAAGTATGGAAAACAAGGAAGAAACAAAAGAACAGTATGGGCTATAAATCCAAAACCATTCAAAGAAGCTCACTTTGCAGTTTATCCTGAAGAACTTTGTGAAACTCCAATCAAAGCAGGATGTCCTGAATTTGTTTGTGTTGAGTGCAAGAAACCGAGAGAAGTGATATTTGAACCATCAGAAGAATATAAAAAATTATTGAGAAATCAAGGGAAGGGTTGGAGTTCAGAGAGAAGAAAAGAAGCTATTAAAATAGGAAACGCATTGGCAGAAGGAACACGGCACGATATTACAGCAGATTATAGAAGAGCAGGTTATACTGATTGTGGATGTAATGTAGGATTTACAGGAGGAAGTGTTTTGGATATGTTCTTTGGTTCTGGAACAACAGGGATAGTAGCATTAAAACAAAACAAGAAATTTATTGGAATTGAATTAAGTCAGGAATATATTGAAATTGCCAAGAAAAGATTAAAACCTTTTTTAGAGCAAACAAAACTAAAATGAACCCTAGATTAACAGACATACAAAAAATCTCAAGAAGAAGATGTCAAACAAAAGGTTGCCCAAATAAAGCAATAGGAATCTTCAAAAAGAAGTTCTTATGTAAAGAATGTTATTTAAGGGCAAATCCCACTTCAAAAGATAGAAAATTTAAATATGTTAATTATATACCCTATTGGAGATAAAACCTAGCCACACCCTTAATATGCCCAAAACAAGCAAATCTGAACAAAGATCAACCAAAAAATCAAAGAAGCGAGAAAACAAGAGATTTCCTTATAAAAAGACAAGGGAAAAGAAGATTGAGTAATTCCCTACAATTAGAATTAGGACAACCCTGTTAAGAAAAAGAGGTGATTCAAAAACTTAACAGGATTGAATATAAATAAATTTATGTTATATCAACTTCTATACTTATATTTTGTCCACAACTAAATTGGATACATGAAGTTTCAAGTGTAAAATTATTGAACCCCGAAATTAGACTTATAGAATCTCCATCATTTATAACACTCGTAGCGTTCTTGAGTTCAATATTACAATCATTTATGAAATTCGGACAGGATACTTCTGTTAAAACTTTATTTACAGTCAAATTTAATATTGTGGGTTTTTGTCCATTACGATTAAATAGAGAAATATTTTGTATATTAGTTACATTTCCATTAGTTGCATTAACACTAAAATTTGAAATATCCTCAACAATTAATAGAACCCCTCCAGTAGGGAAAACACTTGCTTGAATTGTATTATTGTAAGAAAATGCCCAAGCAGCAAACACAAAACTAATTGCGAATATCCCCACAATTGCATATATAAATAACTTTTTGTTCATATTTTTTCCTCCTCTGAATATAAATTAAACTAATAAAATTTAAATATTTTTTAAGTAAAGCTAGTAATTATCTTCTTCTAACTCTCTTTCTAACTGCTCTACGAACTTTTCTTCTAACAACTCGTCTAACAACTCTTCTTACCTTTTTCCTGACTTTTCTTCTTACAACCATGATGTGTGCCTCCTCAAGTATGATTTGTGATTATTTTTTCTTCACCTTTTTGAATTTTGTGATTTCAACTACCTTATTATTCCTAAACCCCAATCTTATATCTCCAACAAACCTAAACCTAGTAGGTTTTTTTCCTGGAGGGGCTTTCATTACAACTTTTACTTTTTTAAGTACCATGTTAAACTCTACTAACTGCTTTTGCAGTTTCTGATAATAAAGCAACTCCAATAAGAGCTGTTGCTCCTCCAACTAATAATCTACCTATTGATTTGCTTTTCTTTCTTTTTCCTTTCTTTAACTTTAATCTATATGATTTTAGTGCCATTTTATTTGTGTTTCTTTACTTTAAACTTCTTTCCTAATCTTGTCAATTTTAAACCCACAGGTGTTTTTTTCATTGCTCTTTCAATAAACTTTTTTCTTATTTCACTTATTTTAACCATCTTATCTCTTTCCGAAACCTGATGGTTGGAATGGTTTTCTTATTCCTGGAGTGATAGGTTTTTCTCCCCTCATCTTTTCAGCTTCTTCCCTCATCCCGGCAGTTCTTTTTTTATTTTCTTCCGTTCGTGCAAGGTTTTTTTGAGTATAAGTTGAAAATTTGTTAAAAAAGTTGGATGGATTATTTGCCCCAGGTTCTTGCAATCTTTTAACTCTATTCAAAGCCACAAGTTTCTGCATTCCAGATTTCTTTGCAGCATCTTTTTTGGCTCTCCCGATTGCAATTTTTAAAGCATTTTTTTTGAACTCTTCTTGAAAAACTTGTCTTTCACGAAAATCAACTTCTCTTTGCATTCGATTCATCTCTTCTTTCTCTAATCTTTTCCTTTCTTGACTCTCTTGAAATTTTTCTTTTAGATTCCCAAGAAGATTTTCAAACATTACTTTCTCCTACCTGCTCTAACTCTACTTATCAAATCTCCAAATGATCCATTTTTTATGAATACCACTAAAACAAATACTACTCCAGCTAATGCTCCAAATAAAACTATTAATCCAGCTATGCTTCTATCTGATTGTCTTTCCAAATAACCATCTGGGCCAAATTCGTAAGTTACATTTATTGTTTCTCCAACGAAAGCACTTCCAGTTTGATTAACAGTTAATGCAACTGTTTTTATACCATTAATAATTCTTTCATCAATAAATACCCCTAAGTCTTGAAGAGTTAATCCAGTAACATTTGATGCGTTTTGGGTGACAGGTGTTCCAATTAATTCTCTTCCTGTTAAAGCGATTGAAGCATTTGTTGCGGGAGCAGTATTATTTTCACTTGATACAGTGAAAGTATTTGATTGTGTGAAAACACTATCTGCAATACTTGCGAGAAAAACTACTGCGATAATTGCTCCAATAAAGACTGTGAAAATTGCTTTCCCATCTCCTTTTAACGAGTTTACCATTATAAATTATAACTCCTCTTGATTTACTAGTAATAAAGAGTATATAAATTTAATTAATTTTAAGCTGCCACAATTTTATTAATTATCCATCCAATCATAATTGCAGAGAATACTGTTGCAAAAGCAAATATTACTGCAAATCCCCCAACTGCAGCACTGGCAATTATAATTATTGGAAATAGAAAATAAACAGTTGTATCAAATCCAATTTTCATTCTACTTGCAGCTACAAAATATAAAATAAGGAAAAGTACAACAGCTAAGGTTACACTTCCTGCAATTTCATTTACAAACAAACATTTAAAATCAATTATTTCACATGCTGGCATTTTAATCTTTTCCTCTCAACCATTCTACGACTGTGAGTATGTATATTAAAACAATTGGGGCCATTATAAAAGTTCCAAGTATTGCATTTAATGATATTAAATAAACTGCTATAAAAACAAAATCTGATGTTAATAATGCAAATGCAAATGCAACCGGAATAAATAGTCTTTGTTCTGAAGGTATCAAAAGAGAAGCCCCAAGAAAAACAGTAGCTCCTGCTATTAATGCTGCGAATCCTACTCCACTATTAAATAAACTTGTTATATCCCCAACTAAATTTGAGAAAAATGTAGAAGCGGTTACATTACCAATATCAAGTATTGCATTTAATAATATTGATCCTATTGAACAACCAGCTCCAGAACTACAAAGTTGACCTGTTGCTATGAAAATCAAGTCCATAAAGATTAATAGTGTTATGAATGTTACTAGTTTTCCCATTTTATCTTGGCACTCTTATGAATAACCTCCTGAATATGAAAAATAAACCTGGTAAAGTTAATAATATTGCTATACCAAATTGATTACTAAATTCTCCCAAACTATTTATTCCTGAATCTGTTGTAGAAACCGCTAGACCTGTATCAAGCCAACCAACAATACTAAATGCCCATGTCATTAATAATAAAACAGCAATATTGCTTTCACTTGTTTCTATTACTTTTCCTACATTCATGAATATCAATACTCCTGCCATAAATGATAAAACAATTAATAACCTAATAAATTCTGTAATTAATTCATTATCCTTAGCTAAAGTAAATTGTGTAAAAATGGAGTAATCTCCTGCAAAAGTCGTAAATATAATCCAAGTTCTTGTTACACTAATTGTTTCTTCTGCAGTTTGAATAAGGAACTTTCCAAATAGTCTTGTATTATTTCCAGTATCTAAAGTTCCGGTTAAATTTCCAACACCAGCATTACTTACAAATAATAATTCAACATTGCTTGAATTTGTTATATTCATGCTAATAAAAGTTATTGTTGTTAAGTTACTTGTAACATTGAATGTAAATGGAATAATAGTATTATTTGGAAGTGTTGAATTCAATGGACTTATTACATAACTTGTTCCTCTGGTTATAATTGTTCCATTTGCAATTGCTTCTGCTCCTGTTCCCAAAACAACTGTTCTTAAGTCTGCTGTAGGATTAAAACCAAATACATTTTCTGCAAAAGGTACTTTGGTGAATGTTGCAGTATATGTTTCATCAGGATCTAAGAAAAAACTAATAAATCCCGAACCATCTGTAAATCCTGAAGTTATCGTAACTGTAGTTACTCCAATTAGTCTTGTTATTACTGCTTTAACATCTATAACAGTATCTCCATTTATTGTTACTGTTTTGAAAGGGGAAAAAAGCCCTAAAGATGTTGGAAGCAAAAATAATACTTGATTTAATGTTACATTTGATAATACTGTTGTCAATAAAAAACTTCTTTGTTGACTTATATCATTATTATAACTCATAACTAAATCTATATTTAATTCTCTATCACCAGGATCTAAACAAAAAGTATAATTTAAATTTTCAGTAGCATTTGAAAAAGATAAGGTTTTATTTACATTAGTAATTGTCCCTAGTGAATATACAAATGTAGAAGCAATTGTTGCAGTAATATCTTCTTGTGCTAATGTTTCATTTCTGAATGATATGTTTAAGTAAGGAATGTTTAAAGGAGCTGCAGTACAAAGAGTAAAATTAGTAGCATTTATCAATTGGGAACCATTTATTGTTGTTTGGTTCGATCCATCAAGTGTGAAATTGAAGAAGAAAGATTTTGTACCATTATTAACTGGGATTGTTATTGCTCTTGTGATGTTGAAATCATTTCCACCTAAACCTGTTATAGTTGCTCCTGTATTTATTGTTCCATCATAAATTAAACTTGCACTACTTGGGGTTGTACCATTTGTAGTTATATTTATTGTAAATTCTTCATTTGCTGTTTCAAAAGAAGAGGCATTAAAAGTAAATGAGTTTAAAATAAAATCCCCAATAGTAAATGTTCTAATTGTTGCATTACCACAATTATTTGAAGTATCACAAGCTTCAAATGTCCAGTTATGAATACCATTAGATATATTTAATGTAAAAATGTAATCTGTATTATTTATTCCAGAAGAGTTAGTTGTATTAAAAACCCCATCAAGAATTAAACTTACATTGGAAATTCCTCCAGGATCAACAACACTACCGTTAAAAGTAATTGATTGAGTTGTAAAGTTAGCATTATCTATAGGAACATTTAAAGTTATATCTGGTGCAATAGAGACACTTACAGTAATACTTTCAACATTATATAAATTAGCTGGATCTGCTGGTATTGGAAAACTTCCTCCCCTCTCCCAAACAATAAATGTTCCTGCTATTTCTCCTCCAGAAGCCCCAAATCTAAAAGTATAAGATGCTCCCCCATCATCAACTACTATCCAATAAAAAGTATCATTAAATAATTCAAAATTAAATGTTGCATTATCTCCAGAAAAACTTGCATTAGCGAGAATTGAGCCATCAGTATCATTTAAAACATACGCCTCTGATACAGCAACGGTTGAAGCTTTTGTTATTGTTATTATATTAATTGAGCTCGTATTTGGAGAAACAATTTTTATTCTGGCCCCAATTCTATCTGAAGAACTTCCCGAACTAATAAATGATACTCCATGTGCTTCTACTTGTATAATCTGTGCGTGTTTATCTATTTTTTTACCTGCAATTGCCCATATAATATCAAGATGATCTTTTAATCTTACTTCTACTTCTACTCCAATCCTTAGATTTCCTTTGGGAATATCTCTTAAATTATAGTCTAACCATTCTCCATTAGAACATTTATTGATTGTTCCATTTACAGTTTCAATATCTTTACAAGTTCCCTCTTTAAAATAAACATATTTCCAATTTCTTTCAACTAATTCTCCTTTTCTTACATTTATAAGTTCAATATCTCCAAGTCCATTAAAGTAAATTTCAGTAAAATTAAAATCATACCACATAACAACTTGTTTTCCTGCTCCAACTTGCTTAACATAATTTATAGAAGGATGGCTTTTTAATTCTGCACTACCATAATTAATCCCCAATCCAAACCAATTCTTTAATTCAACTTTTAAATCATTATTTGAATAAATTAATTTATTATCCCATTCTGCTGCACTTATAGTTCCAACTAATAAAACCATAACAAACATCATTAACATTAATTTTTTCATCTTCTTTTAACTCCTGTCCAATTTCTAACTAACCACATTATAGAAGCTAAAAAAAAAGCTCCTATAAACCATACCATTCCTATTCCTGTAACAAAACAAACTGGTCTTTTATTTAATTTATCGAATTTATCATCATCATCAAAATCACTTTGATTAAAGTTTGGAGTTCCAGGACAATTTAAAAAAGCATTGCCTCGAGCTTCATCAAACGTTTCTTTAAAAGGATCAATAGTTGCGACTAAAGCTAAAGTAAGTATAAGAAATACAGTTAGTAATGCAAATCCTATGGTTGATTTTTGTCCTTTTTTATTCATTTTACTTTTAAATTCATCGGAATTTTCTTTAATTTCTTTGCTCGTTGAATTGCTTTAACTTCTGTTCTTGTATTTAATCTTTTACTTCTTCTTTCAATAATTGTAAATGTATTCTTTTTTCTCAATGGAGATTTAGGAACAGGTCTTCTAAAAGTAGCTGCAGGAATATTGATTTTTTTAATATCTTTTTTAATTGGTTTTTTATTTGATGGAATTATTCTTCCACTAGCTGCTAAAGTTGTATCTAAAACTTTCAATAATCTTCTTTTAGCTCTATTTTCTGGAAGGTTGCTGGCTATTTTTTTGAATTTTCCTTGTCTTCTAACTAAAACATTAAAACTTTTTCCTGAAATCTCAAATGGGATTTTCTTAAATACTTTTTTCTTCACTCTCTTTTTAGGAAAAGGTATTGGCGGTGGAAGAACTCCAAATCTTTTTAATCTTGGTCTTAGTTTTAAACCAGTCTTTAATGAATTCCTTAAGAGTTGTCTTAAAGCCAATCTTGAAGCTAATCTTTGCCTTAGTATTAACCTTTGCCTTCCTCTTTGAATTGTTTTTGTTTCTGTTCTTTGTTTTAGTACTAATTTTTGCCTTTCTTTCTGTCTTTGTTTAACTCTTTGAGCAGAAGTTAATCCTACTTCTACAAATCCTGCTTGAGCTAACTTGAATTTTTCTCCTAAAGATAATTTTGATCTTGCGATTCTCCTTTGATTTCTTGCTTTATTAGTAGCAACTCTTCTTTCTTCTCTAATTCTTCCTGGAGTTTTTCTTTTTGGAACAAGAACTGTAATAGGTCTTTCTGGTATAACTCTTGCTTCTACTCTTGGAATTATCTCAACTTTTGGGAGTTTAATTATTTCTTTTTCAACTAAACCCAAAATAAAGTTTTCAAAATTTCTTTTTTCTTGTGGCGTTCTTAATCTTTTCTTTAATTCTGCTAATATTTTTGCTTGTTCCTTTGGGGTTTTAGCTAAAGCTATTCTTCTTTCAATTGCAGCTAAAGCTTCTCTACCTTTTCTTATATCTTCTGGATCTAATTGTTCTAACTCTCCAAATCTTCCTCCCTTTTTCTTTTTTAAGAATCTTCCTAGTTCATCAAATCTTGTTTCTCCTCTCCTTCCTGGAGGAATAGCTTTTTTTAATAAATCAGTAACTTGTTTGAATTCTGCTTCTGCTCGAGGCAAAGCTTTTAATCCTGTTACTGAAAATCCTGCACCGAATGAAATTAAACCAATTGTTTGTAATATCGCTGCATCTATTCCTTCTTGGTCAAATGTTCTTTTAACACTAAGTCCTGCAGCACCTGTTAATGTTATTGCTCCTAATCCTCCTATGGCATTTATTGATTTTTGGAATTTTGGATTTCCAGTTAATGTTCTTGGCAATAATCTAGCCCCTGCACCACGTATTAATGTTACTACTTTTCCTATTCCTGCCCCTAAAACAAAACCTCCAACAATTTCTTTAGTTATATCTCCTATTCTTTCAGCTTGTATTGGAGTAAACTTAAAAACTCCTTTTGGATCTGATAATGCTTGTTTAAATTTACTTTCAGAGAATTTTCCTAACCCAAGTACTGTAGGAACTCCTGGAGGAATAGCTTTTTGTAACGCATTTCTTAAGTCTACATTTTTAATAAATCTAAGTTGGGGTTGGCTTTCTCTTATATTTCTAACTAATTGTTCTATATTAGTTTCTGCTACCCTGACAACTCCTGGAGGAATTTCAGGAGGAGCGACTCTAATAGGAATTGGTTCTCTTAATTGCCTTGATAATTGTAAAGCAATATCTTCAAAACCCACTAGTTTTTTTCCAATAACAATTGGTTCTACTCCTTCTAATGTTCTACTTTGCTTTGTAATTAAATCTTGAAATCCTTTTAATTCCCCATCAATAAAAATAGGTTCTAATCCTCTCTCTCGTAATTCTCCAATTTGTTTTTCTATTCCTAATCTAACTGCAGTTGTTTTACCTGCAGATATTTGTTTAAAAAATTCTTGTTCTTTTCCAGATAAACCAATTACAGCTCTAGGATCATCTGATTGAAAAGCTTTCAATGCTCTATTAAAAGCAGCTTGTTCTTCTTGTTGTACTCTTATTTGTGATTCAATAGCACTAACTTCTCTGGATGCTTCATCTAAACTCTTTTCTATAGGATTTAAAATTGCTAAAGCTCGTTTTCTAATGTCACTTAATCTTTGTGCTTCAGTTTGTCTTTGTGCTATACTTTGTTTAGTTTGTTGTCTTACTTGTGCTGCAGTTAATGCTAGTTGTTGAGTTCTTTGTTGTATTTGTTGTCTTTGACTAGCTACTAAACCTCTTTGTGTCTGAATACTTGCTCGAGCTTGGGCTACTGTTACCATTTTACTTTTTTTTCTTATTAAAAATGACTAATTCAACAAAAAGATCTTCACCAAATTTAATTGTAGGATCAATCTTTTTAATTTGTTTTTTAGAAAGAGGCACATTTAATTGATTATTTTTTTTATTAATAAATACTTTCCTAACCATACTTTTCTTAACCATAGATTTTACTAGTAAAAAGAGTATATAAATTTTATTCAATCTTTTTTTCCTTAATTATTTCTCCACTTATATAACAACTACAGATTTTAGAACGATCATCATAAGTATAACTATCATAAGTAATTATTTTATTTCCACCACAAATATCATACATACAAATGTCTTCTTCATTTAAATCTTCTATTGCTTGGAAAGTTAACCAAATTAATATTGAAGTTTCTAATACAAACAAAATAATGAATACTATTGATGTTATTTTCCACCCATTAGCCATTTTTCTTTTTATCAAAAGGAGAAATTATTTGTCCTTTCTCGTCCCTAGTCCAGTTAATTCTTTTAATTTCATCTTTGATTCTCTTTGTTTCACTATCTTCAATATCATTATTGCGTATACCGAAAAACTGTTTTATTTTATCAATCATCAATAATCCTTTGTCTTTTTCATTAGTTTTCCCTATTACTCTATAAATTACATTATCTGCCCAGCCCCAATCGAAGAAAGTGAGCTTTGCTGTTAAAAAGCCCTTTCTTATTTGTTTTTTAACCTTCATTATACATAATTCACAAGGATAACTATGCCAACCAAAATAACTAATCCCCACAAAATCATTTGTTTAATTGTGAATTTTCCGTCTAATCCTCCTCCAGTTCTTACTAATTCTGCTGCTCTTATTCCCTTTAAAACGTGTTGTTCTAATTCAGCAAACTTTTCTCTCATAGATTCATCATCCCATTTTTTTGTTCCAAGAGGAATCAAATCCCATTCTCTAATAATTAATAAAGGAATTTTGTCTTTAGAAATTGTATAGACACAATCTCTATCTTCATGATAAATTTTTCCATTAACATTAAAGAATCCATTTCTAGTTTCAACTTGCATTAAATCTGCATTTCCATTATTTCTAAGATAAACTATTGCAACTTTACTAGGTTTCTTGAATTTTTTCTTATTAAAAGTCTTTTCCCACCATCTTTGATATTTTTTCTTCTTACTTGTCTTTTCCTTTACTTGAGAAATAAGATCACTTTCAGAAACTTTTGGAACTTCAACTATAGGATTATTTGCTTCCTCTAACATCTTTTTCCCGGCATCACTTTTATTTAAATCCTCTAAGAATTTCTTAATCTCTTCTTTTTTACTCATCTTCTTTTTTTACCTCCTTTTAAATTCTCTATATTGTTAACTCTCACTTTCTTTCTTAACATATCCATCTTCTTTGTAACATTTAAATTCATTGCAAAACCCTCTTTGCTCATTCCTGAATCTGTTATGTTTAGAATCT
>LAZR01000742.1_pt1 | contig 22796 bp, 17 predicted proteins | sample 329461 | NCBI WGS metagenome assembly LAZR01 (sample SAMN03002196, study PRJNA259156) | marine sediment metagenome | biome: sea floor; feature: Hydrothermal impacted sediments; material: marine sediment; isolation source: Loki non-amplified sample from Loki's castle hydrothermal vent sediment ...
TTTAAACTCTATATCAATAAAGATTTGGGTCGTTTAAGGCTCTATTTAGCGGTAGTTAGGGTATTAGCTGGGGGACTGTAATGGTTGAGTATTATTTTGCGAATGCGATCATCAAAAATGTTAAGTTATCAGAGATAAAAGTTGATCCTCAGGTAAGGATTCGAAAGTATGACTCTACTAATAAAAACAAGACAAGCCATAAGGCCTTAAAAAATTCTATGGACAAGTTTGGGCAACTCCATTCAATTACATTATTAAAAAATTATAAATTGAAAGCGGGATTTGAACGATATTCTGTCGCTTTAGAGTTAGGATGGGAAACAATTAGTTGTCGTATTTTTTTAGAGGAACTTACAAAGCTTGATGAGTTACTGCTTGAAATCACCGAAAATTATGCCCGCAAAGATTTTTCTTCACTTGAATTCTTCGTTGGGTTAGCCATGACTAAAAGAGAGTATGAAAAAGACCATCCTGAAATAAAGCATGGGAAAGCTAGGTGGGGACGGCATTCTACGTTAAGAAACCGCGAAAAAGATCGAGTAAATAAAGTTGCATCGGATGCAACTTTAAAAAATGATCGTAAAAATAAAGTATTATCTTTTGTAAAATACCACCACAAGTTTTTTGGAATGGCAGAGAGAACACTCTATAATTATACAAGAATCGGTGAGGCTTATTTGGATAACAAGTTTAATAAAGAAACCATAACACTCTTTGAAGAGGGAGAATTAACCCAAACTCAGCTTTTAGAAACTTTAAGACAGCTTGAAAACAAAGCACTATTACAATCTAAATTAAAAGCTCAAAAAAAGGATCTCCCCGTCGGTGGTAAGTCACTTATTGCTAAATCATCAACAGAGAGTCAAGAATATTCCAGAGAGTCAAAAAACGTATCTAAGGCTAAAAACAAAACTCCCGAAGAAAAAAAAGATGTTGTAGCTAAAATTAGGAAATCAATAGTTGAAAATTTTATTAATAGTGGCAAGAAGGAAACCTCTCCTCAAAAAAATGGGACTCTTGTCTGTGATTCTCCGAAAATAACTTCTGAAAAGCCTTCAATAGATGGTACCTGTCTTAGTTGTCCGAAAGCCACTGTTTTGGCTATTAGGTGCAAATTGTGCGGTAACTTGTCAAGAAGAGTTCAATGTGAAATAGACTTCATAGAAAATAGACATAGACTTAGAGACCCTGATCTACCACAATGCGAAAGTTCCGATATTTTACCTTAAAACACCTTTTCTACTTTTTAGTTGGTTTTTTATAATTATCTTTAGACCATGTTGCATGACTGAACTATTATCAAGATTGAGGAAGAAAAAATTCTCTAAGGAACAAAAATCATTTGAATCTCAATATCGCCACTGCAATCGGTGCAAAGGAGACTTAAACATTCATAACGACGAGGAAACCGTGTGTGTTCTATGCGGAGAGACGTTTTGTAAGCTATGTATAAAAAAACATCAGCGATATTGTTATAATTAGATGAAAAATTAATGATATATTTTTTTCTCTTTCCTTATATGAGTTATGATTTTCCCTCTTTTTTGAAAAGAAAGATTCCTTTTTTGTTACCTTTTGCTTCAAAGAGGATATGAATCTCATCTCCATCCCCCCAATTTAATGCTTTTGCGATTGCAATTGGAACGGTAATGGTTCCAGAACCATGTCCTTTATATTTTCGATACTTTGTAGTCTTTCCATTCATATAAACGATTCTCCATAAAAAAATAAGGAACTCTATAATTACTATTATAAGTATATTTATAAAAACATTTAAATATGTGTTTTGTCTAGTATTAACATAATGATAAACATCATTATACTTATACGTATAAAAAGTGTTGAAGACGGATTTAGATGAGCAAGAATTTTATCAAGATGAGTTTTTTAATGATGTAATTTTGAAGTTTAATAATTATTCCAATGACTCAAGTAATCAGTTTGTATCGATATGCAAATCAATTATCGGGCTGTCAAAGCCAACCAAAATCATTTCAAGTTCGCAACATTTGATTAACGGTTTGATTTACCTTAACGGGTTTCTCCAAATAATCGAATCCAATAATACGGAAAGAGAGGTAACAACTGGTAGGGTATTAAAAATAAATAAAAAGAGATGGTAAGAATGTCAGAAAGATCTTTTTACTCAGATAAATTTTATGAATTTCATGAATATGCAGATTTCTTTCCCTTGATGAATTCCAAACAGTTTGAAAGATTGACCAAGAGTCTCAAAGAATTTGGGCAACAAGAAGATATTGTGTTACTCAATAGAAAGATCCTTGATGGACGCAATACCTACCTCTCGTGTAAACAAGCAAGTATTACTCCCCGATTTAAAAAGTATGATAGCAAGTTGGATCCATTAGACTACGTAAAAATAAAAAACCTCGATAGAAGACATTTTAGTTCGGCACAGTTAGCAGAAGTTGCTTTAAGATTTGTCGAGATTGAAAAAGGAAAAGCTCGTGAAAGGCAAGTTCGAACGCAATTTGGTGCTCAAAAAAAACTAAAACCTGTGGATGCGGTGGGTCACCCTGGGTCACCCACCGGAAAAAACCCTCAAAGGGGAAAATCATTCAATATTGTAGCTAAAGATTTCGATATCGCCCCTAAAACATTAAGAAAAGCTGATAAAATTAAGAAGATCGCTAAAAAGGATCCTGAAATTCAGCAACTATGGGAGAAGGCATTGGCAGATGAGATTCCATTAGAGGATGTATACAGAAAAGTAAAAGATAAGTTTTGTTGCTATAATTGTAGCCATGTAAATGTAAACACTTGCATTGAATGTGAGAAAAAATGCTTGATACTCCACTGTGAACGAGGTTTGGACATAAAGTTCAAGAAATACTGTAATGAGTTTGATTATTAAATATTAGAAAGCATACTATCGATATCTCCTCCTTCACAAAGGTAATCTTATAACTATTAGGAATCTTTAAGGAAGATTAGCTCTTCTTTCTTTCCTCGTTTACTTGAGAAACTATTTTTTCAATATCAATCGGTACCTCTGGATACTTTAATTTGTATATTTTATGAGTTTTCGAGCCATTTAATTCCAAGAAATCAATCGCAGCAAGGCTCCTTAATCCTCGCCAAATAAAGTTTATTTTGGACCGATCAGAAGATTTTACGTTACTTGCTATTCTTATCCTTTTTACGCTTATATACCCATTTTTAAACGTTCTAATCGTTTCTAATGTCTCTTTCATATACTTTTCAAAGAAATCCATAACCGATCACCTCTTCAGAATATAAAATAGTTTTATTATAAATATTTACGCCAAAAAGTAATTGACTTTTTTTACCCACCCTTGGATGCCTCACTTAGTTATTCTTCTAATAATAGGTTTTCTATTCGATATTTTGGTGAGCCATCGAACAATCTTTTTTATACTTTTTTTGGATAGAACGCCCTCTCTACGAAGTATGAACCAATATAATTGCTTAAGAGATAAATGATGAACATATTCATACTGAACTATCGGAACTTTTTGTAACATGACAGCAACATTGTAAATTGGAAGTTTTCTATGAAACCGATTGACGGTTCTAATATAGAAAACTAATCCTGCCATATCGACATCCTTGAGGGGAATTTGGCTAGCTTCTCTGAGTATTTTCTCCACCCACTCTTTTGCCCCAATAATAAAAATACCTGTAGGACCTACTACCACAAAGTCGATTTGACAAGACTTGATATTTTCTTCTGTATTTCTATATGTTACCGACCTATGCAAGCTTAAACACACATCATTAAAAATATAATAGCTGAGATCCAATTTCCTTAACTCCCTCATAACAGCATTCTCCGTCCTATTAATAGATTCAGGAATATTATTTTTTTTGGTCTTGATCAATTTTATACCCTATTTTGTCTACTAGTTCCTTTTCTATTTGGATGGTATTCCTGAATTCTGGATTGTTCCATCTAATATAGTTAGTAAAGTAATTAAAGAAAGTCATTTAATTTGGATGAAAGGAACTGCTAAAAATGGTACACCACATAAAGAAAACCCATTAAGAAAATTCTATATAATACCCAAATATGACTTTCTTGATAATTTTTAAAGGGAATATAAGATCATTAGAGGAATCTGACGAAAATTGAATCAATACAAATTCTTTTCTCTTAGATCTGCATTTTCAATTACAGATTCAATACTTCTTTCTAGATTTCTTTTTATTAGATTGATATTAGCATCGAATGAATTAATGTTTTCAAGTTGAAAGTTTTAAGGAGATTACTCACATTTTTAATTACATTTAATTAAAACCAGTTTATCCTTTTAAATAATATGATATTCTATCCTCAATTTTCAATTTAAGTAGAAAAAACTTGATTGTATTGAGGTTGGCTCTAGTGGATTTTACAATAATGAGTTGTTTTTTCCATAATTTGATACAACATAGAATGTAAAGGTTTTTAAATCAAAAATAAGAAAGAGTAACATTCATTTATAAATACTTAGGAATTATTTTACTCAAGAATATAAAAGTAGATTTAGAAATTAAGGTATTATCCTAAAAAAGACAAAAATGCGGTTTGATTCATAATGGTAAATTATGTTATAATAAATGAAAAAAAAATAGATGTGAACTATGCTGATAAATCACTTTCTATTAGTGGTCAAAATATAACAGACATAAAAGATATAAAAAATCTTGATAAACTTACTTACCTTGAAAAAATTTACCTCCAAAATAATAAAATTACAGAAATAAAGGGTTTAGACCATCTAATCAATCTCAAAGTTTTATATTTAAGTGATAATGAAATTTCAGAAATTTTTGGATTAGATAATCTAGTTCAATTAGAACATCTATATCTAAATGGCAATAAAATTAATGAAATTAAAGGTTTGGCAAAGTGTAAGAATCTCAAATCATTGAATTTAGAAGGAAACCATATGAATAAAATTCAAAACTTAGATATAAATATTAAATTAGAAACTTTATTCCTTGGTAATAACAAGATATCTGAAATAAGTGGTCTAAAAAATCTAACTGAACTAAAATATTTAGGATTAGAAAATAATCAAAATATCTCCAAAATTGAGGGGCTTGAATATCTGATTAATTTAGGAACTTTAGGATTAGAAAATACTAAAATTCCTACTGAACTTATTGAAAAATTAGGAGGTCTCAATACAGAAATCCCCAGTAGAGTTGCTTATCCATTAAACTTTGTTTTATATTGCCGTGCAGAATATATTGAATATGAAGATCAACTTATTTTTATTGACCAAAATCGATTAAATCTTTCTGGTTATAATATATCCAATTTGTATGATCTAAAACATCTTGAAAAAGTGGACAAAGTCGAACATCTTAATCTAGTTGATAATAATATTAAAAAATTAAATAATCTTGATTATTTTGTTAATCTAAAAACCTTATGGGGAAGCTTTAATGAGATTGAAAAAATAGAAAACTTAGATCATCTAAAAAAATTGGAGGAATTGTCGTTAAATAACAATAAAATCACGGATTCTTCTGGATTAAGACCACTCGTAGGTCTTAGAAAATTAAATTTAAAGGAAAATAATATAAAAAATATTAATGAACTTAAATATCTGGAGAACCTGGTTGAATTAAATTTATCAGAGAATACAGAAATCAGTGACTTTTCTGAGATTCTTAATTTATCATCTTTAGAAAACCTATTTTTAGAAAAAATGGCTCTAAGCACTATTCCAAATTTTAATTTAAAAAACTTAAAAGAACTCTATATAAATGATAATAAGATTGTAGAAATACCAAAACTTTTCCTCCCAGAATTAAAATTTTTAGATTTAGGAAATAACAAATTGAAATCTATGGTGAACTTATGTCAATTTCCTTATTTGATAAGGTTAAACTTAAATAATAATCGGATTAAAAAACTTGAATGTATTGATAAAATGTCAAATAATTTGAATATATTCTCGATTGATAAAAATAAAATTGATAAAAGACTTTTCGACAAATTATGGTCAGGGGATTCTAAACTTAATTCAAGGTTTTTTATATTCTACTTATTACTTAGAAAATATTTAAATGATCAATCTAATCTTACAGAAATTAATTTCGATCAATTAATCGGAGATTCTCCAGTTCTTAATTCTTTAAAAAAAATGGGAGATCATTCCAAAATAAGAGATATTGTAAAATTATTTAATAAAGAGTTTGAAATTTTATGTGGTAGAAATAAAGTTCCACTTAAAATAATCACTCCTAATTATATAGCAAGAGAAATAGATAAATTATTAGAAGTTGTAGGGCCCGATAAAGGTTATGGTTTAGAACATATCGTTGAGAGACTGCAACTTTGCAGTAAAAAAGCTTTAGTAAGATTATTGAGAATAATACGATCCAAAAAGCTATGGGATATAGAATTTTATTATAACGAGACACACATTAAAAGAGCTACTAATTTTAATATTAAAACTACACAATTAGAATTTCCAAAGATAAATAGCAGAATTAACTTTGAAAATCAAATTACTTGGCTTCATTTATCAGATCTAAATTTTACTGAAATTAAGGAAAGTGATTCAAAGATAATGAAATCTAGGTTAAAATTCTTAGAGAGTCTAATACTCAAGTCAAGAAAAAAGATTGATTTGTTATTTATAACGGGAGACGTCACTACTTCTGGAAAACCTAAGGAATTTACTAATTTGGCAAATTATCTTGAAGATATCATTAGTACGTTAAATTTGAAAAAAGAAAATGTTTTCATTGTACCTGGAAATCATGATAAGCACCAAACTGAATTCTTTCAACCTTTTAAGAATTTTTCAAACTCCTTCTATAATGGAGAAAAAAATTATTATAAGAAAAATTCTTATTTTGTTGAAAAAGTATATGTTAATAATTGCTTAATTGGTGTATTGGGCTTAAATAGTAGTAATTTTGATATTAATCACCTAAAACTCTGTTTGAAAACTTATAAAGATTATCACCGCTCAAATCCAGATATAAATATTTGTCTTTTTCATCATTCATTAGAAAATCTTGTGGTTTCGGAAGAAATTAAGAATCTAATATATGATAATTTTGATTTTATCTTAAATGGACATATTCATAAAACTTTCAAAATAATGAGAAACAAGGGTCCTAATCATAATGTTATTCAATTTAATGCGGGTTATAGGAATCTCAATATTGTTGAATATAACTATCTAAGGAAAGAGGGAGAAGCAAGCTTTTATGATTATTCTACTAATGAACAATTATGGAAAAAAGACACCACAACAGGATTTGAAACGGGTAAGATTGGGTTCGAAACTATTGAATATGAAATCAAAAAAAATCATATAAGATCTGTTCATGCTCGAGATATTGGATTATTTAAAGAATTAAATGTTGAATTTAATCAAAAATTTAATTTTTTAATTGGACCAAATGCTTCTGGAAAAACTTCAATATTAAAGTGTATTGCACTTTCTTTTAGTATAACGTCAGACTCATTAAAACATTTTAGATATGGATCTAGAGCCGAATTATGGACAAATTTCTATTATGAAGATAAAAAATATAATGTTGGTTCTTCAGTGGGATTTGTTCAAAATGGTGAAATCTATCGAAAATCTGAAATAAGATCTCTCCAATTACCCTTAGGTGAAGGGATCCAAATAAATCCAGGGGATTTAGAGAGGAAAGATATCAACTTTACACCTTTAAGTATTAATGCATATCGTCGTATATATTATATTGAGATAGAAGGTTCTAAGAAGGAAAAGCGATTATATCCCACAAGGAATATATATAAAAATAGGGCTGTTTCAAATTTAGCTGGAGAAGATTTTAGTCTTACTTCAAGTTATCCTTCTGTAAAACAATGGATGGTTAATAGAATTCTTCAAATTAATTTAGATTGGGCAGATATTGAAAAGCAAAATTGGAGTTGGTTTATACAAAATCTATCGGAAATAGGATCAAGCGGAGTAAATCTTAGTTTTGTTGATATTGATAAGGAAAATAACCCGAGGTTTAGACTATTTAATAAATTATGCTACCTTGAAGAGTTATCTTCGGGATTTCAAGCTGTTCTACATCTTATATGCAATATAATAAATTGGATTGAAACAGGGAATCATGATAAAGGAAAAAAGCTAGTTCGCTATTCGACAGGTACAGTTTTAATAGATGAATTAGATGTTCATTTGCATCCTGAATGGCAATTTTCTATAAGATATACTCTTGAGAAATTTTTCCCAAACATGCAATTCATAGTGACAACACATTCACCTCACCTCATTTCCACAGCAAAAAAGAATGAAATAATTTATCTAAATGAGTTTAATAATATTATAAACAAAAAACCATTACAACAAACCTTTTCGGGGTGGACGACAGATCAGATTCTTAAAGATTTAATGGGTGTTGAGAGCTTAGAGAATAAAATATATAATAAATTAATAAAACTGGCAGATGAATATATACTAAAAGAGGATGTTGAAAATCTCAATAAAATAATTAAAGAGCTTGATCTTATTACCCATAAATCTGATATAATTGTTCAGAGCCTAAAGATTAGGTGTGTTGATTTACAAAATAGGCTAAAGATATGATATTCATAGAGAAACCGCATCATGGACCATTAAGTCTTTCTATATACGAAAATGAGTATTTAGGTCTAATTCAAGAATATGGATCATTTGAAAATATTCCTGCAGATTTATTAACAACTTTAAAAAATAAATATCGCCTTCCAGAGGTTAAGAATAGTTTATTTTCCTGCTCTAATAACAAATGTGCATATTGCGAGATAAAACCTGAAGGGTGTAGACTACAAATAGATCATTTTTTTCCAAAAAAAATTTATCCAAAAAAAAGGTTAAACTGGGATAATCTTCTACCTAGTTGCCCCATATGCAATGCTGAAAAGAAAAGAGTTCATGATACTATATCAGAGCCAATTATAAACCCTACTAAAATTGATCCAGAAGAATACTTTGAATATGATAATGGATGGATTAATCCTTCAAATAATTGTATAGATCCAGAATTGGCTAAAAGAACTAGTAATGTTCTTGATCTCAATCGCAGTCATTTATTGAATTTAAGATTAAAATTGTTAAACGCTTTAATAATCACTAAAAGAACTCTTTCTGAAAAAATTGAACACTATCTAGAAGCTGATACTAAAACTACAAAATTTATTAGAATCAAACGCATTTTAGATATTAGAAAGAGTTTTCAAGTTTTTTCTAATCCTGATCAAAAATTTGCTGGATTTGTTCGGTATTTTCTAAGAAATGATGATCTATATCAAGAAGCTGAGGGTCATATTAAGAGATTCTTAACAGAATTTCCAAATTATAAAGATAGGTTGGATCCAATCATATATTAAACCGCCGTAAGAGTGTAAATAATTTTGAGAGTTAGGGAAAAATCAAAGAAGGGAGCCTTGAAAGAGAAAAAATGATAGATAACGTTATACTAATTATCGCAATCCAAGTTTGAGACATCCTTATCTTAACTCGTCTTTCATTTTTTCCTAAGAGCCTACTTTGGATGCTCGTGTTCAATCTTTTAATATTAAGTTTAATTATTTTGCTAATACGATCATCCTTTTCTTCTTTTTTGCTTTTATTTCCATTTGGCATACAAAAAAGATTGTTTTCTTCAATCTTTAATTGGAGAGCGTTAAATAGAGAATAATAATAAACCTCATCTCCTATACTATATGTAAATTTTTTATAATCCGAGATTAATAGTTGTTCTCTTAATCCTACAAAATACGATCCAATGTAAACATCACTCCATCTTTGAAGCCACCTCAGTAATTGCTTACTTTTAAAATTAAACTCTTTTAACTTTAAATCCATAATTCTTTCGATTCTTTTTTCAATTCTAGATAATTGTTTAGTTATGATCTTTCCTAAAAAGTCTCTCAACTGACGGACACTTTTGAAGATCATGAATCTTATTGTTTGAAGAAGTACTATAAGAAAATTTATTGAAAGTTCTACAAGTAAAAAAATCGCAATCTGAACTATGTTATAATTTAATGTGTTTATAAATACGATGATATTATCAAAAAGAAATATTGCTAAGATTTCTATGGAGATGACTAAGAGTAGATAAGATAAATATATTGTGTGACGTATTTTATATTGTCGTTCAGTCAATTTTAATTTTTTTATAATTTCTTCAAATTTAGCATCATTTTCTTTTTTTCCTGTTATTAAGTATTGTTTTAATTTGTGAGTTATCTTTTTATTCTTTTTTTGATTTAAGTGTAAAGAAACCTTTCTTGAAAAAGCAAAGGAAATGATTAAAATTAAAAAAACAAAACCCATTGTATATAAAAATATTGGATAATACCCTATACCAACAAAAATTAAAGCTGTAACAATTATAAATAGGTACGCGTAAATTATTAAACAAAGATTTATTTTTTCATCTCTTTCAAAAGAATATAGCAAATTCTGAAAATGCTCTCTCGATATTTTATCTCTTGTCATGATATCTCCTCATTAAGTCTATAAACCTTTAGTATGATTTCTCATAAAAATAAATCTAGTAATTAGATAATAAAAATATTATTCAAATTTTATTAAGATAGTTTAACCTTCAAGCATTTTAGTTTTCTCATCATATGGGAGTAAATCCTTCCCTACTTTTATGGGAAGAGTTAATGGAGTGAATTTTTAATACTTATAGGAAGTACCACGAATGTACTTCCATAATTGAGATTAGATTTAAAAATAGTCCCTATTGCGGTTTTAAACGCTGAAAATAGGTAAGAATGTCTATTTTTTGACTAATGAAAGAATATCACCAAAAGTGCAGAAAGGACAGAGTGAAAATGTTATTAAATTGAATAAATCCAGTCTTATTATGCAAACCTATCTCTATTAATTGATTAAGACGTATTATTATCGCATTTAAATCTCCCAATCTTGCCATGCACGAAGCTTCAACATAAAGAAGCCATTTTTTATATTCATCTGATATAAAATCAGCCCTTTTATAAGATTCTGTGTTATTTTCTTCTAATTCCCGTATCTTTCTTAAAAAGAATAATACCTTGTTATAATCTCTTTGCTCATAAAAATAAAATCTAAGATTAACGTGTAGATTATCAAACTCATTATACCAGAAGTGATAAACTACATGTCTTCTTTCCATTCTAAAGCCGGCTTTTATAGCTGTGTATTCTGATCCAATATTACCATCCCATAGGTGCCAACCTATATGCTCAATTCCTCTCTCTAAGGCAAATTCTATCATTGCTGCTGTTGTAACTGCTGCAAATCCTCTCTTTCGATATTTCTCTTCAGTTTTAATCCCTACTTCTAAATATACATCACTTGACCAATCTGAAAAACAAACACTAGCTATTTCATTTACTTTTTTATCTATTAAACAACATCCAAAGCCAGGTTTAGAATAACTAATACGGTGCACTAATTGATCAGCATTCTTTATATCTTGATTTTTCAGCATTTCAACATCTTCAGAAAACCTTACCATTTTAAAGTTATCTGGTACTAATTTCTCCCAATTTAGTATTTTATTTTTCCCTTTATCGAAAATAAGAAATTTCCTATATGATTTCATTACAAATAAGCCAGCAAAAACTTCCCTTACCATTTTATCTTCCCAAACATCAATTGGGGAATAACAACTGGCTATATCCTTTGTATCTTCTATTGTATTTGCCTCAGGTATAATCTTTTCCCTAATCAAATTATTCATAGCTTTTGCAATTTCAGGTGAATATTCACCTTCTATATAGATCCCAGCACAATCAGTTTTATCCCATAATAATACTGTTTTAGGATTTTCTGCGTCATCAACAAAAACTCGACCCGCTACACTTCCATCAATAACTGATCGAAGAATATAATTATACTTTAATAGACCTTTAAGAAGAGGATAAATCATAGAAAATTCTTCGTGTTTGAGCTCAATCATTTATTTTCACTTTGTCTTTGTTTAAACTGTTATTATTTTTTTATTGGAGAAAAATCTCCACAAACTTGAAGAGAGTTTATAATCTGGGTTTAGAAATTTGACAGATCCACTATATCAAATGATATAATTAGTAGAAACTTCATTTCTGAGAATGTCTAACTTCTCTTTGGCAAATAAAACAAAATATAAGGATATATATTCTCTTTTTAAGTACCCTTTGGTGTTTGTTCTATTTTCCAAAAATTAGCCACAGCTTCTCGATCATCCATTTTATAAACAAACACCCCCAATACTTTTTTAATTATTTAATGAATTTGAAGTAATAAAGTTTGTTTAGATTTTAGTTATTTTATCTTTTTTTGACATTTAAAAAGATGCATGGCATGAAGAGAGAAGTCTCTGTAAAATTCATTGAGTAAAAATCTCATCGATCACTGTTTTAAGGGCAGGGGGCTTATCGAGCTCTAACATCTCACTTGTCTCAAAAATAAAGATTTTTTCCTCAGATAACGCATCCTTTATATCCTGTTCTGATTCGTAATTTCCGTTTATGAATTTACCCTCTTTATAATCGACTAAAGAATCTTTTAATTTCATATCCATAAAATAGAAAAACACTTACTATGAATACCGTTATACTTAGCCATAATATTTGAAAGATTACATCTGTAATGCCAAACAATACCATCGTAAATGGTATAATTAAAAGCAATCCAAGAATCAATGATCCAAAATCAATCACCTCGTGTTTTCCCTCAAAAATAAAGATTTTTTCCTCAGATAACGCATCCTTTATATCCTGTTCTGATTCGTAATTTCCGTTTATGAATTTACCCTCTTTATAATCGACTAAAGAATCTTTTAATTTCATATCCATAAAATAGAAAAACACTTACTATGAATACCGTTATACTTAGCCATAATATTTGAAAGATTACATCTGTAATGCCAAACAATACCATCGTAAATGGTATAATTAAAAGCAATCCAAGAATCAATGATCCAAAATCAATCACCTCGTGTTTTCCCTCAAAAATAAAGATTTTTTCCTCAGATAACGCATCCTTTATATCCTGTTCTGATTCGTAATTTCCGTTTATGAATTTACCCTCTTTATAATCGACTAAAGAATCTTTTAATTTCATAAAATTTCGTCCTTTAATATTAATTTTATTTGAATTTTTATTATATATACTAATTTGTATCTTTATAAATAAAAAATATTAGGTATTAAGTTTATTAACTCGATTTTATTGAAATTTCATTTTGAAAAAATTTTTATAGAGTTTAATTTAAAGAGTGGAAAAATAATCATAGCTGAAGACAATACTTTAGATTTCATCTTTTTCATTTTTGTATTTCTATTTAATAAGATTATTGAAAGGATGGTTAGAAATTTCAATGCAAATCACTAAAATAGTAAACAATTATTAAAAAAAGCATTCGTAATAGGATAAAACTATTTATATTGAGGGATCAATTTGTTTAATTATTTCTCTGCAATAAGTTTCAACGGATTGTAATTCATCACTCGTTAAAGCGCCTGAATTATGCGCAACCCTATTCCTTAAAGAATACAATGAGTCAATTCTTGCTTGTATCCAAGTTTGATCGGGTAAACTAGTTTTAAAAAACGCCCATTGGTTTATAATGATATTTTTTAATTCGCTCAAGTCTAAATAATAAACATCATGACCTCCCCTAATAGGGAGATATCGTTTTAATTTTTCCTCCTGACTCCTCGAAATGATCTTTCTTGTTAGACTATTAATACCCAAAGAATTAACTGACGAGATACCATTATTTTTTAGAATTTTTATTATGAAGGTCCTTATTATGTTTTCACATACAAAAATTAACTGAAACATCCTATCTGGAATTTTTAAATCTTCTATAATATCTTGATATTTTGAATAATTAATCCCATCTGGTAGAATTTTCACGGGTGAAAATTTTAGAAGAATTTCATCAAAATCAAGTTCAGATTCTTCAGACATTTTTTCAGATATAGGTCCTAATGATTCGACTTGCTCTTCTATTTTTTTAGCATGGTCCCAGTAAAACCACCCATAATCGTTCCATTGAGGTCCCCAATTTGATCTAACTTGATCAATTACATCTTTAGCTAATTCAATAATCATTGGGAGATTTTTCATATTTTTTAACGACTTATTATCTAAGTCATATAATTTGATATCTGATCCAATGTTCTTATCTAAAAATGTTTCAATTTCTCTAACTAGTGTGACAAATGCTCTTTTTACCTGGAATTCATTCATTTTAATAAATAAATCTGTGCTTTAATTTATACATTAATATATTCCAAAACATTTTTAAATTGTAATTCAATCTTTTGGCATAATATTCGAAAAGATAAGAGGAGATATAATTATTTGGGGCTTTCATTGTATCTTGTTGAGAACTTAAACTCACTTAAAATTAAAGCTCAACCGTTCTTCTCATACTAACAATTTTGTAAAAAATCACGAAGCCTACGACTATTTTCTCTCTCATTCTAAGGTATTTAGAACTGTCCTTTTCATACTCTTAAAAATCAATGAACAGGGTTTCTCTACTCTCAGTTTTCTATATTTTACTAATTAATCTGGCTTCTTTTGTGTAATGCGGAATTCTCTAACAAAATTTCTAAAAGATTTTCCCTCTCTTAGCTGTTTTTCCAATTTAGCTTTAGCTTCCTTAACCAATTGTTTAATTATAAAAAATTAATTAGTATTAAATACAATATTAAAATAATTTACTTTCTTTTCTCTTTTTAAAATCTTCAGAAGTTCTTTCGCATTTTCAATTTGCTCTTTAATAATCAAATGTAATAATTCAATTGTTTCAAAATTTCTCATTGCAAACGCAAAATCAAATCCTACGTTATGAGTGAAAAATCTTGTAGGCACATCTTTTTTTTCACCAATTAATAATCCATATCTTAAATAGGGATAAATTGATTTATGCATTAGTGCTTTCGACGAATATGTTATAATGTTGTGTGTTGTAATTCTTTTATATTTAACTTCAATTACTACAAGTGGTATGCTATTTTCTTTTACGAGTAAGTCCGTTTGAAATGAATAATTAAATCTTTTTGGATTTGCTGGGTTTTTCGGGTAATATTCATGATAATTGGTTATAACAGTGATGGAATTCATGATTTCGCCCCATATGAGAGATTGCATAAAACAGAAGAGTCTATTTCCGATTTTGAGAATTTAGCTTTCGAATCCACTCAGTTCGGCACAGACTGGATCTATAATTTTGATAAACTTCAAAATTTGGATCTCTTAAAAGAAGATCAATCTATTTTGGAAAAACACAATCTCAAACAAAAAGATACTCTCTTTGAAGTATATAAACTTGTGAAAGAAAGCGAGCAGAATAGTAAATTCTCTGAATTATTCTATGAAATTAGACATAAAACATATTCAAATGCGTGGGAAGTTTATAAAGAGCAATTAGTTTCCGATATCGTAGGCCAAGTATTCATGTCAGTGACTGCCTCAATTATTAGTGCCACAGTTGAAGCTATTATCACAATAAGTACACTTGGTTTTGGATGGTTAGCAGCAAAAGCTGCTGCATTCTTGGCTTATATGAGCGTATATCTTTTGATGACAAAATTCTCAATTGACGCAAAATTACACCAAATAGAAGCCCAAAGTCGTTCCCAAACATTCTATACCGTATCAAGTGACCAGAAAGATCCTAGTTCGCTTAATGGTAGATCAATTGCCGATAGTATTTTAAAAGATAGTATGCCAGCAGCGCTCATAGGCCATCCAGGAGGATATTATACCACAGTTAGTGGGGGTGAACCCGGTAATATGTATACAGGAGAAGTATTGGTGACTCCACCTAACTATGCTCGATTGACAGGGGCTTTTGATGGATTCTTAAATTTACTCTGGGAAAACTTTTTAAATATGGGTGATTCAAATCCCGATTCCTTTACCGCTCTTGATTTTGACGATATGAACCTTGATTTCTTTTTACTAACCAGCGAATTACCATCATATAATCAACACACATATTATAATTATAAAAATGCTAACGGCATCTTTCACCCCAGCAACCAATATTTTGCCAATACATTAGGTTATCTTGAGATGAGAGTAAAGAGTGCATCCAACGATCAATTTGACGCAATTATCCCCACCAATGTTGACGGGAGACCATCGTACCAATTTATTAACAGCACTATACACGGTTTAACATTACCTCAATCTGTGCTTTACAAGCCAATCGTACTCAGCCCAGAACGATATAACGATACCAGTCCTAATCTAGGGCATTTAGTCATTACCGTTCAAACCAAAGATTATAGTAATACGATAGGTGTAGATCCATATGAATTGACACCTGTAGAACAAACAGTCGGTTATAAGGCTAAAATTCCACTAAGCAATAAACAATTTGAATATCCAATCCAGTACATTTCAATTGATGTTTTAAAACTATCCGATAACAGCATAAGTAATTTTGCTGAAAATATCATTATCGATGAATCGTATTACATAGTAGAGGATGGAAATATCTATTTCATAAAATCTTTAGAAGAAATCATTTCCGAGCAATATCTTGAATTTGAAACCGTCTTAAAACAAACTTGGATATCTGAACTGCTCACATCCACCATATATTACAACGTTCACATACTATTTAACAGATTTATTCCAGATACCGACGACGAGACTAATAGCTTAGCCTTAGCTCAAGCGACCTTTTACACCTTGATGGACTATTTCAATCAGTACACCTATGCGGAAGTCTCCGCCAATATGATATCTGAAATAGCTTATACCGAGACTTTAACCTTCTGGTCAACCCTTATAAGTGTTCCTTTAGCTTATTTCGGCTCTCTAGCAGCAACAGCAGCAGTGGGTAAAATGGCTGGTGAAGCTGGTTCAAAAGCGGTCTCTTCCCTTTTAGCTAGTCAACTTGGAAATTTAGGTAAAATGTTTACATCCCTTATCACTGCGCCCATTAAAGAAGTGTTTGAAGAGATTATCAAGGATGGATTAATTGAATCTTTAGCCGAGAACATAGTTAGCCTTGCGGGTGGTTCTGACGACCTAGGATTCTGGTTATCTTCTCTTGGGACATCAGGAAGAGAAACTAAAGGCGCACTAGGCCAGCTTGTTTTAGGTGACACTAACTTGAAGACAGCAATCTCACTTGCCAATTTGGAAAAATCAGGTAATAAAAAGTTGGCAAGGCAAATTGGAGATTTGATTGCACAAAGTATAACTCAAAAGCAAAATGCCGAAGCCCAAAAACGAGCAGAAATGAGTAGTTGGAAAAAGATGATAAAGTCGGGGGTCTTCAAAGGATTGACTTTTATTGGTACCGCACTCTTTTTCGGGGGTTCCAGTTACTTTATGCTAAAAGGTATCAAGAATACAATATTAGGGGCAACAGATATTTCTCCGAAAACATTTGGAATAGATAAAACCAAACAAAACGCAAAAAGGAAAAGTGAAGCAAACAGCATTCCTGAAGGTACAGGTTCAGCAACACAGGGATCAGAAAATCAGAATAAGAAACTCAATACTAAACCGCAAATCGATAAAGAATTCTTGACCAACTTATTTAAAAGTCTACAAGAATCAAAATCAGAAACCGATAGCCCACCTCTCAATGACAATTTACAACGGATCAATCCAAATCCAAAATTAGTCCAGCGAAGTCTACTCACAAAAAAGTTTAACAAAATTGAGAATTTCGAAGATTTCGAAAATGCTGATTCCGATAGATCATTCAGAGAACGATGGTTGACTCAAACCGAAGACTATGGTGGAGACATTAATTTAATGAATGAATTCTCTGTCAAGAAAGATATATCGATATATAATCTATTTAAAAATTTAAAACTTGATGTAATAGATTACTCCATAACCATTAATTCTAAAATAGTGGATTCCGAAAATTTTGATACTATTATAAAACCTCAAGACGAACTCCTACTTGTTCCTATCTCTAAGGGAAGAAGACCAGATCCAGCATCTGGAGGGGGAGATATTAATGTTGAAAATATTAGAATTAGAATAGGTGATAACTTTGAAGGACTTTTACGGGCATATGATGAAGATACAATTATCAAAATTTACTCAGAATTTTTTGGACTTGTTTACGAAGGAAAACCTACAAATGTTCCACAAAGAATAGTATTTAGTACACACTTAATACTAGAAGCGAAAGAATCGTTAACCTCCACTATATACGAAGGTAAAGAAGTAATTGTTGATGAAAATGTTAACTGGGAGGTTTTAGCCATCCTTAAAAATAAAATTATCAAAGGCGAGGAATTGACTAAATTAGAAAGGAATATAATCGATGTAGCTATTATGGAAAGACAACAATATGAAATTCAAGGAGAACAGGGAGACGATAATGTTGGAAAAAATCTGATCTCAGTTATAATTGATCAAGTTAAAAAGAATAAACACGCCCTTGCTAAATATCATAAAAATAACCCAGAATTACAAGATATATTAGCAAGTTTTCAAAAAGAATATAAATTCAAGTTTCAAGGTAAAAGTTCTGCCTTCACACAATCTGCAGGTCAAATATCTCCCTTTAATCTAGGTAAGTTTTTTGGAGTCACCCCTGATACAGTTAGAAAATGGGTCAATGCTTTAGATGGTGCAGACTTTCCTTTAGGAGAGGGGGCCGACATAATTTTTAGAAAGATTAGGTCTATCACATTAGCTTTATTCAAAGGTGAAGGAGAGGGTATTGAATTAGGACGTCAAATGATTCAGCTAGCTATTGATGATTATATGGGAGAATACTATTCCGAGCCAGATTATATAACAAAAATATCCCTTCTCTTAGACGAAAGCGCCTTATGGATAAAAGATAAAGGTACTAGAAAGGAGCCTCATTCGTTTACATCAATCTCAGAAAGAATTGGCTATAATCCTGGCTATCTAAGTGCCGAAAGTCTTAAGAACGCTGGTGACTTGCAAGTTACTGATTTTTCAAAGTATTTCGAATTAACGACGAGTATTTTACTACTAGAATCTACAGATTTCATCTTTCATAATGATTTAGCCTATAATAGCTTTAGACAAGGCGCGATAGACATAATTTTTGATGAATTAGTAGATAACGATATATTTACAGAAGCTTTAAGACCTCAGTTTGATGCACTAGTCCAAACATTGCATGCCTTAACAGTTGCAAGAAATAACAAATTTAGGGGAAATAATGAAATCCTAAGAAGTTATACCCACGATAAAAACCCTCAAGGTCATTTTACAATAAATCAGCTCAGTAAAGAAATAAAAATGACCAGACACGCAATATCAGATAATATCAAATATCGAACATTTATGTCCCCTGAGAAAGTAGGTAAAATAAGAAGTTTGTTAGAGTATTACAATGCATTTGCCCCAGATGAATGTGATATTGCGATAGAACTATTGAAAGATATTCCTGCTCAAAGAACAAAGAACCGACCTTCATATATAGGATTACAATCTCATCCTATCATTGAAAATTTAATTAGAAGAGCTTTAGATGCTAAAGGGGTAGAATCTCTCCATGAATATTTATTTAATAAACCTCGTTCAAATCATAGGATAGATTCAAACATTCCTAATACAGTCCAGCAAGATTTGAGTAATCTTTTAGATAAATCCATACTAACAAAATTAGGTATTGATCTTTCAGATATCGATAATATATTTATCGATTATGTTATCCCTTCCTTAGCAAAATATAGAACAAGCGTTATAGGCAAAGCAGACAGAAATTACCAAGCCCCAAACCGTATACTTCTTATTCCTTTTTACGGTGAATATAGTAAAGATATTTTTAATTTAGTAAGGACTGGGTTATCTACTCATGCTACTCCAAATAAGGACAAAATTTTCTTTTTAGATATTATAGATCTTGGGCGACTTCTTAATTTAGATCAGACCTATATAAACGAGCTTAAAATTTTGAACGATTTAATTATAAAAGCTTTACAGCAAGATGATAATGCTCTTAATACGCTGGAGGATCAATCAAGTAATGCTATATACGAATTATTAAGATCCAAAGGAGGTATAATTTAAATATTAAATAATTTTTTTTAAAACATAAGATGAAACATATAGTTTTGCATGGAGCAAAGCATCATATTGAAAATAATTTTTTGTTTCTATCAAATCAGAAGATTGATTCGATATCACAAATTAAAGGGATATCAAATCTAACCAAATTACAAGGCTTACATCTAAACAACAATTCAATTGCAAAAATCTCTGGTTTAGACAATCTGACTAATTTAAGGGTCTTAGATTTGAGCGCTAATAACATCAAACATATTTCTAATTTAGAAAACCTAGAAAATCTCAGAGAACTTTCCCTAAGTGGTAATAACATACGAAAAATTGAAGAGTTAGATAATCTGATTAATTTAGAGAAATTAAATCTTTCTTCAAATTCTATTAAGAGGATTGAAGGATTGAAAAGTCTCATAAACTTAAAGCGGTTATTTTTCACTAATAATAAAATTAAAAAGATAAAAGATTTGAATAATTTAAGCAATTTACAGTGGTTAGCTCTTAATGGAAACAGAATAAATGAAATTGAAGGTCTTGATGACCTAACCAATCTAAAAGATCTTAATTTAAACAATAATTTTATATCCAAAATCGAAGGTTTGGAAAACTTATCTTCTTTACATAGATTAAGTATTCGTGAGAGCAATATTAATGAATTACAAGGTTTAAATTCCCTTTCCAACTTAGAATTTGCGTTCTTTGGTTGGAATCAGATTACAAAAATACAAGGTTTGGATACGCTTCACAAGTTAAGAGTGTTAAGTCTTAGTAGAAATAATATTTCTAAAATAGAAGGCTTAGAAAGACAAGAAAACTTAGAAGAGCTTTACTTAAATGAGAATAATATTTTCAAGATTGAAAATTTGGATGCTCTCCAACGTTTGGAGTTTATAGATCTTAGTGGAAACCAAATCACTGAATTAGAATGTATAAATAAACTTCCCAATTTACGTGAAATACTTCTCCGTAGAAATTATCTTTACAGAAGTACTATTAAAGAAGTAAAAGATTCAAATTCTCAACTCAACATAGAAATTAGTTAAGAAATAGGTAATTTAAAATAAAATTTAGTGTAAATCACAAAAAACCCTCTTTCTTATTTTTATTCTTTTTTATTATTTTATCCAAATCCCCATAGGTAATTAATAAGTTAACAACCTTTTGCACCTATTTAGTTATATGTAGAAAAAAGAAGAAAATTGGGAGTAGGGAATAATTAAAAACTCTGCAAATATGAAGAAAACTAATTTTTTCGTAATTTTCACACTAAATTTTTTTAAATAATTTAGCAATGAATTTTATTAATTCAGATGAAGATAAAATAAAAAGATTAAAAAAAAAAAGTTATTCTTCCTTTGCTCCTATATCAAGGTCTTTTACTATACCGACAGCGACAGTTTTAGGATTTAGCTGAGAGATTCAGCTTATTCTTCCCATGTCGCGTACGGCGAACCGCCCCATTTCGGGGAAATTTTCATATTTTTCGAGACACATTTTCTTGATTGGAGATAATTCAACAATCGCAGCTTCGTTTCTCTTGAGAAACTTGGGTGAGTCTTCAATTACCGCACCAGTTTTCTGATCAAGCTTCTTTAGTAAGCTCACGAACTTAGCTGCAACCTGAGCGGTGTGTGCGTGAACAACTGGTGTATATCCTTGAGCGATTGCTGTTGGGTGAAAAATAACGATGATCTGTCCTGTCCATTTCCCACTTGGGTTGATCACTGTAGGTGGATTATCAGGATGTCCTAAACAGTCTCCACGACTAGCATCTGCTATGTTTATCCCACGGATGCTCATACCTATATTATCACCTGGCTCAGCTGTATCTATTTCTTCATGGTGCATCTCGATGCTTCTAATTTCCCCTTGGAAACCTGTGGGCATAATAATAATCTTGTCATTCTTCTTAAGTACTCCAGTTTCTACTCTACCAACAGGTACAACTCCAGTTCCTTTAATCTGATAAGAATCTTGAATTGGTATTCTTAATGGTTTTTTTAATGGTTTCTCTGGGAGAGTGAAATTATCAATGGCTTCAATTAAAGTTGGTCCATCATACCAAGATAGTTTATCACTTTTTTTAGATAAATTATCCATTGCAATTCCACTTGTTGGTACAAAAGGTACATCTTTTACTCGAAAACCAATATTTTTGAGAAGATCACCAACAGATTCTTTGACTTCATTATAGCGATCTTCGGAATAATCATACACATCAGCTTTATTGACAGCAACTACCAATTGTTTTACGCCTAAGGTTTGGGCTAAATACGCATGTTCACGCGTTTGTCCATTAGCAGCGATTCCAACTTCCATCTCACCTTTTTTACCAGATACAACAAGAATAGCGGCATCAGCCTGACTGGCTCCTGTAATCATGTTTTTAACGAAATCTGCATGCCCGGGAGCATCTATTATGGTAAAATATCGACCTGGTGTTTCAAATTTTCTAAACGCAAGATCAATTGTAATGCCGCGGGCTCTTTCTTCCTTTAATTTATCGAAAACATATGCGAAGCTCCACGACTCTCTATCATACTCTTTAGCGAGTTTTTCAAGCTCTCGAGCTTCTCTATCGGTTACTGCTCCAGTGTCAATGAGAAGCGCGCCCATCATGGTGCTTTTGCCGTGGTCAATGTGACCAATGACTACCAAGTTTAGATGAGGTTTTTCTTTACTTTTACTCATATTACATCAAATTTTAGCTTTGAAATTAAATTAATTTATATTAGATGTTAATCTTTAATGAGAGCAAGTTTATATTTTTTACTAGATCCCTACCTATTTTTGCATAAATCGTAGTTTAAAATGTAC
>LAZR01000743.1_pt1 | contig 22780 bp, 31 predicted proteins | sample 329461 | NCBI WGS metagenome assembly LAZR01 (sample SAMN03002196, study PRJNA259156) | marine sediment metagenome | biome: sea floor; feature: Hydrothermal impacted sediments; material: marine sediment; isolation source: Loki non-amplified sample from Loki's castle hydrothermal vent sediment ...
CACCACATCCAACATCAACAATAATGGCTTCTTTATCTTCCGGTAAATACTTTTCCGCTAATTCATAAAAACAATATGGATGATTTTTCGAATATTTTTTCTTCATTTCAAATGATTCTTTCCATTCCTTATATTTTTTTCCCATTTTATTATCCCTTTATTTTAATTCGTTTCTATTGATGTTCTGGATATCAGAGCACACTTCCAATAAAAATAAACATATTATTTTAGGATTTTTTCTCATTTTTCTTTATATTTATCTTACCTTCAACGATTCTTGTTTTACAGCCCAATAGATTACACCTGGAATAATTCCTAAGCATAATAATACAAATAAAACAAAAACACTTCCTGTGAATTTTCTCAATTTTCTTTTTTCACCTCCTATATTTGTTATTTTGAATAAATTAATTTTTCATAAATTTCTTTATATTTAAAAATATTTTTATCCCAAGAAAAGTTTTCTTCTACATACCTTCTTGCCCTACATTCAATTGCTAACTTCTCTATTGGATGATTAATATAATACGTCAACTTATTCATTAACTCTGTAACAAACTCTGGATGAAATAAAACCCCAGTTACATATGGATCTATAACATACCGTAAAGCAGGTAAATCACTAGCAATAACCAATGTTTTATAAGCCATTGCTTCCAACGGTTTTATTGGAGTAACAAGCCGACATACCCTTCTATTTAATCTTGGAATAACAACGATATCTATAAATCTATAATATTCCTTTACTTTATCATAAGATATTCTCCCTACAAATACAATATTTTCTTCACATTTTAATTTCTTAGTAAGACTCTTTAACTCTCTCAAATAACTATCTTCTGCATTACCAATCAAATAAAGTTTAATTTTTGGAATTGCAAATGTAAGTAACGAAATAACCTTAATTAAAATAGAAATACCTTCATGTTTTTCTATTGTCCCAATATATCCAATTATGGGTAAAACTGGGTTAAATGGTACCTTTTCATTAATATTAACAATATCAACACCATTTGGAACAATATAAATTTTATCTTTACTAATACCCCTACTTACTATTTCACCTTTCATAGGACCACATAAAGTTGTTATTACATCTGCCTTTTCTAATATCTTAGTTTCAGGAATTCTAATATTATTATAAACATATCTAATAAGCCTTTTACCTCCCAATCTCCATTTCCCAGAACCAACAATTATTCCATCTTCTAAAAAGGCTCGTACCTCATATATATAAGGAATACTCAACTTCCTTGCAACCCTTAAAGAAATACTTCCTATTTGACATTCTGAATGCTGATGAATAACATCTATATTTAAACCTTTTACAAGTTTTTTTATCTCCTTTCTTGTAATTATAGATATTGGAATCTCTAAAAATGACAATATTGAGTTAATATTAATATACAAAAATTTATATAATATTTTTCTAATCTTTTGAATAAATAAATTATATGTTCTTAAAAAAATTGATAATTTTGGATTTGCTCTAAAATATTCAATACCATCAATTCTTTCATATTTTTTATCTGATTTAAAATTATATCCTGTATAAGCATAAACATTAGCAAATTTTTTCTGATTTTCTAAAATATTCTTTGAACGAATTGTAGAACCAGAAATATATGGTAATGAATTTTTTAATATATGTAATATATTCATAATAATACTTCCCTATTAGAATACCTCTTCTTTTTTACACTTACATGAACGTAGATGCCTTCTTGGTCTTTTACTACAATATTCACATTCTTTATTTTGGCATTTGGATTCTAACCACTTTCCAAATCTGCCATACATAACATCATATATTTCACAATATCGTTTTGTCATTAATATCACCACTATTATTCGTTCTTTCCTCTATATCCTGTATAATCACAATTCTTACATTTTACTATTATTTTAGGAGGGATCATTTTCAAAATTAAGCCATCTGTAAACAATAGATTTCCACATTTGGGACAAAAAAATCCTGTTATCAATTCAAACTTTCTCATAATATTACTCTATTAGTCCTTTTATTATAATTCCATCGACCCAATAAATTGCCCCTGTTTCTTCATTAAAATTACAATTTAAGTCTAAATTCCCGAAAAATTCTTTAAATTCTTCCAAATCAAAACATATTTTTTTTGTCATATTATTACTCTATTATTTTTTTAAATTTTAATGGATGGATTATACAATATTCTTTTTTATGGCAAACACAATTACCCCAAATAGGTTCTTTTGATTCTTTTTTTCCTACCTTCATATGTTTTATTAATTTTTTGACATTTGATTTTTTAGTTTTTTTTCTACTTTTTTTCAAATAATATTCACCTATTATTCCTCTATTAGTTTATTTTTCCATTTCTCTTTCTCAGGTAATACAAAATCACTCCAGAACGCTTGAAGACCATATCGATAACCACTCCAATATCTTCCATCTCCTGTTTGATATTTAATTTTTAATTCTTCAGAAGCATATACAACAATAGAGTTCAATATTAGGAGAATTCCATATTTTTTTTAAATATATCTCTTTTTCAATATCTTTCCTACAAATACAAATATAATTTACCAACATAAAAGATTTGAAACTGAGTTCATTCCCACATCTATAACACTTTCTCATAATTCTTCCCTATTAGTTTATTTTATCTATTTTCAACATAATACTTTTACCTATTATTCCTCTCTTTTTTACTTTCTTTAGGATTGCATTTTGGACACACAAAGAATATTAATCCCATTTCGCACATACATTTCTTAAATTTCTTTATTTCTTTGGACATTATCATACCCTTATATTATTTTTTCAAAACATCTTTTATATTTATCCCATATAAAATATTTCTTTTTCTTTTCACAAAAAATATTCCAATGTCTTTTATCTTTTTTACCATTATCATCTATTCCAGTATAGTAAAATATGGTTTTCTTCCATTTACCTTTATTATTATTCCCTTCTTTACAATTCTGACAAACATGGGTTATTTTTTTAAATAATCTCATTATAATAGCCTTGTATTATTCTTCAAAAAATCTTAATCTTGTTCCTATAATTTCATTTATATTTGCAAAAATATTTGCAATTCTTTCGGGTATTCTTCTCCATTCAGGGTTCCTTTTGATTTTTAATCCTCTTGCTCTTTTAGGACAATTATCAGGAAATTTATATCCGTTAGACAACCGTAAACAAGGTGTTATAATATCTGTACCTTCAATTGTAGTACCTATGCATGATTTACACATTAAATAAATTTTATTCATTTTAATATACCTATATTATTTTATTTACGTTTCCCAAGCATCTTCTATTTTTTCTATAATTTTAATTCCTAAAATTACATATCCATCTTTAAGCATTAAATAACCATTAAAAAAATAAATTATTTTACACATTATTGCACGAGGTCTATATCCTTCGAGACCATATTCTTTTAGAAATAAAGAATCTCCAACCTTAAAATCTCTATCATTTAATCTTACGTCAAATTTCTTTATTCCATTCCATATATCACTAAAGAACGGATTTACAGTTTTTAAACTATGTGTTATCATAATATTCACCTATTAATTCTTTTTCCATTTTTCAATTAATTTTAATAAAAATGAGGGATTGGGATGATAAAACTTAGCAGCTTTTTCCAAATCATCAAGGATTATTTTTTTCAAATTATTTGAAGCAATAGTCATACAAGTTAAACATATTTCATGCTTTTCATTTCCAGAATAATAATTTTTCAATTGTTTCTTCCAAATTCGAAACATTCTTCTTTTAATTCTCATAATATTACTCTATTAATTTTCAATATTAATTAATTTATTTTTTAATGTATTAATGAAAGTTTTTAGATCTTCTTTATTAGATATCAATTTAACAATTATTTCCTGTCGATTTTTATTTTTTAATCCAAGATAAGGATCCCAAGTAAATCTCTGTATCTCTCCATTAAAATGACATGCCCAATTAAAATATCTATTAAATTTCTTCCCTAATTTTTTATATAATCTTTCTAATTTCATTTAATATTCACCTATTATATTTTAACCTCACTTATTAATTTACTATAAACTTCTTCATATTTAGGAACCACAAACTCCCAAGTAAAATTTTGTAAAACATTATTATAAGCATGATTAACAAGTCCTCGACACATCTTAGGATAATTTATATATTCCAAAATCTTAAAAGCCAAATCATTAGGATCTCCAGGCTTAAATAGAAGTCCTGTTACATAAGGAGTAATAGTATATCTTAGGGCAGGAAGATCACTTGCTATAACTAATTTTTTACATATCATAGCATCTAATGGTTTTAACGGAGTTACCATTCTACATTCATATCTATTTAATCTTGGAATCACAATAATATCTACAATAGAATAATAATTTTTAATTTCAGTATGAGAAACTCTTTCTATAAATATTATATTATTCCTCAAATCTTCATCTTCAATCACAGTATTAAGATAATTTAAATATTTCTTCTCAATATCACCAACTATAATCAATTTTACCTTCTTACCAAGATATATTAATATCCCTAACGCTTTCAATAAAATCTCAATTCCTTCATATGCCCTTAGACGCCCAAAATGACCTATTACAAGGTAATCATCTAATAAAAGCTTTTCTTTTAAACTACGGTTATTTTCATGCTTTAACAGAATATGATCCACACTATTCGGAATTACGAGAATTTTTTCTTTACTTATACCTCTTTTAACTAATATATTTCTCATAAGTTCTGATAACGTACTAACATAATCAGCACTTTTTAAAATATTAGTTTCATCATCCTTTAATTTCTTATACATAAACTTAGTAGTTTTTTTATCAGAAAGTCTCCTCATATTCACAGCCGTTAACATACCAGCCTCAGAAAAACCTCTAAACGAATAAATAAAAGGAATATTTAATTTTCTCGCAACCTCTAAACAATAATTTCCAATAGAACTTTGAGTATATTGATGTATCAAATCAATATCATATATTTTAATGATTTTTTTCACATAACGTTTTGTAAAAAATGATAATGGCAATTCCAAAATTCTACTTGATAAATATATATTAAAAATCTTAAGAATAACCTTTCGTACTCTTAAAAGTAATTTCATATAAAATCTCAATAAAAAGGAAATATTTTTATTTGTTCTAAAGTAAGGAATACCATCAATTATATCCATATTTTTATCAGATTTATATTGAAACGTGGTATATACAAATACCTTAGCAAATTCCTTTTGATATTTACAAATATATCCCGACCTTATTGAAGCTCCACAAGTATACGGTAATGACATTTGAAGTACATGTAATATATTCATATTTACTTTTTCTTCTCCGATTCTTCCCACTCTTTCATTAAATTATCATCACTTTCATACCATTCTTGCTTATCTTCAGGTATAAACATAAGAGCAAATCCAAAACTCAAAATAACTATCAAAACCCAAAGTATAAGCTTAATTATAAATAAAATATATTTTAAAATATTAATTATTTTACTTCCCATTTTTTCCATTCATCAAAACCTCTTTACTATCCTTATTATTATCAACTTCAACCCAAATTGAAACTTTCCCTGGAATTTCATATAGGTCAATAAAATCTTCTAAATCATTTCCAAATATATCATACAACTTAAATGTTGAAATATTTAAAACTTCATCTATTATTTTTACAAAATCATTTCTACTCCTTTCTAAAGAAAATTGCTTATAAATTTCAGAAACATCATTATCATCAATAATAGGTAAATTATCAATTATATCCTTAATTGCCCTTACCCATAAATCTAATTTTAAAGGGATAACCTTTAAAAAATCCTTTTGTCCAAAAAACTGATTTGCTCCACATTGAGGAGAAGATATAACCGGAGTTTTGTTTTCCAAACTTTCAATTATACCCCTTCCAAACGATTCATTACAAAAAGTAGGAACTAATGTAATAGTTGATTCTTGATAAAATATATTAAGACGTTCTTTAGAGTATATATAACCTGTCAACATTAATCCATCTTGTTTCCATTCTCGCTTATATTCAGGAATTTCTCCACCAACTATTAAGACATAATAATTCTTAGGAATAAATTTAATTAATCTTAAAATAAAATCTAATCCTTTATATGATGCATCATCAGTAGGCATTACAAATATTAATCTATTCTCTTTATTAATATATTTATTATCCTTATAATGTCTACTTATAGGAGTTATATTTAATATTCTAACCTTTTCAAAATATACCCAATTAGAAATACATTTTAACATTAAATAAGAAGCAACTAAATTAACTGAAAACTTATTCAGTAAATATAAATTAAATCTACAAATAAAATACCTTATTTTATATAAAATATTTGAAATAGATGAGGCTAAAGAATATTCCCACCCTTTTTGTTTATTTCCAATTAAGACTCGCAATGATCTCCAATTTTCAATACATTTAAAACATTTCTTTCTACTACTTAAACCTGAACATGATTTCCCATAATCAACAATATCTACATATTTTGGACAAAATTCAGATGTACCTCTAATAATATTAATTATCGGAATTTTCTTTATCTTAGCAATAATAACTGTAGGAAAAGCAATTTCAAGTTGTGTTATAATAATATTTGGTTTAAATTTTAAAATTTCTTTTATAATCTTTAAACTTGATAAATAAGAATCAATTCCAAAAACCTTTAAATATTTATTTTTTATTTTTTGAGTTAAAATTTTTATATTAAAATTTTTTATATCTTTTAAACTTTCAACTATATTCTTAAGACTTTTAAAGGCTCCACCTTTAGTTTCCAATGTAGTTACTATTAATATATTAATCTTCGTCATCTTCTTCTAACAAATCATTTACCATTTTTCGATAATTTTGAGTTATCTCATCTAAAAATGCCTCTTTATTTTCCTTTTTTATAATAATATAATGCCTCAACCCACCTACATCAAATTTAGAATATGGAGAATTTTGTTCACCTAAATTATCAAGATCTAATTTTAAATTCATTTTATATTTTTCTTACTTTTAGAGTAATTGTTAATATATTTATCATCCTTTTTTAATACTACTCATTATTTTTCCCTTTTTCATTGGTACATATTTCATATCAGTTTCAAGACCAACATCTGAACCTTCATAATCATAAAACCGTAAAATACTTTTTAATGTATAATATATGGCAAACCCAATTACAACATTATTAGCGGTTATACAAACAAATATATCAAAAAAATCTTTACCGGTTTTATCTCCAAAACCATATGAAGCAACAACAACGGGTATTTTTTTAACCTCCGGAAATAGTTTATAATAGTTATTCAATACCTCTACTAATACATGAGATTTATTAAATCTTCTCAAATTAATCATCCAACTTTTTTATATAATTATTATAAATTTTATAACTAAATAAATGTTATAGTTATTATTTAATAACTCTTTATGCAATAGATCCAAAAACAAACACTATAACAATAAGTAATGTTATAAACATAGAAAAAACTAAAAAATACTTTACTAATTTAGATTTATAGCTATCTCTAACATTTTCATTCAATTGTCCAGACTGCTTTATACGAGACATTTGTAATTTAATAGGTTTAAAAGCATTTCTAATCAATTCCATTTTGGTCTCATTCATCTTAGCCATATCTATTTGCTTCTTCTTTTGAACATCTATTAAATTTTGAAATTTATTAATTACCTTACCACAATAGGAACATAAAGTACTATCAAATAGAATTTCTCTACCACAATATTTACATTTTACCGTTTTCACAATTTAATCCTCAAAAAATATATAATTTAATTTATTTTTAACGTTTGGATCAATATTAAGTTTATTAATCCATATTTTATCTTTTACACAAATATCAATAAAATTACAATATTCAAAGCAATTACTACTCATTCGTAAAGGAAAAGAACCTCTATTTATAGTCTGAATTATATCAGACTTTATCCTATTAACATTCGCAATCATACTATCATTTAATGGAATATAATGAAATGTATTTTTCCAATCTCTTAAATAGAGAATTAAACCTTTTGCAAAATTAATATATTCCAATTCCTCAAGTTCTTTTCGTCCATTTCCAACATCCTTCATTTTATATACATTTTTTATATCTGATATCAAATTAAAATAACTTCCCAATTCAAAATCGATTTCACTTTTATCATAATTAAACTTAGATGTATCAATAAGTTCGGGATCAACATTAGTATTCCACATAGGATCATAATATTTTGCTTTTCCAAACTTATAATCAACAATAGCATGTGTATCATCAGTAAGTAAGTAAACAACATCCAATTTACCACCCTCATAAACTTCATGATTTTCAATTTCCACTTCTCGATATGCTGGAATGATATATTTCTTACATTTTTCCTTACCAACTTCATCAACTATTTCTGTAATTCGATAAGCTTCATATTCAGAATATTTCCAGAATAAATTTATATAAATATCTAAAGTTTTTTCATGTTCAGGTACAAACTCCATACACTTAGAATAAAAATAATCTCTAATTTTATTTTCATTATTATAATTTATTATTTTATTTATATTTTTTTTTACTACATTCCAAACTTTATTACATCCCAAATGTAAATTTCCACCATAAACATCAAAATAAGTTAATTCATTTGATTCTATCTTAGGTCTTAATATTCTACTAAATTGAAATTTTCTTGGACAATTTTTAAAATTTTTTTTTGTACTTTTACTTAAATATTTTAATCTATTTATAATATAATTCATGGAAACTAAATTAAAGGGTATTTTAACTAAAGAATCTTTAACTAAAGAATTATATAACTGTTTATATTCATCATTTGTTAATCCATATTGTTTTAATATTAATTTATAGTTTAACGTCATTTTTCATAAACCTCTTAAAATAAAGAATTTGTTTGTCCATCCATAATAATATCAGTAAACGTAATATCCATCTCTCTTAGGGTTGGTTGTAATGGAGCAAAGATTGTTTTATTAAATAGCCTATAATAATCAATTACTACTATTTCATCTCCATCTTCATTTGTATACTTTATAAGTTCTTCTGGGATAAAATTATCATCGTCCAATGCTATTTTATCGGTTCTTGTATATTTAGATGGAATATTATCTTCATTAACATAAACATAATTAATTATACTTCCACCGCCTAAATTACTCGATCCATCCCATGAATAAGCCCATTGATTAGTCCAACGAGCTGCGTCTATATGTTCTACTTTAGATTTAATAGCAATCCCATCCCTATTTCTTTTAATGGTTCCATCTTTATTTTTCCTAACATAAAGACTAAAATTCTTACTTGCCCTAACTCTTAAACATAATTTATCTAATGGATATTTTCCATCTTTAATATTCTTTCTTGCCTTTCTCAAAAGGGAAAGAATTTCTTTCTTAATATAATCATTATCTTTATCGTTAACAATCAATTTATCTACTTTCTTAATTACATAATTACCCACAACTGATGTATTACTTTTAATATAACCCTTAATTATAATTTCGGGAGGGTCATATATTATATGTCCATTTAGTAAAAATTTAACTTTCACACTTTTTATATATCTTTTCTTTGCCCCTGTTTCATCACTCCCCTTTATTCTTGACATAAAAAAAATTCCTGATATATCTTCCGGTTTCATTATAATATAATTTTCAACAAGATTAAAATCATCATCATATTTCTCATAATAATCATTAAGCATTTTTGCCACATTATACGCCTCCTGTATCATCGCATTAATCTCGTTATTTTTCAATTTATACATTACAGAATCAGTATCCCCATAATTTACAAACCAACCATGTGACTCGAGAAACCTAATGGTATCAATTATAATCATCCGTGCTATTGCCGTTATTGTATCAGCTATATCTACAATATATAAACGAAAATGCTCATTACCAAAAACACCATAAACAGAATTAGTAAGGAATTTAACAACTTTTTGCTCTTCATCAATCAAATCAATATCAAAATTAAGTTTAATTAATTTATTATTACTTAAAGTGTTTTTCTCATCTTCTTTTCTATTTTCAAGAATAAGTAATCTATTTTTAAATTCATCCCTATAATTTATAAATTCCTTAAGTATCTCCGCAACAAGCGATATTTTATCTTTTCTAAAATATGTATTTATAGGTGAAGTAATATATTCAAAAGGTAATTTAGACAACTCAGTATCAGATAAATCTTTTCCTAAATATGTATCAAATCCAATATTATAACTAATCATAATACCAGGATATAACGTTTTTAAATCTAACGTACAAATATCTCTAAGCCTACCATACATCTTCGGAATCTCAACATGACCTCCTCCAAACGGCTCCTTCTCTAAACCCCTCGCCGAAGGTAGAATTATTCCCAATTGTTTTGCCCTACTTAGGAATAAAAAATCAATAACTCTAAGATTTGAAAATATTTTATCATATGAAACACCCGTAAACCTCCTTATACCACTAAAATGTTCCATTTGTTTCATTTTAATAAATATTTCATAATCCATAATAACATCAATAGCATTATAATACAGAAACTTAACAAATCGTTTTTTATACATATCATTAAAAGAAAATTCCATTTTTATTTTTCCATATCCTAATACAGCCTCCCCTGCACTAGTTAATTTTCCACTTGTGGTTTTAATTTGTCTTTTCAAATATGCCTCTTCAGTATCAAAAAGCACAATACCCTTTATAACATATTCAATACTATCTTTAAATTTTTTATAAACAGATCTCATTGGTGAAAGAGAAAAATAGTCAATCTCTTCCTCTCTTAATTTCCTTGCCCTTATAATACTATTTAATCTAATTATTCTATTAATAATATATGGAAAATCAAAACGTTTGCCATTCCATGCACATAAAAAATCTGGATTTGTATATTTACAATATTCCAAAAATTTTCTAAACATCTGACGTTCATTTTCTAATATAACAATTTTCCATTTATATTTTACACCTTTTGGTGTTTTTAATATAGTAGACCTAACAACCTCCTTTCTATTAATTCCAACTAATCCCTTTTTATATGTAAAACTTACTACCGCTTTGATATATAAATCTATACAACTAATAGCTATTACTGGTTGTCTCGCCCTATTAGGATCAGGAACTTTATTACCCTTATCTGTCTTTGTCTCTATATCAAGAAATAGACATCTCTCTGAAATATAAAAATCTATGGGTTTAACATCATTAATATGCACCTTAACTTTACCATCAGGAATCTCAACCCCATTCTTCATACCAATATCAATAGGTACTCTATCAGTATAAAGAACATCATCCTCCCAACAATCATCTTTATTGAAATAATCTCGTATACCCGAAATCTTATTTTTAATACCACTTACATCAATAGAATTAGTAGTTATAATTTTATGTACTAACTTATCATTATATGTTTTATATGGTTTTTTTTCATCATCAAATTCCTCTATTCTTTTTATCCTATCATCATATTGAACATTAAAATCCGATGTATAGAAATAAGGTTCGGTATGCTCAATCAATATTTGATGTTTTTTCCTTGTTTTATCCCTTCCAAAAAAATAAACCAATTCCCTATCTCCAGGAATTGATTTTTTTTCCACTTTATATACTGATATTTCCATTATTAAAATTATTCCAGAAATTTATTATCTTCAACTAACATACGATTCCTACATTCCTCTTCAATCCAGTTATTTATTCCTCGTCCCCTTTTCTTAAATCTAATTATATTACAACAATAATATTCTAAATATCCATCAACAGATCCCAATTTCTTTAACGGATTTCTTTTAATAACTTTTCTTGTTTTAGTATCATTTTTACATTTACCACATCTAATTTTTATTATCATTCTCACCTCTCACTTACTTAATTTTGGTGTACAGGAAACCTAAACACACTAACAAAATTATAAAAATACATCTCTATAATTAAAAAAAAAACTATTAATTCTATTTATTTATATTCTTGAATTTCATATCAATATATTTTTTGGCTTCATATAACATACATTCTGGTTTTAAAGGTTTTTCAAATAATTCTGAAACTTCCATTTTTATATTTTTAACAACACATAAAATACTCTTTTTCTTATAAAGAGAACATTTTTCTTTATATTCACAATATACTATTTTTTCTTTTTCTTCCATTTTTTAACATCTTTTATATTTATTTTTTAAACCTCTTTTTCTCACTTATTTAATTTTGGTGCTCGGGAAATCCGGCACACTTACAATAAAACAAAAATTATTTAAATTCCTGATAACCCTTAAATTTTTGTATATGTATATTTAATTTATGAAGTTCATCATAAATTCCCATTAAAGCTAAGGTTTTATAATCTTTTTTTGCTTTTAATTCTTTTATAATCTGTTTTGTAAATTTTATTATTATTTTTAACCTCCTTTTTTATTTTATAATTTCTTTGTTTACTTCTAAGTATAATGCATGACGATTTATAGGTATTAAATCTATCTTCTTTTCTGATAAAAATAATTGTAAATCAATTTTAGAGAGTTTTTTAATTTTTTTTTCTTTAATCCATTCAATAATTTCATCAATCATTTTAAAGGATTCGTTTCTTTCTTTTTCAGTTTCCTCATGTTTTCTCTGCTTTTTCAGTATTTTAATTTTCTGCCAGACTAAATTATTAATTTGTTCTATTCTATATTGAGTAGACTGTGGAAAATCATATACTGAATTATACCCGTCAATGCTAACACCAATTTCATTCCAATATATATTAAGATTGAGATAAGAAAGGTTTATTTGAGTTTTCATTTTATTGAAAATCATTTCTATAATTTCTTCGTCGGTTTTCGTGGTTAATGTTATATTTCCTTTCAATTTCTTTTCTTTTCTTAATCGTTCCCTATTTTCCCTTTCTATTTCTTCTTTTTCATATTCTTCGTCATCTTCATTATAAGACATTTATTTAACCTCTTTTTTATTTTTAACCAGTTCCATTTGTATTTCATTTAAACTAGATAATATATCACTTTTTAAATTGTTAATACCACTTTTTGCAGTTTCTATATTTTTTATAATCACAGCCAAATTACCTTGAATACCTTTAAACTGACTTATCATATTAATAATAGAATTTATTTTTGATTTAATTAGTTCAGGATTTATTTCAACATCTATTTTACTAGCCATCATTAACAATTTAGAACGTGCGACTTTATAAGCAACATCCATCGGAAACCAATCATTTTCATTTGCTATACAAATAATTTTATTATTGCCATATTCTCTAAAAACACCAATAGAATTTCTGTATGTTTTAGGTATCAATTCAATATCTCTAAGAGCAGCAATCGCAATTCCCGCACTTCTTTCGTTCATCGAATCATCCAAGATTTTTAAAATACCCCTTTTACCAGACATACTCTGTTTCCCAGATTTTGCTTCAATTGTCATAATCAATTTTTCTTTTAAGCCAGAATTTATTTCGATTATAAAATCTCCTTTTTTTCCAGCAGTTCCTGTAGTAATGTACCGCGTAGGTACTACAATATCATTAAATGATTTTGCTATTTCGTTTAGTGCTACTTCTAACTGATCTTCATAATCATACCCTTTTCTCGTACCTTTTTCCTTTTCTATTTCTTCTGCTTTTTTTCCACTAAAATAATTTTCGAATTGTAATGATAGTTTTTCAAATTTATCCAAAAATTCCTTTTTCATTAAATGTAATGGTGAATCTGGTAGTTCCAAACTTAATAATTTAGAAATATCACCATTTTTTCCAAAGAAACTACCTATTAAATCATTTACTGTCCCTTTTTCTCCAAATGTATCCGAAATATATTCTTTTAATCCACCCTCTCCGTGTAAAATTTCGGAAAATTCTTTATATTGATTCTTTAATGTTTCTAAAAGTTCATCTTTATAATCAATAAGAGATTTATCAAAATCAGATTTCAAAGAATTAAATCTCTTTTGAATAAAATCTACTTTCTCTCCAATACCCACAGCTTTCAATGCTACTGCTCCAGTCCTAAGACAAGACATTAAATAATATTCAAGTTTTTCAATATCTTCATCAAAATCCGATGTAGCTTCAATTAATTCTGGATCTTTTATAATCCAGTTATTAATTATTATTGTTTTTTGTATTTTATTAAACTCAACTTCCATTTTTAATTTGCCTCTTTTTTGTTAAATTTGTTTTTGTTTATTTTCTCAATCGAACCGATTAAAACTAAACCAAAAAATAAAAGAATAAATAATTAATTATGTTAAAATTTTATCATATTCTTTAAATTCTTCTACCGTCATTTCTTTTATTACTTTCTGTAGTTTAGGTATAAAATCTGTATCTTGAAGTTCTCCTTTTTCCATCATTTTTAATAATGCTGCTCTTACCCAAACCCAATTAACATCAAATCCCTCATCAATTCCTTTTTTATATCCGGCACAATAATCACATAGACATTTTTTTGTATCGATCAGATTGGAAATATCTGGAATATATCCATCTTTATTATTCTCTAAGCTCATTTTTATCTTCCTTTTTTAATTTTTTTCAGGAGTTTTGCAAAATGTTTATCAAAACAACCATCACAAATCTCTCCTTTATAATAATTACCATCTCTTTTACTAAAATAACCAAAATTAAATTCTAAACTTCCACCACTATATCCATCAATATCATTAGTTTCAAAATAATCTTCAATAATATTATTATTTTCATCTAATGGTATTCCACCAATTTCAGACATATCTTTTCCACATAAATCACAAATAAATTTATCTAAAATTTCCACTTCTTTTTTTACAGTTTTATATTCTTTCATAATATAATTCTCGTTTGAATCTTTCTGTTTGTTGAAGTTCAAAGGGGCACATAAGGAATTGCCTTTTTTTGCATCGCTTTCTTTAAAGCCGACATAGAAATATTGTATAAATCTTTATTTAAATAATATTCAAGGGTTGTTAAAGTTCCTTTATCTATTTTGGCATTATTTTCTGGAAATTTATATTCTAATTCTTTTAAAATAAGTAAGGATTTTTTATCAAGTTTAACTTGTTTTTTGTTATTCATATTTTCCATACCTTTTACTCATTTTTTATCCTCTTTTATTTAAATTTATTTAAATTTTCGTTTTTTATTGGTATTCTGTAAATCAGGTACATTCACAATAAAACAAAATTATTTAATTATTCTTTAGAGAAGCTTATATCTCTTATATTATCCGAAATAGAAATACCACTACCTCTCCATTTATATCCAAGAGTTTTTAAACATTTTTCTATTTGCTTATCTAATTTATTATCTATGCTTAATTCTATTTTATATTTTATTACTAAATCACCATTCTCCATTTTTTTAACCCCTTATTTTTAATTTTATTTGGTATCCTCGAAATGAAATACACTTACAAAAAAATTAATTAATTATTTCTTATGAATATAAGGCATTACAATATAACTCATATCTATTCCACGATCTGAGTCACTTTGTTTAATTAACAACAAGGGTTTATCCTCCCCAAAATATAATTGTATATGTCCACGTGTCGATGATATAGCAGCATTAAATTGACTCGAATACGTCGTACTAAAATCCGACGTAAAAGATGATGATTTTACATATATACCCCTTGAAATCCTATTAAGATTCTCTTCCTTTATACTCTTAACAGTCACGTTTAATTTACCATCAACCACCGTAAATGGATATATACGATTTTCTAATAATTCACCATCTTTAACAACTTCTTTTAAATGTCCACACGCAACCTCAATAAAATTATCCAATTTAACACCAAAAATATTAGCAGAACCGTCTTTCTCTATGAAATAAATTGATTTATGTTTTTTAAAGAATTCCAATAATTTTTTGTCCTTTTCAGATTTCTCATTATCAATTTGTTTTTTTAGATTACTAAAGAAATCACATTGTATTGAATTGATTCTTTTTGTAGACATAAAAATTTCTAATGGTGGAAAGTCTGGATTTGACCTTTTAAATGATATCATACCATTCTCATAAACAACTTCTACAGAATCGCTCGATGAAAATCTACTTAAAAATTTTTTGGTTATCTCTATATTAATAGGGATTAATCCTTTATTTAATATTTGTAAATCTTTAAATTTAGACTTATTTATCTTTACTTGCATTATTATCTTCCTTCCCTCATCAGTGGTTATAGAAAGGAGAACATTATTAGCAACCCTTATAATACAATCATCGGCTAAAGTTACGTTCTCACCGGCGAGCGTTGTTCCAGAAGTCCGCAAATGATTCAATATATCCATTATTATGTTCTGAGGTAATTTAAAACCTACGACTTTACTCTTTTCTTCTGACATTTTTAATCCAATTTGTTTATTTGTTTTTTAAATTTATCAAATTCCATTTTACTTAATATAAAAAAAAATTTTGCCAGGCCTCAAACGTTACTTTATAAGAAAAAGACGAGTCCTGATTTTTTATCTTTTCCGCTTTTGTATCAACCATTACTTAGGGTACACCCTCATTAAATGTTTAAGGATCTGTGAAAATGTTGGAGCGTGAAAAATATACTTATCAACATTTATATCCTTATCTTCAAATCTACAATCAGTTATAGCCAAATATCTCTTCTTTATAGTTTTTTCCATAGTTTCACCACTTTTCGTTTTAACCTCAACTTTCTTCTCCCGTTTAAAAAATCTCCCTATTATATCAACCCAACTTTGTGTACCTTTTTGTACATCCGTTAAGTATCTTCCAGTGGGTTTCCTGTCATATAAATTATTCTCTTGCGACCATTCCTCTTTAACATCACCTAATAATATAACATTAATAGCAAACTTTCGCAACTTTCTAAGAACCTGATAAATTAATTTTTTCTTATATTGATTCTCAACAATTGAAATTGCCCTATCAGGTTTAAGAAATTCGTCAAAAGTTATAACACGTAAACCCGTTTTCGAATCCACCTTCTTTATCATATATACATATAAAACTAAATTACAATAAAGAGAAAAAGGATCCATACCTACAGTTCCTTGTTTAAGATTTCTTAACCCAAAAAGTAATTCATTCCACCGCCTCAAAGTTTTAACAGGATCTATCAATCCAGTTTCAGGATCTTCAACATATGCATTCCCAATATGTATCAATCCCTCTGGATATTTTTCACCCGGCAAATATTTAGACCATTTACTCTCAGTTTCATCCCTCGCAGCCTCATCAGCCTCTATTATATATACAGGAAATCCTGGTGGTACATCACGATACTTTGTTTTAAGACCTTTAAATTCCACCGCAGATTGAAGAAAGTGTGATTTACCTGTCTTAGGTAAACCATCAATCAACATCATAAAACCCTTAGTTCGTTTCTCACCTTTCGTATACATCTCTATTTCTTTCTTAATAATAGGAACCCACGTTTCATCATAAGTTCTTGTAAACACTTTAGGAACTCTAATAGAACTACCTACATACTCACCATCATCAGAAGTTACATTTGATTTAATTTCGATTTCATCATGTACAGATTTTTCAACTTTAGTTTCAGTAACTATTATTTCATCTTTAGTTTTAGTTTTAGTTTTAGGTTTAGTAATCTTCTTTTTATCTTCAGCCCTTTTTATCATTATTTTCTCAGCCAAACCTTCCGTCCAATTAACAAATATACTAGTAGGCTTTCCATGAAGTATAGCCATTCGATTAGGATATAATTCCACAAACTTATTTTGATACGATTCCTTCTTTAATAAATTATTTTGTACTTTCTTGATAGCGGCTTTACTAATTGTCATTTTTATATACCTTCCGTTTTTCACAAATCATCGAGTAATTCTTCTTCGGAAAACCCATCCTCAGAACTAAATGCATCCATCAACTCTCCATCCAAGTCATCCAAATTAAAATCGTCTTCTTCTTCCTCAACCTTCTTAGCTTTAGGTTTGGGTTTAGCTTTAGGTTTAGCTTTAGGTTTGGGTTTAGCTTTAGGTTTAGCCTTAGGTTTCTCCACTATAACTTCCTCTGCCTCTTCCACAATCTCTTCCAAAAACTCGTCCATATCATTTAATTCTTCATCGTCTTCCCCTTCAATTATATCACCATCATCAAAATCAGACTCTATCCTTTTAGTTCCGGTAGACTCCTTTCCAGGTTCTTTCTTCTGCTTTTGTATTTTAACTTCCTCTCTATGTAAAACAATAACTCCTTGAGCCGTAAAACTTATTGGACCATAATCACCAGTATAATTATCACCATCCCTAATTTCATTTTGTTTCATCTGATGAAAAAGGGCTATTTTACTCCCTTCACCAAAGTCAAGGGGTAAATAATTATTCCACCATACCTTAATAGGTTTAATTTCATTACCCTTCTCGTCAATCATGCCCATTTCAGGTGAGGCAACTGCAATACTAGGTGACATTTGATCATTTCCCGGATCAATTGCAGAAACAAATACTTCTGATAAATAAGTTTTATTAAGTCCTCTCGAATGTGGTCTTGTCCACCCCAAACCCTCAATTTTATGATTAATAAGAAATTTTTCCTGAAGTTTATCCAATGTAAATATATCTTTCTTAAAGAAATTTAAAATGGATTTTTTACTTATGTTTAATGTCCTCGACTCTCCATCCTTATCATACATAAAAGGCGTATCAAACGATGTTCCATCTTGAGTATCTGCCCGTATAATCCTATATTTCTCACTTTTTTCCCTGATTTTTAAATTTGTTACACCCCATTGATTAAACAACCCAACATCAATATATTCCTTACTTTTCTCATTTGCAAAATCACCCGAACTCAATATCTCAAGCTTTTTTATAAATTTACCTATTTCATTTATTGGAACAGATCCAAAGTCAGACATTAATATACAAATACCTCCAATAGAACATAAATAACCATGATCGGGTAAATCTTCTCCAAGCTTTTTGTTAGCTGTTCCTGCTCTATTTAGAGGCCAGTAATATAATGCAACTTTCCTAATTACTTCTCCCATTTCATTAAGCACTTCCCTAACCATAGGAAGTTCACCATTTACAGCCTCTTCAGGATCCGTATCATATTTCGCTAATGCCTTAGCTCTCCTCGAAGCTACCCAATCAAAGGGACCACTATTCTTAAAGAGATAATATATTATATCTTCGCCCCCTATATCAGATAATTTTTTCTTATTAGCTGAGAAAAACTTCCCAATAGCTAAATCAGTAATTTCGTCTTCTTCCATTTCTGGATGGGCTTTACGTATTTTAACTTCAAATCCCTGTATATCTTTTATTATTTCCTTTGGGTTTTTACTAAGCTTCTTTTTCTTGTGCCATTCATAAATTAAACTATATTTCCCAGTTTTTTGGCTCTTTACTTTACTTTTTTTCTTTTCAGACATTTTTTAATTCTCTTATTTTTATTTTTAATTAATTTTTTATTTATATTTATTATAAATTTTATAACTTTATAAATATTTTAGTTATTAAATAATAACAACCTACTAACATTATAAACTTCTCCTATATTATTCATCTTTTCCTTACAAGTTAAACAATAAATTTTATTTATATAATCATTATTATTATGTCTATATAACAAACAATAAATTTTACTTTTATCTTTTAATTCAACACCACATTGTAAACATTTCCAATTTTGATATATCAAAATATATTCTATTAATTGCATTATATCAAATTCTGTATATTTTTTTCTCTTTTTAAACATTTTAACAATTTTTCCCAAACGTTGAGTTGTTACATAACTATTACTATACCCACCAAAATCATTTACTATAAAATTAGAACAATTTTGTGTAATATTATTTCCCAAATACATTGCTAAACCAACCACAATAGTTGATTTTTTAAACATATGTTGTTGCCATAACCTTTTCTCAATCTCTTGTATAATTTTCTTAGTTTTCTCGAAATCTATATTTGGGTATTTATTTGTAATTTGTTTTAATAACTCAACTGATGGACGACAAGATACTAACATACACGCTTCAACAGAATTTAATTCTTTTTTCTCCGTATTCAATAAAGATTTCCTTATTTTTCTTATTGTCTGCATAGTTAACGTTTGTTTTTCTTCATTAAATTTCCCATATAAACCTCCTCTTTTTATATTATATCCTTTCTTTGGATTTATAGTATCCCAAACTACAATAAAATAATCCTCAAAAAAATCAAGATCATCTTTACTACAACATTTTAATAATATTTTAGATTTAAAATTATTCACTCCATATTTCTTCATAGAACTTATTAAATGTTGATTATAACTCGCATTTTCTGCCCCTTTNAAAGTACCATCCCATCTACCTTTCATTTTTTTAGTAGTTTGTCCTACATATTTCTTATTATCAATTAAATTTATTATAACATAAATTACACCATATGTATTGTAGTTTATATTATAATAATCAAGAAATAAATTTTTAATTATTCTACTCATTTTCAATTAACTTCTAAAAATTTATAAATATAAAAAAATTATTCGTTGTTTTTATTTTCATTGTTCTCTGGATTAGGTTCCCATTCACACGAAGCTATACCATCAATCGCACTAAATTTAGCAATTGTTTGTACACTCCTTCCTATTTGACATGTACGAACACCAGTAAATGAAGCATGACAAACATGACGAGTATATCTTTCGACATGGTCAATATTTAAAACAAATTTTCCCATTTCATATTGTTCCTTTTCCTTAGCTATATTACCAGGTATACTACCTTTACCAAATTTATATTTCCCAGTTCTTTTATCTATCGTAACAACATATATCATAACCGCATCAAGCGGTTCAACCTGCAATCCCTTTAATAATCTACCAAATTCACTTTGTTTACTTATTTTCCTTTCTTTATTAAACTTAATAGCAATTAAAGATTTATTTGAAATAGAACCTTTATCCAAAATAAATAATCTACTTGGATAAATATCCATTGAATAATCATGCTTCATTTCTAAAAGATCTTTCTCTAACTCATCAAAGGCGTCAATTAAATCTATTGTAGTATACTTTTCATCAAATTTTATCGTTGTTCTGGGAATGTTCGTATCATTAGTAAATTTTATCTTTAACCTTCTTTTTTTTCCATAAAATTTTACCATAGGATTATCAGCTTGAATACTTCCTTCAAAAGTAAGACTTAGTAATGAAACATGTTTTTTTTCTTCTTCCCTATGTATCTTTTTAAGCAACTCATAAACAGAAAGGGTAGGATTAATAGATACTACAGGAACAGGTATAATATCCACCGTTTTATCTTTTTTTAATGTTTTAATAACAGATTCTTTAGGCATTTTCTAATCCATCCAATTCTTTATTAAATTTATTAAACCATTCTTCTTTCGATTCAACACCCTTTAGATACTTTCGCACATCCTTAATAGAATCGCTAACAAAACCAGACATCCCTGCCAGTTGTGTTCTCCGTATCTTTAATTCATCTAATTCCTCTTTATGAATTAACTTTTTTTCATTTATTGCTTTCGTTTTAATACCAGAATAACAGAAAGGACATTCTACAATATGCTTCTCTTTTACTCTATTAAACAATATCTGAATATCATCAATTTTATTTTCTAATTCGGTTATTTTCATTGATATATTTTCATATTCTTTATTATCAGCATATTCATTCTCAGTTTCCCGTAAGAATTCCAAAATACTCTCTCCATCACCAACTACATTACTTCTCTCATCTTCAGTTAAATTTTCCTTATCACCAAAAATAAATTCCTTTATTTTATATCTAGAAAAATCAACCTCTTTAAAACTCTTTTCATTAATAACATTGATTAAACTTTTTGATAATTTCAATAGAATTTGATCTAAACTTTTATTAGTTTCTTTTATTTTTTTATTAATCTCCTTAACTCTCTCTTCTACTATCCCTTCTTGCTCCTTTTCATTTCTGTTATAGTTATCAATCTTATTTTTTACTCGCTTCTTTAATTCACCTATACTCATAGTATCTTGTTCAACCAAATAATCATCATATATTTCTTTCATATATTCCTGAGCTATTTTTGTATCTTTGATTTGGCGTAATCTTGATATTTCCTCAGCAACCTGTAACTCTAATTCTCCAAGATGGATGGCATTTCGAATATTTTCTGGAAGTGAGAGTAAACATAATCTACCATGCATTGTCCATTTACTTTTTGAATATTTCTTTACAATTGGTTTATAAATATCCGATTGGGGTCTTGGAAAATATTGGGAATTCCCAATATTTTTTTTCTTCACATACTCCCGATATTCCGGTTCAAGTTTCAGACGAGTCAAATACATTCTTGCTTCTTCAATTGGACTTAAATCTTCCCGTTGTAAGTTTTCAATAAATGATATATCAACAGCTTCAATATCTTTTAAATTTAGAACATTACACTCAACTTCGTCGATTTCCAAATCGCCAAGTGCATAGTATCTACGCATCCCACATACAACTTCATATTTTTCACTTTTAAGTTTTCTTACCACTAAAGGTTCAATAAGACCAACCTGTTTAATGGATAACTTAAGTTCCTCCATAGCAGCATCTTTAAATAACTTTCGTGGATTATAATTATTTGGTACTAATTGATTAAATTTTATTTTCACAATTTTTTCCTCTTTATATTAATTTTTTGTTATTTATTTAAAATTTTTTATATTTATAAAATTTTTAGTTATCGTTTAATAACTACTTATTAAATATTATTTATTAAACAATAACTAAAAATTTTATAAATTAATAAAACTAATAATATTTATAAATAAAAATTTACATCAAAATACCGTTAATACACGTA
>LAZR01000744.1_pt1 | contig 22772 bp, 23 predicted proteins | sample 329461 | NCBI WGS metagenome assembly LAZR01 (sample SAMN03002196, study PRJNA259156) | marine sediment metagenome | biome: sea floor; feature: Hydrothermal impacted sediments; material: marine sediment; isolation source: Loki non-amplified sample from Loki's castle hydrothermal vent sediment ...
ATTCATCAATTAAAATTATAAGATTTTCATTTAGTTTTCTATGATAGAAAAAGAATATAAGGAATGACAAAAGCCATTTTTCACCTAGACTTCTCTGAGTGATGGTTGTTGACACAAAATTATCATTAACTGAACATACCATATAATTTGGATGAAATTTCATCTCTATTTTTATATCACTATCAATCCAATTTTCTGATAAAAAATTTTCAAATAATTTAATACGTTTTTTTGATTTTTCCTCAATAATATGATGTTGTCCAATGCTACCAGTAAAATCTTTAATTCTTAGATCCATATTGAAAAAGACCTGTTTGACAATTTCAATATTTGACATTTTTTTAGTGTAATTAATCCGATTAGGTATGATTCCAAAATCAGAGAAATCAAATTTTACAAATTTTGGTAATATCTTCTGAATCTCTTCTTTGTAGTTTAAAATTTTCTCAATTATTTCCATTACTTTATCAAAACTTGTGATTAACTCACGTTTCTTTAATGTAGTATTGCTAATATTCCTATTATTTCTGTAATATTGTTTTAAAGCAAATAAATCGTGAAGAAGAACATAAAATGGTATATCAGGGTTTTTTATGGTAAAAATTGAATATTGTTTATAGTTAAATTCACCTATATGAGGTGCTAGGATTTTCCCGATTCTTTGTATATCTTGATAGATAAATTTAGTTGGATTGAGATTAACAAAGAGAAAAAAACCTCCTGAATTGGGATCAACCGAAAAATTAGGGTTATTAATCTGATTAATCTCAGAATTGATTTTGTCATAGCGCGCTTTAAGTAAATTTTTAATTTTCTCTCTTGATTCAATAATTTTATCTATTCCCTTCTCAGTAAACATTTTGTGGGTAAGAGTTTGGTAAAAATGGTTGCAATTTGAAATAGTTGCCCTTGTAAACCCCTCTAACTTATTATTAATTTCCGTTTTTAAACTATTCAAATTGGCTTCATTTTCTACCCAGTGTGGTTTTAGTCCTATGGTAATAAATCCGATCCTACCTCCATAAATTAAGAGTTCTTTTGTAATCCCATCTAGTTTAATTGGAATAACATCTTCGTTTAATTGATGAAGATCATAAAATATAGATTTCCTCAACACATCATCTTTATAGATAAATGGTTCGTATGCATCATCTACTAATACTATAAAAGGTCGGGCAAGATTCCTTTGACATTCTTTCAAGAGATTAACAATGTCAGTAGCTTCTTCAAGCGTAGGAACATATCCTGTAGGGTTATTAGGGAAATTCAGTAGTAAGATGATTTTGTCTTGGTTGGTAGCAACCTGTTCAATTGTTTTCCTTAATCCTTTAATATTAATTCTATTATCTTTAAAGAAATTAAAAGAACTTATTTTAGCGCCAATCAATTTATAAATGATATTATCATAATTACCCCATCTTTTAGAAGGAATGATAATAGATTCTCCAGGGTTAAGGAATAGAGAACAAGATTGAAATATAGCGTTAGTTACACCAGCTGTAATTTCCGGGGTTGTAATGTAGTTTTCAAGTCTGGTGTACTTATCTTTATCAGCACTGTCATCATACATAGATTTCTTTAATATCCAATTTTTCCAAATTTCTCGCGTTTCAGCAATTCCCCCAATAGCGGAGTACGGTACAATTTCATTGATTGAAAATTTAGAATAATCAGATATTTCTTTGATATAACAAGGTAACCAATCTGTACTGCCTCCATTAATAAAATCTCTTTCGAATCCGTATGCAGTTCCAATAGTTCCAATAATTTCTGCTTCTTTTTTAGCCCTTCCGGACCAGTGAAAGATTCCATCTGGCAAGAAAATTCTCTTCCCAATATCTGAGAAGGCATTATATAAGGGTGTTTTTTGAATGTGACTAAACTTCATGCTAAATCCAAATTCTTATAATTATTTATATGCAAAATAATTTACTGATCTTAATGAAATTTATTTAATGGATTTAAATATTAAAATTACTTACAAAAAAAATATGAGTAGTGAAAATAATCAAATGGGTTCTGAAGAAGAGAAAAATAACGAAAAACCTTTTAAAAAAGGATGGAAAAATTTTAGTGATGGAATAAGAGGAGGATTTGATAAATTTCAAAAATCACTCGAAGATCAATTCAAAAAAAATATAGAATCGTTGAAGGAAAACAAGGGTAAAGCTGATAAATTTTTTAAAGAAACTAAACAAGAGTGGGATAAAAAGCTTAAAGAATGGAATGCAGATATGGAAAGAAGAACTATAGAAACAAAAGAACAATGGGAAGCTCACACAAACAAAGTTAATCTGGATATAAAAAATTGGCAGGATAAGACTAAAGAAGAATGGAAAGATGGCCTAAGTTCTATTAGAAAAGGATTTCTTAAAGGCTATTTCTGGGTTCTAATACTAACAATACCTATCATACTTGTAGTTGTTGTAGTACTTGGCGTAATTATGAGTTATCTTCGCTAATCCTTTCTATTTATTCCTGAATATTCTGGTTTTTCTTATTTTATTTAATAAAATTCAATAGCTAAATCATATGATAGAAATATTTGCAATCTCGTTTATAGTAGCTCTCACAGGCGCTCTCTCTCCAGGGCCTGTATTGACATTTACAATTTATAAATCCTTCAAAAGTAAAAAAGGATATTTAGCCGGTTTACTAATAGTATTGGGGCATGCAACTTTGGAATTATCATTAATAATTGTGTTATTATTAGGAGCCTCTTTACTATTTCAAAATTTAATTTTTCTAATAACAATAGGTTTTGTAGGAGGTAGTTGTCTAGTAGTTTTTGGGGTCCTAGTTATTAGAGATTCATATAATAAACAATACGAGATTAACTTTAGTATCTCTGAGGACGAGATAAGTGGTTATAAAGGTAATAGTTTCATTGGAGGTATTTTTTATTCAATTACAAGCCCCTATTGGGTGTTTTGGTGGGCTTCTGTCGGGTTAACGCTCATGATAGATTTAAATGTTACATTTGTAAATCCTCTGGGCTTCTTATTATTTTTTATTGGTCACGAATTAGGAGACATTGTGTGGTATGTCCCAATCTCTGTTTTTGTATATTTTGGAGGTAAATCGTTGAATTATAAGATCTACAAATATATTTTGATAATGTGCGGGATATTTATGGTGGGTATGGGTATTTATTTATTCTTTAACATAATCCTAATTCCACCAAGCCTATGACCCTAATATTGTCACTATAAATGATCAGGTTCGCTTTCAAATAATTCTGAATGAGGCTCAAGAAAATGATTTTGACAGAGAGGACATGAATTATATTTTGATAGCCAAAATGCCACGCAGAGATAATGGTATGTACTCCCACAAAAAGGACAGGTTATAGTTTTATCTTTAACAAAATTGATATTTTTATGACAAACGGTACAATTGACATCAGAATCTGATATACCAGTTCTTAACTTTATTCTGCTAGTTAATATTTTCTCTAACTTTGATTGTTCTATTTGGTATAAGCCTAAAGAATTATTTAATTGATTAATTTTAGCATTAATCTCTGATATTCTCTCCTTTAACTCTCCTTCAGTAAGTTTCTCTGCTAGAAATGCTGATAAAGCAAAATTAAGAGGTAGTCCTTCAAATTTTTCCGTTTGTTCTGTTATTTCAGTAATAGTAGCAAATAAAATCCCTTCTTTATCAATTAATTCTTTAAAGTTTTTAAATAATTTATTAATTAGAAGAGATATCAGAAAGGTTAGTTGTTGTTTTTTCCGGTTAAAATTATCTTCCCATAATTTTATTATTTGGTACATGTCGACATCATTAGATTTCATGGAATCTAATTTTACATAAACATCCTCTTTTATTTTCTGGATCTTTGAATAATAATCATTTAAGATTTCCTTAATCTTAGTCAATTGAGGAAATTCTTCTTTTATTATTAAAGAAGCCTCATCTTCGTACACTCTGATTAGATTATTAACCTCAGAAATTTTACTAGACACGAATTTCCTTAATTGAATGCGTAATTCCTCATCTTTGACGGTCTTAATAAAAGTAAGGTACTCATTCTTTCTCCGAAAAATATCAGAAGACACGTTTGAAAAAATCTTCTTTAATGATGATGTAACGTTCTCATAAGGGCTTAGATATGATTCTATTCCAAGAACCCAATCTTCTACATCATTAATTCTTGAAGCAAATTTTTCTATTTTGTGATAATAATAATTAGCTATTTCTTCGAACTTTTCAGCTTCATTTACATCGTGTATTTTCTCTTGGAACTTTTTTTCCAAGCCTAAAATGTAATGATCAACAATTTTAGGAAGAGTTATACTTATCTTTTGATTTTTTAGCTCTTTAAAATTGATTTCCTTATCAGTTTGTTTCACTTCTAATTCTTCAAATTCTTGAAAAAAAACCTGTAAATAATCTTCTATTAATTGATTAACTAAGGGTTGAATAAAACTCTTTAAATTTTGAGTGATTTCTTTTCTCTCGAGAACATTAATAAATTCTTCTCTATGATATTCTTCAAATATATTATTGAAATACAAAATATAGATTAATTCAGAAAAAAAAGTGATTCGACTTTCATCTTTGGATCGGAAAAACTCATAAATTTCATCGAATTGAAATTTTAAAATAATTTCTTTAGTGTCTTTCTTTCTTTTTTTTCGGGGTAAATCATTAATACTGTTGATAAAATCATCTAGATCTTTTATAACGCTCCAATTTTCCATAATAGATGGGATTTCGTTTAACTTAAAATTTAACTTTTTGATTCGATTTATTTCAATCCATAAATGAATTTTATCATCATAGAGTGTGTTAATTTCTTTACCAGGAGGATTTATTAGAGAGATCAATTCATCACTCTTTTCTAAAAGAGATTTAATAATCTTTAGTGAATCATCTAAAGAGAAGGAATTTTTTGTTATCCTCTTTATATTTCGGATATTGGAACTATAATTTTGTAAGTTACTTGAAATTTTTTTAATTTCTTTTAAGATCTCTGATTCAAAATGGAAATATTTAGAAACTGAGTCATAATCTGAACTTTTAGAAGGATTTAAGAATGAAGTAAAAAATTCTGTTAACTTTTTAAAATATTTTGAATATAACTCAAGAGTTGCTGAAGAGAATTGCAGTTTTGATTTAATAAAATCATTGACAATTGAAGCTTCTACATTCTCAGATTTGAGTTTCATTAAGTATTCTTTGATTTCTAAAATTTCATATTTCGTAAAGCCGTGAATCTCTTTAGTATGATTAAAAGTATTATTAGTGAAACTTAACATGATTGAACCCGTTATCAGTAATAAGGCACTTATAGATTAGAAAGGTTTCATAAAATAAATTTATATTGGTATTAAAGTCAAATATTAAAATTGAGAAAAAGTTTTCTAAATCTTCATTCTCCTAATTCTTTTATCTCCAGAAATTTCTCTTTCGACCCTGCTTTTGTTATAGTGAGAATATCGATGCCGTTACCGCTCATTGCATCTCTTACTATTGAATTTCTAATTGCCTTTTCCACTAGTTTTTCTCCAGCAACAACAGTCATACCCGGTTTGTAATCAGCTTCTAATATCCCAATAGATAATAACATTCCAGTTCCGGCAGTGCCATACTCATCCTCCATTAGACTTCCAAGTGCATCAAGAGTATATAATTTAGGTCCGTACTTGTCCATTCCCGCCAATACTAAATTAGTGTATAATGGTGCCATTTTCCTAGAATACAAATAATTTGAAACTAATTTTCCCATAGTCTTTGTAGAGATCTTTTCACCAGCATCTAAGATATAGAGATTCGCTTGTGCTCGAAGGATGCGTACAAGTATCTGAAAATCCCCAATAAGTCCATAACATGTAATTCCTATGTTTTCGGTAATTTTAAAGACTTTTCTTGTTGATTTATTTACGATTGTATATCCCCATGTTGCACGTCTATCGTTTCCAAGAACAACACCATCTTTACATTTAACTGCTACAGCAGTACTTCCTGGGACCATTATTTGTTGACTCATTTATTCACCATCTAAAATTTAAATTATTGAATTATTAGGTATCTTTTGATATAATAAATAAAGGGAATTAATTAAAATTTTTCTTTTAAATTATAAAATCTTGTTATAGTCTTTAAATGATAAGTATCTTTTATTCTTATAAGGTAATTATCATTTTTAATATATTTTTAGACTTATTAATCTCTGGTTTGAAACAAATTTTTTACTTCTTAAGTCTATTGAATCTAATTTGACATGATCAGACAAATTATTATATATTATTTAAAACCGATTATTAATTTCAATTCAAAATTTTTTAATTCTCCAAAAAGTTCTAACAAATCCAAAATTAAGAACTAATTAATCAAATTTATTATTGGAATCATTATTTTATTAAAAAAATTGAATCATCCTATTTCATTGATTGAGGATTTTATGATCACATCATTGACGATATTATATAAGTTTGCGATAATTTTATTTGATTTTATATTTATTAATTCCCCATTAAATCATAGTGAAACCAAAATAAAAAGTAATTTTACCAATCTTACTATTTGAATAATGGTAATACTAACAAAAACACTTCATATTTTTATTATGATCAATAAGGTAATGATCATAGATGATAACTCTTTATTTGAGGTTTAAATTTTTTGTCGTAATTTTTTATTTATTTAACTCTTTAATTTCTTCTGAAACGCCATAACATTTAAATAACTCTTCAGATATTATACTATCTAAGACACTTTAAAAATAACTTAAAAAAAAATTAAAAACCTTAGTTTTAACATTTTTAATTAAAAATTTGGAGGAATAAAAAATGGCTAAAAAGAAACATTCTTTCGCATGGAGTCCAATTCGTCGATTAATGAAACAACAAGGAGCTTCTATTGTCGCTCGAAATGCTGTAGATTTATTAATCGATCATTTAGAAAAGACTGCTACTTCTTTAACTGAACAAGCAAGAACTTTCACAATGCATGCAAATAGAAAGAAAATTACCAAGAATGATTTGTTACTTTCAATTAAGTACAAATAAACCAATTTTTATAGGATTAAAAAATTAAATATTTTTTTCTTTTTCTTTCTTTATTTTTTCTGTAAATAATCGTTGAAATCATTTTAGAGCTAGATCTAAATAAAGAAATAGATTTAGTTTTATAATAAATTGATGATCTTAATGATTGGTTTAATATTTTTATAAAACATTATGAGCTATGGACTGGAAATAACGCCCCTAATATACCAACATTAAATTTTCAAACTGTGTTGAGATTAATTTCTACAGATATAATGGTAAGTCTTAAGAGAAAGTTTTTAAGATATTTCCAACTCACACCCTAAATTTAAATTCTAATTTTTTATTATGAATGTAATAATCTCAAAATCATCAATAATATTTTCTTGAGAATAAAAGAAATTGTAAGATATCAGGAAGAAAATAATTTAATGGGTTGTATTAGTGGTAAAAAAGACTGCCCCTTAAAAATATTTTATTTAGATTTTGCTTTATGTAATCTTCCTAATATTTATGCTGAATTACTTATTCTCAAAAAACCTTTGTTACAAGATCATTTAATTCATGAAATTTGTATGGATCGAGGACTTGAAATATTACACTGGAGGTTTATGCTCAAAGTTCAAAAAAGAACCAATGATGATTCAATGAATGAAGTTAAAAATGGAGAAGAAGTCTATTATAAGACCGATTGTTTAAATGTAGTATTCTTACAGAAGATTGATAATAAGGTCAAATATAAGACAATTACTGGTCAAATAAAATATCAAAACTCCATGCTTTTTCGTACAATTTCAAAAGGGGATGAGTTTCCTGAATACAAATTTGATGGAAAGGATTCTGGTATAAAAGCTAAAAAAATAGAGCAAATAGCTAATGAATGTGGATTTAGAACTAACTTAAAAGATTTTAGAGATTCTTACATCCTCAAGATCTATAATGACGATATCAGCTTAGTTAAGGACTTCATTACATTATTCTGTGAACATAATCTTCCATTTAATTTCCCGTTTTCGTGAAGTTCAAACTGAATAATTTGTTACTGTCAATTAAATACAAGTAAACCAATTTTAAAGAGTTAAAACAAATTAATTATTTTTTTCTTTTTCTTTATATTTTACATATAATCGTTGAAATTATTAATGAAACGACTTCAGGTGTTTACTCAATGAAATCCTGACTGGGCAATCCTGGAGGGAATTTCCCTTGTTCCTGTAGGCGGCGCATCATCTCATCACGAACGAGTATGAGGGGGTAAGATAGGCCCATACGTGTGAATCCAGGACGATTGTCTGTAAGTAAGTTGACATCGAGGGTGTCTGCATATTGGAAATAGATATCAGCTATTTTTTCGTTGGTTTCCACGAACCATTGCGCAGTCGGTGGGCGAAATTGCGCGTAGGGTGAACCCGGACTCGGTACAAATACTAAAGGTGCACTGTAGACGCCTTTCGAGATCCGTTCTTCCACACCCTCGACTAGTGATGACATAGGTTCGATTCCCGTCACTAAGCTTTGGTAAGTTCCCCGTCCCCGTCCAAATATCTCAACTGCGACCTCCTGAGCTTCCTTCCAGTATTCTTGGGGGTATGCTTTGGACTTGCCTGGACAGATTGCATTGAAATAGGCCGGATCCATTACCTCGAGATCAAATTCAGCAGCATTAACCCCAAGATCTTTCCACTTATACATTTCATTAAAATCTTCTGGTGGATACACGTTCGCTCCGATGTGTCAAGAGATTCGTTTAACTGATTCATGACTCTTTCAATACCATCGATCAATTGACCACGTTTTGAAGGTGGAAGTGCACCACCAGAGATAACAAGCGTACCGCGCCAACCGTTCTGAGCAGCAATCACAGCCATCTCCACTTGAAGTTTCGTAATTTTAGGAGTAATATCAGCCGGAGGAGTTTTACTCATGGGAACAGCAAATAAAGCACAATATTTGCAACCTTGGCCCGAGTCGTAATTGTAACAGCGAAAGTTCACTATGAGGTTGATAATGGTGGCTGAACTGGCTGATCCCGCAAAGATTTGCTCCACAGATTTTCCTTCACCCGTTAACTCATTGCGCCATGAACGTCGTACTTCCAGTTTTCCAGAGCTTAAAATCTTGCCCATATCGGAAATAATCACAGAATCACCATCAATAAAGACTTCTAAGCGCGAATATGGATTTGGTAAAGGCAATACCACCAGATCACATCCATCCAAAACAATGGGGCGAATTTTATCTCCTGTTGTAGATTTCTTCTTCACCTTAATCCGAACGCCCTCGGAAAGGATTCGTGCTTTAAGAAGGATATCTTCCTTGGTAATATTTCTTTTTTCTATCACATTTATCTCTTTTTCTTTTTATCGTCTTTCAATTACTTGGTTTAAATAATTAGGAATGATTTATAAATTACTCATTTTAGAATACTCAATGTGAATTTTGATAATATTTTTATTTTAGGTATCCTAGAATTTTTCAGATATAATAAGGGAGAAAAATGCTTTCTACTATAGGACTGCTAAATGCCATCTCATTTCTTAGTGTGTTTATTTTTGAAATGATCTTCGGAATTTTTTTCCTCTATAAATCAAAGAAAACTTAGAATTTCCTTAGTTCATCTCAAACAATCCTTTATTTCACATTAGGGATAAAATTAGAAAAATTTATAATTATAATTTTTTTAATACTTATTGATGTTAATATGACTTTAGATAAAAAAAAATCGAGGAGATTTATGCAGGTGAAGTGACTAAAGAATATGGTTCATCAATTGCTCGATTTGAAAAATTTAAAGAAGAAGCAGTTAATGAATCTTCTTTAAAAAAAGGGGATCATGTTTTAGTGTTTTGCTGTGGAACAGGCTTAGATTTCCCTCATATATTGAAGAAGATTGGGAAAGAGGGTACGATTGTTGGTGTTGATTTTTCCTCTGAAATGCTAAAAAATGCTGAGGAAATGATTAATGAGAGAAAATGGGAAAATATCGAGTTAATAAAAGCTGATATAACCAAATTTAAGGATAAACTTGATAAAAAGGCTGATGTTGGTGTTTGTACTTTAGGAATGTCAATAATTCCTGACTATAAATCAGCATACTCTAATTTACTCTCCAATGTGAAGAACCAAGGAGAAATTATTATTGGCGATATGCAATTAGCATCTGGTAAGCTTGCTCGCTTAAAGAGTAAAATTACAATATCTCTTGCAAAAAAATATGGTGGAACATATGAAGGTCATCAAAATAGCCTAGAATTATACTCTATGATGAAAGAGGATTTGGTTGATGTAAAAAAGAAAGAGTTCCTTCTTAAGTCATATTTTTACGCTATCGGGAAAAAAAATAAAGAGAGATTATCTCTAAACTAAACCCTAAGATTACTGTTCATATATATTTTGGTAGAAATCTTATTCTGTTTTTTTCATTTAGTTACACTTTTGGCTATTTTTCATAGCCCTTCCCTACAACCCATGCTTTTGCAAGTTCTTCTCCAACTTTCCAATACTTCCCGAGAGAATAAGTAAAAGTTTTTAATTTTTTTATATCTGGTGTCTCGTTCGTTAAGTATTTCTCATCAGAATAGGCATTAATTACTTTGCCGATAAACAATTCATGAGCTTTTTCAACACCTACTAATTCCTTTATACTAATAGTTTTAAGAACTTCACATTCTAAATTTAGAGGTGATTTGCTTATCATCGGAGCTGTTTTAAGGTCGCCATAGAAGACATCAAATACTTTTGATTTATCTTTTTCTTTACCTGAAACTATTCCGCAATAATCCATCTGTATTAATATCTCTTCTGAGGGAGTATTCACACTAAATGTTCCGTTTTCTTTTATACCAATATTGGTATAATGAGTTTCGTAAGAGGCTATTGAAATCAAAGGTGGTTTAGATTCAACAATTCCAACGTAAGCGAGGGGCTCAAAATTTGGCTTCTCTTTTACATTAGCACCAATAATAGTTACGGGCATGGGGAATAAATAGGAACCAGGCTTAATCTTGGTTTTATTCATCCATATCACTTAAGAAGGTGTTATCCGCAACAAGAAGAGTTAGAATTTGCTGTCTCAGCGCCTTCTGCGCTGCAAGCATTCTGGGTTTTTTTAGCATTTTTAGCCACTCCTCGAGCGTTATATAAACAACCACATCCTACTTGTTCTTCTAAGATAATAGCTTGAGTTGGGCAATTTCTCTTACAAGCAGTGCATTGTGTGCAAGATTCAGGTTCGATTATTTCAAATTTTCCAGAATTAGTAGCTTGAGGAAGACCAAAGGGACACACTTCCCCACAAATTCCACATCCATTACATAACTCTTTATCAATAAAGATATTCGTATCTTTTACAAAATCCTTAAAATTAAAAGATTCAAGATCAAGTTCCGTCATTTTTTATTCCTATTTTTTTTCTATTATGATATTAGTTAGGATCCTAACTATTTAAATATATCTTTTCCTTGGGATTTAATAATTTATATAGTAAATAAGGAATAAACAAAATGTATATTTTGAATATAAGACTATAAATATTATGCCATTAAGAATGAGTAAGAATTGAAAATGACTGAACCTAACGGATTAATGGTAAATGGGGAAGTAAAACGAACTCTTTTTCGATCTATGGAATTAATTATGAAAAATATTGAAGCAAACATAGATCATCTCGATAAGAATTTCGAATATACGCAAAAATTTATAGATTTAGCTTACGATGGTTTAGCAAATAATCGAAGATTTTTTTTACTTGCTTCGGGGAGAAGTGCTTTTATATTACAATGTTTTGCAACTAGATTAGTACATTTAGGTGCTCAAGTATATATCGTGACAAATCTTGCTTCGATGCCAGCATTAAGGAAGAAAGATATATTAATAGTACTCTCTGGTTCTGGTACTACAAGTATAGTTTTGAGCTTATTAAATAATTATGTGAATACTATAAAACCGTATGGTATCGTCACGATTACTAGTCATCCTGAAACAGTTATTGGTAGAATCGGTGATATTACAATAAAACTTAAAGGCAGATCAAAACGAGATAATATTTTTGGAGATACAGCCGTTCTTGCACCTGAAGGCACAATGTTTGAAATTGCGGCGTTCTGTTACTTAGATGCAATTATAGCTGAACTTGCAATAAAAATGGGAAAAACAAATAAAGATATGCTCGAAAAACATTCTCAAGGTACATAAGGTAATTTAATTCAGAAATAATTTTTAAAATTTAACATTCTTTTTTATTTACCCCACTTTCAAAAAAATTTAAGTGTAATTACATTATATTTAATATGCGCCGATTTATAGTGTTTTTATAAGAATTTCTATTCGATGAGTAAAAATCTCCAAATCGGCGTACATTTTAAAGAAGCATTGCTCCGATGGCAGCGCTAAATTCTGAATTTTTCAAAAAAATTGCTTTTTTTCTTTTTACATTACATAATAATGAGAGAATCCTTTTTAGAGGCCTATTATCTCTTAAAAAACCACCACTAAATACGATCTTAATTACATTATGTGTTTCAGCCATGAGAGTTGCGATTGTTCCTATATTTTCGCCAATTGCACAGATTAATGAATTTAAAAAATCTTCCGTGTTAATAGTATTTTTATCAAAATTATATTCAATTTTACCTAATGATGCTGCTGTAAACTCCCTAAATAGGTTATCAACTCTAATATCTTCAGAATCATAAATATCTGATACTTTTAAATCTACATTATATCGATTTCCCTTTTTAGCTAAGCTAACGGCTTCAGAAAAATTATTTAAATCAAAAAACAACTTAATAATCCCCATGAAAAAGCCTCCCCCCATAGAAGATCCTCCAAGATGCTTAAAAATCTCCCTTTGTAATACAATTGATGTACCAGTTCCCATGGTAACTACTAATGAAGATAAAAGTTTTTTATTTTTCTCTAATAGATATAGATATTCAATTCCTTTGATGATCGCTTCAAATTCATTAAAAATATTTACTTGAATCTCGTTGGAATATTCTTTGAATAGTTTAAAACACCTACCACCAGTAAAATTAAAATTCGAATCGCTTGTTTTTTTAGATTCAATAAATTTTTTAATTTCTGGAATACCCTTCTGTGTTGATAAAGATAATAAATTTAAGTTATTTTCATCTAAATACGCAATTTTGGTAAGGCTTTGTCCCATATCAATCCCTATCGTATTTGATGGAATATTACTGTTTTTAATGCTGAGATTAATTTTTAGCATATTAGCTTTCACTTAAATTAAAATTCAATTCTTTCATTATTCTATATTATCAATTTATTAAATGAATTTTATATATCTTTTTAATGTTTGATCAATTAAAATCGAAGAAAATTGATGTAGCTATAAGTAGAGGTAATAATCCGGAAGAAAGTGTTCTAAATAGCATTGAGAACCTTGGAGGGATAACGAAGTTTATTAATGAAGGGGATCAAGTTTTCATTAAATTTAATCTATCCTTACCTGGTGGATTTCCCATTAATACAAATCCTAAAGTTTTAGGCACCGTTATCTCATCTTGTAAAGCTGCTGGAGCTAAGAAAATATTGATAGGAAGTTTTCCTCTAAAAAGACTTCCATTGAAAATTATATATGAGTATCTAGATATACAAAAATTTATTGAAAATCTTGGAGCCGAGTTAGTTTACTTAGATAATAGTGATTTTTTTAATAAAAAAGAGATCAAACAAGAGGACTTAAAAAAAATTAAAAAAGAATCATTTTCAGTCATTAAGTTAAGTAGTAAAGAAGTTATTATTCCAAAACTTATTCTTGATTCAGATAAGTTTATTATAATTAACCAGGTTAATGTAAATCCTTTATTCAAAGTTAATCTCGCTTTATTAAGTTCTTATTCTATTGTTCCAACAATTCAACAAGAAATTAAGAATATCTCACAATCTGGAAAGGACTTTTTATCAATTGATAAATACAGAAGAGATCTAAATGCTAGAATTTTAGATCTCTATGAAATAAAACAACCTGATTTAGTAATCAATGATATGTTTTATATCTTAGAAGGTGCGGGACCTTACATATATAGGGATTCAAATCTCATAAAAACCGGTTTGATTATTGCTGGAAAAAATGGTATTGCTGTAGATCTTATAACATTAAAGGTGTTAAATGAAGAAATCGATAAAAAATTTATAATAGAAGCAAAAAGTAGAAATTTGAATGTCCCAAATCTTTCTAGTATTAAAATTCATGGAGAGAAGATAGAAAATATTAACATTAAAATCCATCTATGCGAATCAAATCTTGAAAATATCAGAGTGTTGAATTTTGATGTGAAAACGGGTAGATATTGTTCAGGGTGCTTTCTACAAGCATATCACTTTTTAAATCTGATGAAAACTTACATGGTAAAAGATTTAAAATATAATCCATATAATTCATGTTTAATTGGCGAAGACCCTACAGAACCAGTTAATTTAGGGAATATAATTCTTTTCGGTGCTTGTTCTATTAATAGTACTAAGAATCACAAATTTCGTAAAGTAACCATCAGTAAAAAAAAAAAGATTAAAAAAGAGGCAAAACGTAAGAATTTTAAAGAGAAGAAGGACGCAGAAGAAGTGATAATAAAAGAAAAAGCGAATAAAAGAATATTAGAATTACCCGGGTGCCCACCTAGTATTTTTGATTGTTTAGAATTGATGGTAAAATATTATGGCAAGAAGAACGTTCCGAATTTGAATTTATTCAATAAAATCAACAGAATTTTCATACCCAAAAAAATTTATAAAACATTTAAATTATGGGAGGCGTTGTAAACAACTGATTAATAAAACTTTTAAAGATAATTGGTTGAAAATTCTAAAATTTAACGCAGGAAGGGATAATTTGGAAAACCCTCACGTAGTTGAGGAAAAAGTAAGGATTCCATTGAGTCCAATTAGGATTAATATCGATGTTCTCTATAATTTGTTTGAAATTTTTTATCCGAAGTTCGTGAATGACCAACAAAATATTCTTGATATTGTTGTTTCAGAGGGTGAAAAGAAGGAAAAAGTATTAGGGTTATATCTCTATGAAACAAAAAAAGTTGGGATCCATGGAAACATAAAAAAAATTCCTAATAACCTTCTAAAATCTAAAGATGTAGATCTTGAGAGATTAGATAACTTCTTTAATAAATTACAAGAAAAAATAATGAAAGAAATGAGGATCAGAATATCCTCAATCCGTATATTCAAAAAAGACGCAATAGATTTGATTAATAAACACTGTGAAAATATTAGAAACATATCTTTATATGATTTTTTAACTCGAATACTTGATTTATACCAAATCATCTTTGAAAGAAACTTATTTTTAATATATCCTGAACCTATGTTTTTAGACTTTCTCAAGGGAATTATAGAATTGCTTGGTAAAATACGGTTAAAAGAAGTTTTTAATTTCATCGAAACTCTTTTACCAGAGTTTAAAATTTCATTTTTGATCGGTTCAGATGATTTATTTATGATTTTTCTGCTACAGAAAAAAGTATTAAAATATGGTAAATCGGAATTAATACTGAAAATATTTACTCCAAGCGAAATAAATGTCGATTTGACCGATTTTGAAATGAAGGATAAATTGAATTTAATTAAGGAAAAATTGAAAGTAGAAAGAAGCTATTATCTACACCTACAAGATCTAATTTTCCTCATTTCAAATGTATCTGAATTGTTAGTTCCTCTAAAGGAAGATAATTTAGAACTTCTGTTCCAAAAAATACTCTTTGGATACAGAAGTTTTGAAAAACACTGGAATTTGGCTCCCCGTCCTATTATCTACAATAATCTAATCAGGTTTATCATAAGGCTTCTTGGATTTAACACAAATTTAAGGAAAATTTCTCATTGGGCAATACCTAGATTAATATTTAGTTTTATTAATTTTTATTTTGGCTTAAATTCCAAAGTTTTACTGTTAATTACAGATATTAAAAAATATAAAAAATCGAAAATTAATCAAAATAATTATTTGAAGTCTATAACAGAGCAGATTTTCTTATTAGAAATTGAAAAAAGTACTTTAATAAAAATGCAGACAATTACTAAGGATGAAGTTTTCCCAGATGAACATTCTGGTTCCCTAGATTCAATTAAAATAAAAATTTTAGAGAAATTTGGGTTTATTTCAAATATAATTAAATTAGATAAGCTTCTACTCCAAAGCGTCATAGAAAACTTTATTTTTAATCATTCTAGATTAGCCCCATTATCAAAAATAAAGACATTAAAGATGTTGAGGAACAAAAAATATTTTAGGATACACCCTGAAATCCCTCCTTATCAATTAATTAAAAAGAAGGGAACTGTTTCATTGATAAAGCTTCTTCTTCCAATATTGATTGATAAACATGAGTTTTAGGGAGCAGCATTTAAAATTGCACCACCTGCAGCACCCCTTACAGTGTTATGGCTAAGAGATACAAACTTGTAGTCAAAAATATTATCCTTTCTTAGCCTTCCAACTGTTACAGCCATACCTTTATCATTATCACTATCCTTTCTTGGTTGCGGCCTATCAATTTGTTCTAAATAAATTATTGGTTTTTTAGGGGCAAAAGGCAATTCTAGTTTTTGAGGGATTGATTCAAAGTTATGCCAAATTTCTATTATTTCTTCTCTTGAAGGTATTACTTCTTTGAATTTCATATTAACCGATGCAATATGACCATCAATGACGGGGACTCTAGTACACGTTGAACTTATTTGAATAGATTCATCATTAATAATTCCATTTTCCCCTACTTTTCCAAGAATTTTTGAAGGTTCCTTTTCTGTTTTTTCTTCTTCCCCATTGATATATGGAACTATGTTATCAATCACATCTAGTGAAGATACACCAGGATATCCCGCCCCTGAAACTGCTTGAAGGGTCGTTATTATTAATTTATCAACTTTATATCCTGCCTTCTCGAGAGCAAATATTGGTGTGAGATAACTTTGAACTGAACAGTTAGGTTTTACTATTACAAAACCCTCATTAAAACCTCTATGTCGTTGTTGAATTGGAAGAACTTCTATATGATCGGAATTGATTTCTCCAATTATCATTGGTACATCAGGAGTCCACCTGTTTGCAGAATTGTTAGATATTACGGGAATTCCCCTTTTAGCGTACTTAAATTCTAGGTTCTTAAGTTCTTCCTTATTAGGCAAATTTAGTGCCGAAAAAACAAAACTTAGCTCAGGGTTTAAAGATTCAAAATCTTGAACGTCTCTTACTATTAATTCTCTTAAATCTTTTGGAATGGAAAAAGACATTTGCCATTTATGCTTTACAGCTTCCTGAAAAGTTTTATTTGCTGATCTTGGGGAAGCCGCCACATCTGTTATTTGAAACCAGGGGTGATCTTGTAACAACTTAATATAATTCTGACCTACAATCCCAGAAGCTCCTAAAATACCAACTTTATATTTTCTCATTTGTTTCCTCATCTAAATTAATTAATAAAGATAAGTTAAGAAATATTTTTAAATTGTATTCTGATTAAAAATCAATAATCAATAACAATTAATTTTTAATTCTTAGAATCTTTATTGTAATCGAATTTAAGAAATTAAATGACGAAGAATAGTATTATAAATAATTAATAATATGCATTAACCATGCCAGGACCTTATGACGAGCTTGAAAAAAAGGCAGAGACTTTAGAAAAACAATCAAAAATCGAATTTGGAAAAAAAAACTTTCGATCAACTATTACACTATTGGAAGAAACAAAAGCAATTTACGCACAACTAGGATTTCACGGAAAAATTGGGATGCTTAATCAGCGAATCTTAAGAGTGCAAAAATTGATTAAGTTAAAAGAACACGAAACAACAATAAAAGCTAAAAGTGAACAAGAATTTCAAAAACGAGTTGAAAAGGCTTTAAATGAGAAACAACGATACCAAGATAAACAATCGGCTCAACAACAAGCATTATCTCCTGAAATAAGGAATATATTTGAAAGAGTTAAGATGTTATCAGAAAAAGCTGAAAAAGAAGAAAAGTTAGGAAAATATCCAAGAGTTTTAGGGAGATATGAATATATATTAGAATTATATAAATCAATTCCAAAGGATTCAATAGATTTATCAAATAATATTGTAGAGATAGAGAAAAAGTTATCATTTCTAAGAACAAAAATGTAATAAAACAATAGTAATTCTTTTTATTTTAAACTAGGTATAGTATGAAATTTTATGAAAAATCCATTTGATAAATTTTATCACGTAGCGAATTCTAAAGAATTATTGGACATTGCTTTTAAAAAGAGTATGAAGAGTTCTGCCCAAGTTTCGAAAAATGCGCCAATACTTATTAAAGCAAAAAAAAAAGAGTCAAAACGCATAAAGGTTGCTGTTGATATATTGCTAGATCGAATTTTCAAAATTATAAAAATGGTCCCAATTATCGATGATCTCCCCGATTTTTATAAAGAACTTGCATCCTTATTAGTTGATGTTGATGACTTAAAGTTAAAGCTTGGTAGGTTAAATGGAATTATGCCAGTTCTCAGAACAATCAAGAGAGAACATTTAAGTAAACTAAGAAAAATTGAAGCTCCTAAGGAGGGGGATAGATTAAGAAGATCTGCTTTTGGAAGGATATCTTCTGTAATTAACAAACAAAATGCCAATCTGGAACATTTAAATAAGATACGAGGGCGTTTGAGAGAGATTCCATCAATTGATTATACAATGCCATGTATAGTGGTTGCAGGATATCCAAATGTGGGAAAGAGTAGTATTGTTATAAACATATCAACAAATAAGAAGATAGAAGTTCAAGAATATCCCTTCACAACAAAAAAAATAATGATTGGACATTTAGATATTGAACGAAAGTTTGACACGATCAAGATCCAATGCATAGATACCCCCGGTATTCTTGATAGGCCTATGAGTAAGAGGAATAACATTGAGAAGCAATCTATATTAGCTTTAAGATTAATATCTGATTTAATCTTATTTGTGTTTGATCCAACACCTGCTTCAGGATATAGTATTGAATCTCAAATTGAATTATTCAAAGAGATAAAGTTAAATTTTTCTAAAGAAGGCCAAATAGAATTTATTGTTGTTTTTAATAAAATGGATTTAGCTAAAGATTCTGAAATAAATTACCTTAAAGAGAAATTAAAATTAACAGATAACGATTTTTACTTAACAAATGCTATAACTGGACAAAATCTGGATAAATTGATTGAATCTATAAAAAATAGATATATAGATAGAGATTAAATTGTTTAATTTCCTTCTACTTTTAAATTTTAGATAGTTGAGGTAAGAAACTTTTTTATGTCTAAAAGAATAGAAGATGATATGGAAGGTTTTAAAATAGAATTTGGAAACTTAAAGGTGGATCAGTTAGGTTTTGTATTTAAAGATATTGAAAAGCAAGCGAAAATAATGGAGAATGTTTTTGGGTTTTCTAAGTTTATTTTTGGAGAACCAGGAAGACAAACAGTCATTTATCGAGGAGAAAAATCCGAAGTTTCGTTTCAATTAGCTTTTAGTCGATTATGAAATACTCAAATTGAATTAATTAAGTGGATTGATGGGAAATGCATATATAAAGAGTATTTAGATCAAAATAAGGAAGGATTACATCATATTGCACACTATATTGAAGATTCGGATTTATATATTAATGAATTTGAGAAAAAGGGGATAAATGTTCTACAATCCGGAAAGACTTTCAATACAAGAGTTACATACATGGATTCTGAAAAGAAATTTGGATTTATTATAGAATTATTAGAAAAGGTAAGCCGAAGGAAAAGAAAGAAGTAAAAAATTGATGATTATTGTAGGATTAGATATTGGAGGAGCAAATACAAAAGCAGCACTTATAGAATTTGAGGGGCAACAGATAAAGAAGAGTAGTTCTCATATTGAATACTTTCCTTTCTGGGAGAAAACAATAACTGATTTCCCAGAAATGTTAAAAAGAGTTGTATCAAATCTTCAAGAACACCATATATTTTTTTTTGACGACATAGATTTTATAGCTACTTCTATTACTGCCGAGCTTTCAGATGCATTTCAAACAAAAAAAGAGGGAATTCAAACGATCTTGAAAGCCCTCACCGAAGTATTTAATAACGAGAAAATGCGTTTTATTAGTACAGATTGCAAATTCCTAAATTTCACCGAAGCACAGAATGATTTTTTATCAATCTCTGCTACAAATTGGGTTTCTACTGCCTTATTTCTGGGTAGCTATCTTCCTAAATGCATCTTAATTGATGGGGGATCCACTACAGTAGATATTATACCAATATTTAATTCATTACCTGTAGCTAAAGGAAAAACAGATGTACAAAGATTAATTAACCATGAGTTAATATATACTGGTGGTTTACGAGCAACAATCCCCTCAGTAACCCATTACGTTCCATATAAAGGAAAAAAAGTGCGTATCTCATTCGAAAAATTTGCATTAATATCTGATGTCCATCGAATTCTAAACAATATTACTGAAAGTGAGTATATCAACGAAACAGCTGATAAACGGTCAAAATCTTTGAATAATTGCTATGCGAGGCTTTCAAGGGTAATATGCATGGACATAAACACTATTTCAATTGAGAACTTAAATGAAATAGCTCGATTCGTTTATGATAAACAATTGAAAATAATAAAACATGAAATAAAATTATTTATGAATGATTTAATCCAAAGATTTCCTCAATTTTTAAAAGATCCAATGTTTGTAATAACAGGGTTGTCTGCTGATTTCTTAATCAGAAGATCATTAGAGGAACTCGGATATAATAATATTTCAAGTTTTAAAAAAATCACTCAAATTCCTGACAATACTAGTTCATCAGCCTTCGCTGTAGCAGGAGCATTATATCTTCAATTATAAATTAGTTAGATAATGATGAATCAAAAGACAATTATATGTAAAATTGGAGGTAAAATTCTAGAAAACCCAGAGAATATCAAATCAACAGTTTCTCAATTATCTCAATTATATAAAAAAAAGGTGGTCACTCGGTTAATATTGATTCCGGGAGGGGGTTCCAATGCAAATTTTGTAAGATTTTTACAAAAAAAACTACAATTTAATGAAGACTTAGCTCATTGGATGGCAGTTGTTTCTATGGATTTAAACGGAACAGGTATAAATAAAAAATTTCCTAATTTGTCTATTTTAGATGATTTCACAAAACTAATTAAATTTGAGAATGGATGTTTTATATTCTTACCATATAAATTTTTAAAGGAAAATGATGAATTACCGCACTCTTGGGATGTGACCTCCGATTCGATTACCTTATTCATCGCAAAAAAGATTGAACTAGACGAATGCTTTTTAATAAAGGATATTGATGGAATCTATGATAAATCTAAAAAAATTATAAAAAAAATCAGTGCACTTGAATTTAATGAACAAAAGAGGTATGAAAATTTAAATGAATCATATTTTCCCTCAATTACATCAAAATCAGTCTCTCAACCTATAGATCCTTATATACCACACCTTATCGAACTCTACAAGATTCCTTGTATTATAATTAATGGTAAAGCTAAGTCTCGAAGAATTCTTGATTTTTTCGATGATTCATTAAATGAAAAAGAGAAAATATATTCGAAAATTGTAGGCTAGAATTTTGAAAAAAAAATATAAGAAAACAGATACATTTGTAATACTAGAAAAAACCTAAATTCTTATAAAAATTTAAGAGTAAATACATTATGGATATAAAAGAAATGAAAAAAAATGCTGAATTTCTGATCGACGCTTTAGCAGGAACAGAAATTCCAGGATCAACGAAATTTAATATTAGATATAAAACTTTAGTCAATTTTGCTAAAGTATACGGAATTACCAATTCTAAATATGTCGGTTCTGAAGAGGAAGGAATTGTTGCGTGTCGTGCATTTGCTAACTACTTTACGGTTAAATCGTTATATAAATTGGTTTTGAGTATTAAAGTCGTCCAAAATGGAGAGGAACGTGGAGTTGTTCTAAATCCTGCTAAAATTCTACATACAGGCAATCGATATAATTGGAAAGGTTGTGTGGATATTAAACCGGGAGATAAACTTAAAGTAACTGGTAAATGTGGTAAAATGTGGTTAAATGAAAAGAATATGATATTATTTACTGAATTTCTTGTGAATGTAAAAAATCAAAATAACGAACCTGTCTGTTACGTTACTATTACAGCTGGTATACGAAAAGGAGGATATTAATATGGTGAAAATTTCAGATTTAAATGTAGGACAAGTTATTAAGAACGAATTTAATGGCATCTCAAGAGATTTATTAAAAAAATACGCTAAAGCGTCTGGAGATACTAACCCTATTCACACTAATGATGTTGTTGCAGAAAAAGTGGGCTTAAAAGGGGTAATAGCTCACGGATTATTTAGTTTCGGTTTCATTTCAAAATTATTCGAAGATTTTCTTGATCATGGTAAGTATGGAACTCTTGTTGATATATCAGTAGAAATGAGAGGTATGGTAAGAGTAGGTGATCATCTACTTACAGAAGCTAAAATTACTAAAATCGAAAATAAGAGAGTTTATTTTGATGTGACTCAAACAACAATCACGAAAGTAAATTTAAAGGATAAAAATGGCAATATTATTAGACAATTCGAGGCGGGAGAACGAGGTTATATATCCGAAAAAGATTTAAAACGAGGTCTTGTTAAAACAAAAGAAGTTGAGGATGGAATCTTAACCTATAGGGAGAGGATTGCAACACCAGGGCAAGCTATTATCGAATTTTTTGAATAAATCAGTGCAGTCTTTAAGTTTCA
>LAZR01000745.1_pt1 | contig 22758 bp, 46 predicted proteins | sample 329461 | NCBI WGS metagenome assembly LAZR01 (sample SAMN03002196, study PRJNA259156) | marine sediment metagenome | biome: sea floor; feature: Hydrothermal impacted sediments; material: marine sediment; isolation source: Loki non-amplified sample from Loki's castle hydrothermal vent sediment ...
GTATTGAGCGGTTCAGGGAACTTCGCGCCTGCGCGAATATAAATCATTCCATGCGGTTCGGTTACGGGCTGGCCTACTACTCCATCGTCCTCTACCACCAAAGGTGGATTGACAGCTTTCTCTACACCTTCGATAAACGATTTCTTCATTCGATTGAGCATTTTGATTTCAGGTAAAAGTTCTATGGTCGGACCTTTGCCCATTATCTCGCCGGGAACCAGGGAGAAACGCGCTACCAGATAAGGAAGTTCATCGAAGCCACCCTCTTTGACAATAGACTTGTCCTTAATCATTATGTATAATGACTTAACCTTTTTGTTGGTAGCACCTATCTTGGTACTGTCAAAGTCTTTGTTGGGGGCAGTAACGTGGACAAACTCAAACTTCTCATCCCACTTTTTTGCTTTTATGAACTTTTGGACTGTTTTGCTTTTAATGCCCTTGCCAAATTCCTGCACTGCCTGTCTGGTAGTATAGAATATCTGTCTATACACGGTGTCAATCTCGCCACGGTTATTATCGTTAAACGCCATGAATCCAATATGGTGAGACTGGAATACAAGGTCTTCACCAATTAACTCTACAGAGATTATACCCGTTCCGAAAACCACCATCGACCGTATCGTCATAAACATTTCGCGCTGGAAGTTCGACCGCCATATCTCTTTATGAGTCGCCGATGCAGCCATAGACATCCATTTTAATATACCTGGGTCTTCGTTGAGTTTCGGGTCTTGAGCGGTAAACCCAAAACAGAACGCACCAGCAATTGCCGGATCAGGTCGCGAAACAAATGTTGCCACCATTATCAATATGAATGTTGCAACTCCGCAACCTATACTTAGTTTCATAAGATTCATTTAATCCTTTCAGTTAATTGCACCAGCTTGGATGTGTCCATGTTTCATACTGCTTCATAGTAATACGCCCCTCTTTACAGAGAGCATCTGTGAAGTCATTCCAAGCTTCACTGCGCATTGGCTTATCCTTAGGTACAGGCCATCTACCATCGGCCTGGTTAAGTTCGTGCAAATTGATAACCCTTCTATGTCGGGCTTTGAATTCATGCTCAGCTTCTTTCTTTGTCATTTTATTCTCCAATTTTAATTGTCAATCTTGGTCATCAGGATCTACTTTCTTCCGACACGCAGTTTTACTATCGGATGCCCTCTTATTCTTTCCAATGGTTTGGCTTTGGCGCATCCACAAATCAAGCAAGCCTTCGGACTTATACTTTTCACGCAATGCAGCCTTACGCATCTTGCGAAGCTGTTCTTTCGTTATGGTGTATTTTCGTGCCATTGTACATGTATCTCTTACTATTACTTAGATTTGCCACACAGACCATTCTTTTCAATCTTTTTAAACTTCCAGTGAAACCCCTTGTCATCCACATGGCCAGCGCGGACCCATTTGCCCAGACATTTTGCAAAGTCCTCATCTGCAAAACCCCCTCGGTGACGGACTACAATACCCTCCCTCTTACCATATATAGAGGGGGAACAAGCTTGCTTGTTTGTCAACTCAAGGAGTTGAAGCTCAGATCTGACAAAAGATTTAACTAACACAGGCGTAGTGTTAATTCCCAAAAACTCAGCTGTTGTTTCTACCTCTTCCCAATTAGACCAGCGCCCAGTTTTCTTATTACGATAACCAAACAACATCAAATAGTTTGGCAAATCATTATATTGAATTGAATGCTTAGCATAAAGCCACTCTCCAAATAGCTGAGTGCCCGCTGGAATCTTATGTTTAATCCTAGCGTGCAACCCTTTAAAAGCGTCATAGCTTCTATGGGTTGGAGGCTGGCTATGACTTCGTGCGAAACAATTATCACGCTCAAGACACACATTACCACCGTCCATCTTTTCAGTGATAATAAGCGGCACATTAAGCAAGCCGCTGATATCGCTCATGTATTTGTCGTTCCTTGTTCCTCCTGGAGACCAGGGAAGGTGAAACGTACGAGGGTATTTTGTGTATTCACTCATGCTTTACTTTGCAGTATTTCTTTTGCGCCCTAACCATCTTGCCTTTTTGCACACGCTTATCTGAACGATTGTAAGGTTTGCGCCTAAGCCTTCTAAGAATTCTGAAAGCATAGGGCAATACGCATGTCTCCGTCAAAGGATCTGCAACAATCTTACGAAGATGAATTACAGCCGCCTCGACATAACTCTTGTGAGCATTCTTAGGCATGCGCCAAACTGGAGAGTACTCACAGATAGGATAGAACTTGCTTCTTTCCTTAGGGGGTTGCATATCAAGGCCCAGATCTTTAAACAGGCTCGCTCTACTAGCATTCATGACATTCACTTGAATCTCTTCGTCTTCCATCAAGAGTTTGTAGCTATACTCGCGTTCCTTCTTGCCACTAAAGATATGTTTGATAGCCGCCCATCCCTTTACGACATTTGTATTGACGACAAGATCAAGGAACAAATCTACATCAAGAGATGGGTCTTCTTTTAACTTATCCTTGATCCAATTAACCCCACTGAAGGATCTGTACCTATCAATGCGCGCATCAATTTTGGATTCTAGTTCATCTTCATGCCCTCCCAATCTTAAAAAGCGCATCATGGATGCTGGATGATGGAAATCATCTCTGAAGTCAGCAACTTTCATTTCAAAACCGTTGACCTCAACAACTTCTTTCTTCCTCATCTCCGCCCACTCTTCGATCGTCCACCTTTGTGAGCGCCGACATAGCTCTTCAAAGTAACATAGATACTTCGAGGCCTCTAGCAATTCATCAATAGGATGAGTGAGTTTGCCTTTTCTGGTCTCCCACCTAATGTCGGAAGCCATTCCTAAAGCCTTAATGGCTGGACGATCGTTGCTTGCCCTAATAAGGTGCTCTTCCCATATTTCTTTTACATGAGTGATAAGCTCATTGTTGTGAGATAGGGCCACAATTTCTTGAAACAAATCCTCTCGGATATCCTCCGCGGCTCTTGTATAGCCAGCAAAAGTTGCACTGCAAACACCAGACGGTCCAGTATCATCGATAAATCCATCCTTGTTCCAGCCTAAGCCTGAACCAATTATACACAGTAAACGATCAATTACTCTCTCTTCACCGTCGCCGTACAAGTCACAGTATTTATAATCGGGGTTTAGTTGTAGATCGATCCAGTCTTGAACTGTCTTATTCTTTTTAGATTCAATCGGAAGATCAGGGTTCGCATCAGGGAAATTATAGTCATTAGAAATACACACAGCCCATGCATCATAAAGAAGATCTCCGTCTCCTTCAACAGTCATCTTATCACCGGCATCACAGATTGGATACTTAGGATTGCCTGTACAGTCATCAATCTGTCTACTAGCGCGATGAGCTAGTTCATATTGCATCATAGCCCAGGCTAGATGAACAGGTCGCGGCTTAAAGTAATCCCAATTCTTTACAACGATATCTAGAATGTCATCAATATACGATTCAAGGCGCTTGATTGTAGGCTGCCTAGCTTTCCAAGCGGCATCCGAGTCTATTTCAGAGATGATTTTTGCCATTGCTGACATTAGATTTTTCCTTGTTAGTGTTACCTAATCCCTTATTAGCCCAACGGAAAGCTAACCACAATCCAGTTGCAGCAGCCCATATGAATATTGAATATCCCACAATTACCATAGTGTCCTCGTTAACACGGACTATAATCGAAGTGGCTTACCACTTGATCATTTTCAATGAACAACACTTCCGCGCTAGGAAGCGGGTGTTCAATGTCACCAACTAAGTCTAGGAATTTAGAGTGGTCATCATCTTCTACTTCAAGCACAACCATCGTAAATGGTGAGCTGTCTGTGTTATAGTAAACTGCAATCATATTAATCCTAATGATGAAGGGCGGCTTAAGCCGCCCTTCATAAGTTAAGTTCAGATTCTAGTAATCGTCACCGTCATCGTCACCATCATCCCAATTGTCATCACTGTCATCATCGTCACTGCAGGGAAGATATGAAGAAGTGTCATAGACAGGAGTAGTAACAGGGCGCTCAATTTCTTCGAGCACCGTATACTTACAGACTCGCATCTTGGTGCGTGCGTAGTCAGTAGGTACTGCCACAACATCAGCCGGATTGACCTTCACCGATACGGTAATTACCGAGAATGTCGATGCATAATCAAAGGTAGCCACATGAAGTCCATGCGAACAAGTTCGCGTTGGATCATCATCAACCTGGTTACGTGGCATCTCAACAACACAACCGGGGGAGTTGTCGAAATCACCAGAGCTACTATCCTTGAAATCAGCCTTGATGCCCTTGTACGCCACAAAACAACCATCATCAGTGATGGTCAGATTGGTATTCTGAATCCAGTCAAAGAGCTGATTGATGGAGCGTGAAGACGAGTTACGCTGAAGGTTTAGGCCAAAGGTCACTAGCGGCTGCATATCAAGACCTTGCTCGATATGTAGCATGATGTTGTCGTTAAGGCTGCGAGATACAGTAAACTCACCACCATCACTGTCAATCAGGTAAACCTGACCATCCTCAACGCGCATACGACCATCCGAAAGGGTCTCTACGGCCTTCTCTGGAGATACCAGACCAGGAACATCATCCCATTGCTTCTCGCGGAATGCGACAATCAGTTTGTCATAGTTAGGGTGATCACTCTTGATCGTGTTATGCTTGCCACCGTGGACAATCACAACAGATTGCTTGGTGATAATACGTGGAAAATCTTTACTTGTTAGTGTCATTTTCTTCTATTTCCTTCTTTTATGTTTACGTTCCTGTTAATTGAAATACGTTTTGTTTTTCCTGTTCGATTTTATTATCGATCAAATTCATATACTCAACAATTGCCTCGCAGGTCTCGTCGCTATTTGTTCTCAGATGCCTAAGTAGAGGATAACGATCTTTTACTGCGTTGTAAAGTAAAGCTAGCTTACAATTTGGGTCAGCTTTCAGGTTCGTGTTATATTGGTTATCAACAGCGCCCTGAACGCCAATGCCAAAAAACTTAAGGATTGGAACCAGTTCCAGGTGCTTTGCCAGCAACTCAGTTATCTTTTTAGACTCATCGATATACTCGACAAACTTTTTACCCTCTAGCTTGTCGCGGAACCTATCTCCCCTTAACCGCTCAAGGTTATTCATGTGGTATTCAAAAAGATAGTTTGAGGAAACGCCAGCATTGTTTAGCTCATAAACTGTGATATTTTTTAGCTCCTCATCAAGCTTTGCTTTGGCAGCAACAATAAGTGGAACCCACTCATCGCCAAGTTTCTTCACACGAAACTCAGTAAAGCCAACAACCGTTTCGCCTAGATAGGTTTTTAACCTACTAATATCAATAGGTGCCAGATACTTATCGCTAGACTTATATTCTTTTGCCTTGTAGTTTACCTGAATGTATGCGCCACCCTGGTTGAGCGGGAATGAAGTTGATACCGTATCGATAGAATTATAGGAACAACTAAGCGTGTAGCCCATAATGTTTCCTTCGACAATTTTACCACGAGACTTGCGCTGTTTCTTCTTCTCCTTGGGAACAGAATCAATAGCCTCTTTTAAAGACTTAAAGCCGATAAGCTTCAAAAGATCCTTGTTATACTTAACGACTGGCGCGTCATGTTTATAGTTATGTGCACGCCGAACAGCCTCAGTGTATTTGGAAGAAGTAGGCTCGTCCTCAGTCCATACCACCTGGACGGACTTGATTGGTGTGGCATCCTCTTTACTGTTGGAGATCAAATACTCGATAACATAACTAGGCACAGACTTAGATTTGATATCATGATGAAGCAAGAGAACATCTGCCTTGCGCCAGTTGATAGTAAAATCTCGGCGAGCTGTTTTGATCTTGTCATCCCAAGCGTCCCACGTATAAGCAGTCATCTTTGCCCACTTACCAATATCAGTATACTTAACTGTTAGGCGAATGTCATTGCCCCGCCACTGAATGCCAGTTATCTGGTCTATAAGGCCAGAATGGTTTAGAGTTTTCTTTACCTTTTCATAGGCATTACATGCTTCTGCATATGTTGTAGCGTTCTTAATCTGGTCAGTAATGACACTAACAATCTCTAGAATAAGAGCGTCAATCCTATCGATGAGTAGCTTTTGAGTATCCTCATCGTAGTGAATAGAATCGCGGCTGGCTGCCAAGCTAAGCTCACCAACATTGAAAGTAAAATGGAAGCCAGTATTCAGAACCGCTTTATGCAGGTCGGTCGTATCAACCAAGCTTGGCTTGTCAATCTTATACTCAATGCCATCAATCAATGCAAGCGAACGGTTACCATACGAATAGCTATACCTGCTCTTAGTCTCAGGTTGCTTGGGTAGTTTCCAACGATCGCCAGTATATGAGTACTCAAACGTCTTCCATGCGGGAGCGTCTTGTCCAAACAATTGTGGCTTGACATCCCAGTGCTGGGTTACTTTGACAATCATGTTGACAAACGTATCGTAATCTCCCCTTGAGATTGGGACCTCAATCGAAGTACCATTGTCTTCCGACACTTCCTCCTGTTGAAGGAGGGTCATTTGGCCAACCTTGGTCTCATCAATGTAGGCAGAATACGTATACTTTACCTTATCTACAATTGTAGTCACAGTAAAGGTATCAGAGTAAGCAAATGGTGTCTTGCACCCAAGCCCGAAAGCCCCTTGTTGTACATTATCGGACCTTTTAGTCGAACATCCAAACTTAATAAAGATATCCTCCATCCTTGAGGGACTGATGCCGGGGCCATAATCTTTGATTATAAGATTGGTTGACCAATGATTGGGAAAATGAACCTCAATTGGGCGTTCGGGTGTACCAACCTCTCGATGGGCATCGCGCGCATTACAGGTAATCTCACGACAGATTGCCAGAATGGGATCACTATAAATCTTTGTACGGAGAATATCAAGAATCATACCTGCATCACCAATGCCAAACGCCTTAGATGCAAGCAGTCCAGAAGTTTCCGTTGCGATATTTGAGCCGGGAAGTTTCATAATTTCGTCCTTAGTTGACTTTATGTTTCTCTATAACTGTACAGTTATATTCTTCATCACATGTTCAAACATATTCGTTACATTCCCAAGAGGGTTCATACTTGGTTTATTCATTTTTTAATCCCAATAAGGCTAAGTAGCGCCATCTTTCCTTCATCACCAGCATCAATGTGATCTTGAGTCGGTGACATGCAACCACCATCAACGGCTTCAAACTCAGAAGGCCGTCCCGTTACTGCTGCAAGAATAGCAAATGACAGAACCAGAACGAGCTCGGTCCAATTATCAATGCGATCACCAACCACACTGATTGTGCAGGTTCAGGCACAGTAATTATGTACCAGATTAGTGCCGACCAGCACGGGATGAATAACCAGCGTAGCAGGTACAAGCCTGCTAGAATTAGTTTTTTTGAATCCATTTTGTATTTGTGTCCCCAATATGGGTACTTGTGTACCCATATTGGGGACATTAGAGCGATGCTTTACGCCGCCCGACAGGCAGCTACAAGTCGCTCCGAGCCTTTCAGGAGCCGCACGAAGCTATTGCCAGCCAACGGGCCAACAACATGCTCTGAGGTTACACCATCGACATCACGACCGATGCTATAGCGACCCTTGCTGTCAGTAGACATGCGAAGGCTAGAAAGCTCTAGAGCCTCGGTGAAAGTCTCGAATGCCTCTCGACACTCTTCGGGGGTCTTGGGCTGTTGCCCTGCGTTCTTCTTCTTTTGTACCATTTTGATTTCTCCTTGTGTTTGTTTATGAACCGGAAATTAATCCGTGCGAATCTATTTCTTATTTAATTGTCTAAATGTTGATATTTCTACATAAAGAGGGTTAGAATTGCGCCGAGGCCTAGTACAACTAAACCTGCCAGTGCGCGGTTGAGAATGCGGACCAGTCCCGAATTATCTTCTTTATCAGAAGAGCTTACTGGATGCATAAATGAGAGTATAAGCATCATACCGGCCGCTGGTACTGCGCCCAAATGGGGCACGCCAAGAGATGGTACAAGAAACCATCCCCAAAGAACCGAGGCAACGTAGCCTCCCCATAGTGCTACTGGAAACGCAAATAGCAAAGTTAGGATAACATCTGTCCAGTTAATATCTTTTTTAAGTGTCATTTTAACCTTTTCCTTAGTTTGATTGATTCTTTACTAACAGTATCTTCCTTCATATAATGCTTTCTTCTCTTAGCATCAAAATAGAAAAGATTTGTTTTAGTGGATGTTTTAATGTAAACGATGCGCCCAAGCTCAAACCCACAGTAGAATCTGCGCAGCCACCATTCGCTTACTGATAGTTTGTCAGCTAATACCTTTAACCACCCTAAACGAGCTACACCGCCCGATTCATTAGGAAAGCCTCTAAGCTCATAGAATAAGATAAGTGCGCCAAATCCTGAACAGAACAAAGGCACATTGGAGTCGGGCCCAGTCCAATCAAATGCTGCGGGCCCGGGTTTAATTGTTATATTCTTAGCCTTGATTGACCGTAATGCTACATCAATCTTATCTAATGGTTTCATGTGTTTTGCGTTTCATGGTAGTGAAATATGCAATACTCGTCATCACCGATTTGACTTCATCTTGAGCTTTTATCAGAGATAAGTTTAGCTTATCTATCTCGCAAGAAGGACAGCCCCAGAGATCCATACATGAAAACCCATGTAAATCAACTGCTGGCGAAATTATAACCATAGACTCTCCGCACTTACATACCAATGGCCTATTGCTAAATGTGCTCATTTAATTCTCCCTGCAGCCGCATGATAAGTTTCATCAAGAACGCGAACCTTCAATGTATTTTCTTTCAGCCTCTACAAATTTAGAGGAACCTCTGCTCAGCAAAACCACCAACAGATCAGCTTGAGACTTTGGTGATACCTGAAACCGTTGCACCCCACATTGCAATTCGTTCGCAATCTCAATTTCAGCTGCGTCGTTGTCAGCACAATCAAACCTTCGCCAACCGTTCGGACCCTTGGCAACCACATGTCTTACCATCGAATACTCCTGCCTGTTATCGTCGTGAGGATGGTCGATTGCCTTTTTAAGCTCTCCACTGGTTAAAGATTGTTCCTGTAGCCTCCTTACCTCATCGTAGAGGTCTCGACATACACGTAATGTATTCTTGTGCCCCACTGATGCTGCCATGGGATCAATAAGGGCATCACCAATATCTTGTAGGTATTCTACATTGATGGGTTCGTTTTTGTGGCTCCAAGATTCTAAATCGTTATTATTCATTCGTTGAACTTTCACTTAACATATTAAATATTGGCAACACACTCTTTTGGACCTTTATCGGTCCTCAATCTGAGAAATACAGGGAATCTAAACTTATTGGTATCCTCTTGTCTTTCACTATATTTAATTTCGATCACCAAATCATAGTTGTTTTCCATATCAATTTTAGATGCCTCTCTTTCGTTTTTAATAAACGGAACATCTAATTCTTTAACTTTTTCAGAGAAAAAATCTATATCTTCATCTGTGAATCCCGAACCGACCTTTCCATAAGAAACGAATTTTCCCGTATTTGGATCAATCTGTTTTATCCACAGCGCCCCCACCCTGCCAAGTCTTTTCCCAGTACCTTGACTTGCAGCGAAAACAACACAGTCCTCAGTAAATTCAGGCTTCAGCTTGTGGCATCCTTTGGGACGCTTCGCCTTACCACTGAATGAGTAGAACTTATTCCCAGATTTTGCCAGTCCGTCAGTAACAACAAATCCTTCCCAACCCGCCTCCTTTGCAAAGGCTTCCCAGGTATCAGGTGTTAGATCATAATAGTCAACCGACACAATGCGAAACTCATTCTTATAGAATGGTTTGTCAGCAGTGGCAATCTCGTAATCAATTACTGATTGCAATGGAGGAAGGGTCTTCAGTAACTTAGATCGATCGTCATAAGTCTTATTTTTAAGGTCTCGGCCATTATGGAATAGCGTGTCAAACATTACAAAGATTGGCTCATGGATATCACCATGCTTAACCAGTCTTCGTGACTCTTCTGGAATGCTCCTACAGAATCTGCTGATAGCTTTGAAGTCATCTGTGCCATCCGGTTTGAGACACATAAGCTCACCAACAATGATTGTCCCTTTGCCAAACTGCTTCAGTTCGTTGAGCTGTCCAATGAGCTTAGGGAACCTGGATGTTGTCTCATCCATTCGGCGAGTATAAACTTCCCAACCATATGTATGGTGGACAAGTACGTGACAGCAACCATCATATTTCCTGCTGTATCTGTCTCGCTTATCCTTATGAAGCTTAGCCAGCGCCACATCTGTGATGCTAGTTTGTGGCTTGTAACTGCAGAAGCATTTAGGCAGTGGCTTATCAAAGTCAATGCCATCAATTTGTTCTGTTAGTGGCTTGCCATTTTCGTATTCGATGTAACCATTTTCGGTCTTCTTACGAATCTCTCTACTTACATGGAATGTGCAATTGTATATAGGGGTTATAAAGGCAGCCGAATCTGTCAGGCCTTTTGATCCTGGGGTATCAGAATACTCTTGCATTGCGCCATCTAGTTGGCCATGCTGAGTGCGATAGGTATCGCCGTTCTGTTCAATCTTCCAGACCAGAGCGGCCTTGCCATCTCTAACGAATCTAAATTCTTTCCAAGCCATAATCAATTCCAATTCCTTATATTAAAGTCAGCAGCTGATAACTCATCGACTTCCCAATCTGGATTTTGTGTTTGAACCTTTGCAATAGCTTCATTTAATGAAGCCGCTTTAATGGTAATAATGTTAACATCAGCAAGAATCTTGTTTTTCTCCCAAATTGGAATATAATATTCTTTCATATTATTTCTTCCTACAAAAATCTACTAAGAAAAATGCCAGTGATGAATGCTATAACGAATAGGACAATCTGTAAGATAATCCACTCTTTACTAAACATTTTCATTCGAACCCTTATCCAGCAACTCAGCAAGTTCAGGATGACGTTTGCGCACCAACTCCTCACCACGAAGAGTTAGATAACTTCCGAATGCCCCAGATGCTAGATTTTCTAGTGTTTTTAGGGCCTGTTCGGCCTTGTGTCGACAAGTGTGTTTACCATTGCACCAAGTAATAGAACCACAATAAATGAACGCGGAACAAGCTACACATTCAGGTTCATTTGTTACCCCAAGAATTCGCGCCCGCTCCCTTGTAGTTTCATTTCCCGCCCAATTTGGTCTACTCATATTGCCTACATCTAAGATGATTACAGTATAATCTATGATTGGTATCTGTGGTTGAATTTTTCACAAAACAATCGCAGTACCAATCCGAACATTCTCCACAATGACTGGAACAATAATCCAGACCAGAACATAGTCCCACATCCCATGAAAACTGGAGAGCGCTTGCACTTGCCAAATTATCATTTACTCGGATTTTTATATCCGATGAATTAACTGGACAACAACCGATTAACCCTACACCAATAAGTAGCAATACAATATATTTCATTTTTTATTCTCCAAAAAACTCGTTCGCATCTTCATACTGAAACCCTGCACGCCGCGCAAATGTCTTGTCAGAAGTCATATCCCCAACCATTAGGCACTGACTAGGATTTAATTTATGCCTCTCGATTAACAATACAGCCAACCCAACCTGAGGCTTCCTGCAATAACAAGGAGGTACAGGCGAATGTGGACAGAAATGATACTCAATATCATGCCCGAGCAATTTGTTGGTTCTTTTAAAGCAAGCAATACAATCTGCTTTTGTTAGCACGCCCTTTGCTATTCCACTTTGATTTGATACGCCAAGCAGCTTGTAGCCTTCATCGGCAAACTGTTTTAACTTGCGCGTTCTACCACGAAGGATAACAACATCATTAGGTGAGCGCGGATACTTATCTCCGCTCCCAGTCCTGCGTAATGTTCCATCAAAATCACAAATGAGCGCCCGGTTTGGATAAGAAGGATCTAACAAGCGAATGAAAGGAAAGGAAACAACAGAAACAAACCCTTCATCCAAACCGGGCTCCTCAAACTTTTTCGCCATCGCAAAGATTACGGAGGCGGTAAACATATTGGGACTCTTAACTTTCTTCAGCTCTTCTTTAGAAAGGATCTTCCCATACTTTTTAATCATACGCGTACAGGCATTGTACTGCGCATCTTCTTTGCTAGTTCCCATACGAATGCATTTGATGGGAACCTTCTTAGCCTTACAGATATCAATGAATTGCTTGCGGCTCTCTGCCGTAATTAAGGTATTGTCCAATACAACGCTGTGTCCCAACAACAAATTGGCCTCAAGTTTAGGCACGAGACTTGCAACGGTTCCACCTTCATTATCTCTGTTCAGCCAGACATAATTTTGGTCTCTATATTTTTGTGATAGAGAACTTTTACCTGATGCAGCGAGCCCGATAATTATTACAACTTCTTGACTCATTTTTTCTCCACTATATTAACGCCATCTTCAGAGCGTTCTAGAATATCTTCCTTTACATGCCCACGCCTTATATTAAAAAGATCCGTGTGGCATTTTCTACGCTTAGGATTATCCTTGAACCACTCATTAATTTGAGTATAAAGAAGTTGAGCGTCTTCTTGAGATAGCTTATTAAATATAATTATCATTAGTCCTTATCAGTTTCAATTAGTATTGAGCGACTTCTGCCGTGCCTATCCAGGCATTTCACTTTAACCAAGCCATGTGCTAGAACTTCGTGAGAAGCATAGTGGTCAGGTTTGCACTCTTCTATGTATTCATTAGATGACCTATAGTTAAACATGTATATAATAACCCCTATCACCACAACCACCAGGAGGATTGGGAGGCCTTTCCCACCACCTTCATCTTCTTCATCTATACCATTCATTTTTTCACTCCTTTGGGACATTCAGGTCGAACATGATTATCTGGGGAGCAGAAGAAACATCCACTTTCATATGAACTATCACAAGCACACCCGGTCTTTTCTATCCTACAAGCATCGCACCTGTCACACAACTTAACCTCCGAACTAAACTTAATTAGACCATTGTTAGCTGCGCGTATGAAGTGTGCGGCAGTTACAATAGCGAGTGCCTGGTCAAGCATTTCGGTGTCATTAAAATGGACCATGAATCCATTTTGGGATAGAGTTTCTAACTTGGAGAGAAACTTTCCTGAAGCTTCCCACATTTTATTTTGCCCTTTGGTTACAAGCTCTTCTCTGTTAGAGCAACTAAGCACCCAAGCAGCTTCTGGCGTCGAGGTGTACTTCATATATTCTTTTAGGAAAGCAACCTGCGTTTGAAATCTCCCGGCATTATCTGCTACTGGTTTAAGCTTATTGGCTATCCAAATGATAGCTATCACGCCTGCAATAATGATTATGTATGTGGTCATCTAGTAATCTTTCTATTACGTTTCTATTCCACAATCTTTACAACGGTAGTCGGCAAACCCAATTGGCTCACAATTAATGTGAGCACAGTCAGTCCATTTGCGCCACAAAAACCAGTTTAAAAGATGTCTCATTCCTGAAGCTTTATTATCTCTAGCTTTGTACTTCGAATCTTTTGATTCGAATGTACAATCGCTCCGATATCCTTTATCATAATCTTTACCTTAAAGATCTTTCCTTTATCATAATAATTCTTAGCTTTATCCAACGTCCAACTAGACAAACCAAATGAATTCTCATTGCCGATATTCATATCGCAATGAGCTTCATATGTCTTTCCAATTTCATAATGATATTGGAAATTGTATACGCTATGTCCATCATCGCGTACTGACTTGTACGCGATGATGGCGGTATCATTATCTACTAGCTCATAGTTAGTATGTTCTTTGATATATGCTAGCTTTGTTTTGGTAGACTTATAGAGCCAATTATTATCAGGCTTTGTTAGGTTAAATTCCTTACGGAATTTGGCCGATAGCTTTTGATAATGAGATACAGAAGGCCAATCTACCTTATCTTTCAACTCTCGGATGAAATCTTCCGAGAGCTTTTGCTCATAAGATACATAATACCAATCTACCTTGTCCTGAAACTCTCGGATGAAATCTTCCGAGAGCTTTTGATGACAAGATACATAAGGCCAATATACCTTATCTTTAAACTCTCGGATGAAATCTTCCGAGAGCTTTTGATAACAAGATACAAAACCCCAATTTACCTTATCTTTAAACTCTCGGATGAAATCTTCCGAGAGCTTTTGATAACAAGATACATGAGACCAATCTACCTTATCTTTAAACTCTCGGATGAAATCTTCCGAGAGCTTTTGATAACTAGATACAGAAGGCCAATATACCTTGTCCTGAAACTCTCGGATGAAATCTTCCGAGAGCTTTTGATGATAAGATACAGAAATCCAATCTACCTTATCTTGAAACTCTCGGATGAAATCTTCCGAGAGAGCTTCCACGTGGCCGAGACTGGGATCTACCTTTAGCTTGTTCTCAAAATCTTTTCTTGAACGCTTATAAAGCTTACCCTTTTTAGTAAACTTAACAGGGCAATTATATTCTTTTGCCAGTTTAATTATTAGTCGTTTCATTTTCCCACATCAACCAGGTTTAGGATTTTGGCCACATTATCTTCTAGCTCAGGATTCAGACACTCATCAATGGCTGGACTATAATCCACATTATCCACGACAGTGGAGCGCATTATCGTAAGGTCGTCCCTACCAGCCTTGATGGTTTCATCTTTATGCAGCTTCATGGCTGCAAGAGCACGATTGGCACACTTTTTGTCTTCAGTGCCTGCCAATGCTGTGAAAGTTTTTTCACCGGCTATTTCGGTAACTTCAATAAGAATCCACGATTTACTCATACCGACCACCCCATTTCAGGTTCATCATCTTCTACGCTCGCAACATTTGATGTTGTCGTCATAGTACGATCGAACCAATAGATTCGTAAAGGAACACCAACGCTAACACCTGTGCAAAAAGCAAACTTCCGCCACTCACCGGAAATTCCAGTGTCACGGTCAGAAGCCCCACTAAGAGAGTGAATCTTTTTGTCCTCCATCTCATAGGTTGAATTTTGAGTCTTGATTATCATCGCGTTATTCTTGTTCTATTTCAATGCGCTCCACAGTTATGCGGACAACTACATTGGGGGCGCAATCTACGTTCAGACTACAAGCCTCATCAATCCAATTATGAAACCCATCTCCCCAGAAGTCTTCATCACTGGCGTCAATATTCGACACGGATAAGATCTTTGAACTTTTCTCCGTCTTTCCAGTATTCTTGCTCATGAACGATAAGCTCCGGTTTTAGAGTCTTTATCCGATGCGCCTTTTGATTCAAGCCTTGCATACATAACGCCTTTGTGAAGGCCTTGGAGAACTTTGTGAAACCAGAGTAATAGTTTCCCTGCATAGCACATGGTGAAAAGGACAGGCGCACAGAACCAGAGTATTGAAACTACATGTGCCCAGATTTCTGCAGTCTCAGCTTCTTTGTATTCAATAGAATACTTCTTAGCGTTAGTCCTGCGCTTTTCCAGTGAGTGCCCATGTTTTAACAGGGATCGCCGTTCAAACAAACCATGCACAATAGCGCCGATAGCTGCGTATGCAGCAGTGATTGCTACGCCCAGACCTATATACAGACCTATATAAAGAGTCAATTTAATCTCTTTTCTACTTCTTCATTGAATGCTACCAAACGACGATTGCATCCGTATTCACAGTTGGCATGTTTTAAAAAGCCGTTTTGAATCACGCCGTCCCTATACAGATGACTGCATGAGAACTCACTACCATCATGCTGATAGACTCGCTCGGACATTGAAATGTAACATGGCTTATCTAAGGAGTTCTCTGGAAATCTCACGCCCTGAATCAGGCGCAGCTTTTCATCCAAGGTTTCTTCCAACAACGCTCTAGACTCTTTGTCAAGAATCTTAAGCATTTTAGGCCGAAGTTCATTAAAGAAAAATTCACTGTCTTCAGCTGTAAAAGCAAAAGAAGAATCCTTGCCTTTGTAAATGCTAAAGAAAAGAGCGTAAAGATTTGGAAACTCTCTGTTCGCAAAAGCGATAAAATCTAATACCTCTCCCATATTGGAATGGGTCAGAGTGAAGGTAACAGATGTTACCACGCTTTTACTGGCTTCTTTGATGTTCTTTACAACCTTTTGGAAGGCACCTTTGCGTCCAACCAAAGCGTCCCACTTGTTCTCATTACAAGAGTCAAGCGATACCTTCAGCCTTTTCACAACCAACGGAGGCATGATGAAGGCATTGGTATTTAGATTGAATCTTACATCGGGCCTGGATTCCAAGTACGGATACAGCCACTTTACTGTAGACGGTTCCCCGCCAGTAATGTGGATTATCGCATCTTTATGTTTGTCTACGATTTTCTCAAACACCTCTTGAGACATAAAATCACTACTGCGATAGGCTTTGCAGTACTGACACTTGAAATTGCAGCTTTCTGTGATAAAAACGGCAACGCGCCTAACTGGTAGGCTTGTGTCATTTCTGACAGCTTCGGTTGTTTCAGCAATACGTCTGCTAAAATCATCCCAGTATAATGAATGTCTCATATTGAATCTACGGCATAGTTTTTACTAGCCGGAACTATGCCAGAACCGTCGAACTTCCCCGGTGACTTCCCCGGTGACTTCCCCGGTGAACACAATGCCCACTTTTCCGCCAGCATAGTTTTTGAATGGAACTATGCCAGAAAACCAGCCCTCACTATTTTGGGGTAAGGAAAAAGAGGGTGCCCTTATTGTGTATCCCCACTATCAGTTTCCGTGTTGGGGCTCGGAACCCCCACTGATAGCAACATTTATGCAGCCAGCTTCAGGCTGCCTTGAGCAGCATCCAGGCCTAGCTTGAGAGCACGGTCGGTAAGACTTGCACCCACACCAGTAACCATGTTATCCAGTCGGCTGTCCGAATTGCGACCACGCATGTGAGTCACAAATTGAGTAACCGCATTGAATGCCATCCACCAGGTATCCTTGCCCACCATGTCGGAACCAATACCCTCATCGAAGAGACGCATCATAGACCCAAGCGGACGAAGGCTTTCCTTGTTGACTTCCTTGTCAACGTCAACCTTCTCAGCAAGAACCTGCTGGAAGTATGCCTGAAGATGCTTTTCGCTCTGAACATCAACAGCAGCAAGCTTCTGGAACCTTGAGGCGTTCTCGATCAAAAGACCTTGCATCTCTCCAACCTCATCGCGAATTTCATTAGCCTTCATATGAACCAGCTTGCGATGCTTGGCTCGGAAGCGCTTGGCCAGATGTGACTGCATGGCCAAATTTACCGTATTAGAACAAACTGCCCTTACAGTCGTTGGGAACGCTCGGAATGCAAGCTTACCATCATGACCATTGAAGACCAAGACATATTGCTCAATCGCATCATCCTTGACAATGTCAATGGGATCTCGTGTGAGCTTGGCAAGCATCCAAAAACGAGAGCCGCCAAAAATTGCACCACCAGTCTCGACGGTACAAGTTCCCGCGTCAACCCAAGGTTTCAGCCAGTCAACACACTCAAAATCCTGCACCGGAGTATAGTCGGGACCAACAAAACACTCAAAAGTGGCAGTTGCCCTACCCTCCAAATCCAAAACCGGATTACCATTGATATCCAATCTTGGTCGCCAAGTTCGCTGCATACCTTCCAAGATTCGACCATGCTCATCATAGCATGGTTTCAGCTCGATAGGAACGTTTGCCTCCAGATCGATTTTGACCTGTTCCAGGTCAGGGTCGTTATCCCATCGGAGGCACTTTGTTTGATTGTCGTGCCATGGTTGGTCACTATCGGTACGATACCGATAAGCCATACGAAAAGTTCCATCAGCCCTCTTGCTTAGTTCGTGTGCCATCTATTTGTTTTCCTTTTCTACAAATTCGCCTTTACAGGGCGCGAAAATTGTTTTGTTATTTGCGCTGCATGATATACAACCACGAGCGCTGAAGCCTATCATGAATCCACCGATTAGGAGAAACACCACTGCCAGATTTTTGTTGGTGTACGGTTGTTTAGGTGTTTCTTTAGGCATCGTCTATCTTCCTTAGCGCTTCAAATGCCAGTCAGTAAAGACCAGCGTTAGGCATAGCTTAGATGATCATGGATCCATCATGTGCTTATTTCCTCGAATGACCCATCGTCATTTTCGAAATAGAGTGTCAAGATTTTCCTATTACCAGCAAGCCGCTTGGCATTCCTGATGGCCTTCTTTTCGCTTCCCGCATCAAAGGAATGATGCCCGCGCGAAGGATCATGTCTCGATTTCTACGTAGTAATGTTTCATTCGTCGTCTTCCCACTTGACTTTCTTTTTACGCCTTCCTCGGCGATCTTTTCTCAAATGGTTTATGACCTCGCCAGACAGTCCATCAAGATCATCATCTTCAAAGTCATCTTCGTATTCTTCTTTGTTTCGTGTCATTAGTACCCGTACTTGATTTCAGATTGACGTTCCATTACCGATTCATGGTGGGAGTTTTCAGCTTCCTCAGCAATTTCTAGTTGTTTTGCAGAACATGCCTTATCATCTACAATAGGCTCGGTTGTTCGGCCCTTGCAGCGATAACATGGAACATCATATGTCCCACCAAAATAGTCTTCGGCGAATCCAGGATCGTCAGCAAAGTCTTCTGTAGATATGCCGCCAGCATCAATACTCGGATTAACATGAAATCCTCTACCACGACAAAGATCACAAACCTTCCACTTTGCAGGAAGCTCAACTTCATCTTCGGAATCATCCTCGTCATTGTAAGCAATAGCGATGAAGACCATGCGCTCATTATCAAACAATTCATACCAATTGCCACAGATGTTTTCAGAATCACGACAATCCATTATTCCTCTCCTCTTTGCTTAGCAAATTAGATCCAAGCTCATAGGCTGAGCAGAACAAACCAATAGCAATGATAATCCCTATCAATGCACCGAGGGTCAAAATGCACGTCTGCTCCACATTTACTTCGAGCCCAAAACCCAAGCTGTCAACACCCCTAGATACCACCACGCAGAACAAAAAGCCGTGATTGTCACAGACATAATACTGATGCCAAGAGCAAGCTTAGAGACAGCAGTGAGGGCTCCTTTTACCGACCCGGGCAGCTTGCTAAAAGCGGCTGTCAACTTGGCCTTTTCTGCCCAACGAGCGGGAGCCATTGATTCCTCGACCAACTCATAGGAACAACTGGGGCAGTATCTTGCCTTTTTTCTAAACACACTCATGCCATCTCCGCCGCAATCCTATCAGCAAAGGCCTGCTCCGTCTCTTCCTGAGCAATAACCATCACCTTTCCCCAGAAGTCTCTATTCCTATAGCGTTTCAGCTCAGTCTGACATCGAGACTCATAGCACTTGAGTGCTGCTGCAAAAGCAAGACCAAGGTCATCGTATTCGTCTTCATGGAAGTAATCTCCATGGACAAGACAATTAACAAGCGCGCCTAAGGGTTTTGATCTGGCCATCTCCAAATGGACGGCATACTTCTCAGGAGAAGGCATCCAAAGGATGATCGAGAACGGCTTGGTTTCAGGCTGCTTGGGGAAAGTTTGTCGGAAAAGAACCATTTGATTTTTCTTTCTAGAGGAAGTTTAGGCCACTAGGACCGTTAGTCTCGCCATCAGATCCTACAGCGTAGATATCAGGCCCAGCAAAAAACTGTGCCTCATCGTAAGCGACTTTGTTTTTGGTGCGGTGCGACCTGGGCTGTTGGAGCTCTTCGCCGAGAACCTTCACTACCCACGGATAGGATCCACCCCTAATGCCACCAAAATCGTGGTATTCAATCCAGTCACCGTCTTTAGGTTTTACTTCAGACATTGTGTGCCTCGTCATGCCACAACAGAGTGCCGGGCGGATGCTGTCCTGTATCCATCTTACTAGGCTCACAATACCATTGAACGGCATCACTCAATGCAATGTCAGCATCTACATTGGTTGAGTGATTCCTCGGATCATATTTATGATCAACGATAGTTCCATCGTGAGCCTCTACAGCCTTGATGGCATCTTGCACGCCTCCTTTAACTACTAGTAGCATTTTGTTTCCTTATGCCACTCAAACATATTCTCGGGTTGAGAACCGATTCTCACACGGTGGAGGTATTTCTTTTCCGTTAAAATGATAACTAGGTTGGGCCTCCTCTTTTTTATAACCCGGATCGGATAGCATATAGGCCTGTTTTTCTCTTTGCATCCTGTCTTGATAGCGTGAAGATTTAGCTGCTCTGCTAATTCGTCCAGTTTACCACTAATTGCTTTGAATTGGTACATATTTCCTCTTTGGAACCGCCCACTGTTTAAATCCTCATCTGAGCAAAACAGTAAAACTCTTGACAAACCAATGCCGCGCTCTAATTGTCTGAGCACTTGATATCTCTACGCAGCTGCTCGGCATTGGCATCTATACTCATCGTGGGTCCACAGAGAATCGAACTCTGGTTAGATGGTTAAAAGCCACCTACTTTACCATTAAGTTATAGACCCCGCCTCGAATATCAAGCTATCGAGGCTTTAGCCGCCACTCTGCCGTCCTTGCCCTGCATTGGTAGCCGTCACAGGGAGCTTAGCCCTTATCAGTGAGCAGAAATATACCCAGCCCAAGCGCAATGAATGGGAGCAGCTTATGATGATCACTGCCGCTTGAAATTATCACTACAGTTGCGATCGACATAACTATTCCACAGATATTACGTAGCATGTTAGATATCCAATCCTCTGAATTGTTTCACCAAAACCCGCGTTCGTCCCATAACATAGTATGGATCGGAGGAGAAGCTTCGCCCAGGCCCGCTGTAATGACGAGTCCAACCGGATAGGTTATATGCAAGATCCTCCTCAAACAGGTCAATGCTTGAGGGCAGATCTTTGATGTGAAATACTGCCCAGGCATAACCGCTCTCCCAATGCTCATCAGTACGATAGCCGTAGGCATACGGAATTGACTTGCCAGTTTCTGGGTCAACCTTGGCAAGATCGATGCAGTTATCGATGAAGGCCCCTGTTCCCACATTGGGGAAGCCTTTCTTGAGACCAATTATTTTGCCAAGGTCCCTTTTGGCCTGATTGAAGGCTGTTTGATAGTCTTTTCGGGCGCCCTTACCAATGGTACGCATATACTCCTCCAAAGTATAATACGCCCCATCACAGAGGTCCTCAGCTTCACGCTGAGCCTGATAGAGTTTTTCTTGTTCTTCAGTCATTTGAAATCCTAAAGGAATTCGAACCCTCGGTTGGGCTTTGCAGTTTCGGTCTCTTTTGGTAAAAAGCCGGTTCCATTACAATCTTCACAAGTTTCTGGATCGGTATGCCCTCCACCTGGTGAGGTTTGTTGAATCGACCCTATTCCTTGGCAATGGGAACAATCAATTTCGATAAAACTGTCACAATAATACTTATCTCCGCCCCAGCTCGGCGCCTTTGTGATGAATCGCGAGTCAAAATAGCTTTGCCGCTGACTAGGTTTTGCCATATAACGATAGCAGCTTTTTCTTAATGGACAATTTGCACCAGTACACATCGTGATGTCAGGCATTGTTTGACGCCTTCCGATATGCATCTAGATGGACAACATTGTCCTTCTTTTCCTGCTTCTTTTCGGGTGGGCCGATAACAAAACTCAAACAGTTCAAACAATGCTCCGATAATTCAAACCGTGGGCCATCCCATGTCTTGAAAGGGCGCCCGCATTTGATGCATTTCTTTTTTATAATCCTCATTTGTTCACCACAATTTGAAGCTTGGGCTCGCCCTTTGAGAGGAACGCAATATTTGCTTCAAGCCTCTCAACTTCCCAGCGCAAGATCTTTAGCAATGCTATCATCTCATCTTTCGAGCGCTCCTCCTTGGAAAGGGAGGCAATCCTTCGCAATCCTTCGTGCCAACCTTTCGAGTATTCAGGGCTCGGTGGGATGTAATCGTTTTCGGATACGATTTTGAGCAATCTTTGTGTTAGGGCAACCTTTTTCATGGCAAGCCGTCCCGCTAATTACTAACGCTTCACACTGAGAGCAGCACACACGAACAGTTCCTTCTTCAGTTAGTTCTGTAGTGTCGAAGCCATCGCTCAGCGCCTTCTGCACCAATTCAGGCAATCTCATCTTATTCTTTCAACAGTAGTTTCGCCCAACCCAAAGAGAGGCGGAGCTTGGTCACGAGAATCTTAATGATGCGCTTTCGCTCTTTTAAGACAGCTCGCCGCACAGCTACTCTTCTAGGATCTTTTTTCATTTGTTGCCTTTCTGGCAATCTCAGACTGCAAATCTACGTGGAACTGATTTGGCTGACACTCACCCTCACAGTAATAGTCATCGCAATATTTGCAATCACCAAACTGAGCAGGAACCTCACCATCGAGATAAGCATCATAGATGGCTTGGATATCTTTAGGGCTGTCAGTCGTTGGCATCTTTCTTGTGTTCCTTGCAGAAGTAATTATCTTCAGAGCCACCGTGGTAGTCGTAATAGGTCTCGACAGCCCAACCTACATTCCGCAATGGCCATTCGATTGGGAGATTGATTCGCTTTGAATTAAGATCCAAAGTGACCTCCGACCAATCGATCAAAACCTCTATGGATTTCTTGCAGGTGTTACAGGAAACTTTGAATTTCAACTCTAACATTTTTCATCCGGTCTTCTTGAACATGCGGAAAATTCGCTCAAGCAACGAGGTTGCCTTTTTGCAATTAACAGCTTCGTTGAAAAGCGTCTCACCATCGCGTGGAAAGTAATACATATTAGCTTCTTTCCGGCTTAAACATTCGGAAATTTCTACCAATATACCCAGCATGCCTTTTGTGGCTCATCGTTAGTCTCACTATAAACA
>LAZR01000746.1_pt1 | contig 22758 bp, 55 predicted proteins | sample 329461 | NCBI WGS metagenome assembly LAZR01 (sample SAMN03002196, study PRJNA259156) | marine sediment metagenome | biome: sea floor; feature: Hydrothermal impacted sediments; material: marine sediment; isolation source: Loki non-amplified sample from Loki's castle hydrothermal vent sediment ...
ACAACTAATAGCTGAGCCTTACAATGTCTCTAGACAATCATTAATGAAGGCACTAAAAAAATATCTAGCGGCTAGTGCACCGAACTATATAAAGACCAGTAACACCAACATAAAAGATAATATAACTCAACCAGGAAAGAATATAGCAGGACGATTACCAGCATATGGTAAGCTTGATCCTACTAATTATCATAGTGTATTAACCCCTCATAGTTGGGTAAGGAATTTTTGTGGAAAAGGATTTGAATGGGAACTAACATATCTATCAGAGTTATCTTTGCTAATGAACAGTCAGAAGAGGTATTTTGCCTTCTTACCACGTTCTTATGGAAAGACAACAGAAGTAATAGGAGATGCAGCTTACTGGTTGTTGGAGAGGAAATTGCCCTACCTGATGTTCACAGCGGGACCGACTGGGAAGAACAGGATATTCAGGAAAATCAAGTCTATACTAAAATCTCCTAAGATACGTCGTACTTATGGGGATGTAGTAGAATCGTTTAATGCATTAACTGGTGAAGTCTGGTTCAAAGAAGAGATCTATACTCATACTGATCCCACGTTGAAAGTATCAAGTCGTATGGGGGATGTGATAGGGTTACATCCTGCAAGGATACATTTTGAGGACATCATCCAGACAGAGTTTGTTGGTGCAGAAAGTAATGAGTTATTATTAGAATGGTATTATGAGGTAGTAACATATTTAGCTACCAAGGACACTATCATGGGAGGAACAGGTACACGTAAGGGCTATTATGATTGGTATAGTAAGATCATGAAGCATGATTATATGGTCCTGCATAAGAAGGCTATTAATCTTACTAGTGGAGATTGGCCAACAATACAAGATTGTAAAGTTGAGCAGATAACAGAGGAGGATGGTTTCCAAACAGAGATTATGCACGAAGTATCACTAAAAAGAGGAGAATATGAGTGGCTGTATTGTCCTAATCATACCTTGGAGGGGCTGTTATGGGATAGGATAACTAATCTGTCAGCGTTTGAGTCCCAGATGCAGAACTCACCATTACCTGAAGGAGGATTATATTTTCAGAAGAATGAGTGGTTAGAAATAGAGCCTTATTCTCTTACTCATATCGATGATTATTTTATCACAGTGGACCCTGGTTATGGGCAGTCGAAAAAAGCTGATGATACGGCCATTTTAGTTTTTGGTATTTATCAGGGCAAACTTTATATTGTCGATGGTCTGATTAAGAAATTAAAGTTTGATGAAATAATTAATACTATATATAATTATTATAAGATTTATTCACCTATTCAAATATTTGTGGAAACGAACTTTGCGCAAATATGGTTACAACAAGGGTCCGATTATGCAGGTCTACCTGTTGTTGGTATCAAGCAGAAGCAAAACAAGATTATGAGAATAGATGCATTAAAACCTTATTATAGTAATGGAATGATATTTGTGTATAGAAGCTGTCCTGCCCGTCATGCATTATATAAAGAGTATTTGCAGTATGATCGGCGTGATAGTACTGGTGATAAGCATGATGATGGACTGGATGCGTTAGCCACTGGTCTGAATAAGACTGCTCATTATTTGGTGCGTACTAGGTCTGTTCGTGCTTTTACTGGTGCATCACAGACTCGCCAAGAACGTTATAGGAATGTGTATTGAATGAGTAATATTAATTATGATAAGATAGAGTGTAAAAGTAGTCATGTTAAGGAGTTAGCAGAATTATCTAGATCACCAGAGAAATGTACAAATCCACTGCAGAAACAACTAATTGAAAAAATTAACAAACAACAAAAAGAGATTAATAAATTGAAAGCTAGTAATGTTGAAATTGTTGATGATCTATTAACAAATTTATGTGATGACCATGAGTAATATTGACACATCAGCCCAAAGAAATGTGGGCCTATCAATGGAAACAATAGAGAAGAATTATGCGTTATTTCGTTTCGGCAGAGCAATAAGTGAGGATGATATTAATAAAGAGACTAATAGAGATGGCTTAGCGAAGTTTCTTACCCACGGCTTAGCTTCAGAGTCTTTACGTAAGGGCTGGAAACTGATGAAGAAAGGCAAGAAAGATGAGGAATTACCTTTTAATGAGGATTTCCAGTTATTATTAGAGCCTTTACTGCCTGATATTGTTAGAGGGATAGGCCTAGAGAGAGCATTTGGTACATCATTATTTGCTCTTATTGATGATAAAGATAATAAGAAACCATTATTTCGGGCCTTTGAGCCAAGGGATTTTAAGATAGAATCTGATGAGTTTGCTAATATTATCAGTGCTAGTGCCAAAGAGGACGTAGAGGGAAAAGATAAGAATGTGCCTTATTCTTGGTCCACAAATGAGCAATTGGCTAACATCTTTCTTAGTGTGAACAGGCCAAGTAGAGTAAGGAACAGAGGTGAATCGTATATTATTCCTGTCTGGGATGATATCAATGCGGTAAACATATTATCTGAGCATACTGCTATCTTTATTATGCGTGTAGGTGCAGGGCGTATCATTATTGTAGGTCCTCAATCTATGCTTACTGATACTCAACTAAGGCAAAGTATTATTACTGGTGCTCAAGAGATGAACTCAGCTAATCAATTATTAATCATTCCTCAACCTCCAGCTGGTGATACCGAATTATCAGTAACATTAGAGACAGTAACTGGCTCATTAAATGTATTAGAATTCCGCAAGTTGTATATGCAAAATATCAGTACTTATTCAGCTGTACCAATATTACGCTTAGAAGGTGCTACAAGTACTTATGCTACTGCAGGAGAAGAGGGCAGTAATTATTTATCAGTACTAGAAGATATCCAAAAGGAGAATATGGAGGAGATAAGGTGGATAAGCGTATTATTAGCGGAGAAGTATTTCGGTTTTACTGGTGATTTTGATATTGAGTTCAATGTCCGTCAACAATTAACAGAGGAGCTACAATTAGAGTTATTACAGAAAAGAGTGGATATTCTTAGTAGTATGATGTTTAATCAAGGCAAACTAAAGATATCATTAGAGACCGCTCAAGAAGTAGTAGGCTTAGAGTATGAGATTGATGAGTCTATTGAGGATGATGTTGATCCTAATCTTGATCGCATGGGTATAGCTGAAAAGAATCTCAAGGATAAAGACGAAGATACTGAAGATAATGATTCTGAGAAGAAAGAAAAATGAGAGAAAGTGAAAAAAAAACATATGAAGAATTTATGGAATCATTAAATGTTCAAAAGGGTACAGATTCTTTAAGTGCAATATTTGTATTATTTTGGTCAGTTATTCTTCTAATGTTAATTATTATGTAAGTGATATAAAATGAGTGAAAAAAATAGATTAGCTGAACTAGAAGAGAATGAGATGCAAGTAGAGATTGCAGTCAAATATGGTAAAGGAATTATTCAACAGAGAATGAGAGTGCCTAATATCTGGGATAACGATACTAATCTAAAAAATAGATTTGAAGTATTGTATCAACTTGTCTTAGAAACGAAGGATAAGATCGACAAAGGTGAAATAATTATTGAGTGAACTAGCACATCCTGATTATTTAATGTGGAAATGGTGGAATAAGCTACCAATTGATTATAAAGAAATAATTGTTAAGAGAGAATATCAAATAAGAGAAAAATATACTCAATGTCCAGATTGTGGAAGTATGATAAAGAATGAGTGAACCAACCCCACCCCCTGCATCGGATCCTAAGCCGCCAACAGATGCAGACAAGGGTAAAGATAAAGGCAAAGGCTTAGACAAGTTTATTAATCCCGATGGTACATTAATACCAGTAGAGATAGTAGATAATAAGCCTCAAATGTTAATAGATCCTCCTGTAATAGAGGACAAGGATTTCAAGGAAGAATTTGAGAAGCTACAAAAAAAACAGTATAATACTGAGAGGAAAGTGAAATTAATAGAACTAACAGCTCTTAATCCGGAAGTAGCAGAGAAATATAAAAGCAAGAAGCTATCTGATATAGAGACAGCCATAGATGTTGCTAAAGTTTCTGCTCCTAAATTTCCTGTTAATCGTGAGGCTCCTGTAGCGGAGGCTGCTCCCCGTGGTGGTTTTCTTAATCGGAGGACTGGCAAATGGGAGTAAATGAAGGTTATGCCATACATAGTGATAGGGTCGATGCTACTACTGATTCAACAAATAAAGGAGATTTGCCTGCAGAAAAAGACAAACCGAAGGCAAAACCAAGAGTAAGAAAAACTGAACAACAACAAATATTGGAAGTGCTAAAAAATATTCAAAGATTATTGGCCTTCCCTTTAAAAAAATATAATGTTGAAAATGAAACTGATGCTAAATTCATTGAAAGGATGAATAAATGATGAAATATGAATTACCAGATGGTCTGAATATAGAAATTACTAAAATAATAGATAATTATAATTTGTATGAATCAAGAGAAGAATTAATTAATGAAGCAATAAGAGACAAAATAATAAATCTAACGGTGGATTTGAAAGGATGAATAAATGATGACTTTCAAAGAAATAGAATCGGATCTTAATACAGAAATACAAGAATTATTCTCAACATTTAAAGAGAAATATCGATCTAAGACACGTTCTGGTGAGATCCTTATGAAACTCTCAAATGTTCTCTCTAAGGAAAGATATCGTAAAAGTAAAACCATAAATTGTGTAATTGATATATCATATAGAGGATTAGAAGATGAAACTTGAAGTAACTTTTGATTATGAAGGATCTCTAATGGACTATTATTATAATGAAGTTAAACATAATAAAAAATTGACAAATGTAGTAGCCAAAGTTAAACATGAGGAAATAAATGATGACCTTTCCTGAAGATTATGAGATTAGAATAACTAAAGAAGGTAAATATGAAATGAGTGAAAAACTTAGTGAACTAACGAACCAATATAGCTGTGATCTTTGTGCAACGACACAATGTTTAAGCCCAATAAAGAAAGGGTTTACAAAAGAAGGTAAAAACAATGAGGGTGACATGATTGTTCTTGATTATGATGCTTGGTTTTGTTGTCGCGATAATAATAGTATTAGTTATTGTATTTTTTGTGAGACCATCAGTACCAAGGTTGAGAAAAAAGTTGACGTACCTACTATAAAAGAGGAAGTTGTGAAAGAAAGTACCGTCATAAAAAAAGTGGTGGATGAGGTCAAAGCTCTTCCCAAGAAAATGAAAACTGACTTACAAAAACGTAAAGAAGCGATACTTAAGCAGTTGGAAGAACTTCGTAAAGAGGAAGAGAATCCGCAATAGTACCCATAATTAGCCTAAAAACCAATAGTCTTTTATAGCAGAGTTTCCCCATGTAGCTATATTTTTCTTAATTTTTGACACGGTTTAGGTAAATAATTATGGCAGAAACACTAGGCGGATTAGGAATAACCTCCATTATCCGCGCAGGTAAAGGTGCTTTAACTCTTGATGATATAGTAATCAGGAGAACGAACGCAGCAACATTATTTCCGAGTTGTTTGTGTTCAGAGAACGGTGAAACATTTCCCGATATTGATTTGTTAGCTAATGCTGAGCTATCAATGTTAGGTGTAGTATTGGGTGAAGTACGTCCCGCAGAAACTTACGATATTGATGCTACGATCTCAAATAATGTCTTTGTATATGTCTTATTACCCACTATGAAGACAATAATTGCGGTCTTATATGAGACGGCCGCAGTAAATGTTCTTAAAGGTGATCATGTCGGTGTTAGTACCGTTGATGCTGGGTTCTGGGGTAAAATCACTTATACTGATGCAGCTGCAGCTACAGATACTATGATGGGTAGTTTTGGTAGATCAGTTTCCGCAGTTACAGGACATGCTAGTAATCAGAAAGTAATGCTAGTGAGGTACTAATCATGGTAGACATACTATTCGAAACAGATACATGGAAAATTGAAGGCGACCTACTTTATGGGCCTATTCAGCAAAGATCTATAAGCAGAACTATTATGCCTGTTGAAACTATGTTACAGGAAAAAGATAATCAATTTGATTATTGGACCTGGGATGAGGATTATAACAGTACTTATCAGCAAGATCCTGCAGCACATCCAATAGCTACTCACAGAATGGCTCCAACAACTGTTAATGTGCCTCTTATAGAAACAGGGTTTGCTCTTAATCGTGCAGAAATGGCAAGAGCATCGGTAAGCAAATTCAATATAGCAGCAAGATTAGCGGCATTATCTCCTAAGATCGCTCAGGATGAGGACAGGATAGCTATAGCCGGAGATGCTACTCAAGACGTCCGGTCCTTTGATCAGACTGGTACTAAAAGTACAGCATTAGGCACAGAGATTAACGTCACGACAGAGGCATTAACAAAATCTACTTTGGTAACAGCATTAGTACAATTAGGCGATGCTATGGGCGGAATAGAGAATCTGAAGAATTTTCCTATCATGTTTGGTAATACGACTGATGTTTTCGCAAAGATGCTTAAAACAACTATTACGGGCTATACTGCAGCTGATAGGCCTGATAATATTCTAGATTATGCTACTGCAATATTACTAAAATATGGTGGACCTGGTTCAGCTATTTGGCAATCAACAAACTTAGGTGCAGCAGTAACAAAGACCTCAGCAGATAAGTATTCAGTAGCAGCCGGCACAACCAACTCAGTATTATATCCTTGGGATACTAATGTCGCCTCAATAGTAGCATCACCATTTAATGCAGTCACTGCTACTCATCCTATCACTGGAATGGAAGTAGATATGACAGAGCGATGGGTACCAGTCTTCAGACAACCAGCGTTAGTATTATATGGTGCAACATCGGTAATAACATAATCAGGTGATTGATCATGGCTTGGGCAGGTACATTAACCAAAACAGCTATTGATGGGCAAGAAGTATTAGAACTGGATTTTACCGGTTTTGATGCTAATGGTGAAGAGTCACATGCATTATCTCCAGTAGATGGGTATGATCGTTGGCAGGCCACAGATGCAGTGATGTATGTAACGGCCGCACATGCTAGTGCCGTAACCGATGCAGTTGATATAGCATTACAAGGTTCAGCTTTCGGCGTACAGTGGACTGATCTTATTAGTATTACTGATGCTGATGTAGATAATGGAGGTGGTACAGCAGAGGATAGTGCTGAGGTAGCTGCTACCAGATTCGCGCCATCAGCTTATCAGTATTTCCGTATATTATGTACTACGGTCGGAGCAGGAAATACATTACGGGCATTCGTAAAATTGACCAAGGCTCCCTGATCATGACCATTACTGATGATATAAATTCCTTAACAGGCAAATCATTCTCTCCAATACAAGTAACAGCGGCCATTACTGCTAGTACTAATACTATTAGTGGCTATCTAGAAGAGACCATAATAGAGAATACTAACGAATTATTGGATACAGCCATTACTTTATTGGCCCGAAAATTCCTTGAGAGAGGCCGTATTTCTACTAAACAAAATACCCAAGAAACACCAGCCGACTATGTTGACAGGGTAATACCGTTAGAGGTTCTAGCCCTACTGGACAAATACCGGACGGAACTAGCAGGAGTAGTGCAATTCTCTATTAATACTAGTCCCCAAGATCATAGTCCAAGTACTCCTTGGCGGACATGAATGAGTCTTCCTATTGATATTTCTTTCAGGCCAGCTTATCATGCTCTGAAGGATAGTAAGAGAAAAGATGATATTAGGCTAGCAAGAAAGAGGGCAGTAAGAGAAGCATGGTTCAAATTGTGGGGTGAGTTTGAGCATCAATTAGCTAAGAGAACAGGCAGGTTCAGACAAGCTGTTAAGGGTATGATAGAATCACAACTACCCAAATTAGTACATAATAAGTTGACTATTCGTTTCCTTGATTTATCCGGTCCTATATGGGCTAAGTATCATATCTTCGGTCCGGAAGGTGAGGCACTAGATACTAGAAAATATCGTCATCCTTTTACTCCCAATACAAGGCCACTGAATGAATATACTTTTATGGATACTTTTGAGGATAATATTATTCGACAATTACCCTTAGAGTTTAAGATTATTTGGAAGAAGAATTGGAAGCCTAATTGGAAAAGGTATGTGAAGGTGTTATAATATATATTGGTTTACCAAGAATGAAACTTTGGAAGCAAGAAAAAGAGTAGATAAGAAGAAAGGAATAATTGCTAGGATACTGATATTTGAATGACATTCACTATTGCTGAGGATATAAAGACCCTCTTAACAGATAATTTTGATTTTTCTTCTTTTGCAAAAGCAGCCTATCTTGATGATAGCATACAATTATATTGGAATTTTGAGGATAATTTAACTGATTGGGCTAGTAATGGTATGGGTGCAACGGCTGGTTCTGGTGTAGATTATGGCGATGGTTCAGTTTGGGGTGCTGATCCTAATATCGGGACAAAACAATTAGAGTGTGATGGTACTTTAAATGGCAAAGTCACCATAACCTCTGCGAAAGCCTTTACTAATGATGTTGATAATATATCTATTAGCATATGGCTTCACTGGACAGGAGGAATAACAGGGTCCGGTACCCTTATCTATCTTAATGGTGCAAATACTGGACATTTTGATGCTACTGGTATAAGTATCGTTGCTACTGGTAATACTATCAATGTTTATGTGGGAAATCAGATTAAAGCAGTGGCTTATGCTTCTGGTTACAGGAATAAGTGGACTCATATTTTTCTTACAGTAGCCTTTTCTGCTAATAGTTTACTTAATGTCTATTTTGATAATACTCAAGTTGTAACAAATTTTGATGCTGGTAATCATAGTTTTCCTACAGCAACAAATCATCAAATGGGTGGTCTTACAAATTATTTTATTAATAAAGCTCTTATGACCATAAATGAATTACGTGTTTATAATAAAATCTTATCAACAACAGAAAGAACAAACTTATATGAAGGATTTAATATAAATGGTAGTGGTACTGGTGAATGGAATAGTTCGACCACACCTAATATTCGGTTATTGGATGATTATTCTCCTGATAGTCACCCTGATGATGGAGAAATAATAATAAAGGATGAACAATTATTAAGGATTGATCCTTTTAATGGTTCACGTTCTGAGACTTTCCTAGTGGATATTGATGTTAAATACGATGATTATACTGCTAGTGCCCCTACTATAATAAAATTATTATTAGCAGAAATTGATAGGGTTATGGATGCGGAAAGTATAGCACATACTACTTATTATTATAAGCCTAGATATAATTGGTTAGGATCATATCGCTTAGGGGTAGTAAGATTTCAGGTTGAAGTCCTTAATGCTCTTGTTGTGAGGCCAGGATTGACATGAGTCTTGATAGTTTTATTGATCTCAATGATTTTGCGGATAGTATAACATCAGCTGATGTCAGAATAATCTCAGGGGCTTATGTGGCTACTGCAGACCAATTTGTTGCGGATCTTTATTATACTATGCGTGCTATGCTTTTTACTGGTATGCAAAAGACATTAGATGAACGATTACCGGAAGTAGCCAAAAAGACCGGTGCTATGAGACAAGCTATTTTTTCTATGTTTACGGTACAGATAATAGATTTTATGGGCATCAAAAAGATTAGAATCAGGTTTGATCGATCTTTATTGAACGATCCTGAATGGCTTAAATATCACGATATTGACTGGGAGCTTAACCCAAAGTTCAATATTGCAGGGTATAAGGCTCCTACTACCCCTGGTACACGCCCTTTCTCTGAGACGGAAATCATGTCAGAATTATATGCTAATCTTGTTAATCAGATTATGATAGAATGGACCAAAAAAGGTTTTAGTTATACTATTCGTTCAAGATCAAGATGAATAATTATTATGTCCAGTACTACTAGTATTATTGATATTTCTTTGGATTTCTCTAAAGCTGAGGTCTTGGTAAGTAAGACCTTGCAGAAGGCTATTGAGGTTGATAGCAAAGCCGATGAGACAATCTTCAAGATAGATCAGGCCGCAAGAAGATTAGTAGTGCAAGATGTTAATCTTGAAAAAGTTCAGACACGTGCTGATGTATTGGCTCAAGTTATGGATGAACAATCAGCCTTAGCGTTTGCATGGGAGGAACAAGTAAATGTTTTAAAGCAAGAAATGACAAACGCAGAGGTAAAACAAGAACGATTAGACCAGAAACAGAAGGAAATAGATCAGGCAATAGAGGTAGCGAACTCAAGGGCATTAGCTAATTTCCGGAGAACAGCAGCATTTGGTACTTATATCTTTCAAGCTATAGGTGCATCATTAGGTCAGACTTTAACACTATTAGCTGAGACGGTTTCCTTAGCAGTGGAAACAGCTCATATGATGAATAGAGTAGCGCTAAGTGCAGCATTGACTGGTGGTCCGGTTGCTGCTGTCCTCTTTGCAGGTGGGATAATTATTCGACTGGCATTAATTGCGGGATTATTATATTTACAGGTTCAAATCCTTAATCATAAGAATAGAGTGGATCAGGAATTTCAGAGTTTAGTAGGAGCATTAAGAATAATAACAATATGAGATGATAAAATGAAAAATAAAATCGATATTTCACCAGCATATTTTGAAGGCAAATGTCCAAATGATGGAACAATTATTAAGACAAGTATTATAGGAGACTTGAAAATGTGTCCCAAATGTAACGAATTATATACTACACTTAAAATACCAGTGGAATGGATGAAAAAATATGAGTGAAATAATTCCAATCGAAAAAAAAGCTATTTTATATTTTAAACCACAATTAAAACCGAATAAACGAGGATACCATAAGATTCTAATAAAAGTTTTAAAAGATTCTATAACAGTACAAGAGCAAGAAATAGAAGAGGAAGAATAAAATATGAGTACAAGTACAAGACATAGTAGACAAAATATAGGATGGGCAGAAGAAGGAACAGAGAACACTAGCCCCTTAGCGGATGTTGCCACCACCAAATACTTTCATTTTGGACCGGTGACCATGACACCCGGAATGTTGCCCAGTTATGAGAAGATTTGGATTCCTTATCATAATGGTGGTAGTATTGAGCCTGACGAATTGGTAGTAGTAAATAAGAAAATTACTGAGACTTTGGGTTTTGTTATGACTAACGGCCTTATGGACTATTATTTGTATGGTGATGTTACTAATAGTGGTGCGGGTGATCCTGAACAACTCCATACTATGTCTTTCCATGATTTTCCCCTGACTTTCACTGTCAGATGGGAATCAGGCTATGGTACTGCGGCTACTGTTCTTAAGAGAGAGATAACAGGAAGTAAGATACAATCAAGAGTTATTAACTGGGATTTTTCAGCTGAGGGTAATCCTGTGACTATGGCTATAACTATTGAGGGTAGAGGCTATGGTGTAGCATTGGATAATGCCCAAATTGCTGCTCCGGTCCATGCTAAGAGTCAATCTAGTACTCTTGATTTAGCTTTTTTTAAGGGTAAGAGTACTAGTGAAGTGATTGAATGGGATAGTACAACAAAAGGTTCTGCTATTGATTGGTCTAATATCTTATTAAAATGTATTCTTACCAGTGCACGTTTTCATAAACGCACAAAATATAGTGCTAATACTACTACCAGCGAAATACATATGGGCAAAGTGGCTCATTCCGTGGAGTTCGTGGTATTACGTGATACTATCGCATCTCATACTACTAATTTCTTAGCTGATTTTGAGGCTGATAATACCAGTGGTGGAGATGATTTGCAAATAAAATTATATTCCGATAGTACACGATATATGGATATAGATATGCAAGGAGTATCATTATCCCAAGCTAAACCTAATTATGCAAGAATAGAAGATAATGAGATCCCGGTCTGGGAATGTGTGGGTACTGTCAAAAAGGTCGTTCCTGCTTATTTAGATGGTTGTCTTAATGCTAAATATACTGATCAGGCTTAATCATGAAGTTCTATATTGATGAAGAAAACAATTCTGTGTATGTAGATAATACAGGTAACGTACATAGTATGCATGCTAATCCGGAAATAGGTAAAGGCGGCACCTGGTCGGTTGTCTATGAGAAGGATAAAACCACTTTCTTAAGTGAATTATCGGATATCTTGACTTGGAGGAATCGTTTTATTCGTTTTACTGATGATACCAATACTTATGTTTATATGACCGGCTATGTCAAAGATATTGTTAATATTACTAAAACTTCATGTGTCCTAATTGGTAATCAGGCGGGCTGGTTATTAGAGGATTATCCTGCTAATACTAATACTATTCTCTATGAGGATACTCTGAAAGTTATTGATGCTCTACAGATTATTGATATTTGGAATGATCCGTTCGGTGCGTTTGATTCTAAGCTGATAGTAGTAGAGGACGTGGACACATTAAAATGGAAAGGACATGTCGATAATATTACTTATAGGAACGCTACAGATAGTGGTGATCACGTTCCTGATCATAAGACTGATTTAGCTTTTATTAATCGTGCTAAGTTTGATGATGCAGAGTCTTATGCTCCTTATAAATCGCGGGCTTATGGGACCAATAATACTGATAATTATATTTATGCTAGTACTGATAATGATGGTGCAGGTAATAGTAATCATCGTATGTATTTTAAACTAGATTTTAAGGTCCCAAAAAAGCAAAGTACTTCTTTTACTAAATGTACTATTAAACTTATTATGAAGACCAATCATTTCTGGACCGCTTCACATTGGGACAGTACTTCTTTTTTGTATGTTCATAATAATAATGGTGGTGCTAAGACCGAAATATATGCTTTTAATACTCATGATAGTGAATGGGCGGCAGGTGAAAACTCTGTCACTGATAAGTTCTCTACCGGTCTGCATCACTGGGAAGACCTCACGACTGCTGATGTGGTACTTGGAAGAAATATTCCTTCGGTTACTGATCATTTTACTTTAGAACTGGATATTACTGCTAATATTAATTTTGTTGATGGTGATTATTTTTATAATAAGACCGCTTATAATCCTCTGGAGTATGATCTTTATGATTTTACCTTATTTCTTCGAGTAGCAGAATTGGATAATGCTGAAACAACAGTCTTCTCCAGTGGTTTTGTAATATTTTTTGCAGGCATAGAAATGGAGTATGATAATAAAAATGAGATAACAGAAGGGTTGGGAGTGATCTCTACTGATACCAGTAGTATAATCTCCTTGAATGCAGGCTCTCATACTACGCCTTTTCCTCAGACTGATGGCTGGAGTATAGATGATCTTTTTGTCATTACTGATCAATTACATACTAATCTTACTAATATGTTTAGTAATAGTAATGCTGATAATATTTTCACTTTATCTGCTACTGCGGTCAGTGGTATAGCTGATGCCGCTGATCATTTGAATACTCCTCTAATAACTATTATGGAGCTCTATTCTCAGTTGGCTGGCTATATCTGGTATGAGAGAGCGTTAACAATAAAGTTTACGAATATTTTAACTGCTTCGGGTATTACTATAACAAAGGCAGATATTGAGGGCTATATTGATGATGATTATCAGTATAATCGTTATGGCGGTGAGAATTATGATAAGCTCTGGATGATAGGAAAATATCAGCAAAGATTTCCTATAGAGTTAACTGAACCCATAACAGTCCATGATAAGATTAAGGTCGTACAAAATTCTGATATATTGGTCAAGCATCAGGCCAAAATATTAGCAACAAATCTTGTCACTTATTATGATAAAGATCATCTGGATTTTACTTTTAATATGATTCTTAGTACTAACAGCAAAAAACAAAATATGTTAATAGGGAATACTGTAATAATTGATTTGGAGAATGATGCTTTTATTGATAGTGCTGTTGAAGGGTTAGATTTATTAATTACTAAAATGAGTTATTGGACTGATGGGGTATTGGATCATGCTACCGTGTCAGTGACTAATAGGACACCGATTTGATAATAATATGAGTATTAATTTAGAGACATTACGATTATTAGAAGGCATAACACGCAGACTGGATAATATAGATACGGTATTTAATAAAACAATATTAAGAATCAGTACCTTAGAACGTAATCTTAATAAAGTACCGCCCGTCGGTACTCAGAAGCTTATTCAACACGCCCATGCTTATAGTAATGTCGATCATGTCCATCCTGCGGGGGATGTTTCTGATCTAATAGAGGATGATGCTTATGGTGCAGGTTGGAATGGTGATACTACTCATGCTGCTACTCAGAATGCTCTCTATGATAAGATTAATGTTATTGATAAATTTGGTACTATTACTAATACTCCTGATATTGATCAGGATCTTTTGACCACTTCCTCACCGACATTTGCATCACCAGTAATATCCACTGCCCTATTACCTGATGGTTCTGGTGGAGCAGATATTGGTTCTACAACTCTAGAACTAGGTGACATCTATATTGCTGACAGTAAGAAAGTCTATTTTGGGTCAGATCAGGATTTTAGTCTATGGTATAATGCCGCTGCTAGTAATATCACTTTTACGGGTGATGGTACTGATAATTTTCTTATAAATAATATTCTGGGATTTTATGTAGATATAAAAGATACATTCAATATTAGAGATCAAGATGATTCGGATGCAGTATTATTGCAATTGAATTCTAGTCTTAGACCAGCAACATTTGCTTTAGGTAATACTAATGATAATGTAGATGTCACACATTATGGTAATTTTCTTATGACAGGTGTGACAACTGACGATGAAAGATTAAAGGTACCATATTTAACAGGAGTACCAGCATCAGTTGATAATGGTTCAGTCTGGATGGAAGCAGACGGATTACATATTTATTGGAATGGTGCAGAAAAACTAGTAGCAGGAGTATAGAAGAATAATGAGTACAATTAAAAATAAACAAATGATTATTGATGAAGCAGCAGGTGAAAAATCACCAGGTATAACAAGCAAACGTGATCCTATTCCTAGACAAGACCAACCTTTTACTGATGCAGGATTACCTCAATGGAATGTGAATTTTACTTATCCAACTTTTATGATAGATTCCCAGAAAAAATATGAATTCACAGTAACTGATATAGCTACAGGAAAAGTGGATATCCAAGAATTTATCATACCGGCCACTGGTAAATTTCTTATAGTACGACCTATTCTAGCGATAGTAGATGGTGAGATACCAACAAAACCGGAGTAAAGATTTAGTATGAGCAAACAAGTACAGGCACAAGGCCTAACGGGATTAATAAAAAAATATTTGTCACGAAACAATTTCGCGCAATACGTGACCGGATTAATAATAATAACGTTCTCAGTATTACTATTTTGGGAGTTCAATAATGAGTTTCCTAGAAAAGATTGGGTGCTAATATATCTAATAATAATTGTAATATTTTTGGCTCTAGATGTACTCTTTGGGGCGATAGATATTTACAAACAACGGTATGTGATTGTGACCGGTAATTATGAGAATATAGTGGAAGTAGAGAAACAACGCAGAGAAAGTCCTACTCTTATGCAGGAGATGCAGAAAGATTTGGCTTCATTAAATAATCGTGTACCTGCACTTGAGGATCTGGAGATGTTCCAAGCAGGAGTAGAGAACGCCAAGATAGGTATCAAGTTGCAGAAAGATGAGGTCAAATTAGTGAATATTCGAAAAGAGATAAAAGAGGCTCAGGAAGAATATGACGACATCGAAAAGAAATTATCCCAACTAGAATAGAAGTGCTTATTTATAACTAAAGGTAATATTATCATACCCAAAAATTATTAGTAAAATTGACTAATTCAAATAACAAGTAATCAATCATTAAAGTAAAATCAATATTTCCTGATCCTTTACAAGACCAACTTTCACAATCTATCTCAAAATAATTTAATTTCATTATTTATTACCAAAGGTTATTAATAATCATAAATGTATATTAAGGAGAGTCTTTACTCCATTCTTGATAACAAGGTTTACACCTATTATTATATCTAATGCCTGCACAATTGCAACATTCACCATTAGAAACATCTTTACATCCTATAAAATTACATTTAGGACATTTATTTCCTATATCTCGAAACACCATTTTTTTTTCACTTCTGTATAATTATTTATTACCAAAGGTTATTAATCATGAATTACTTTTTAACTTTATAGGGGCACCTGTAATCTCATAAGGTCTTGTATACATTCCAAAATACCATTCAGACCCTAAATACTTATCCTCTTCTAATTGGAATTTTAGAAAACTAATTAATTCTTCATTAAATCTTGACATTATTTTTTCACCTATTTATTACCAAAGGTTATAGGATTCTTATACAATAATCGGGCCTTCTGATCATGGGAAAGTTTCTTGATTTGTTTCTCACGACTCATGGCCAATGACCGCGTAGGATACTCATAAGCAGCAGAGAAGTGGACTTCTTTGTTCCTAGTATATATTGCTCCTCTACCGCTCTTATGCTCTTTAAGTCGTCTAGGAACATCATTCGTATAGCCTGTATAGAAGGAATATTTTCCTTTCTTATTTTTGCATGTTAATATATAAACAAAAAAACTCATTCTTCCTCCTCCTCTTCCAATTCAAGACCACACCCAAAACAATGAAGTCGCGTATTTCCGTATGCTTCCTCATCAATATCACAAAAATTATGTCCTTCGTCTTCACAACTCATCTTTTTCTCTTAACTCCTTATAATAATCTTTCTTGCCTAAAGCATCCCAATCATATTTGATCCTCTTCTGAAGACGATAAGCACGCCAATGAGAGGAGATACCACGCGTAACATACAAAAAGCTTTTCCAAGACCATTCTTTGACCCAGCGCATAAATCTCCAGGACAAAATAAATACTCCAACTAATAAATAAAATATCACTGTTAATAGTTTGTCACCCCAGTACGATATTCTTTGCCATAAGTATTGTATTGTTTTATATTTTTTCATTCGTTAACCGTCTCTTTATTAACAGCTTTTCTAAGCTTATTTATTGCATTAGTATGGGATTCTTTTCCATATTTATTTAAATCAAATTCTTCATCTAATACAGTCCAAAAGAAATCAAATAATTCAATTATTGTTTTTTCATCCATAATAATCACTCTGCTCTGCTATCAATATAATCTTGTCTACACCAATCACATCTTTTCATAACTGGAACATCTTTACAAGAACAACAACTACGATCAAAGGTATTAGATAACCATTCACAATCCACCGTCTTATCACAACAACCACAGTCATTCATTTCAGCATCACCTCTTTACGGTTACGACAACGGGAACACATTTTTATGGTAGGCCTACCTGCATGAATACAACAAAAATATTCATCAACACAATTACTTACTAGACCACAATCTTCGCATTCATTACTCCCATCATACTTTGGCCATTTACCAGTTATACTTTTCTCCACACATATCACATTCCATATATTCTTTAATCATAAAATAAAAGAATTTTCGACATCCGCCATATTTTTATTCATAATTCTTTACTCCTTAGAGGTAATATCAAAATATTCTTTTTCTATTCCTACTTCAATTGTATGTTTATGAATTTTGCTTACTCGTAAAAGACATGCACCATTCTTATTATTATTAACCCAAATAGTTCCTTCTTCATCAATTACTAATTCACAATTATCAAATATTATCATAATTCTAGTACCTCTAATAGTGCCCGTAGAGCATCTTCATTGCCTTCTTTTACCAGTTCCTCAGCAAATCTTTCTTTGAAACCTTCGATAAATCTTTCATAATTATGTTTCTCAATTATAAATTTCTTTACATCATTTTTTTTCATAATATTTTCACCCACGAATAATTGTTAAATTAACTCTTTTACATTTTGGTCTATGTGAAAAGAAAGTATTACCATCTTTTTTACTATTAAACTTTTCTCCACAATTTTTACAAATGTATATCATTTTCTTTCACTAATAGTATTATGGTATCATGGGTTTATAAACATCACGATAACGATACCTTTATAAAGACAATTATTAATACTTCTATTGTGATATTATTATGAAAGAAATATTTGAAATAAGAATTGACTCAAGTAATATTAGAAAAAATGATATGACCTCTAATCGATTTTATATTGAATCAAACGTTGATTCTTTACTGACTATTAATGATATTAAGAATTTAATATTCTTAAATTTTAAGAAAGTTGATGATGTAAAATGACTAAATTACGACAACTAAGAATAGTAGTAATAATAAAAGACCAAGACCTGATAAAAGATTTTGCTCAGGCCAAGAGCAAATTATCAATGGATGGTAAGATTCATGACCATAATACTGCTTGTGCTTATTACTGTATTCGTGAGCAGACCAAAAGAGTACTGGAGGAATATTAATATTATGAAAATAACGAAAGCACAATTAGAGATAGCAATTAATTTAGCAAAAGACGCTATTATTAGTTATACTAACAAAATTTCTGCACAAAACCATAGACTAGCTTTTGCGAGAGAATTATTAGATAAAGAGGAAGCAGAAAATGGTCGTCTATGTAATGCTCTTATGGCTCATAAACGTTACTTAGCTGATTATGAAAAACAATTGGAGGAATATTAACAATGCCTAATGTACAATTAGAAACGATATTTAGCCACATAGAAGAGTTTGTCTTTATGACATGTCTAGATTGTGGTGAGTCCAATAATATTACTAGAAGAGGTATGTACTAATGAGTAGCCAGGAAGTATTAGAAGGAAAAATAACACAAGTACTAGATAGAGAACCCCACACTACCACCAAAGGCAAAGAGACTACCAGACAATTAATAGTATTATCTAAAGGTGGTATGGCTATTAAAATTTATTGTTATGGTATGGATGATATGGATCGTTATCGTGGTGTCAATGTAAAGATATCCGGTCTTTCTGAGTCTTTTAAGAAGGATGGTTCTTATATGGCTAATTATCAGACTGAGTTTGCTGATAGGGTGGAAAGTGATCCTACTGACGAACATAATATTAATGATAACGATCTTATTGCCAGTGATTCTTTAGAAACACATTATAAAGTAAAAGATAATATTACTCCTGGGGGTACACCTATCCATAAAGGGAGCAATACAATAATATTACAAGATAAAGAGGAATTATCCCAGTTCACAGTGACAGTAACAAGGAGCAAAGATTATCAGAGCATAGCATTAACGGAAGAGTTTGTTGGCTCTTTTAGTGAGATTGATAGTTATTGGGCTGATCTTAATAGGAAGGCCTTAATATTATTAGGGAAGATGCCAAAATTATGAGTCCATTGTACAATCCTAATGATATGAGAATAAAACATTGTGGACGTAATTGTAATAAACACATAGTAAGCCAGCAATTACATGATTATGTCGGTTGTGCTAAGGCAGTTGATTTAAGGAAAGGAGAGTAAACAATGAAGAGTACTAAGGGGATAAAATGCACGCAAATCATTAGGATAGATGGTAAGAAAGAATATTGTGATAGGATAACAGAATTGCTTGGTGGGTATTACTGGTGTAAGTTCTGCGAAAGTTATGCTTGTGATACAGTTACTGGGGGGCTGATACACGAATGAGTGATTTTGATGATGCTCAGAAAGAAATAGAAGGACTAGCGGATAAATATCCTGATATACTTTTTGTTATATGCGAAAAAAAGATAGCGGAAGAAAATCCTTTATTAGATACTTTATATAGATTTTTGGCTACTCTTAAGGAGGATCAATATCCATGAGTGATTTTCATCCTAAAAGTTTCAAGTGGACACAAATGTTGAGCATATTTTTTGAGTATGTGGAGTTTAATGATTTGGAGGATGCATTATTCCAATTAAGACAATATGCTGAAAAGAAGTATAAAGCCAAGAATCCTATTGATACCCGTTTCCAAGAATATTATAAAGATATAGAAGGTACAGATGAGATATATGGTATTCTTGTTCAAATGTTTGGGGAGCCATAAAAAATGATTTGTTCAGATTGTACTAATCCATGCTGGCATATTTGCTCATTCGGATTAGCGTTATGTGATAATTGTTATAATTTTGTTTATCAAGACAGTGCAAGACCTTTATGTGAATTTTGTAAAATATTCTATGAAGTATTTGAGGTAATAAAGGAATGATTAGTTTAATACCAGAAGTGGAATTTATTTATATGTCTGAATCAAAGAATCATAAGGCTTTAGGATATGCAATTGATATTAACGCTTTGAATGAAGTTACTAGACCAGATAGTGAGTATGATGCATGGTTTGAGCAGGATGTAGGTTGGACTTATCATATTAGGAGGATTGTCATAGAGATTGATTAGTGCCCACTACCAGACGCAAGACATACTTGTAACAATAACATATGAGGAGCATTCGTTCTATGATGATATGAACAAAGAGGACCAGCGAAGATATATTATTCATCTTATTAATAATAAGTGCCGGTCCGAAGGTGCTTTTATTACTTATTCTTTGCGTCACAGGAGAAAAATATTATGAAGAAAAAAGACAAATACATAATAATGAAGTGGAACAGTAAAGCTCAAACTAAAGAATTCTGGAAAGAATGGAGTAAATTAACAAGGATTCCATTAAAGTTTATTCGTGGTCCTAAATATTCTTTATTGCATGCATGGTTGGAGAGCTTTTAGTTATGAGTTATGATATTGCAATAGAAATGGATTCCTTAGAAAGGAAAAAGACTGAATTAACTGAAAAGAGGAATTGTTTAGATTTAGAAATAAGGAAAATAGATGAAATCCTAGATAGGTTGGTTAAACAATTATGAAATTTGATGTTGAATCTGGTGAATATAAAATAGCTTTGAGATCACATATATTTAAACTAGCCAATGATTTTGATTATTATATTAATTGGGTATCTAAAAGATGGAATATTCCTAAATGGCAAGTTAGAACAGAATATTGGATGATGAGTTTTTAATTATGAGAAAAACTATCTGCCTGATAGAGGGGCCGTTGGGGAATGGTTGTAAGAATCCGCCACATGATTATAAGATTATTATTATAGAGGATATTATTTTCAAATTTTATTATTGTGATTTTCATAGTTATGAGGCCAAGAAACTGGAACATAATACCTGGTCTAAAGCCATGGAGCAAGAAATACAATGAATGAAAAAATGAAAGAATTACCAATGGGTTATTGTGATCATTGTGAAGAAGAATTGGAGTGTTTTCAGTGTCTACAATGTATAAATTATTGCGAATGTCGAAAAGATAATGTGTGAGCGTGGTTATGTGGAAAAAGAGTACATGGTTTACGCACCACAATTGCTAATGGAAGTGAAAAAATGAGATGTGAAGTTGATGAATGTGAATTACTAGCTTTCTATGAAATTATTGTTAGAACGTTTAATAGTTCTTCACATGTTTATAATAGAAAAATTTGTTATCAACATTATAATAGATTATCAATAAAATATGATTAAATAATAATAATATATACATTCGAAGCGGAAGTTTGTGAAGCGAAGCCCGAACAAACGAAAGCGAACAGGCAATAGGGTTGAGATAATATTATACTGTTTGCAAAAGAAGTATACCCCACACAAACATAGGAAATGAAAACATGAAAAATAGTAGTATGATAGTAATGGACCAATATGAAATACTCTCTCCAATGGAAATGTTAGGGTGGGGGTGTAAAAAATTATGACATTAACAAAAGATGAAATAATGAAATTCTTACAAGAGCACATTCAAGGATGTTGTGGTCATAGTTTTACAATTGAAGAAATGGAAGAACGAATAGCTTGGAATAAAGAATATCAATTAAAAATAGCTAGACTAAATAAGGAGCATGACGAATGATGGCGGATGATAGAATGAATTGGTACGATAGAATAATCGGTCCAATGGTTGCAACAGCTAATGCAGCAGAGGAACCAGACTTTGATCTACCAAATCTACTAAGAGGACAAATTCGTAATCCATTTTATATAGGAAAAGAACTAGAAAAAAAGATTGAAGAAATTATTCAACAAAAATTATCAGACTTATTATTATCACATGTATGTCCAATATGCAAAAAACAATTAGAGGAGTATAAAGAATTCTCAAAAATAAGTCCCGATAAAAAGAATGAGGAAAATCTGTTGTATCCACCACAAATAGAAAAAAAAGTGAAGAAAACTTCTAATTTAATAACGGAAGCAATGAGCTTTGAATTCAAGGGATTAAAAGAAGAAGCAAAAACATCTTATTCTCTTGCATCTGAAGCTGAAGTTGAATTAGCAATTCAAATGGAGAAAGATAATATAGAAGATTCACTAAATCATTGGATATCAGGAATTAATTGTGCAATAAACGCTGAAGAGTACAAATTAGCAATTCAGATTTTGAAAGATGTTGAATTTCGTTATGTCTTAGGTGATGAAGAATGAAATTAAAGGAATTAAAGAAACAAATGGGTATTTGGACTCTAATGGGTAATTCTCTAGAAGCTTTTCAGGATGAGGAAGAAGACAGTGATGAATATCCCACTTTTTATGCTATAAGTAAGAAGGAATTTGATAAATTAATAGCAAAGGAGCATGAAGAATGAGAGATTATAAAAGAATTGTTAAAGAGTTGGAGAAAGAACTTTTTTATTCAAAGGATTCTCATTCTAATGTTAGAAAAGTTCCTTTTAAAAAAATGATTAAAGAGATTGAGAATAAGTTCAAAGAATAATATTATTATGTACATTTATGTACGCAAAGTTTAAGTAACCACATTGCAGGGTACTTTTCTGGGTACAAATGACTACCAGTAATCCTGTGGTATATAATTTCTCAGATATCATCAACAAACTCAATAAAGGTATGAAACAACAACTAATAGCTGAGCCTTACAATGTCTCTAGACAATCATTAATGAAGGCACTAAAAAAATATCTAGCGGCTAGTG